>Ga0126312_10001378_pt1 | contig 15890 bp, 19 predicted proteins | sample Plot104A_FD_92537 | JGI IMG/M metagenome (GOLD analysis project Ga0126312, IMG submission 92537) | Serpentine soil microbial communities from UC McLaughlin Reserve, CA, USA - Plot104A | ecosystem: Environmental > Terrestrial > Soil > Grasslands | place: USA: UC McLaughlin Reserve, Lake County... | reverse complement strand
GGCGAAACGCTGCTCGAGCGCGACGAGCTCGTCACGACGCCCAAGGTCGAGGAGATCCGCCGGGCGTTCGGCGACGAGAACGTGCGCGTGCCCGTCCGGTCCGTGCTCAAGTGCGAGGCCGACACGGGGATCTGCCAGCGCTGCTACGGGGTCGCCCCGGCGACCGGCAAGGTGGCGGCAATCGGCGACGCGGTCGGCATCATCGCCGCCCAGTCGATCGGCGAGCCGGGCACGCAGCTCACGCTGCGGACCTTCCACACCGGCGGAGTCGCCGGCGCGGACATCACCCAGGGCCTCCCGCGCGTCGTCGAGCTGTTCGAGGCGCGCAAGCCCAAGGGCCTCGCGCGGCTCGCCGAGCAGGACGGGATCGTGTCGATCGACGACACCGAGAAGGCGCTCGTCGTCACGCTCACCGACGACTCGGGCTCAGAGCACGCGTACTCGTTCCCCCGGCGCACGCGCCTGTACGTCGAGCCGGGCCAGCGGGTGAGCGCCGGCACGCAGCTGAACGAGGGCTCGATCTACCCGCACGAGCTGCTCGAGATCCGCGGGCGCACGCCGACCGAGCTGTACCTCGTGCGCGAGGTCCAGAAGGTTTACCAGTCGCAGGGCGTCGACATCAACGACAAGCACATCGAGATCGTCGTGCGCCAGATGATGAAGAAGGTGCGTGTCGACCAGAAGGGCGACACGCTGTACCTCCCGGGCCAGCTCGTCGACCGGCACGAGGTTGCGCGCGAGAACGCGCGCGTCGGCGACGACGGCGGCGAGACCGCCCAGCTCGCCGAGATCATCCTCGGGATCACCAAGGCGTCGCTCGCCACGGACTCGTTCCTGTCCGCGGCCTCGTTCCAGGAGACGACCAAGGTGCTCACCGACGCGGCGCTCGAGGGCAAGACCGACCGCCTCGTCGGCCTCAAGGAGAACGTCATCATCGGCAAGCTGATCCCGGCGGCCACCGGGCTCAAGCGCTACCGGCGCATCCAGATCGAGCCGACCGAGCCGGTCGAGCGGCCGAGCGCGGCCGACCTCGGCCTTCTCGAGGACGGCGAGCTCGCCGCCGAGCTCGGCCTGACCGACGGCGAGATCGAGGGCTTCGGCCTCGGCGAGTCGGCGATCGAGAGCGGCGAGCGCTCCTTCGGCGGCGACGACGACCTCGGCGACCTGGTCCTCCCGCCCGCCGAGGAGAGCGAGGAGCGCTAGGCGGGACGGCCCCGGGCCCGTGCCCGGGGCCGTCGCTCGCCGGCCGGCGTCGGTCGGGCCGCGTGCCGCGGCTGGCCGTCAACGCCGGCCGCGCTCGAAGCGGACGAGCTCCTCGCGGCCGCTTCCGCCCGAGGACTGGAGCGCGAGCACCAGCCCCACGCCGCGCGCGTAGAGCTTGTACTCGAGCACCCTCGGTTCGAGGGGGTTCGCGTCGCGGGTCATGAGCGCGCGCGTGTAGTGGCCGGCCGGGACCTCGGCCTGCTCGTCGAGGCCGACGACGCGCCCCCGGTCCTCGGCCTCGCCGGCGTGGTGCTCCTGGCGGTAGTCGAGCCCGATCCGCGGCCGCGCCGGCATGGCGATGCCCGGCTGGGCTCGGTCGACGCCCGCCTCCCACGAGCCCTTGGTCGACGGCGGCTTGCCCGGCTCGAATTCCTTCGTGGTCTCGCCCAGGTACCAGACGTTCCCCGCCCGGTCCTGCGCGTACCAGTCGAAGGTGTCCTCGACGACGCGGCCGCCCTCGGTCACGACGTCGTGCACGACCCGCGCCTCGATGCCGGTCACGCGCTTCGTCCGGTCGGTGACCGCGACATCGACGCGCTTGCGCTCGCCGTCGGCGCTCGTCTCGTTGTAGACCCAGCGGCTCCCGGGCGCCATCGGCAGGTACGGGTTGTCGATGGGTGTCGTGAAGTCCGCCGGATCGAGGTGGACCGGCTCGACTCCCCGCGGCAGGTCACCTCCGGCCGCCGCGGGGGACGTGTCGACGCGAGAGCCGGCGCGCGGCTCCGGGCCGGAGCCCGTGTCGCTTCCGCACCCGGCGGCGCTCGCGGCGAGCAGGGCCATCGCCCCGAGCGCCGCGACCGCCCGCCGAGAGCGGTGACGATCAGTCATCGTCGGCCTCCTTCGAGACGACGCGGAAGCCGGGGTCGAGCTCCACCTCGACGAACGAGCCGTCGCGGCGCTCCACCTCGACCTCGTAGCCGCGTCCGCCCTCGTCGGCGGCCTCGACCTCGGTGACCGTGCCCGGGCCCTAGGCCGCGAGGGCCGCGGCCCGCGCTCGGTCGGCCGCCGGCCCGCTCACCGCGGTGGAGGCCTCGCCCGCGTCGTCGTCGCGCCCGCGGTCATCGTCGCGCTCGCCTCGCTCGCCTCGCTCCTCGCCGGCGGCGGGCGAGTCCCCACGCTCCCCGCCCGGGCTCTGCCCGCGCTCGGCTCCCGCCAGCGCCGCGCCTCCGAGCGCGAGCGCGGCGATCGCCGCCGCGATAACTCCTGCCGTCGTGAGCCTGTCGCTCATGGGTGTCCCTCCTTGGTTGGGTTGACCGTCGAGCGCAAGCTAGGCAGGCGTCCTGAGAGGACGCTGAGACGGAGCATGGCCGCGGGCGCGCTCGGGTCAGGCGGCGCGGCTCGGGGCCGCGGCGGCTCCCGCTTCCCCGGTCTTGGCGCTGCTCGCGGCTGGGATCCGAAGACGCACGCCGGGCCCCGTGGGCCCCACGAGCTCGGCCGAGCCCCGGTGCGCCTGGGCGATCGCGCGCACGATCGCAAGGCCGAGGCCCGCTCCGCGCGCGGCGCGCGCCTCGTCGCCGCGGGTGAAGCGCTCGAACGCCTGGGCCGCGGTCGGCGGCGGGAAGCCGGGCCCCTCGTCGGAGACCTCGATCTCCACCGCCTCCTCTCGGGCCCGAGCTGTGAGGTTGGACCGTGCCCCCGCCGTGGCGCAGTGCGTTGTCGACCAGGTTCCCGAGCGCCTGGCGCAGGCGCAGCGGGTCCGCGTCCATCGTCAGCTCCTCGCCGGCCTCGACCCGCAGGGTGCGGCCGCGCTCGGCCGCGCGATCGACGAAGCGGTCGCGAACGCCCCCGAGCAGCTGGCTGACCGATAGCTGCTCGCGCTGGACCGAGAGCTGGCCCTCGCTTCCCTGCGCTAGCACGAGCAGGTCGTCCGCGAGCTGGGTGAGGTGGTCGCATTCCTCGATCGCCGCCACGAGCGATCGCCGGATCTCCGGCGGGCAGTCGCGCGAGCGCAGCGCCGTCTCGAGCTCCGTCTTCTGGACGGCCAGCGGCGTGCGCAGCTCGTGGCTCGCCTCGGCGACGAAGCGGCGCTCGCGCTCGAACGAGCGACGGAGGCGCTCGAGCATGTCGTTGAGCGTCGCTCCGAGCCGGAATACCTCGTCGCGCGCCGCCGGCAACGGCAGCTCGTTCCCGGTGTCGGCGAGCGAGAGCCGCTCGGCGCGACGGCGCATCGCCTCGACCGGCGCGAGCCCCGCGGTCGCGAGCCCATAGCCGACGAGCGAGGCGAGCAGGACCGCGACCGCGCCGCCCGCCGCGAGCGACAGCACGAGCCCGGCGAGCGTGTCGTCGCGGTCCTCGAGCGACTGTCCGACGACCACGACGCTTCCCCCGCCGCCCGCCGCGGGACGGGCCAGGATGCGCGCGCGGCCCTCGATCCCGGGAATGCGCCGCTCGACGACGAGCGGCCGGCGCTCCGCCCGGGCCACGGCGGCGCGGCTGAGCACCGGCCCGCGCGCGCCGCCCGCCGAGACCACCAACCGACCTCCGGGCGCGACGATCTGGGCGAAGCCCTCGTCGGCCTCGCCGGCCACGTCGCCGAGCCTCGTCCCACCCCCTGCCGCGGGCGAGCGCAGGCGAGCGGAGACCGCCTCGGCGCGCGCCCCGAGGCTCGCGTCGACCGACTCGTCGAGGTTCGCGCGCACCGACAGGAAGACGAACACGCCGGTTCCCGCGAGCACGACCGCCATCGCGAGCGCGAACGCGGCGGTCAGCCGGGCGCGTATCGGCAGCCGGGTCACGTGCCACCGTCCTTGCGCAGGCGGTAGCCGATCCCCCGGACCGTCTCGAGCGAGGTCACGCCGAACGGCCGGTCGATCTTCTCGCGCAGGTAGCGGACGTAGACCTCCACCACGTTCGACCGGTGCTCGTAGCCGAGGTCCCAGGCGGTGTCGAGGAGCTGGCTCTGGCTCAGGACGCGGCCCGGGCGCCGCATGAACACCTCGAGCAGCGCGAGCTCGCGCGCCGACAGCTCGATCGGGTGCTCGCCGCGGCGGACCCCGCGCGTCGCGGGGTCGAGACGCAGGTCGCCGACCTCGATGACCGTGGGCCGCTCGAGCGGCTTCCGCCGGGTCAGCGCGCGCAGGCGGGCGAGCAGCTCCGCGAGAGCGAAGGGCTTCGTCAGGTAGTCGTCGGCGCCCTTGTCGAGGCCGCGCACGCGGTCCTCGACTCCGGTGCGGGCGGTCAGCATGATGATCGGCACCCAGACCCCGTCGTCGCGCAGGCGCCGGCACGTCTCGAACCCGTCGAGGTCCGGAAGCATCACGTCGAGGACCACCGCGTCGAAGTCGACGGCGCGGGCCTTCCATAGCGCCTCGCTCGCTCGCGGCGCGACGTCGCACACGACTCCCTCCGAGGTGAGCCCCCGGCGGATCGCCTCCGCCATGCGGGCATCGTCCTCAACGATCAGCACGCGCACGACCCGAATGATGGGGGGGTGAGCTGAGAGCGCGCTGAGAGCGCCCCCCAACGCGGCGCCTCGGTCGAAGGTCAGCCGCCCCCCGCTCCACCGACGTGGACCGCCCACGCGAGCAGCCGCTCGACGTGCTCGTCCTCGATCCCGGTCGCGGGCTCGGTGCGAACGAGCAGCGTGGGCGCCCGCCGCTCACGCGCCCATCGCTCGCAACGCGCATCGAGGCTGTCGTCGATCCACGCCGCGGGGCGGTCTCCCGCGTACTCGTCGATCGCCGCCAGCTTCCAGTGAGCGGTGCCCCACACCGCCCGCCCGTCGAAGGTGAGCGTGGGCAGCGTGCGAGCCGTCAGGCCGAGCAGGCGCGGGAGGTACTCGTTCGCCTTCTCCTCCCAGCCCGTCGCCCACACGAGCTCGTAGCGCTCCGCCAAGCGCCCCAGCCGCGCGCCCGCGTGGTGCCCGAGGCAATGGACGATGCCGTCGACCTGGTGGAAGCTGCCCGGCAACGGCCGCTCGTCGGAGAAGCCGAAGAGGCTGATCACGCCGTCGACGTCGACGAACAGAATCGGGCGCTCGGCCACCGAAGGGCCCGTAGGGGCGCGCGCGGACGAACGGGGTCGGCGCACGACGCCCGCCTACGGAGACGGCGTCGTGGACGCGGTGGGGCGTAGGGCGCCGGAGGCGGTCGAGCCGGGCGCGGGGGTGCGGCCGGCCCCGGCGATGAAGTCGCGGATCGTGTGCGCGACGAGCTCCGGGTCCTCGAGCATCGGCAGGTGGCCGAGGCCGGGCAGCCAGCGGAGCTCGGCCCCCGGGATGGCGTCGACCCACCGCGTCGCCTGCCGCGGCAGGGTCAGGCGGTCGCGCGTCCCCCACACGACCAGCACGGGGGCGCGGATCTCCCCGAGGCCCTCGGGGTGGCGACGGTGCACCTCGCGGCTCGTGGCGCCGAAGGCGCTCGACTTGCGCACGAAGAGGGTGGCCTCGGCCAGCTCGCCGGGGTCCGCCCGCCACGGCCGCCCGAGCACTCCACCCGCCACCACGAGCCGGACGGGCGCGAGGCGGAGGGCGAGGTCGGGTCGCGGAGCGAACGACAGCGTTCGCATGAGGCGCAGGACGCTGCGCCCCCACAGGCTCTCCCGGGGCGTCCACATCCCCGCGGGCGAGACGGCGACGACCGTCCGCGCCCGCCCGCGGCGCGCGAGCTCGAGGGCGATCTGCCCTCCGAGCGAGTTGCCCGCCACGTACGGCGCCTCCCAGCCGAGCGCGTCGAGCTCTCGCTCCACGGCGTCGGCGAGGGCGCCCAGGGTCGGCGCGGTGCCGGCGGGCAGCGGGGCGGAGCCGCCGAAGCCGGGGAGGTCGGGCGCCACGACGTCGAAACCGCCCTCGAGCTCCGGGAGGATCCCGCGCCACGCGCGCCATGTATGGCCCACGCCGTGCAGCAGCAGGAGCGGCTCGCCCGAGCCGGCGCGGTGGTGCTCGAGGCGCCGGTCGCTCACCTGCCCATTGCTAGCATGCGCCGCCGGATGCCGAGCATCAACCAACTCGTCCGCAAGGGCCGATCTCGCCCCAAGAGGAAGGTCGCGACGCCCGGCCTCAAGTCGGGCCAGGGGCGCAAGCGGCGCATCGCCGCGCCGCAGCGCCGGGGCGTGTGCACTCGCGTGTACACGACCACGCCCAAGAAGCCGAACTCCGCCCTGCGCAAGGTCGCGCGCGTGCGGCTGACCCACGGGATGGAGGTCACCGCCTACATCCCGGGCGAGGGACACAACCTCCAGGAGCACTCCGTCGTGCTCGTGCGCGGCGGGCGCGTCAAGGACCTGCCGGGCGTCCGCTACAAGGTCGTGCGCGGGACGCTCGACGCCGCCGGCGTGTCCGATCGCAAGAAGGCGCGCTCGCAGTACGGCGTCAAGGCTCGCTAGCGATGCCGCGCCGCGCCTCGCCGGGCGTCCGCCCGATCGATCCCGACCCCGTGCAGGGCTCGCGGCTCGTGCAGCAGGTGATCAACAAGGTCATGGCCGACGGCAAGAAGTCGCTCGCCGAGCAGATCGTCTACGACGCGCTCGAGATCCTGTCGCGCCGCACGAGCGACGAGCCGGTCGAGGCGCTCGAGAAGTCGGTCAGGGAGCTGACCCCCGTGCTCGAGGTCCGCTCGCGCCGCGTGGGAGGCGCGACCTACCAGGTCCCGGTCGAGGTCCCGAGCCGCCGCGCGCGGACGCTCGCCGTCCGCTGGCTCGTGCAGTTCGCCCGCGACCGCCGCGAGCGCACGATGGCCGAGCGCCTCGCCGGAGAGCTCGTCGACGCCCAGTCGCAGCAGGGCGGCGCGTACAAGCGCAAGGACGACATCTACCGGATGGCACAGGCGAATAAGGCCTTCGCCCACTACCGCTGGTAGGGCGGCGGCTGCAAAGCGTCGCTGAGCGGCGTCATCGGTCGCTCGTGTGCTGGACGCACACTTCGCTCCCTGCTTCCTTGCTCAGCTCGCTTTTCGCCCCCTCGAACGCGCCTCCCGTGCGAGGGCACTCTGCCGGCCCACTCGCTGCGGCGACTGGGATACTGGGCCCATGAGCGCACTCCTGCTCTGCCGTCACCACCCTCTCGAGCTCGAGCGACGCGCCCGTACGCTTCCAAGGCGGCGCCCCGACACTCCGGGCCCTACCCCGGCCGGCTGATTCGCACCACCCCCGCCGCGAGCGCCAGCGCCCCACCCACGAGCTCGAGCCAGAACCCCAGCCCCGGCGCGGCCATAGCCGCGGCGTAGCGCGCGCCCACCACGCCCTCGGAGAAAACGTCCGGAAGGTCGCCCAGCAGGCCGATCGCCAGCACGGTGGCGCCCACGAGCAGCAGCGCGGCGCCCGCCGCGCGGCTGCGGCCGGCGGTCGCGCCCCACGCCATCGCCAGCGTGAACACGCCGAGGAGGACGAGGGCGCCGGAGTGGCGCTCGAAGCCGCTCGTGGCGCAGAAGTCGGCCACGTCCGGGGAGGCGACCACCTCGCACGACGTGCCGCCGACGTCGACCGAGAACACGTTGAGGAACTCCGCCGCGATCATCAGCAGCCCAGCCATTCCGGCGAGCACGAGCACGACCGACGACAGCGGCGTTCCGCCCACTCGCGACCGTGTGCGGCCCCGCACTCCTCTGCTACCCTCGGGCTCGGTCTGCGGGGCGCCTGCGCGCCCCGCGCCTGTCCGGGTCACCGCGCGACGACGGTGGGCGACCCGGGGCTCGACCACCTGACCATGGAGACCGCGACCGCATAGCGACCCACCGGGCAACCGCCGCCGCACGCACGGGCCCGGTTCACGGGCCTTTTTTCTGCCCGCAACCGAGACAACACGGACGACCAGATGCCACGACAGGTTTCACTCGAGAAGACGCGCAACATCGGGATCATGGCGCACATCGACGCCGGAAAGACGACGACGACCGAGCGCATCCTCTTCTACACCGGTCGCACGCACAAGCTCGGCGAGGTCCACGAGGGCGCGGCCACCATGGACTGGATGGAGCAGGAGCAGGAGCGCGGCATCACGATCACCTCGGCCGCGACCACCGCCGCGTGGCGCGATCACCGCGTCAACATCATCGACACCCCCGGCCACGTCGACTTCACCGTCGAGGTCGAGCGCTCGCTGCGGGTGCTCGACGGCGCGATCGCCGTGTTCGACTCGGTCGCCGGCGTCGAGCCCCAGTCGGAGACGGTGTGGCGCCAGGCCGACAAGTACCGCGTCCCCCGCATCGCCTACATCAACAAGATGGACCGCGTCGGGGCGAACTTCGCGCAGGGCGTCCAGACGATGATCGACCGCCTCGGCGCGAACCCGATCCCCGTCCAGCTCCCCATCGGCGACGAGTCCGACTTCCAGGGGATCGTCGACCTCGTGAACATGAAGGCGATCCAGTACAGGGACGACCTCGGGCGCGAGGTCGAGATCGAGGACGTCCCCGCCGGCATGGCCGACGAGGCCCAGGAGGCGCGTACCCACCTGCTCGAGGCGATCGCCGAGTACGACGACGAGCTTATGGAGTCCTACCTCGCCGAGGAGGAGATCGACGTCGACCGCCTGCGCGCCGCCATCCGCAGGGCGACGCTCGACATCTCGATCACGCCGGTGCTGTGCGGCTCGTCGTTCAAGAACAAGGGCGTGCAGCCGCTGCTCGACGCGGTCGTCGACTACCTGCCGAGCCCGCTCGACGTCCCACCCGTCGAGGGCCTCGAGATCGTCAAGGGGGAGGAGGACCGTCCGGCCAACCGCCTGGCCGACGACGACCAGCCGTTCTCCGCGCTCGCGTTCAAGGTCATGTCCGACCCGTTCGTCGGCAAGCTGACCTACTTCCGCGTCTACTCGGGCCGCCTCGGGACCGGCAGCCGCATACTCAACTCGGCCACCGGCCGCACCGAGCGAGTCGGCCGCATCCTGATGATGCACGCCAACCACCGCGAGGAGCAGGAGGAGATCTACGCCGGCGACATCGCCGCCGCGGTCGGCCTCAAGGAGACCTCGACCGGCGACACCCTGTGCGCGCCCGACGCGCCGATCAAGCTCGAGACGATCTCCTTCCCCGCGCCGGTCGTGCACGTCTCGATCGAGCCAAAGACCAAGGTCGACCAGGAGAAGATGTCGACCGCGCTCGCGCGCCTCGCCGAGGAGGACCCGACCTTCCAGGTGCGCACCGACGACGAGACCGGCCAGACCGTGATCTCCGGCATGGGCGAGCTCCACCTCGAGGTGCTCGTCGACCGGCTCAAGCGCGAGTTCAAGGTCGACGCGGGGGTCGGGCGCCCGCAGGTCGCCTACCGCGAGACCGTGCGCGGCGAGGCGCACAAGGTCGAGGGCAAGTTCATCCGCCAGACCGGCGGCTCGGGACAGTACGGCGTCGTCTACATCGACTTCGAGCCGGCGCCCGGAGAGGGCTTCGACTTCGTCAACCGGATCAAGGGCGGCTCCGTGCCCTCCGAGTTCATCCCCGCGGTCGAGAAGGGGATCGAGGAGGCGCTCGAGACCGGGGTCAAGGCCGGCTACCCGATGGTCGACGTCCGCGTCACGCTGACCGACGGCAAGTACCACGACACCGACTCGTCGGAGGTCGCGTTCAAGATCGCCGGCTCGCTCGCTCTCAAGGAGGCGGCCAAGCGCGCCAAGCCGGTGCTGCTCGAGCCGGTCATGGCGGTCGAGGTGGTCACTCCGCAGGACTTCCTCGGCGATGTGATCGGCGACCTCTCGCGCCGCCGCGGCCGCGTCGAGGGTCAGGAGCCGCGCGGCAACGCGCTCGCGGTCAGGGCGGGCGTGCCGCTGTCGGAGATGTTCGGCTACGCCACCGACCTGCGCTCGAACACGCAGGGCCGGGCGGCCTACACGATGCAGTTCGACCGCTACGAGGAGGTCCCGGCCACGATCGCCGACGAGGTGGTCGAGAGCCGGACGGGGGAGCCGGTGGCCGCTGGGGCGTAGGCGCAATCGACGCGCGTACCCCGGCTCTGAGCGAGCCGGCGGCGGGCGCATGGGAGTAATGTTTTCCGGCCCTTTCGGCGCGGAGCTCGCCGTGAGCGAGTCACGCGCCGCCGAGGCCCCGAGCGTTCTGTTGAAAGGAGCGACGACAAAGTGGCGAAGGAGAAGTTCGAGCGCGACAAGCCGCACGTGAACGTCGGCACGATCGGTCACATCGACCACGGCAAGACGACGCTGACCGCGGCCATCACCAAGGTCCTCGGCGAGAAGTACGGCGGGCAGGCGAAGTCGTTCGAGGAGATCGACAACGCGCCCGAGGAGAAGCAGCGCGGCATCACGATCGCGACCTCGCACGTCGAGTACGAGACCGACAAGCGCCACTACGCGCACGTCGACTGCCCGGGGCACGCCGACTACGTGAAGAACATGATCACGGGCGCCGCCCAGATGGACGGCGCGATCCTCGTGGTCTCGGCGGCCGACGGCCCGATGCCGCAGACCCGCGAGCACATCTTGCTCGCCCGCCAGGTCGGCGTCCCCTACATCGTCGTGTTCCTCAACAAGGCCGACATGGTCGACGACGAGGAGCTGCTCGAGCTCGTCGAGGTCGAGGTCCGCGACCTGCTCTCGGAGTACGAGTTCCCGGGCGACGACATCCCGTTCATCACGGGCTCGGCGCTCAAGGCGCTCGACGGCGACGCCGAGGAGGAGGGGAAGATCGTCGAGCTCGCCGACGCGCTCGACAACTACATCCCCGAGCCCGAGCGTCCGCTCGACCGCCCGTTCCTGATGCCGGTCGAGGACGTGTTCTCGATCACCGGCCGCGGGACGGTCGCCACCGGCCGCATCGAGCAGGGCGTGGTCCACACGGGCGACACGGTCGAGATCGTCGGCATCCATCCGGAGATCGAGAGCACGGTGGTCACCGGCGTCGAGATGTTCCGCAAGATCCTCGACGAGGGCCAGGCCGGCGACAACGTCGGTTGCCTGCTCCGCGGCGTGAAGCGCGAGGACATCGAGCGCGGTCAGGTCCTGTGCCAGCCGCGCTCGATCACCCCGCACACCAAGTTCAAGGCCGAGGTCTACTGCCTCAAGAAGGAGGAGGGCGGGCGCCACACGCCGTTCTTCAACGGCTACCGGCCGCAGTTCTACTTCCGCACGACCGACGTGACCGGCGTCGCCAACCTCCCGGAGGGCGTCGAGATGGTCATGCCGGGCGACAACGTCCAGATGACGGTCGAGCTGATCCAGCCGATCGCCATGGACCAGGGCCTGCGCTTCGCCATTCGCGAGGGAGGCCGCACCGTCGGCTCGGGAGTGGTCAGCGAGATCATCGAGTAGCGGTACCCGCGGGGGGCTTCGGACCCCCGGCCCGCGTCACCCCCATGGCAGCGCTCACCGACAACAAGATCCGCATCCGCCTCAAGGCCTACGACCCCCAGTCGATCGAGCAGGCCGCGCGCGAGATCGTCGAGACGGCCAACCGCACCGGCGCGACCGTCGCCGGCCCGGTCCCGCTGCCGACCGACAAGAACGTCTACACGGTGATCCGCAGCCCGTTCAAGGACAAGGACTCGCGCGAGCACTTCGAGATCCGCACCCACAAGCGGCTGATCGACATCCACGGCCCCACTCCGAAGACGGTCGACTCGCTGCAGCGGCTCGACCACCTGCCGGCGGGTGTGGACATCCAGATCCAGCTGGTTTGAGGACCTCGATGGCGAGCCCTGCAAACCCGCGCATTCCCGCGTCCTCGGTCGCTTGCCTGCCTCGAGCAGGCGCCGCTCCCTGCGTCCTTGGAATGCTTGGTTTTCGAGCTCGTTCGAGGGTTCGCTAGTGGCCGCGCTGATCGGACGGAAGCTGGGCATGACCCAGGCCTTCGCCGACGACGGGCGCGTCGAGCGCGTGACCGTGCTCGAGGCCGGGCCGTGCCCGGTGACCGCGATCCGCACGCCCGACCGCGACGGCTACGAGGCGGTCCAGCTCGCGTTCGGCGAGGTCAGCGAGAAGCGGTTGACGAAGGCCGAGCGCGGTCACCTGGCCAAGGCCGACGCCCCGCCGATGCGCCACGTCGTCGAGTTCCGCGACGAGGCCGGCGAGCTCCAGGTCGGCGAGCACGTCACGGTGGGCGCGTTCGAGAAGGGGGACAGGGTCAAGGTCTCGGCCACGTCGAAGGGCAAGGGCTTCCAGGGGACGGTCAAGCGCCACAACTTCAACCGCGGTCCCGTGACCCACGGCTCGCACAACGTCCGCGCGCCCGGCGCGATCGGCGCCTCGGCCACCCCCTCGCGCGTGTTCAAGGGCATCCGCGGCCCGGGCCAGATGGGCAATCGGCGCGTGACCCAGCGCGGGCTCGAGGTGGTCGACGTCGATGCCGACCGCAACCTGCTGCTCGTCCGCGGGTCGGTCCCCGGGCCGAGGAACGGGCGCGTCGAGATCCGAAGCGACGGCTGACATGGCCCTGAGCGCTCCGTACATCGGCCGCAAGGGGAGCGTGGAGCTCGACGAGGACGTCTTCGGCGAGCCCTTCCACATGGCGCTCGTGCACGAGGCGGCGCGCGCCGAGCTCGCCGCTCGGCGCCGCGGCACGGCCTCGACCCTCACGCGGGCGGAGGTGGCGATGACCGGGGCCAAGGCGTGGCGCCAGAAGGGCACGGGGCGAGCGCGCGCCGGCGCGCTCTCGACGCCGCAGCGCTACGGCGGGGGCGTCGCCTTCGGGCCGAAGCCGCGCCGCCACACGGTCAAGGTCAATCGCAAGGCGCGCCGCCGGGCGCTCCGCTGCGCGCTGTCGGTGCACGCCGCGCGCGAGTCGCTCGCGATCCTGGACGCCAGCGACTTCGACACGCCCTCGACCCGGCGTGCGCGCGAGGCGCTCGCCGCCGACCGCACGGCGGGCACGCTCGTCGTCGTCGCGCGCGAAGGCGAGGACGGCGCGGCGAGGTCGTTCCGCAACCTCGAGGGCGTCACCGTGCGCGTGGTCGACGCGGTCGGCGTGGCCGACGTCGTCGGCGCGCGCTGGCTGGTGCTCTCGACCGCCGCTCTCGAGCGGGTCGCCGAGCTCGCGCGGCCGCCCGCGCGCCGCGGCGACGGGGCGGGCACGGCCACGGAGGTCGCGGCATGAACGCGCGCGACGTGATCATCCGGCCGGTCGTCTCCGAGAAGAGCTACGAGCTGCTCACGGCCAACAAGTACACGTTCCGGGTCGATCCGCGCGCGCACAAGACGCAGATCCGCCAGGCCGTCGAGGAGATCTTCGACGTGCGCGTCCAGGACGTGCGCACGCTGACCGTCAAGCCGAAGCCGAAGCGCCGCGGCTGGACCTCGGGGCAGACGCGCGCGTGGAAGAAGGCCGTCGTCGAGCTTCATCCCGAGGACTCGATCGAGCTCTTCGAAGGCGAGGAGATCTAGCGGTGGCGCGCGTCAAGAGCCAGCGGCCGACGAGCCCCGGGCGGCGCTTCGCCACCTGGTCCGATCGCGCCGAGGTCACCAAGGAGCGACCGGAGAAGTCGCTCACGGAGGGCATCGGCAAGAGCGGCGGGCGCAACGTCCACGGGCGCAAGACCTCTCGCCATCGCGGTGGCGGGGCCAAGCGCCTGTACCGCAAGGTCGACTTCAAGCGGCGCAAGGACGGCGTCCCGGCCAATGTCGCGGCGATCGAGTACGACCCCAACCGGACCGCGTACATCGCCCTGCTCCACTATTTCGACGGCGAGAAGCGCTACATCCTCGCCCCGCAGCGCCTGAACGTCGGCGACACCGTCCAGAACGGGCCGGGCGCCGACATCGCCGTCGGCAACTGCCTCCCGCTGCGCTCGATCCCCACCGGCACCACCGTCCACAACGTCGAGCTCCGGCCCGGCCGCGGCGGCCAGCTCGGGCGCTCCGCCGGGGCGGCGATCCAGCTCATGGCGAAGGAGGGCACGCGCGCGACGCTGCGTCTGCCCTCGGGCGAGATGCGCACGGTCGAGCTCGACTGCCGCGCCTCGATCGGCTCGATCGGCCACGTCGAGCACGCAAACGTGGACATCGGCAAGGCCGGCCGCAATCGCCATCTCGGCCGCCGTCCGCAGACGCGCGGCACGGCGATGAACCCGGTCGACCACCCGCACGGCGGCGGCGAGGGCTCGACCACGGCCGGGCGCCACCCGGTGACCCCGTGGGGCGTGCCGACCCTCGGCTACCCCACCCGCAAGAAGCGCAAGCCCTCCGACCGCTACATCGTGCGACGCCGGCGGCGGGGCCGGCGCAAGCGCTAGGCCGAAGAGGAAGGAAGGCACGCCGTGTCGCGTTCGTCGAAGAAGGGTCCGTGGGCCGAGGAGCGGCTGCTACGCCGCATCGAGGCCATGAACGAGTCGGGCCAGAAGCAGATGGTCAAGACGTGGTCGCGCGCCTCGACGATCTTCCCGGAGATGGTCGGCCATACGATCGCCGTGCACGACGGGCGCAAGCACGTGCCGGTGTTCGTATCGGAGTCGATGGTCGGCCACAAGCTCGGCGAGTTCGCGCCCACGCGCATGTTCCGCGGCCACGCCGGCGGCGACCGGACCAGGGTCCGATGAGCAGCTCGCGCGCAAACGAAAGCGATCCGAGCAAGGGCACGCCGGTCCCCGAGGAGGCCGTCCGCGACGAGGCGGCCGACGCGCGCGAGGCCGCCACCGCCGAGTCCGCGGGGGAGGAGGGCGGGGCCGCGCGCACGCCGGTCCCCGGCGAGCAGGCCGACGCCGAGGTCGGGCGCCGCGCCCGCCGCGCGCGCCGCCGTCGCGCCCAGGCCGAGGACGACCCCGCGCCCGGGCCCGCGGGGGGCGCGGGGAGCAAGCGCAAGGAGGCGGAGGCGGACGCCGAGCGGCCCGACGACATCCCTTCCCGGCCCGTGACGGAGGGCGACGAGCCCGGCGACGCCGATGGCGAGCCCGGGGAGCAGCGCGGCGCCGACTCCGAGGAGGAGGAGGAGGCGGCCGACGAGGACGTTCAGAAGCCCCGCCAGCGCTCCGCCCGCCGCCGCTCGGCGGAGGTCACGCCCGCTTCGCGCCGCCGCGAGAGCCGCCGCCGTGAGCCCGAGGAGGCGGTGAGCGTGCGCGCCCGGGCCAAGTACGTGCGCACGGCGCCCCGCAAGGCGCGCCTCGTGGTCGAGCACATCCGCGGCAAGTCCGTCGACGACGCCCGTGCCATACTCCTGACCACGCCGCGCGCTGCGTCGAAGGACGTGCTCAAGCTCCTCGACTCGTGCGTGGCGAACGCCGAGAACAACCACGAGCTCTCAGCCGACGAGCTCCGCGTGGAGAAGGCCTACGTCGACGAGGGCCCGACGCTCAAGCGCTACCGGCCCCGCGCGCTCGGCCGCGCCACCAGGATCCGCAAGCGTACGAGCCACATGACGATCTACCTGACCAACAAGGACGGCCGCTGACATGGGACGCAAGGTCCACCCCGAGGCGTTCCGCGTGGGCTACATCCACGACTGGAAGGCGACCTGGTTCAACGAGCGCGAGTTCTCCGACTACCTGCTCGAGGACATCCGCATCCGCGAGCACATCCAGAACCGGCTCGCCCACGCCGGCCTTTCGGACATCACGATCAAGAAGAACTCGACCGAGGTCGAGGTGAACATCCACACCGCACGGCCCGGGATCGTGATCGGCAAGTCGGGGACCGAGGTCGACGCCCTGCGGCGGACGCTGCACAAGATGACCGGCAAGGCGGTCAAGGTGAACATCCTCGAGATCAAGCGGCCGGAGCTCGACGCGAAGCTCGTGGCCCAGTCGATCGCCGAGCAGCT
>Ga0126312_10001376_pt1 | contig 15898 bp, 14 predicted proteins | sample Plot104A_FD_92537 | JGI IMG/M metagenome (GOLD analysis project Ga0126312, IMG submission 92537) | Serpentine soil microbial communities from UC McLaughlin Reserve, CA, USA - Plot104A | ecosystem: Environmental > Terrestrial > Soil > Grasslands | place: USA: UC McLaughlin Reserve, Lake County... | reverse complement strand
GTTTCCGTTTTTGCAGTTCGAGGAGTTTCAACTGAACAATACTACCAAGATATTCATTCTGCAATGGGTATTAGGCCGAACATAACGATCGACGATGGTGCTGATCTGACCGTAGAGATGCACAAGGAAATAGACGGTCTTGCTAGTGCAGTCAAAGGTGGTACTGAAGAAACTACTACAGGTGTAGTACGATTGAGGGCGATGGAAAGGGCAGGAAAATTGAAGTATCCAATCATAGCTGTGAATGATGCAGAAACCAAACACGACTTTGACAACTATTATGGAACAGGCCAATCAGCATTAGACGGCATTATTAGGGCCACAAATGTTCTTGTGTGTGGTAAGAGCCTTGTGGTAGCGGGTTACGGCCACGTGGGAAAAGGAATAGCCAAGAGAGGCTCAGGATTGGGTGCAAATGTGATTATAACTGAGGTTGATCCAATAGCGGCACTTAAAGCAAAACTAGACGGCTACTCTGTTTCCACCATGAATGATGCCGCTGCCTTAGGTGACATATTTATAACCACAACAGGGTGCAAAGGCGTAGTAAATGAGGAGCATATTGCTAAAATGAAAAACGGAGCAATCCTAGCTAATGCAGGACATTTCAATGTTGAGATATCTATAGATGCTCTTGATCGCAACTCATTAGGTAAGAAAAATATCAATGAGCATACTACGCAATATGAATTATACAATGGCAATAAGGTCTATCTGATAGGCGAGGGTAGGTTGGTTAATCTAGCTGCTGCAGAAGGACACCCGTCTGAGGTTATGGACATGAGCTTTGCAAATCAGTTCATGTCAGTTCTCAGGCTAGCACAAAACAAGTCAAAGATGGAGCCGATGGTATATGACATAGAAAAGTCTCAAGACCAGGAAATCGCCTTAGCCAAGCTGACGTCGATGGGAGTGAAAATAGACAAGTTGACAAATGAACAGAAAATTTACGTCCAAGGGTTCAGTGAAGGCACATAGCATAATGGTAACCGTACAAGGTAAGAAAATCTAACCAATCCTTGCTATACATTATTCGATATAAAATTATTATTACACCGTGTGCAATCCTAATGTATCTCAGTGCTTAGAAAGAAAGGAAGGGGGGAAGAGTATAAAAAGGAGAAAAAAATACTTCTGAAAATTTTGGATGGGTGGTCTAGCATGGTTAGGATACCTGTCTCACACACAGGTGGTCGAGAGTTCAAATCTCTCCCCATCCATTTCTGTTAATTGTGAAGCGGCCCTTATCTCGTGTTGTTCATGTTATTTGTAATACTGACTACTGCAATTAGTAATTGCAAATATTTATTCTTCGTAATTGTCAGATGGATAAGCCTTTTTTTTATCGATTAAAAATATACTGTTACGTCAATAACAACATTGAAAGAGCAACTGCGGCGGAGATTGTAAGAAAAATTTTTGTTAGGTTCATAGAACTGTCTAAGGCTTTTGAATAGTCGTCGAACTGCCCTTTGCCCATGACTTTAATATTGGATTCTACGCACAATAAACTAAAAGAATATTCTTTGATATCAGCAAAGGACTTGGCTACAAGTTCTCTAAAATAGTCTGCTATTTGCTGTGTACCCGTGACAGTGCCCAAAGAATAGTATCCATGTCGTGTCCTCTTCCCTGACGTGAAATGGGTGTCTGAGGTGCAGACTTCAAGCATGTAAAATCCATGGGACTTGAGATCAGATAAAACAGCATCCCGAACCTGGCTCTCCATGTTATTTGAATCCGCCCATCCTATGACGTATTTCTTATTCATTACTTCTAAGGCTATAACAGCCAAACCACCTGGGCCAATGTCCTCCATTTCATTTAATTGGTAGGTATCCTCTACAAGATTGCTATCATTTCTCCAGATGTGCCTATAATGACTTGCGAACCCCAGCCCAAATCGATATTGTTCAGAATCCTTGATTTTGTCAAGAATTTCCCTCGTACATACAATTAAGTTGTGCTGATCATCAGCGGACAGTGAACCTCCCATAGCATTATGACTATCGACAACCAATGTTTTAGAAAATCCCAAATTACCTGCGTAGTCCTGCAGACTTGAGGAGACTCTAGCAGGGACATCCTCCATGCCTCGTGATGAAGTAGAGAGTATAACCAGACATACGCTCCCAAATGCTATGCCTGTGACTATGAAGTCTCCCCTTTTAATTTGGAGAGGCTCAGTGCAAGTAAATCCTTTGGTAAAAACACGAGGCGTGTTGAATGAAAGGATATATTTTGTCATTTCATTTCTTGAAGGAATATTAAGCGAATGGTCCGAAGCGCTATGGACAACGAGCGCTCTCTCAGCGAAAATTCTGAATAGTTCATAAGGCAGATTGCTTCCTCCAACTGGTTTAAAAGGGCCAGGATGGACCCCCGGTATTACTAAAGAAACCTCCTTTTGATTTACGTCATTGCATTCAAACTTCATTACGTAGCTTGTTATATGGCTATCCTTTGCTCTATCTTCTGCTATTGCTTCCATTTTATCGCCCTTTTGCTCTGTCCAAGCAGAGAGGAAGGCCTGGAGGAGATTAAATGTGCTTAAAACATGTGGACGACCAGCCCTATCTGCCATGATGGACCAAATTACTGCCCAAATCACAAAGAAAATACCTGCGATAAAACTTGTTGAGTATTGGAAAATGAGGCTGTAAAATTGCCAAGGAGAGAGCAAAATAACCATAAACAGAATAGGTTCAATAAAAGAAACGCCAACGGCCCTCATTAGTCCTGCGCCAAACACAGACCTGAAAATTGCGATTCGGAATCCGGTGACGATTAGCATGCCTTCCAAGAGATATTTATGGGAATTGCTGTTATATCCAAACAATGAGTCTATGACGATTCCAGCAGCAAGTACAACTGACCACAGTAGATTCCCAAATCCTGCAACGTGAAATATTTTGGAAATTTTGTTTGTAGGAGTTCTGTACAGGGCTAGATAATCCAAAAAGCTAAGTGTAAGTATTGCTGATATGCCGTAAAATAATGACACAGCATAGTTGTTGCTTTCTATCCTATTCGGTCCGTATAAAAAAGATAGAGTAACAATAAGCGCCGCTGAAGCTACTGAAATAGCAATGGAAATCTTGTATGAAGATGGATTTAGTCTAGTAATTGTCCATCTTTTGTGGATATTAGCGACGCTGTCCGGCCGAACGTTAACCACTAGCAGGTCTCAGCAAACTTAGACAGGAAAGATTACTCTTATTATGAAAGATACCCCAATTAAAGCTCCTGCTATTCCAAGTACTATTTCTGGTCTAACCTTGAATCCTTTCGTTTCATCCTCAAAGAATCTTAATAGTCCAGCACTGGAAGCTGGAAGAGGAGCATTCTTCTTTTTACTCATTGTCAGGTCAAATAATATAGTAGCGTATTAAATACATTCCGATACTATATAGTATGACTGAAGATATTTTATAGAAGAAGAAGTTAACAACACAAGAAATTAGTGAAAGGTGAAAGTCTATAATCGTTGGATTTCTTTTACCTTTTGTAACAATCCCAGAAAAATCCTAATGGTATCGGCTTTTCGTCTCAGTAATTCTGGATCCTCCTCTTCTTTGATCTTGGCTATTTCAGTAGCTATCTTATCAATTAGCAAAAAGCCTACATGTCGTAGGCTCCCAGAATCTTGTCTCTCTTTGTCCTGTAGAAATGCTTGCTGTTCTTTTTTCCATTCACGACGGGCTAGTTCCATCTCTTCAAAGTCTCGTTGAGAATCATGAATGTCCTGTTTAGTGTGCCTCTCAGTATGGGGCCGTGAGCTATTAATGTCCGCCACTACCTGGCTGTCCTTTTGAATGTTGACCCGTTGACTCTCTTCTCTTTTCTGCTGCGTTGAGTTGGACTTACTATATGCACTCTTTTGATTTCCGCAGTTTATGCAAATGATATCGTCGCGATACTTTACTTGTACTCCATTGCACAAGTCACAGGGATCGTTGATCAGTGTCCCGCCCCTTGTCAGCAGTGATGCGGCTTCTTTTAGCTTAGCTGAATCTCGATCTTTACTGTCTGCGGACATACTATTCGTGATATTACAACTTGGGCATTTATATGATTCCTATTCTATCTTTGTTACGAAATAAACGTTAGTTTACTCCTGCGTTTTTTCAAGCAACTTGGTTCAAGGACATCAACACGCATCAATAATAAGACTCTCGTCTTACATTGTTAGCATCGCTCGAACCTACAATGGTTCCTGCCATTTTTAATTTGCATCAGTAGCCCAATCATCAAAAACAGGCAAGGCTTAATAGTAAGCTTGAGAAAATTTATTTTACCAAGAGATGGCGGTTATATGCAAGAAGTGCGGCCTTCCTGACGACCTTTGTGCCTGCGGTGAACTGGAGAAGGAGGAAACAAGAATCGTCGTCCGCCTTGAAACTAGGCGATTTTCTAAAACCACAACTCTCATTGAAGGTATTGATCCAAAATCAAGTAACGTACATACGATGGTTAAGGAACTCAAAAGCAGATTTGCATGTGGTGGAACTGCAAAGGCTGGATTTATAATGTTACAGGGAGATCACAGAGAGGATGTCAAAGGATTTCTAATTAAAAAGGGCTTTACAGAATCTGCCATTGAAGTACAATAGATCTTGTTGTGTACAAAAGCAATAATTTTTTTAAATTTTAAATTTTAACCCTGAATATCTCCTTGTGTTTGTATTAATACATCGACATGGATCTGCAGCAACCGAGCAAAAACAAGAGCCTTTTTCAAAAGCTATTTAACTAACTGAAGAATATTTGCTTTTTCCTTCTGACTTAGGTTTGAAAAAATAAAGTCTAAGGCCAAAAAGGTTATAATCTGAGATGCATCTTGAGGCCTTTATACCTGTTTCGTATGGTGACCTCTGTTACGCCCGCTGCCTCAGCTACATCCTTTTGTGTCTTATTTTCTCCATTCATCACACATGCCACATAAAGAGCAGCAGCAGCCAGTCCCATAGGATCTTTCCCAGCAGAAATTTTGCCTTCTTCGGCCTTTTTCAATATTTCAAGGGCCTTGCGTTTTGTCTTTTCAGAAAGTCCTGCTTTGCTTGCTATCCTAGCAACACATTTTACTGGGTCAACAACGGGCATTTTTAAATCAAGTTCCCTTATCAATAGCCTATAACACCTAGCGACGTCTTTTTTCTTGATGTTGCTAGCATTTGCAATATCCTTGAGAGTCCTAGGTGTCTCTGTATCCCTGCAAGCAGCGTACAATGCGGCTGCAACTAATGCTGATATGGACCGGCCTCTAACAAGCCCCTTTTCCAGTGCTTTCCTATATACATATGCGGCCTTCTCTATAACGGCATCGCCTACAGCAAGTTTGTCTTTAAGCCTATCCAGTTCGCTAAATGCTTGTCTAAAGTTTCTGTCTACTGGTTCATGAACTTGGCTTCGGCTATCCCATGTCCTAAGTCTTTCGATTGTACTTTTCATTGAAGCAGAAAGAGGCTTTCCAGAGGCATCTTTGTCAATAGGTCCAATAATCGTCGCAAGCCCCATATCGTGCATTGCCAGAGAAGTTGGTATGCCTGCTCTACTCCTATCTTCATGCTCTTCCTTGGAGAAGGCACGCCATTCAGGTCCAGTTTCTTCTATCCTTTCATTTATAACAAAGCCACAGTTCCCGCAAAACATCTCCCCACTGGAGTTATCCGTAACCATAGGCCCCTTACCACAACGAGGACATCTATCGCCAAACAGAGTGACATCTTTAACCAATTCTACCACCACAAAACCCCGATTTTAAAGTAATCTCATATAAATATTTTATTCTATTATATAAATATTGTTAGACCTAATTGACAACTTGTAAATTGTCTTTACATACTTTGCACAGTTTTCTAGTATTATATCTTCTTCTTTAATCTTATTAGGATACTAACTTAACATATAAGTTAACATATGAGCAAACAAAAGGCCAATTATTCTGGCAAGAGATAATATAAAAGTCAAAATGTTAATTAAAGGATATTTATAGTATGATCGCTGATGTACAACCTGACACAGAGGGTCCCCAAGTCTTTTATCGAGCATAATGATGAATGGATGCAGTCCTTCGAGCCCAATTCGCAATTGTTAAGATGGAACAAAAAAGGTAGCGACCTTATTGCAATAAGCACCCCAACCAGTAACTATTGTGATATATTTACAGAAGACGAACAACTTTCTCGTCCTCCGACTAGCGTGTTTGGATCTACAGAGCAAGAGGGCAGTTATGGTCCTCATATTCCCGGTGTTGATGATTTGAGATCCTCAAATTACATGCTATCTGATTTGCTAAGTCAAAAGGCTCAGCTTTCCAGAGGTGTTCCTGATATCAGGAACTATCTGTCAAGTGCTTATCTTAATCCTAAGTTAAAAAACCGTCTGACAAATTTTACACCATTTGACAGGAGAAAGAGCTTTCCTAGGATATAATTGGTTAGAAATAAATCACATCAATTAATTAATCAATCAATTAATCAATTAATCGTGGAAAGCAGATAGCAACGTAATGCGAACCAAGACCAAACAGAGATTTCTTTTTTACATTCCGTTTTTATTTTGTGTCTTCGCCCTGCTTATTATTTCATCTTCACTTTACAGTGTGGCCGGTCCGTCGTCATATGTCTCAGCTTATGCTGACAAGTTAAGTGGCACCTCAAATAACCAAAACAAGGGATCATTTGTAGAAACTGTGAGATTTATACGATATTCTGATCAGAATAAAGCTTTGGAACAAGTAAAACAGGGAAAAATCGCGATATATTACTTTGCAATTCCCCTAGAAGTCGTATCAGAGATGATGAATAATCCCGCTGTTAAAATATACGACAGAACTGCTGGATCATTTGGGCTTCTGTTCAACCCAGCACCATACAACGAAAGCAGTAGGTCGATTAATCCATTTCAAATAAGGGAGGTACGCTACGCGATGAACTTTCTCGTTAATCGCGAATTTGTTGTAGATGAGATACTGAAGGGATACGGCTCAGTATTAATCGATCCGTTTGGACAATATTCTCCTGAATATCTAAATCTTATTGATACAGTGGATTCGCTTGGCATCAGATATAACCCCAAGCTTGGTGAACAAATGATTGAAAAGGCACTCATCAAAGAAGGGGCCGTAAAAGACAGGACGACTGAGAAATGGTTATTTGCAGATAAACCTATTAATATAAAAATATTAATACGAAGTGATGACCCTCGGAGAAAATCCTTGGGAGATCTCGTGTCTTCAGAGCTTGAGAGGATAGGATTTTCTGTCATAAAACAATATGGGGATCTTAACAAGGCCAATACTGTCGTGTTGGGCTCAAATCCACAGGATTTCCAATGGCATGTCTATACGGAGGGTTTTGCTGGCACATCTGCATTTGTGAAATACAATCCAGTGATAACATCACAGATGTATGCGCCCTACGCAGGAAACATGCCAGGAGGCCAGAATCCTGCATTTTGGAACTATCAGAATTCGAGCTTAGACGATATAACTCAGAAAATAAACTTCTTTAATTTCACATCAGAGGAGCAAAGAAATGAATTAGTCAAAAATGCCACAAGAGCAGGAATTCAGGAATCTGTGAGAATTTTTATAGCCCAAAATACTGACCCTTATATTGCTAATTCGGATGTTGTCGGGTTAATCAATGACTTCGGTGCTGGGATAACTAGTAAGTTATCCCTCATAAATGCGCAACCTCCTGACCTGAGTCTGCTGAATATTGGCGTAAAAGAAATTTATCAAGGGGCTTGGAATAACGTGGGTGGGTGTGGCGACACCTACTGTACTAGTATATACTCGGCCCTAGCAGATGGGGCTACCTTTAGAAATCCATATACGGGTGAAATTATCCCTATGCGCAATGTTTGGACAGAGATTGTGACCACTGGTCCGACAGAAAGAATGAGGGTCGCAGCTGATGCACAGACGTGGGACCCTTACTCCAAGCAATGGAAGAAGGCTGGAAATGATACTTTTGCACTTAGCAAAGTGGATTACAAACTGCTGTTTTCTAAATGGCACCACGGAATAGCTATGGACAAGTCAGATATATTATACCCACTTTATTTTCTTTTTGAATGGGGTACTGATCAAGGAAGAGGGGACCTCACAGTAGACCCCGAGTATACCGCAGCTGCTAAAGAGTCACTCCCATATGCCAAAGGGATTCGATTCATTAAGGATACGGAAATAGAGTCCTTTGTTGATCAATGGCATTATGACAATAAAGAAATAGCAGGCACTGCAACGGCTTGGTCGGCAGAACCCTGGGAGATAACAGCTGCCACAGAAAGGCTAGTGATGGCAGGAAAGGTGGCATATTCCAGAGGGGAAGCTACTACAAAAGATGTGCCATGGTTATCCTTAATAGTACCATCACATGCTGAAATGATACTCGCAGAATTACAGAAAATGAGGTCGGAATCCTTTATACCAACTCCGCTTAAGGGAATAGTAACTATTAATGAAGCTAACATGAGATATGATGCCGCCATAAGATGGATACAGCAGCACCGGCATGCAGTAATAAGCAATGGTCCATTTTATCTTGATACATACAATCCTAGTGCAGGAATAATTTCTGTGAAAGCGTTCAGGGACGCCAGCTATCCTTTTCCTCAAGGATATTGGTCAGCATTTGAAAATCCCAAACTAGCAATAATAAATGCAATTAATACACAAAAATATCTAGTTGCTGGTGAACCATTGAACGTACGTATAAACGTTACTGTAGGGGGTAAACTGAGCAATGATGCAGTAGTCGACTACTTCTTGTCAGATAAGGAAGGCAGAGTCATTTTGAGTGGCAAAGCGGAGCCATTAGGCAATAGGACTTCTGCTGGTGATGCTGATGGTAATTTGTCCTCTGTCTCAGCAGAAACTAATCTCATAGATGCTAGAAGGAATATTGATAATGGTTTGGACGCAAACGCGAATATTGCAAGTGCAGTCGGTAGTTTGAACCAACAAGGCATATTTGAAATTGGCTTAGACAGCACCAAGACATCACAACTTCATAAAGGCCCCACCTTATTGAAGATATTTGCGTATACCAATGAAGCCTTTCGTCCAGATATATATACGATACCTTTGTTAGTTACTGAATAGAAACAGGCTAAGGTAACTTACTTCTGTTTATGTAAACCCAAATAAATTACCCTAGCTTTCGTAAATTTCTTTGAAGTTGTTTCCTATTTTACAAGCAGGAGAGAATGCAACAACAAGACAATAAAATTTTTGATGCGATAATATTTATACGAACTGAGATGATAGAAAAACAGATCTAGGACAAGAAAATGGCAGGCTTTCACCGTGCGCTCATCAGAAGAACAATAAACTTGCTCATAGTATTATTTTTAGTTCTTGTTCTTACCGTCTCCCTTCTTGGAGAGACAATGGACAAAATTCTTACAGATAACATCAGACAAGAAGTGATAGCCAGCCTCATTGACAGCAAGATCAAATTTCAAGATGCTGAAGCTCAACAGGCATATGTAGACCAGCAAATCGAACTTCGCATAAGAAACCTAGGTCTTGACGAACCATGGTACTCTCCCAAGCGGTTTTTGAATACCATATTTAAAGTAATGATGCTCGACTTGGGCAGGTCTTACTTTTTAACAAGTGACAATGGTTCTCCTGAAGTACTGGATATTATTGCAGAAAAGGTTCCAAGGACGCTCCTGTTATTCACCAGTGCCACAGTTATTATATTTGTTTTAGGCATCTATATTGGTCCATACTTAGCTGAGAGGTATCGAAGCAAGTTGGATAAGGCCAATGTCTTTATATCTATGTTTAGTAACAGCCTTCCTACTTTCTGGGTTGGTATGATTATGATATACCTCTTTGCCTCTATTGTACCGATATTTCCTGTAAGGTCTACGCCCACCTCCTCTCCATCAGATCCATTATATATCGTGGATTTACTATATCATATGATACTTCCCCTAATTACACTAGTAGTTCTCGGCATTGCGGTACAAAGTTATTTTGTAAGGCTGTTTGTTGTGAACATCTTGGATGAAGATTTTATCAAAGCCAAACGTGCTATAGGAGTACCGAAAAAGAAGATTCTGTATTCTCATGCCTTGAGAAATGCAGCTCCTCCATTGCTAAATTCAATCATATTAGGCCTGGCATCCTCATTTGGAGGAGCACTATTAGTTGAAATAGTCTTTGAATGGCCCGGTGTAGGATTTCTGTTTTATGAGGCTATTACAGTATTTGATGTCCCAGTGATCATTGGACTTGTTTATATATCCACTATAATTTATATCGCCGCAGTTTTTCTAACAGATTTGGCTTACTCAGTTTTTGACCCTCGTGTGAAAGCAATTAGTTGACCATTCAAACGATCCCCTCGTCAAAATCTGATATTATTGGTGGATTTAGGCACTCCAAACTAGGCCTGACTGGAGTAATCATCCTTGTTTTACTTGTGGGGATATCGATATATACTATAACATCAGTTCCTCTTACCACCTTCAGGCAGTGGAATAGTCCCAGCTACTGGGTCGATTATCCAGCCTCCGCAGCGCCTTCATGGACAAATTTAGAATTGTTTGGTCCAACAGCTGCTGCGCACACGATCCTGACTTCTGAATCAGGTGATAGAAAAGTCTCTGAACTAACGTTTAGAGGAATTCATATTGTTTCTAATTCATTCACCACTAACTTTGACTACGATTCTTACCCTACTGATTTTGCGATCTTCTATTCTGCGAGGTACGGCTCTATTCCTCCTGTACTAGAGGTTAAAGTCACAAGGCCAGATGGGCTTGATTTCAGGATTTATTATTCTTCTTTGCCGTCCAATTCTTTAGTAAACAATGAGGGTGGAATTATCCAGGAGTCTGCAGAACTACCAAAACGGGACGCAGAAGGAGAGATTTCGGATGATGACGATACTCAACAGCAGAGTGAATACTCTTCGCGGGTCTTTTCTACTGACAGAGATATTTCCAAGAATTTGCGACAATATGCCTCATTGTTCAGGTATTCTACAGATGTCAACAGGCCTCAGGTCATGATATTTTCAAATACTCAGGAAAAAGAAATCTTGAAAGGTTCATATACATTTAATATCACTTTTTATTTTTTTGATAATCTAGATGTTGTCGAGGAAACCCAAGTCATACTGGGTGGAACAGTCTATGGTCTTCTTGGGACCGATGCCTTTCGACGAGATCTTGCGATAGGAATTCTTTGGGGAACTCCTGTAGCCCTTTTTATTGGTTTGACTGTTGCTGTCGGTACCTCGCTAATAGCCATGATCTATGGGGTAACCTCAGGATACAAAGGAGGGCACACAGATGAGATCATGATGCGTATAAACGACTTCTTCATTTCTCTTCCTGTCCTTATCCTTCTTATCTTAATATCGGTCAGAGTTGGTCTCAACTTATACTTGATCGTCATTTTTCTGATCCTGTTTGGGTGGGCTGGTGGCGCCAGATTAATGAGAAGTTTATCTCTGCAAATTAAGAATTTTCAATATGTGGAGGCATCAAAAATGATGGGCGAATCTGATATGAAGATAATTCTTCGGCACATAGTTCCTCAACTATTACCGCTGACATTTGCAACTATAGCTTATTCTGTTCCTGGTGCCATCTTAGCTGAGGCTGGATTGAGCTTTCTAGGATTGAGCGATTTGTCTATCCCTAGTTGGGGAAGAATCCTAAACGAAGCGAACTCTGCTAGCGCTTTCACACTTGGGTTCTGGTGGTGGATAATTCCACCCGGGATAATGGTTGGTTTGACTGGTCTTTCATTTGCTCTGATCGGTTATACTCTAGAGCACATTACTAACCCCAGAAGGGCTAGGTAGTAAGTGAGTAAGTAAGTCAGTTAGTGAGAAAGACGAATGCTATCTTTTTTTACTAGAGACAGTTGATAATAACAAGACGAGTGAGAGAGAACTGGGGTTTCGTTGACAGCTGCAGACCAACAATTGTAACATGAATAATTGCCTCGTGTCGTCCAAACTATATCCTAATAGGCAAATCGTTGAAATAGAGATATAGACTAACAGAGCAGTTGCAGCTTATCAATTCTCTCAATTTTCTATCCCAATACTGTTATCATTGTCACACAAATACGAACTATCTATCTAGTCATCTTACCTTTGATAACAGCTATTATGACTTTGTTCTTCCCGCAGTAAGAAAGCCAGACAGAAGACATCTGCTATAAACTTGTATTCACTCTATCCATGTTATAGCTTAAATACTTATTTATTCATTTATTCATTATCAATTAGGTTTGTTAAACGATCTTAGCAAAGATAAAGTTTCGGTACTCAATTTTATTGTATAGGCAGACGCATCTTCAGATGATATGTGAGATAATTCCTCTAAGAATTTTGTCTTATCTCTACCTCTCTCGTACATACCTCCTGACTCTTTAATGCAAAGAGGGAACTTTTGCTTCTTGATTCCTTTGTCCATGAGATATCGTATAAAACTTCTGTAGGCATCTAAGTCATAATAGTCCCATTTTTTTTCTTCGCACAGCATAATCCAAACATCAATTGTATTTTGAAAAAAAGCTTTGGTACGTAATTGTTCAAGGCTCATTAGTAATTGTTCTCCTAGATAATATGTCTCTATTTGCTATTAAATAGATTGCATTTCTTGTAGTCGTCATACTATATCAAGATCCACCTTGTTACCATTTCTGTCAAAAGCCCCAATGTCTCCGTCTGAATATGGGTAGCTAATAATAATGGATACGAATCCATAGAAATTATTCAGGTCTTCAAGCGAAGGCCTATTAGAACCTCCAGGATGCGAATGCGCAGTGCCTATGTAGGAAAGATCGAATGGAAGATCATAAGTCGGAAATCCAGAATAATAAGGACCATGAGAAGCAAAAGGGGGGACAACAAGTCCCTCGACAATAATATTGTTTTTTTTGATTTGTCCTTGGAGGATTAAAATCCCTTCATTGGGATGGCAACTTTTTGCATAGGTAATAATGCTATCGGCTACATGTCTTTTTAGCATCAGGTGTCTTTTTGCCTTGCTTGAATTTTGCTCCTTGTCTTTCTTAAAGAAAAACAAAACAGATTTTGATCGTCGTTATCTTTTAATAATCTTATCTGGGAAAGTCTGTTTTTTGTCCTGAATTAAATTGTAGTTGTCCCTAATGCTGCTGAATAGCGGTTTAGGACACGGACAGCGACATATTCAAAAAGAGATCATTAAAAAATTGAACCACTTTCGTCTAGGATGGTGTCTTCCTATATTGATTCCCATCATACCAAGTAAGTAGGTTCTGTTAACTTGACGGGTCTTTTAAGAGGGTGTAACCGTCGGGTCATGGCCTCATTTTTTCATATATTTGGTCAAGTTTTTTGTTGATATTGTTAAACTCCTTATTTGAATAAAGCAGTGTTTTTGATAATTGTGCAGACATAAATTGTAGGTTATAGCTATTCCAATCTATATCAGGCCCATTATATTCATTCATTTCAATTGGGATGTATTCATGGATTCTATAGTTGGTATCCGTAATTTTAGGAATGAATTTGTTTGGAAAAGAACTTCGGCACATTCCAGTGAAAGTCAATTACAGAATGACCCGATAGTTAACACCCTCTTAAAAGACCCGTCAAGTTAACAGAACCTGAAATCAGAACTAATATATACTAAGTCTCGCAATTGCCGCCTTTAGAATGGGCATGATCATATTTTGTAAACAACCAAAACTTATCTGTTTACAATTGTAGACATTTGTTGACATTTGTATACATGTATACAGATTTGTAAACATTTTATGTAAACATTTTCGAATTTCCTAGAATGTGTAAATATTTGAGCGTGGGCTGTTTGGAAATTCTTTGATATTCTGGAAAAATTGTCCTGGAAACACATATTTCGTTGCATGAGGTAAGACATAGTCCAGAACGACATATTTGTCCAAAAAATGGCCTTTTTCCTGGAAATTTCACCCAGTTTCCAGGACTTTTTTGATTTTGTAAACATTTTGTAATCATTAGATGAAATGAGGAAAAAGGTATCGTTTCACTTCGATTGAAACCAGATGAATATGATCTAATAGAAAGGTATGTCGTGTCGGCATTTCGTCAAAATGGGAATATCAAACAGGCTACTGTGCATTCTTATCATTGTAAATGTCCTACTGTTTCTTATTATATTCGGATCTAAACCATTTAATAGTCCTTTCAAGTCCCTCTTCCAGACCAACAGAAGATTGGAAGCCTAATCTTTCTTTCTTTAGCACTCTTATTACTTACGCACAATTTTTGATATTATAAGTAAGTACTAGTAGTTCCCAGCTGCATCTGTTATGGTGGTAAGATAATTTTGGAAAAAGAAACGGAAAGAGACTAGTGCCTAAAATAAATAGCCCTAAAACGGCTCTGACGACATGAAAATCTTCTAGCATTACTATAATCTGTATGTTGGCTAGGTTCAAAGTTAACATACTCCACATATAGAGAGAGTGAGGCTCTGACTGAACCATATCCTTTGAGCGGCTGTCAAAGTACCTGAAAAAGGTGGATGTATGCCGCCTGCAAGCCAACAATACTAACAACAAGGTGAAAAAAGAAAAGAATGAATACGGTTGGGTTAGATGTTGGGAAGAAAAAATGTAGGGCAGCAGTAAAAGACAAAAATGGACAGATCCTAAATGAATTCTTTTTTAGAAACGATAAAGATGGGATAAACAAACTAACCAAGATTGTTTTAAGCTATGGAAAATGTACCGCAGTATTGGAATCAACGGCTAATATGTGGATTAGGATACATGATGCACTGGAGAATAGTGGAATAGATACAGTATTAGCAAATCCATATAAAACAAAAATAATTGCAGAAGCTAAAATAAAATCTGATAATAAACTATAGGCAAGGATATTAGCAGATCTACTGAGATCTGGCTTGATTTACCAATCCTATGTTCCAACAAAGGAATTTAGACAAAAAAGAAGCCTAATTAGACATAGGGTCTCATTAGTTAGAAACAGAACATTGCTTCAAAATAAAGTACATTCTCTTATAGGCAAATATGATTACAAGACAGAATTGACAGATATCTTCGGAAGGTCTGGAATGAACTGGATTAGAAGTTTGCAACTAGACCCAGTAGATAACATAATCATGAAGACGACCTTAGCAGCGATAGATTAACATACAGATAGAGATTATATCCAAAGAAATAGCTAAATATGCATGGGAAAGTGAAGATGTAAAGCTAATCCTAAGCTTAACAGGAATAGATGTATTTTCTGCCATGCTTATTTTTACAGAAATAGTGGACATAAGAAGATTCTCTACACCATGGAAATTGGTTAGCTATGCTGGATTAGTTCCCAGTATAAGAGAATCATCTGGAAAAGTAAAGTATGGAAAAATAACTAAACAAGGTTCTCTGTGGTTAAGGTGGATATTAGTTCAATGTGCAATGACAGCAGTAAGATACGATGAGCTTTTCAGAACATTCTATGAAAGGCTAAAGATTAGAAAGGGACATGGTAAGGCTATCGTTGCTACAGCTAAGGAAATACTTGTTATAATATGGTACATGCTTACAAGACAAGAATTGTATAGGTACGTGAATAGACAACGATATGAGCAGAAATTGTCTAATCTAAAGAAAATTAAAGAAGAAGAACAGATGGTTACATAATATAGGCATCATAATAAAGTAGACAGATATCTAGAGAGGACATAAGTGTATGTAGCTAAGGCTATTTTAGATATTCTTAATAATATGGAAAATGTAAACAAATTAGGCTTAGCAGGACAGCTAGGGATACCAACATGTAGAAGAGATTTTCATGGATGTTGAGCTATTTCTTATTATGAAGTCTATAAATATTACTCTGTCTATCTCCATATGCAGGTACAATAGGAACATCTT
>Ga0126312_10001375_pt1 | contig 15898 bp, 19 predicted proteins | sample Plot104A_FD_92537 | JGI IMG/M metagenome (GOLD analysis project Ga0126312, IMG submission 92537) | Serpentine soil microbial communities from UC McLaughlin Reserve, CA, USA - Plot104A | ecosystem: Environmental > Terrestrial > Soil > Grasslands | place: USA: UC McLaughlin Reserve, Lake County... | reverse complement strand
CGGAGAGTGGAACTCCTTCGTCTTCTTTAACGATCCGGACGGCAACGGCTGGGTCCTGCAGGAGCGGCCTGCTCGCGACTAGGATATCGAAAGGAGAACGAACATGGGGATAGTCTCCACAGGGTTATCGATGTCGCTCGATGGCTTCATCGCTGGGCCGAACGATGGCCCTGGGTCACCCCTGGGTGAAGGCGGTGAGCGGCTCTTTGCGTGGTACTCCGGCGGCGACACCGAATACAGGCTGCCGGGTACCGAGATGGTGGTTAGGGTCTCGCCGCAGAGCGTCGAGCTCCTTCGGGAGGCGCACAGCAAGATGGGGGCATTCGTGACAGGACGGAGGACGTTCGATATCACCAACGGGTGGGGTGGCAACCCCCCCTTGGGCGTACCCACCTTCGTCGTCACCCACACGGTCCCCCAGGAGTGGGTCTACGAAGGATCGCCGTTCACGTTCGTCACGGACGGTGTCGAAAGCGCCGTCGAGCAAGCGAATGCGGTCGCGGGCGACAAGGACGTCGCTGTGGGTGCCGCCAGCATCGTGCAGCAGTGCATCAGGGCGGGACTTCTTGACGAGATACACATAGACCTTGTGCATGTCCTGCTTGGAGAGGGCGTCCGGTTGTTCGACCACCTCGGCACGGGGTCGATCGAACTGGAACGCACAAGGGTGGTCGAGGCCCCCGGGGTAACCCATCTCACGTTCCGCGTCGTAAAGTAGCAGCGAAAGCAGGGATCCTCATGTCGGACTACAACACCGACGTTCAGGCTGGTCGGCACTTGGGAGATTTCCGGGAACGTGCGAGGGACGGTGACCTACGAGTGGATAGAGGGCGGTTTCTTCCTCCTCCAGCGCGTCGACATTAATCGCGTCGGCCTCAAGATCACGGGTACCTAGTACATCGGATACGACGAGTCGAACGACACCTTGAAGCCGTGATTCTTCAGCAACACGGGGCTCAGTCCCTTCGGAGGGGTACCCTCGAGTACGTGTGGGAGGTGGGCGAGGACATCCTCACGATCTGGGGCGTACATAAGGGCTCTCCGGCAGCTTTCAAAGGCGAGTTCGGCGTAACGACGACCGCAATACCGTTGCCGGCCGCTGGGAGTGGCCGGGAGGCAGCTACGAGGCGACCTCGACCAGGGTCGAGTAGGCGGTACGGTCCTCCGTCTATCAACCTGAAAGGAGACGAAATAGACGGTGCTAAAGGCACCTACACTTTAGTGAACGACCTCAACATGTGCTACGAGGTCCACGGCATCGGCGAACCGCTGATCCTGCTGCATGGCGTCGTCGGCGCGATCAAGATGTTCGGCGAGGCCCTGCCGCTGCTCGCAGAAGGCCAGCAGGTTATCGCCATCGATTTGCAGGCTCATGGCCACACGGCCGACATCGACTACCCGCTGAGCTTCGAGTCGATGGCGGACGACGTCGCCGCCCCCATCGATCACCTCGGCTTCGAAAAAGTCGACGTCATGGGCTACTCTCTGGGCGTCGTCGCTTTACATACAAACTGCCATCCGACACCCCGATACTGTGCGCAAGCTCGTGGTCAGCCTGCCTAGCTGATCTGTCCTTGCAGGTAGTTCGCGGTCGACCGCCGCCAGCACCCTCAGCCTCGGATCTATCGGGCGTGGCTCATGCTGTGGGTCTCGCACGCCGATCAACCCCGGCGCATGCCGCCCTAGAGGCGCAGCAGTCAAGGGCGACGTGGTCGCCGCGCCGCCCAACAACTTTTCAACGAGACCAACGACAACTCCGTGGGTAGTTTGTATTCTGGAACTGACTTCAGCTCGCGCCGCTTCCCCAACAGAAGGTGAGGCTTCGTCGAGCGCTAGCGTTGCTCTGCTTCTGCATCCCGCGCCAGATTCCCGCGAGTCTTGTCCTGCTGCGGCGGGGGATGGGCGTCCGGACGCAGATTTCGCGCAGTCTCGAAGGCGACGAGCGTGACGAGGATCGCTAACAGCAGCGCGGCGAAGGTAACCGAGCGCAGGCTCGCCCCGGCGAATATCAGCGCCACGAGCAGGCCCACGACCGCTAGGCGGGCGCGCACGATGGCTGGGACGATGCCCTGCGCTGTCGCGCCGTGGACTACACTTACGCAGCATAAGTATACGGCAGCGCCGCCACACAACGCCCACCGCGTGCCTGCGTCTAGTTCGCTCCCGCTGGCCTCCTTGATGAGTAAGTTCACGCCCGCAGCGACTGCGGTGAGTGCGGTGAGCATCGGCAGGTGGGTGTAGATAAAGCTAATGGCGACCATCGGCCCGGGCCGCAGCGCCAGGCCCGCGCCCACGTCGAAGTAGATCCACCACAGGCAGGCGACTGCCAAGAAGCCGAGCCCCGCGGCAGCAGCTGATGACGTCTGCCAGTTGCTGCCAGCGGTACCGAGTGCGATAGCGACCACCGACTCGCCCAAGACGACGATCGTGAAGAGCGCGAAGCGCTCGGGGATATGACTCGCGTGGATTGGGATCCGGCGCACGAAGCGTGGGCCGCTGAAGGCGGGGACGCCGATATCTACCGCCAGCCCAATGCCCCAAAACACGAAGCGCCACGGCGCGGGGAAGGCCAGCGACACCGTCCACAGGGCGACGCTGAAGCTGAACGCCAGGATGTAGCGGCCGATGAGCGAACGCGCCTCGGGCACGTGGCGGAAGGCGCGAACATTGAGGCTAATGGTGAGCACCCGCAGGGCGACGTAGGCGACCGCGAAGCCGACCGTCTGGCCATGGGTAACTTCGGGGATCTGCACAGCAAGCGCCGCGATAGCGAGCATCGCCACGAGCATCACGACACGGAAGACGACGTCGTCGGTATCGAAGCGGTCAGCGTAGAAGCTGAAGCCCTGCCAAGCGACGAACACGGGCACGAAGAGCGCGGCGAAGATCGCAAAGCCTAAGAGCGAGTGGTCCTCTACTAGTTCATGCGCAAGTTGGGCGATGGCTACGACGAAGACAAGGTCGAAAAAGAGCTCGAGCCAACTCGCGTGGCGCTCGTCCTCAGCGCCGGCCAAGGTCTGCAACCGGGGCGGACGCAGGAGAGGCTGCGCGTGGCGTGAGTCATGGCCAAAGAGCGGCACCGGCTACCCCTTCTCGCCAACCGTTCGGATGCGGCGTATAGTCGATACGCCGCCCCACCCGACAAGGTACGAATACTGCACGTACTCCCTCCTTGCTCGGCCCCTGCTCACCGGCGATGATAGCATCTGGAGACCGCCCCGTGCCGAAGATGACGTGCAATTCATGGTCGCTATTCGGCAGCTTACAGTCTATCTCGAAGTTGGCGGCCGCCAAGCCGCGTCGGTGCCGTGAACCCCAGGATGGCGTTTAGAAATGTATGTTCGTTCTGCGCGGTCGACCACAGCGTCCTTCAGGTTTTGGATAGATCGGCGATCAGCGCCTATTAGTTCACCGTCAACGTATGACAGTACTTGCCGAGTTGCCGGTCATTGCCTTCTAACCTGTATTTCGCAAGGGTCATGGTAGTATTTCGCTTTCCGCGTGCCGCCTTATCCTCTTCTCTACCCACGCGGCGAGGCGAGTACCGAAAGCGAACGTCGCCAAGGCGTGAAAGATCAAGCCTAGGCCCCACCAGAGGTAGCGGTAGGGGCTCGGTTCGCCAAAGACGAGAAAGAGGGTCACGTTGTAGACGAGGTAGACTGCACCGTGCAAGCCCAGCAGCTCAAGTTGGGCGAACTGCCTCCTAGCGCGCTCGTAGCGCCGGTGCTCCTCGACGGTGATGTAGCGCTGGCTCTGCTCCTCCACGACGATCCTCCTAACATCCTCCTAACATAACTCCTCACGCGGTAGCCCTTTGCGCTTCGGCGGCGCGGCGGAACCACTCGAGGGTCCGTCGTACTGCCTCGCGGTGCGGCGTGGGATCGCTCAAGAAAGCGCGCTCGTACTTGCCATGGTCCACCACGAACGGCTCCTCGAACTTTCTAAGAGGGAAAACATATTGGGCTGTGATTCAGTGCCTTGCTGACCAGCGCAGGAGGCGGAGGCGTACACTTGATGCATGAATCCCAAAAATCCCAGCCCTTGGAGCTGCGCTTTTGCGCCTGTCTGGCAGACGAGATCGAGATGGAGTTAATGCTGGTGTAGCGTTCACGCACTCATGCCCCGCTCGCGTAACTGCGTTCAAGTAGTCATGTTCTCCGAAGTTCCCAGGCAGGGCGTTCCCGGAAGCTCGCTGCCTATGTAGGGTTTGCCCCCTCGTAGTGCTCCTCGAAGCCTTGCTTCGGGAAGACACCACCCGTCACCGTGTAAGCGTCACCCTCCTTGGCCACCGTCCGAATTTCGTAGCCGCTGGCTTCGTTGCGCCTGGCCCAATACAGCCTCGACCACTCCCGCATCGCTGTGTTGTCGGCGTTCTTGGTGGTAGAGTTCGAAGCCCTCTTCCCCTCTTCGTGAAGCGTGAGGTTTAGGCCCTCGTACCTTCCTTCGACCACTCTTCCTCCATGCAGCCCTTCCTACCTTCGGCCCCGTACGCGCCGGATCACCCACTCCACCGTCCCCTGCACGGCGACACGCTCGGCCGGCACCACTATATCTTCGTGGGCGCCGTTGCGCGGCTTGAGCCTCACCTTCTCTCCTTCCCGTCTCAAGACTTTCACGGTGGCTTCTTCTTTGTCCAGGATGAGTGCCGCGACCACCGACCCATTTGGGGGAGATGGATTCTCCTCTACCACCAGGAGGTCGCCCTCCTCTATGCCGGCGCCCGTCATGGAACTACCCTTGGCCTCTAGCAAGAACCGCCTCCTGCCCGACCGGGGTGAGAGGAGCTCGCCCGCAAGAGAGTAAGGCTCCTCGTTTGCTATCGCTTCCAGGCCTCTCCCGGCCGCTATTTGGCCCAGAAGCGGGCGGGTGGAGATTGCTTGCCAACCCCTCTGTGTGAGCCTCAAAGGTCTCTGCTTGTGGTTCGAGGCCGTACCTCGCTCGACGTATCCGTCAGCCTCGAGCTTCCGGAGGTGATGGTGAACCGTCTGCGAACTACTCAAGCCCACTGCCTCACCAATCTCGCGCACCGTGGGCGGCCCTAACGTCTGGTCCCAGCGTGCCAGGAACTCTAGTATCCGTAGCCGGCTCGGGTGCAGATCTTCAGCCACTAGTGCCTCCTTAGTCCCACTTTAGCGCAAAGCCCACTTGCAGTCAAACAATTGTTTGATGTAGAGTGGAGAAGGAATGAAAAGAAGAGGAGCGCCCCCTTATCCCCGGGCCCTCCGCGGAGACCGACTGACAGTCGCCAAACCGAGGCGGTCTTCTCGGGAGTTTCGATGGGGAGAGAACGCTCACCCTTACCACCGGATTGTACCGGATTGGAGTGGTTTTCTCACCCCTTGGGTGGCACTGGGCGCTTCTCCTTGGAGAAGGGAGGAGAGTTGCCGGAGAGCAGCGTTGCGGAGATACACGGCTATCCGCAGAGGCCACCGGGTTTCGAGGAGCCGCTCTTTCCGACGGAAGAGTCGAAGCGGCAGATCATGGCCCACTTACTGGAGGCGCCCTGGTTGTCGCGGGCCTCCGAGTTGCCACGCGGGGCGGGTGAGACGGCTCGCTCCGCGAGGGAACCCATCCGGCTAGTGGGCGCAGGAAGCCGGGTGGAGCTCGTGCGGCCAGCCCGGTGCCGACGCGGTCCCACGCGGCGGCGGGTAGTGAGGGTGCTGGAGCGATGGCGCGAGGTGCGGGCGTGGTGGGACGAGGAGACCCGCACCGACCGCTTCACCTTCCGCGTCCTGCTAGTAGGCGGCGCCGTGGCCGAGCTCGCCCTGGAGCGCTCGGGTGGGTGGTTCCTGGTGGGGGTGGCGGACTGACGTGGGCGATCTTAGCCAAGGCTTCACGCACCTGCACGCGAGGAGCGGCTTCTCCTACGGGTTCGGGGTCGCTATGCCCGAGGAGCTCGTCAGGGCAGCCGCGGAGATGGGCATGGAGGCGCTTGCTCTCACCGACAGGGATGGGCTCTACGGCGTACCGAAGTTCTTGGAGGCGTCCGCGGGAACGGATGTCTCCCCGATAGTCGGGGCGGAGGTCAGCATAGGGGAAGGCGGGCATCTGGTCCTACTCGCAGAGTCTATGGAAGGCTACCGTTCGCTGTGCAGGCTCCTCACAAGCTACCGGTGCGGTTCCGAAGACCGGCGCAAACCGCTCTGTCCCATCGGGGCGGTGCTCGAGCACGCCGACGGCCTAGTATGCCTCACCGGCGCCATGCCGTTCGGTCTCGTCCCGCACCTCGTACTTGCCGGGCGGACCGGGGAAGCGGGAGCGTTGCTCGAAGTGCTCTGTGAGGCCTTCGGCGAGGGAAGGCTGTACGTCGAGATCACCGACGACAGAACGGCGGGTAGCCGTAGGAGAATGCGGCGGGTCGCTGAGTTCGCCCAGGCGCGCGGGGTGCCGCTGCTTGCCACCAACGAGGTTGCTTACCTCACCCCTGCGGACCACAAGCTCCATGACGTCCTCGTGGCTGCGACCAACCTCACGGCGCTCCCTGGTCCCGGCTACCGGCCCACTGACCAGCTCTATCTCAAGTCCTCTGCCGAGATGCGCACCGTGTTTCGCCACTACCCGGAGGCGCTGCGGTCCGCGGCGTCGGTGGCCGAGAGGTGCGCGGGGACGGTCGAGCTCGCGGGGGAGATACACTTGCCCTCGGCCAGGTTGCGAGGCGGGGAGACACCGGAGGGGAGGCTTGCCCGGCTCGCGCTCAAGGGGGCAAGGGAAAGATACGGCACTCTCGAAGATCGAGTGCGAGCCCGACTGCGCCGAGAGCTTCGGTGCATAGCGGACCTGGGCTTCGCCCCGTACTTCCTTGTCGCACGCGAGGCAGTGGAGATAGCGCACGAGAAGGGCATCCCTGTGACGGGGCGCGGGAGCGCGGCGAACTCGCTCGTCTCCTACTGCCTGGGGCTCACTCAGCCCGAGCCCTTTGGAAACCGCCTGCTCTTCGAGCGCTTCATGCACGAGTTCCGCTCCGACGCCCCGGACATAGATCTGGACCTCTGCTCCCTTCGAAGGGATGGGGTCAGGGACGAGCTCGCCCATCGGTACGAGCGCTGCGGGGTGGCCGTGGCAGCGACGGCCCAGACCATGTCGCTGCGCGGAGCGGTGAGGGTCGCTGCTCGGGCGCTCGGGCACACCCCGCGAGAGACCAACGAACTTTCGAAGCACGTGCCGACACGTTTCAGGGATCGCGGCCGGACCTACACCCCGCTCTTGGGCTGGGAAGAGGCACTTGCCGAGCCCGCCATGCGTGGGCACCCCCTTCAAGACAGGGAGAGGTACAAGCTCCTTCTCGAACTCTCGGGACGGCTTGCGGGCCGCTACCTGCAGGTGGGAACCCACCTGGGTGGGCTGGTGTTCGGTAACGAGCGCCATCACCTCTCCGAGCTCGCACCCGTTGAACCCTCGGGCATGACGGGACTCCTGCGGGTCCAGTACGACAAGGACGACCTCGATTACGCGGGTATGCCCAAGCTCGATCTGCTGGGCCTCCGGATGCACACAGCGCTCCACGAGGCCGGTGAGCTTGCCTCGAAGAAGACAGAGGGAAGGATCGATCCCTACAATCTTCCTCCGGAGGACAAGGACACTTACGCCCTGATAAGGACCGGGAGGAACGCCGGGATGTTCCAGCTCGAGTCTCCCGGCCAGATGCACCTGTCTAGGCGCCTAGAGCCCCGCCGCTTCGCCGACCTGGTCGCGCAGATAAGCCTCTTTCGTCCCGGCCCGGTACTCGGGGACCTCGTGACCCCGTACGTCTTGAGGAAGCACAGCAGGGAGGAGTACTCGGTGCCGTTGCCCGAGCTAGAGCCCGTGCTCCGCTCCACCTACGGGGTGCTAATCTTTCAGGAACAAGTCTTAGAGGTCGCCCACATCGTCGCTGGCTTCTCGCTTGCGGAGGGAGACCAGATCCGACGTGCTATGACCCACGACCGAGGTCCCGGCGCGATGAAGGAGCTAAAGGACGAGTTCGTGCGGAGGTCTATGGCGCGTGGGGTTTCGGGAGCAATCGCCCGCGAGGTCTTCTCCTGGATGGAGGGGTTCGCCGCCTACGGTTTCTCGGCCGCCCACGCTGCTTCCTTCGCCTCCCTTTCCTACGCCAGCGCCTACATGAAGCGTCACTACCCGGCCGAGTTCTTCTGTGCTCTTTTGAACTCCCAGCCGATGGGCTTCTATAGCCCGAGGACACTCCTCAACGAGGCCCGGCGCGAAGGGATAGAGGTGCTCTCTCCGGACATCCACCTCTCGGGAGAGGGTTTCACCGTCGAGGATGATGGCACGGCTCTACGGGTGGGCTTGAAGTACTCGAAGGGCCTCTCCCGGTCCGCCCTCTCCTCGATCCTCTCAGAGCGGGAGGGGCGCCCCTTCGCCTCGGCAGCGGACCTCTACCAGCGCACCGCGGTGGAGCGCGACGCCCTGGAGAACCTCATCCGCGCGGGCTTCCTCGACGAGCTTGCGCCCGATGCTGGCCGCAACGGGTTGCTTTCAGCGGTCCGCGCCCTCCCGAAGAAGCGCTCGTGCGCTAGGCAGCGCCAGACAGAGCTCCCCCTCCCGCACCCCGCGAGTTGGTGGGAGACACGCGAGGGCGCGGCGAACCGGGCAGGCTACCTGCCGCTGAGTGCCGAAGGGAGGGAGCGCATGGAGTGGGAGGCCCTCTCTTTGAATGTCTCCCGCCACCCGCTCTCGCCCTACGGGAAGGTGCTGAAGCGGCTAGGCGTAACCCCGAGCCGAAAGATCCTCGGCCTCCCCCACGGGACCCGAGTCCAGGCGGCAGGCCTCCTCGAGGAGCTGCAGCGACCGCCGACCAGGAGCGGACGGCCCGTGTACTTCCTGCTCATAGAGGATGAGGCCGGACTCCTGCAAGTGACCATCTTCGAGGGTGTCTACAGGAGATACGGGCACATACTGCACCAGCGGGGTGCGTTCCTGCTCAAAGGCAAGGTCGAGCAGGACCACCGCCGGGGCTTCTCCTTCCTTGTGGAGCGCATCAGCGATCTGCAAGAGGCGCTCACGGACGAGGCTGAGGCTCGGATGCCAGGGCCCCGGATGGTCGCATCCTCCGGGGCCTTCGTGCGGGCGAAGCGGCGCGGGAGGGCGGGATGATACCGACGGCGGTGCTCGAAAGGATGTGTGGGTCCGAAAACCTCCAGCCTTTGAACTCGCCTTCCGGGGCAGAATAAGGGACGGAACCGTTACGGTGGAGTTGGTGCGAGCTTAAGGAGAAGTGACGCGGTGCGGTCTCTCGTTTACTCGGGTTAGACTGTAGAAAGGACAGCCACGCTTTAGCCACTATAATATTGTCTATGATTTCACTCTCAAATTTTGAAACTACAAAGCGGCCTGAGATGCGCTAGCGGCCTGAGATGCGCTTCCGCGCCCTGCTAACCGGGGAGTCCCCGAGGCAGAGGTGGCGCTGGTCGTCCCTAGTTCAGTCGAGATAGCTCTTGTAGATGCCCTTCTGCCCTTCGGCGAGAGTGTTCGTAGTTTCTTCGACCTGTTGTTCGTGCGCCTCGTGCAGTACCGTGCAGAGGACCTTCTCAATCCTCACCGCCGTCTCCCATCCTATCCTCTTCTGCTCCTCTGTGGCCCTGTTATGTCAGCGGGAGGAGAATAGTCCCGACGCCATCCGGTCGTGTCCCAGAGTACGTAGGATACCCATCCTCTCAATCTCTTGTAGAGCATCGAGGCGTGCGCGTGGATTTTGCTCATTCATCGGCGGGACTTATACCTTGAGCTTGTCGAGGTGCTGCTTACGAAACTTCGCCACCTTTGGCGCGACCACGATCTGACAGTACGGCTGACCCCCGTTACGCCGGAAGTACTCCTGATGGTAGTCCTCAGCAGCATAGAAGGCACTAGCAGGTGTTACCTCCGTAACTATAGGATCGTCCCAGACGCCCGCCTCCTCCAACTGCGCGATCACCTCCTCGGCGACGCGCTTCTGCTCAGGGGTGTGGTAGAAGATCACCGAGCGATACTGCGTCCCGACGTCCGGGCCTTGGCGATTCAAAGTGGTGGGATCGTGGATGTAGAAATAGACCTCCAATAATAGACCTCCAATATCTCCCGGAACGAGACGACCGTCGATCGAACGTCAGCTGGACAACCTCGGCATGACCGGCGGCTCCGGTACAGACCTGCTCGTAAGTAGGACCTGGCACGGTGCCGCCTGAGTAGCCTGATACTACCTCTTGCACGCCGCGCAGCTCCTCGAAGGCAGCCTCCAAGCACCAGAAGCAACCGCCGCCGAGCGTGGCAACCTCCCTGTGAGACGCATCTTCCGACCGTTTATCGTTAGCTGCCGTCATCTGCACCATCTCCCTCTGTCTCCCTCTGTTCGTGTGGACCCAGACAACTTCGGCATAGCGCAGCCAACGATCGGATGCACGGGACGCAATGACCCGGCAGCGACACGTGGTTATTGGAGTCGTTAAGCCACTACCTCTAACCGAGGGGCGGCCTCGTCCGGGGCGGAGCTATGAGGTTTTCAAGCGTAGAGGTAACGGGGCAGTCCCCGTATGCCATCAACCGACGCTAGCTACGGGGAGAACCCTCGCAAAGAAGTGGGTTCCTCGTTGCCTTTCACGACCACCGGCGGTGTCGTGAGGCACCTGACGACGTGTCCATGCAGCTCGGAATAAGACAATTCGTCGGCATTGTTTATCGCGATCGGGCTTCCGTCTACGGCGTACCACTCGTCGGCTCCAGCGTACCTTACCGCGACCTCTATCGTCCCCGAGCGGGGTCGCGTGGCCACCTCCAGCTCACCCGTCACGGCGCCGACCTCTTCAGTCATGACGCCCCCGGTGGTCGAAGTGATGGTCGAGCGTATCTCGTTCGGGCACTTTTCGTCTTCGTGCACGTCCACTGCTCTAGCTCACAGCACATGTGCCTAGCATCTGCTCTAGCGCCGCTTTCTCCTGTTCGTCGACGCCAAGCTCGTACTCGGCCTTGATCTCTATCCAGTGTTGGGCGTAGTCGCACCACTCTTCCTCGTTTGGAGGCTTCCACGCCTCCGGGCCCTTGTCTCCTTTTTGCTGGTTCGCGATGTCTTCGACGGAGAGCAGGACATCCGGGTCGTTGGCATAGCGCTCTCGCTGTTCGTCGTCCCACGAGGACGCGCCGCTTCTCCACGCCTCCGCCAGCGGTACGATGTGGTCTATGTCTATCTCCTGAGGGTCCGAGTACGTCCGCTCGGTGTACGGGTCGAGCCAGGCCCCCGAGCTCACCTTGCAGCCGCTTCCCACCTCGACGTCCTCGCCGTCGCGGATCAGGGCGGCCTCGCGGACGTCACAGGAGGCTTGAGGAGGGTTCCAGCCGAAGTCGCTGGCCCTGCTCCAGTGGGGGAATCTCTCCCGCGAGTAGCCGCTCATCGAGCCTGGTGGCGCGACTTCCAGGTTCTCTAGGGTTTCCGACGCCTCGGACGAGCCGTCCGTCCGGCCGGTGCCAGGACCAACTATGGTCTCCTGGGAGCTCCCGAACTGGTTGGGTCCGCAAGCCGCTGCTAAGACGAGGATAAGAACCGATGCGATCCTCGCGATGAACTCCCTCATCGTGGGCACAATTCGGCTGCCACCGTCGCCACCTTCTCTCAAGGCCCTCCTCGATGCCAGCCGTAGGTCATACTTACCTCGTGGCCACGCGCCGTACCGGTCCTCGCGCAAGCCGGAGAGCACCCTACCAAAAAACGCCCAACGGAGCGAACAAGCTGACGTTTCTGGTCCTCAAGGTCACCCACCACGGCACCACTACCTCCTCGACGCCGCTCTTTCTCAAAACAAATTTAAGCCGGAGATAGCCGTGGTCCAGGTCGGCGCAGACAACTCCCACGGCCACCCACCTCTCAAACACCCCGCGCCGAATCGTCTCCTTCGCAGCTATCTTCGCCAGGCCGACTACATGGGCAGAGCTGGCAGAGCCGGAGACTATCCTTCCGCGGCTCTGCTGGCCTTGGGAGTGTCACTCGGTTCGGCCCTGCGGTGGCTGCTCCTGAGCGGCAGCCTGCTCACCCTCTCGGGGCTCCTCGAGGAGTAGGGAGGTGCTTTTTTGATACTTGAGAAGTGGGCATGTTTCTGTACACTAGATACAAGAGGAACGAGAAGAGGAGGATGTGAGCGTGGTCAGCTTCAACAAGGTGATATTGGCGGGCAACCTCACCAGGGATCCGGAATTGAGGTTCACCCAGAACGGGACGCCGGTGTGCGGGCTCGGGCTGGCGGTGAACCGGGTTTTCTCGAAGAATGAAGAGGTCGACTTCTTCAACGTCTCCGCCTGGCGGGACCTCGGAGAGCGCGTGGCGAACTACACCAAAAAGGGCGATCCTATCTTGGTCGAAGGCAAGCTCCAGTATCGCACCTGGGAGGCCCAGGACGGCACGAAGCGGAGCGCGGTCGACGTCGTCGCCGACAACGTCCAGTTCCTGAGCCGGCCGGGCGACGGCGGCGCGGAGGGCGAAGGACAACCCCGCAGCGTCCGCCGTGGCGACCGCGAAAACGTAGACCTGAACGAAGAAGATTTCGACGACATTCCCTTCTAATGTGCCCCGGAAGCGGCAACCAACGTCCCAGCACCTGAGGCCGGGACGTTGCCCGCAGCGGCAGGGCAGCCACCTAAAAATATCCGGAAACCGACGAAAAACAAAAACCTTAAAGAACTTTTAGAATCGCAACACTTGCTACCAGAGTAGTCGTGGCATACTGGATGTTGCGCGGTTTACGCAACACACGCGGGAGAAGCTGGCCGATTTTATGTTTCAAGACCTTTACAAAGTGTGACTAACGAGGTATAGTCTCGGTGTCGGTTGGTGCGATACCAAATCGACACAATTAAAGAGTCCGGGGCGCTACTCCTCCTTTCCCTTTCCCCACCTATCACCCCTAAAGTGCGCTCCGGGCTCTTCCTCTTTTCCAGTCGTCGGCTTTCAGCCATCAGCGGTCAGCAAAACAGCGAACGGCTCTACATGAGCGGTAACAGCGTGCCGGTGTCAGAGAAAGAAAAGAGCGGCTCTTGGCGACCGCCAAGAGCCGTTGGCTGACGGTTGGGAGCTGATTGCTGACGGCTATTTACGAGGCGACTTCTCCTTCTCCGCCGACCTGGGTGAGGTAATAGAGGGTGTGCATGAGCTGGGCGGTTGGGTCTATGCGGTGGACGTCCACGTCGTAGGGGACGTGGAGCAGGACATCAGTGTAGTTGAGGATGACCCGGATGCCGGCGTCCACCATCAGCTCGGCGGTCTCCTGGGCGGAGGAGGAGGGGGTAGCGATGATGCCGATGATCTCGTCGGCTTCGTCGACGCTCTTCTTGAGCTCGTCGATATGCTTGACGACGACGTTGCCGACGGTGCGCCCGATCTTCTGTGGGTCGTTGTCGAAGACGTCATGGATCACGAACCCCCTCTTGGGCAGGATGGTGCTGCCCGCGATAGCGCTCCCGAGGTTGCCCGCGCCCACCAGGGCGATGTTGTAGGTCTGCTTGAGCCCCAGGATGCTCCTCACCGCCTCGACGAGGTCGTAGGCCTGATAACCTACCCCCCGGGTGCCGGAGAACCCGATCGCGTTCAAGTCCCTACGAACCTGCACCGGGTTGATCCCCGTGAAGTCTCCCAGCTCCTTGCTCGAGACAGAGTCGCGGCCCTCCTCTATGAGCTGCTGGGTCGTCCTCAAGTACTTGGTCAACCTGTTCGTCAGGCCTGGTTGTAGAGTGGCTCGCACCTTACTTTCGGCTCCTTCTTCTGGTACTTCGACAGTAGATGGGTGGCATTGTAACAAAAAGGATCGCTTTTGCAATAAAGGTGCTCTTAGCAGGCAGAAAAGCGTTTAGCAAGTCACATTACAGCGATAGCACTGTTTCCGGCTTCGGTCGGGCGCAAATCCTAGTCGGGATTTTCCGTTCGACGATTTCGTGGTGAAGAGTAGGGGACGTGGAACGGGATCTCATAGGACTTACCCAGAGTACTATTGCGAGGCGTCTCCCTGATCGTCTCTGCCCCGTCCGACCCTGCGCTAGGGGTCGATCAGGGCGTGCTGCTCTTCCCGGGCATCTTCCAGGTCGAGATCTAGGAGAATCCCACAGCCAATGCAGCTTCCCTCAGCCTGTTGCGCTTCTCGAAGTCGTGCTCACCTGCGATCAGGACGGGCACGTTGTAGTAGGGGATCGTCTCGCCGTCGACCTCGACGGTGGCGCCGACCTCGAAAGAGCCGGACTCGTCCTCAAGAGGGGCGGTCTGCCGCCCAAGATACCCTTCGAGTAATAGCAGTAGATGCGGCGCAACCGCTCCCTATTTTGGGGATCAACCTCCGCGCGGTACTCCACCTTTGCCTTGCGAACGCTCTGCGGAGCGTAGAGCCAAGCGTACTTCTTGAGCACCCTCGCTATGTTCTGCTCCTTCTTTAGACCGCTATACGCTAGCCTGCTCTTGGTTTGAACCTCGTAGGTGCTCTCTTTACTTTTCTGCAGCTTTGGGTGAGGTTAGGGAGGGGCGGCTATACTCACCCTATGATTGATGACGAACGTGAGCCTAGGCCAGAGCCGAAATTACGGATGACCGAGCAGGAAGCCTTGCAGGAGTACACAAGGCTTCTCGACGAGATCGTCTTCTTCCTCGGACGCGAGGAACTCCCTTATGCCCTAAGGACCTTGCACCAGGACCGGCTGATTCGGACGCTGCGCGAGGCCCGCAAGGCTAGCAGGAAGGGAGTCTAGAGGGTAGGCCGGAGAGACCCACGGGCGACCAGGAGAGCGTCCCGGGATAACCAGAGCCGCCCTACTCTTCCTGGCACCGGGCGGTCAGACAGGCTCGCCGCGTATCTTCGTCTCGCACGGGACCCAAATCGGGTGGCTCCCGATCGACCGCTGCAGCCGCAGGATCGGCCCGCAGCTAGAGTGCGCCGGCTACCAAGTGCGATATCGGGAGTTCGAAGGCGGCCACGTGCTCCCGCCCGGAATCGCGCGGGAGGCGGCGAGCTGGTTCGCTAACCGGGACTGAAGATGCGCCGACTGATCGCAATCGTGCCGCAGAAGCGCTCGGTAAGCGAAATTAACCAAAGATTGTGCATGGAGGGTCGGGGCTAATCCCTGGCCCCTTCTGCGTGCGCGGAGTCTAGGCTGCGACCTCAGGCCGGGTACTGCCATCCGCGTGGAGCAGCATGCGGAAGGGTAGAGTGGTTGTAAGAGCGATGTCTACCCTCCCAGATAAGCTCCTCCAGAACCCACTGCCCCGCTCGGTTGTAAGCTCCTACAATGGCTGGCGCACCTCTCTCATCCCGAAGTAGCGGAGTAGTATGCGAGATTACACCCCAATAACGTTATGGCACTTACGCTGGATTACACTATCCCCGGTCCGAGCGGAAGGCACTAGGAGGAGCGAGGCGACGAGCCCCAGGTAACGAAGGCTATGCTGGGGTCCATAAAGCACTGCGACCCTTTCGTTCGTTCTAGCCGTTCTTCACTGGCACCTGGCAACCGTGAGGGTTCGCTGCCGTTAATGCTCCTTAACACACTGTGAAAAGAGGTCGCCTACAATAGAGCTAGCGTAAATCATTATGGGGCCGGGATGACGTACTGCACTAGTACACAGAATAATCCTACCTACTGTCGGCAACGCGGTTGGAAAAACACAGGCTCCTCTAAAGTGCGAGCAAGGTCAAGAATCAAGAGAGGCGCCATAGCACTGGTTATGCTTACGCTCGTACTTGCCTTGGCGTCAGGTGCCCCCGAGTGGAAGCAGGCCAGTGCTCAGCAGACGTCCTCTGCCGAACAGACAGCCCCGAAGGCCTCTGTTCCCGAACCCCCGTCGGTGGAAGCCGAAGCCTGGGTGCTGGTGGACGCTTACTCTGGGTTGTACCTGGCAGGGGATAACCCCGACGAGCCACTCCCCGCGGCCTCCACAGCCAACATCATGACGGCGCTG
>Ga0126312_10001374_pt1 | contig 15900 bp, 15 predicted proteins | sample Plot104A_FD_92537 | JGI IMG/M metagenome (GOLD analysis project Ga0126312, IMG submission 92537) | Serpentine soil microbial communities from UC McLaughlin Reserve, CA, USA - Plot104A | ecosystem: Environmental > Terrestrial > Soil > Grasslands | place: USA: UC McLaughlin Reserve, Lake County... | reverse complement strand
GCCCAGGCGGCGGGCGGTCGCGATCGCCTGCAGCCCGGCCACGCCGGCGCCGAGCACGAGCACCGAGGCGGGCTTGATCGTGCCGGCGGCCGTGGTGAGCATCGGGAAGAAGCGGCCCATCTCGAGCGCCGCGATCAAAACGGCGCGGTAACCCGCCACCGTGGCCTGCGACGACAGCGCGTCCATCGACTGGGCGCGGGTGATGCGCGGGATCGCCTCCATGGCGAACGACGTCACGCCTGCGTCGGCCAGCGCCCGCGTCGTGTCCGGGTCGGTCAGCGGAGCGAGGAAGCCGATGACGACGCCGCCTTCGCGCAGCCGGCCGATCTCGTCCGGCGTGGGGGCGCGCACCTTGGCCACGACGTCGGCGCCCCAGACCTCGGGGGCGTCGGCCGCGATCGTGGCGCCGGCCTCGCGCAGCGCGTCGTCGGTGATCGACGAACCCTCGCCGGCGCCGGCTTCGACGACGAACTCGACATCCTTGCGCGCAAGGCGCTTGACCACATCCGGGGCGATGGCGACGCGCGCCTCGCCCGGGGCTGTCTCCTTGGGAATGCCGACCCGCATGGCGGCGAGAGGCTATCGAGCGGTTCGAGCTGGCGTGGCGACGGCCGCGCAAGTTCATTCGAGCAGGTGGTCTTCTGGCGATCGACGTGGTGGACGTGCGCCGCGACCGCCGCCGGCAGGCCGGCCTGGGGCCTTACTCCCGGCTCGCCGCGCCCAGGCTGGCACGCGACGGCGACATCGCCGCTGAAGCTCGACGGCACGCGGCTCAGCTGGCTCCACGACGGACGCAGGCGGTCGGCGCGCCTGCGCTAACTGACCGTGCATTCAGCACATCCGGCAAGCGGGCATAGAATCCGCGTGGCCGTGGCACAGCAGCCCACCTCCGGCGCCGGAACCCAGCCCGATGCGCCGCGGCCGCGATCGCTCGCCCGCGCGATCGCCGCCGCGCCGGCAGCGCTCTTGCTGATCGTGCTGATGGCGCTGGGCAGCGTGATGTTGTGGATCGGGATCCCGGTCGGCTGGCTCTACTTGGCGTCGCAGCTGGTCGACACCTCGCAGCCGACGCTCGGCCCCTACATCCTCATCATCTTCGGGATCCCGATAACGATGGTGATCTTCGGGAAGGCGCTGTTCTCGCTCGACCGAGCGTTCGAGCGGGTCACCGGGCGCCGCTCCGAAACGAGCTTCCGCCCGGCGTGGTTGAAGAGCATGCGCGGCGAGCGCACGACCGCGCGCCGCCTGACCGTGCTCGAGGGCGTGATGATCATCTCGGTGTCGCTCGCGCTGCTCGCCTTCGGCGTCTGGTTCTTCCTGTTCGCCGGCAGCTCGCTACCGACGTAAGCGACGACGCCCCCTACACGCCGGGCGGCGGGTTGCGCTCGTAGTCGAGCTCGGTGCGCTCGATGCCCATGTCGTGCAGCAGGTCGTTCGCGTCCTCGAGCGACGACGCGTCGTAGACCGCGGCAGCGCAGCGCGCCGCGGAGCGCAGCGCGGCGTCGGGGTCGAAGAACAGCGTGAGCGCCGCGGCGGCGGAGAGGTCGACGCTGCGCCGGCCGCCGCGCATCTTCGACTCGCCGGTCTCGCCGCGGAAGGCGCGCAGGGCCTGAGCGCTGGCCTCGGTGGGCACGTGGCGCACCGCCTCCTCGAGGCGGGCGGCCACCGGCGGCGTCAGTCCGCGCGCGCCGGCCAGCCCGCCGTGGGCGGCCACCTCGGACACGCGCGCCCAGACCTCGTCGATCTTCAGCTCGCCGTCGCAGCCCGGGCCGAACACCGCACCGAGCACCGGATGCCCCGCCCGCTGCATGCGCACGGCGGCGGCCAGCATCACGGAGTCGCACAGCGGGGAGGCGAGGCCCGGTTCGTGGCCGTTCGCGAGCACGTCGCCGCCCACGTCGACGAAGATCGTGAGGTCGGCGCCCAGCCGGTCCGCGGTGGCCGCCAGCGCGTCGGCGATCTTCCGCGGCCCGCCGTTCGGGTCGATCAGCAACGTGTCCTTGCGCAGGAAGTCGGCCATGTGTGACTCGGCGAAGTGCACGCCGCTCGAGCGCACGCGCGTGGCGGGGCCGGCCATCAGCACGCAGGGCGCGACCGGGTCGGCGCCCTCGATCTCGTCGGCGCGGCGCGGGCCGGGCTCCGGGTCGATCGGCCGCCGCTCCCAGGTGACGCCGCCGACCACGGGGTCGCCGCCGTGGTAGAGGCGCGACAGCTCGGCCACGGCCAGCGCCCCCGCCACGTCGCCGCCGCCGCCGATGCCGATCACGAGCGGCCGCCGGGCGAAGGCCAGCCGCGCGTCCGCGTCGGTGCCGACCACCGCTGGGCCGCCGCTGTCCTCGGTCGGGGCGCGGTGGCGGTCGCGGTGCTGCCAGGCGTCGTCCGCGGCCGCCTCGACGCGCTCGGCCACCTCGCGGGCCTCGTCGACGGTCGCGCCCACCGCCACCACGCCGTGGCCGGCCAGCAGCACGGCGGGCGCGTCGCCCAGGGCGCCGACCGCGTTGGCGGCCAGGGTGTCCGTGCCGGTCAGCGCGTACGCCGCCGTGGGCAGCACGCCGCCGTCGAAGGGCAGCGGCTCGCCCAAGTCGCTCCACACGACCGCGCGCGGCGAGTGCGTGTGGACGATCGCCCTGACGTCGTCGCGAGCGGCGTAGATCTCCAGGTGCACGCGCCGCTCGCTCGACGGCGCGTTCGTGCCCTCGACGACCTGGCCCTGCAGGTCGAGCACGACCAGATCGTCGGCGGCGAGCGCCTCGTACGGCATCCCCGCCGGGGTGATGACGACCTGGCCATCGTCGCCGCGGGCGCTCAGGTTGCCCTGCGTGCCGCGCACCAGGCCGGCGCTCAGGATCGCGCGGCCCGCGGCGATCAAGTCGCGCCGCAGGTCAGCGCCGGACGGCACGGGTGATCGACTCCTCGTAAGGCGGCTCCAGCACGCCGTCCTCCGTGACGATCGAGGTCACGAGCTCGTGCGGTGTCACGTCGAAGGCCATGTTCATCGCGTCGGTACCCGCTGGCGCGATGCGCACACCGAACACGCTGGTCACCTCGTCGCACGCGCGTTCCTCGATCACGATCTCGTCGCCGGTCGGGGTATCCGGGTCGATGGTCGACAGCGGCGCGGCGACGTGGAAGGGCACGCCGTGGCGAGCGGCCAGCGCGGCGACCATGTAGGTGCCGATCTTGTTGGCCACGTCGCCGTTGGCGGCGATCCGGTCGGCGCCGACCACCACGCGGTCGACCAGGCCGCGGGCCATCAGCGCGCCGGCGCTCGCGTCGGGGACGACCTGGAACGGCACGCCGGCCCGCTGCAGCTCCCAGGCGGTGAGCCGCGCGCCCTGCAGCAGCGGCCGGGTCTCGTCGACCCAGACGTGCGCCACCCGGCCCGCGCGGAAGCCGGCCTCGATGACGCCGCCCGCCGTTCCCCGGCCCGCCGTGGCGAGCGCGCCGGTGTTGCAATGCGTGAGCAGCCGCTCGCCGGGGCCGATCAGCGCGGCGCCGTGCTCCGCCATCCGCGCGTCGGCCTCCTGTTGGTCGCGCGCGATCGCGTGCGCGCGCTCGAGGAGCGCCGCGTCGCCCTCGCCCGCGACCTCGGCCATGCGGTCGAGCGCCCAGCGCAGGTTGACGGCCGTCGGCCGGGTGGCGGCGAGCAGCTCGCGCACCGACTCGAACGACGCGCCGGACCGCACGCCCAGCACGATGCCGTACGACGCGGCCACGCCGATCGCCGGCGCGCCGCGTACGGCCAGGCGCCGGATCGCGTCGGCCACGTCCTCGGCGCTGGCGCAGCGAAGCCAGTGCTCCTCGGCGGGCAGCCGCGTCTGGTCGAGCAGCTCGAGCGCGTCGTCGCGCCACACGATCGGGGCCACCATCGGCGGCAATGTAGCGCCGCCGGGATTCCCGCCCGCGGGGGCCGGGTACGCGGAGAGCGCGAGGCCAGAAAAGGAGCTCAGGATGGAAGACCAGCGCGACCCGCAGGAAGACGATCCGGTCGAGAAGAAGGCAGCCGAGGGACGCGGGGGCGGGGAGGAGGAGCACCCCCAGGACGACACCGAGAACCGGCTCCTCGACCACGACGAGCACTCCGACGCGCCAGGTCCGTTCGGGACCGGCTGACGCAGCGCCCGCGGGCGCAATGTGACAACTCGTCACAGACTTGACCGGCGTCCGCAACTCGACGCCGTAGTTAGGGTTCCGACTCGCTGTACCCGAAACGAACCCGATAAGGGAAGGAAGTAATGACCCTCCGCTCCCCCCGGAACGAGTTCGTGCGCAGGGCGGTACTCGCGCTGGCGCCGGCGGTTCTTCTGCTGCTGGCGACGGCGGGCTCGGCCTCTGCTGCCACGAAGTTCGACTCGATCATGCAGGACGACCGCCTCTTCGGCACGCCCGACGTGCAGGCGAAGTCCCTCGACACGGCCGACGGGCTCGGCGTCGGCGTGATCCACACGATCGTCGGCTGGCGTGGACTGGCTCCGAAGCCCACGGCGAAGAAGAAGCCGCGCGGCTTCAACGCCGCTGACCCGGGCGACTACGACGTCGATAGCTGGGACCGCTTCGACGACCTCGTGCGCGGCGCGAACGATCGCGGCATCCAGATCCTGATGTCGCCCGCCGGCCCGATCCCGAACTGGGCCTCGATGTGCCCGCGGCCCGGCAAGTTCAACGTCTGCCGCCCGAACCCGAAGGAGTACCAGCTGTTCATGCAGGCCGTGGGCAAGCGCTACAGCGGCCGGTACAACGACGAGAACCAGGGTCGCGGCCGCCTGCCGAAGGTGCAGCGCATGTCGATCTGGAACGAGCCCAACCTGCGCGCCTGGATCGACCCGACGAAGGGCAACGCGGCGACCTACCGCGCGCTGATCTATGCCGGTGAGACCGGCCTGCGCAAGGGCAAGTGGCGCGGCCAGCTGTACATCGGCGAGGTCGCCCCGCTCAAGTCGCTGACCTTCTGGCAGAACCTGTTCTGCATCGACTCGCGCGGCAAGACGCTGACCGGCAGCAAGGCCAAGAGTGTCGGCTGCACGGGCCGCCGGATCAAGCGCTTCAAGGCCACCGGCATCGCGCACCACCCGTACACGCGTGGTGGCGCGCCGCCGTTCAAGAAGGACAAGTCGACCGACCTGACGCTGTCGGGCACCAACAAGCTCGTCAACGTCCTGGACCAGGCGGCGAAGGTGGGCGCGATCAAGCGCAACATCCCGATCTACTTGACGGAGTTCGGGATCTCGACCGATCCGCCCGACGACAAGTTCGGCGTGCCGTTCCGCCAGCAGGCCGAGGGCATCAACCGCGCGGAGCTGATCGCGTACGACCACAAGCGCGTCTTCGGCTTCACGCAGTTCCAGCTGTCCGACGACATCGGCACCGGTCAGGAGGAGGGCTCGGTCAAGACGTTCCAGACCGGCCTGCGTACCCGGGACGACGAGGAGAAGCCGAGCTTCGCCGCCTACCGGATCCCGCTGTTCGTGGTCAAGTCGGGCGGCGGCGTGCGCGTCTGGGGCGGTGTCCGTCCTGGCGCCGGCACGGACGTCGACATCCAGCGCGGGACGAGCGGCAACTTCACGACCGTGAAGACCGTGAAGGTCGATCGCTACGGGTTCATCGACGAGAACGTCGACGTATCGAGCGGCGACATCCGGCTGCGCTGGACCGGGCCGAACGGCCAGGAGTTCACGAGCCGCACGGCGGACATCGAGCCGGAGAGCTCGATCGCGCTCCCGCGCGCGCGCTGAGCGCCGCCGACCACCGAAGTCATCGAAGCGCCGGGTGCCCGAGGCCCCGGCGCTTCGTCGTTTCAGGCGCCGTTCTGCGGTATCCGCAGCGCGAGCATCGCGATGTCGTCACCGGGCGGGCCCGGGCCCAGCGAGCGGACCTCGTCCTCGACGCACTTGACCAGGTCGGCGGCGTCACGCCCCGCGCAGCGCTCGATGATGCGAGCCACGTCCTCGACCTCGAGCAGGTGGTCGGGAGCGTGGGCCTCGGTCACGCCGTCGGTGTACAGGAACAGCGCGTCGCCCGGGCCGAGCTCGAACGTGTCGTCGCGCAGCTCGGGGTCGCCCACCACGCCGAGCAGCGTGCCCGGGTAGCCGACCGGCTCGGCCCGCCCGTCGGCGCGCAGGACGATCGGCGCCGGGTGGCCGCCGGTGGCCAGCGTCAGGCGGGCTCCCTTGCCGTCGTTGGCGGCCAGGCGCGCGTAGGCGACGGTGATGAACCGCCCGTCGCCGCGCTGGCGCAGCACCGCGTCGTTCAGCGTCTGGAGCGCCTCGCTCGGCGTCGTGTCGGGGCGGGCGGTGGCGCGCAGCGTGTAACGGGCCAGCGCCGTCAGGGCGGCCGCGTCCGCGCCCTTCCCGCATACGTCGCCCATGACGATCGACCAGTGGCCGCCGACGTCGAACAGGTCGTAGAAGTCGCCGCCCACCTCGATGCCCTCGCCGGCGGCCAGGTAGCGCGCGGCCACCTCGACGCCGGGGATCACCGGAAGCTGGGGCGGCAGCAGGCTCTCCTGGAGCGTGCGGGCGATCTGCGCGCGCTCGGAGTAGAGGCGGGCGTTGTCGAACGCGACCGCGGCGCGGCGGGCCAGGTCCTCGGCCAGCAGCACGTCGTCGTCGGCGAACCGGCGCCCGGACTCGGCGGCCACGAACGTGATCGTCCCGAGCATGCGCCCCCGCGAGATCATCGGCACGACCATCACCGAGCGCATGCCGAGCTCGCGCAGCATCTCCAGGTGCTCCTCGTTGCGCGCGTTCGCGACCAGCATCTCGTCGGTGATCTCGGGCAGCAGCTCCGAGTGCCCGCTGCGGACGACCGCGGGCGGGCCGTTCGGGGCGTCGGGCGGGTAGTGGAAGGTCCCGAGCAGCCGCTCACCGAACGCGGTCTTCTCGGGGTCGACGTGCCGCACCACCACGTTGCGCAGCTCGCCGTGCTCGAGCGCGTCGACCGTGCACCAGTCGGCGATGTCCGGCACCGCGAGCGCGGCGATCGCCTGCAGCGTCTCGTCGTAGTCGAGCGAGCGGTCGAGCAGGACGCTCGCCTCGGCCAGGAAGCGCGCGCGGGTGGCGGCGGCCTCGGCCGCCGCACGGGCCTCGCGCTCGGCGGTGAGCGCGTGCTCGCGCTCGGCGGCGGCGCGCTTGCGGTCGGTGATGTCGAGCACGACGGCGCCCAGTCCGAGGATCTCGCCGTCGCCGCCGCGCACAGGGTAGAAGCCCTCGAGCCAGATGCGTTCCACGCCGGGCTGCGCGGGGGTCTGGCCGTGCACCTCGAAGCCGGTGATCGGCTCGCCCGTCTCGATCACATGACGGAACTGGTCGACTATCGCCGGATCGACGTCGGGCAGCACCTCGGGCACGGTGCGGCCGAGGTGGTCCTCGGCGGGCACGCCGTTGATCTCGGCCAGCGCGTCGTTCACGCGCACGAAGCGCAGGTCACGGTCGAAGTAGGCCAGGCCGATCGGGGCCGACTCGAACAGCGTGTTGAGCAGCGCCTTTGCGTCCTCGCTGGTGCGCTGCGCGGTGCGCACCTCGGTGACGTCCTCGAAGGTCGAGACGACGGTCGGCGGCATGTCGCCGATCGGCGGAAGAAGCTCCGCCGACGCGACCAGCGACAGCGTGCCGCGCGGCGTCTCGAAGTCGATATGGAACCCGTCGACGCGGCGGCCGGTGGTGGTAGCGATGTAGCTCGGCGCCTCCTCGCGCCTGAGCGGCTCCCCGGTCTCCGGGTTGCGGGCCACGAACGGCGTGCTGCCGCCGGCGAAGCGCTCGCGGCCGCGCGGGAACGTGCCGCCGGCCAGCCGGTCGGCGGCGCTGTTGGCCCAGGTGACGTTGCCGGTCTCCGGGTCGATCAGCATGGTCGCCACCGGGATCAGCTCGAGCACGGCCTCGACCCAACTGCGGCTGTGGGACTCGGTCTGTCGGGGAGAGGTGCTCATGGGTCGCGGGCGGGCGGCAGTCCCTGCCGGCACCACTCGCTCCACGAGCCAGCATAGAGCCGCACTCCGTCGATCCCGGCTGCGTTCGCCGCGACGATCAGCACCGTGGCGCTCACTCCCGAGCCGCAGTAGGCGACGACGTCGGCCCCGGGACGGACGCCCGCCGCGGTCAGCTGCTCCTGCACGTCGTCGGGCGATCGGAAGCGTCCGTCGTCGAGAAGCGAGGCGAACGGCACGTTGGCCGCTCCGGGGATGTGCCCGGCGACCGGGTCGACCGGCTCGGTTTCGCCCCGATAGCGCTCGGGCGTGCGCGCATCGACCAGTACCAGCGCGGGGTCGCCGCCGAGCGCGCGCTCGCGCACCTCGTCCAGCGACGCGACGTCGTCGTGACGCGCCCGCGCGCGGAAGTCGCCGTGCGGCGCTGCCGCCCGCCCGCTCTCGAGCGCGCCGCCTGCCGCGCGCCAGGCGGCCACGCCGCCGTCGAGGATCGCCGCCCTCCGGTGGCCGAAGTGCCGCAGCAGCCACCACAACCGCGCGGCGCCGCCCTCGCCGGACTCGTCGCAGGCGACGACCGCGGTGTCCTGCGCGATCCCCGCGCGGCGCGCGGCTCGCTCGAACTCGCGCCGGCCGGGCAGCGGGTGGCGGCCCGCGCTCGCGTCGCCGGCCGGCGCGGACAGGTCGCGGTCGACGTCGAGGAACGTCGCGCCGCGGATGTGGCCTTGCTCGTACAGTCGCTCGCCGGCGCCCTGCTCGCCCAGCTTCCAGCGGCAGTCGACGACCACCACGTCGGGGTCGCCGAGGTGCGCGTCGAGCCAGGCGACGTCCACGAGCGGGCCGAACGAGTCCACCGCGGCGCAGTGTGACCTACGCTCGCGTCGTGCGCGCGATGGTCCTCGACCGCCAACAGCAGCCGCTGCGCGCGGCCGACCTGACCGACCCCGAGCCCGGCCCCGGCGCCGTTCTGCTCGACGTGCACGCCTGCGGTGTCTGCCGCACCGACCTGCACGTCGTCGACGGCGAGCTCGACCGACCGAAGCTGCCGCTCGTGCCCGGTCATCAGATCGTCGGCCGCGTGCTGGCGGCGGGGGGCGCGGCGGAGCGCTTCGCGGTAGGCGACCGGGTCGGCGTGCCCTGGCTGGGCTGGACGTGCGGCGAGTGCGAGTACTGCCTCTCCGGCCGCGAGAACCTCTGCCCGCGCGCCGAGTTCACGGGCTATGACCGCGACGGCGGCTACGCGGAGCGCGCCGTGGCCGACGAGCGCTTCTGCTTCCCGATCCCCGACGGCTACCCGGACGACCAGGCCGCGCCGCTGCTCTGCGCCGGGCTGATCGGCTACCGGGCGCTGCGCATGGCGGGCGACGCCGAACGCGTCGGCCTCTACGGCTTCGGGGCGAGCGCCCACATCGTCACCCAGGTCCTGCGCCACCAGGGCCGCCGCGTGTTCGCCTTCACGCGCGGCGATGACACGGACGCGCAGGCGTTCGCGTATGAGCTGGGCGCCGAGTGGGCGGGCGACTCGATGGGGCCGCCGCCCGAGGCGCTCGACGGCGCGATCGTCTTCGCGCCGGTCGGTGCGCTCGTGCCGGCCGCGCTGGCCGCCGTCGCCCCGGGCGGCGTCGTCGTCTGCGCCGGCATCCACATGAGCGACATACCGAGCTTTCCCTACGAGCTGCTCTGGCAGGAGCGCGTGCTTCGCTCCGTCGCGAACCTGACCCGCCGCGACGGCGAGGAGTTCATGCGGCTCGCGCCGGAGGCCGGTGTGCGCACGCAGATCGAGCGCTATCCGCTGGACCAGGCGGGCGACGCGCTCGACCGCCTCCGCGCCGGCGACGTGCGCGGTGCGGCGGTCCTCACCGTGGAATGATCGCGGCATGAAGCTCTACGTCTGCTACGGCACGTTCCCCAGCCCCCGGCCCGGCGGGCACCCGTGCAAGAACGCCCACGACGCGCTGAGAGAGGCGGGCCACGACTTCGAGGTGGTCAAGTCCTACGGACTGGGGCCGCTGCCCGACGCGCTGAACTTCACCGAGGGGCGCAAGCGGGCGAAGGAGCTGACCGGCAAGAACTGGGTGCCGGTGCTGGAGCTCGACGACGGCGAGGCGATCTACCCGTCGCAGAAGATCGTCGAATGGGCTAGGGCGAACCCGGCGGGCGCCGCGCAGGCGGCGAGCTAGGCGGCGCGCACGGCCGGCATCGGGACGATGCCGGCGGCCGTGCGTCTGCGCTCCTGGCGGCGGAAGCGGTCGAGCGCGGTGGCCATGGCGCGGTAGGCCCCCGGGTTGACGGCCATGCCGCAGTGGCTGGCCCGCACCTCGACGTGCTGGGCGCCGCTGTCCAGGCAGGACCGCCAGCGGACCACTCCGTCGCTCTTCGAGTAGAGCGAGACGAAGCCGACGTCGTCGGGGAACGGCCCGCGCAGGTCGCTCCAGAAGTCCTTGCAGCAGTCGCCGTTGACGCACTCGAGACCGAACATGCTCGGCAGGCCCACCGTTCCCAGCGCGGCCACGGCGCGGACCTGCATGCGCACGACGGGGTGGATGTCGAACGACGAGGTGAGCGGCGAGCCGAGCGTGATGATCCCCGACACCAGATCCGGGCGGCGGACCGCCATCACCCGCGCGAAGGTGCCGCCCCGGCTCTGGCCGATCAGCACCACGCGGCGCCCGTGGCGCTCGGCCAGCTGCTCGGTGCGCTCGAGCAGCTTGTCGACGGCGCGGGCGGAGCAGTCGATGTTTGCCCGGATGCCGGCGCTGCGCGTCTGGTGGCCCGTACGGCGCAGCCACTTCGTCATGAAGCCGAGCGAGTCGTCGCCGGCCATGAAACCGGGGATGAGCAGGACGGGCTGGCCGCCGGCGCTGCGAACGCCGTTCCCGCTGTAGATCGGGTCGCGGAGCAGCGCGGCCGCCTCCAGGGGGACCCTGCCTTCGCGCCAGAGCGGCGGTGGCAGCTGCGGAAGATGCGGAATAGGCATTCGCATTGTGCCGACGGCGTCAGAGTACCCGCGGTTACGTAGAAGGGAAACCACCAATCGCGAGTGGCTGCTCGTAGCATGCGCGCTCATGCGAGCCGCCACGATTGCCGACGAGCAGGTCGCCGTGCAGGAGCACCCGGACCCCGAGCCGGGTCAGGGCGAGATACTCGTACGGGTTAAGGCCGCTGGCCTGAACGGCGCGGACATGCTGCAAAAGCGCGGGCGCTATCCGGCGCCGCCCGGATCGCCGCCCGACATCCCCGGCCTGGAGCTGGCGGGCGAGGTTGTCGGGCGCGGCCCGGGCGCCGAGCGCTTCGAGGAGGGCGACCGGGTCATGGCGATCGTCGGCGGCGGCGGCCAGGCCGACCTGGCGGTGGTGCACGAGCGCCAGGCCATGCCGGTCCCGGACGCGCTCGACTGGCCGGCCGCGGGCGGCTTCCCCGAGGCGTTCACGACCGCCCACGACGCCGTCTTCACGCAGGCCCGGCTGGCCGCCGGCGAGCGCCTGCTGGTGCATGGCGGCGCCGGAGGCGTCGGGACCGCGGCGATCCAGCTGGGCCGCGCCGCCAGCGCGCGTGTCACCGCCACCGTGCGCGACGAGTCGCGGCGCCCGGCCGTCGAGGAGCTGGGCGCGACGGCGATCGCGCCGGAGGGGTTCGCCGACGCCGGTCCCTTCGACGTGATCCTCGAGCTTGTCGGGGCCCCCAACCTGGTGGACAACCTCAAGGCGATCGAGACCCGCGGGCGCCTCGTCGTGATCGGCATCGGAGCCGGAGCCAAGGGCGAGCTCAACCTGGCCCTGCTGATGGGCAAGCGCGCCCGCATCATGGCGTCGACGCTGCGGGCCCGGCCGCTCGAGGAGAAGGCGCTGACCGCCCGCGCCGTCGAGCAACACGTGCTGCCGCTGGTCGAGCGCGGCGACGTCCGGGTGCCGGTGGCCGAGACCTTCCCGCTCGACCGCGTCGCCGAGGCCTATGAGCGCTTCGAGTCGGGTGGCAAGCTGGGCAAGATCGTGCTGGTGACCGAATGAGTGAAGTGGTGGAGGTCGTCGACGGCGCCGCCGGCAAGCGCCAGGAGCGCAAGGCGGCGAACCGCGCGAAGCTGCTGGCCGCCGCCCGCAAGGTGTTCGCCGAGAAGGGCCTGGGCGCGGCCACGGCGCGCGACATCGTGCGCGAGACCGACCTGGCCAGCGGGACGTTCTACAACTACTTCGACTCGAAGGAGGCGGTGTTCACCGCGCTCATCGAGGAGCTCGCCGAGAAGGCGCGCGAGCGCGTGCGCGACCAGCGGCGCGAGCCCGGCCGCACCGTCGAGGAGCGCGTCGAGGCCGCGTATCGCGCCTACTTCGAGCTGGTCATCGAGGAGCGCGAGCTGTTCGAGGTGTTCCGCCGCAACGCCGGCGTGATCGCCGCGATGGCCGACCGCGACTGGTTCGCCGACGGCGAGCGCGACCTGCTCGAGGACCTCGTGGCCTGGGCCCGCGCGGGGGAGGTCCCCGACGTCGACCTGCGGCTGCTGGCGCAGGCGATGTTCGGCGCGGGCGTGCACGTGGCGAACCATCTGGTCGACGAGAACGCCCCCGACGTGGACGCGGCGGCGCGCTTCTGCGCGCGGCTGTTCCTGGGCGGCGTGCGGGCGCTGGCCTAGCGGCGCGGCGTCGGGCGCGGCGCGCTACGGTCGCGCGCTCGATGTGGGGGAGGCGTTCGATCGCGATGCTGATGGCGGCCGTCGTCCTGGCGGCGGCGCCCGGTGCGCTCGCCCAGTCGGGCGGCGATCCCAGCGGCTACTGCACGGGCGACGGCGGGCCCGAGGGCCGGGCCACCGACGCCGAGCACAACGTGCTGCTGGGCGACCCGCCGCTGCCGGCCGGCGTGCGCACGAGCCGGGTGACGGTCGGCGGCGTGGCCACGCGGGTGCAGGAGTCGGGTCCGGCGTGGGCGGAGGACGCGGTGGTGTTCATGCACGGGAGCCCGGACAACTCGCGCGACTGGGACGACCTGGTGGCGGCGAGCGGCCGCTTCAGCCGGGCGATCGCCTTCGACGTCCCGGGTTACGGAAAATCGGACAAGGTCACGCCGCCCGAGGTGCAGACCATGGGCGGCGCGGTCCGGTACCTGCAGGGCGTGCTCGACCAGCTCGGGGTTAAGCGCGCGGTGCTCGTCGGGCACGACTTCGGCGGCATCTGGGGGATGGAGTGGGCGGCGTCTCACACCGGCTCGCTGCGCGGTGCGGTGCTGATCGATGGCGGCGTCCTGATCGACTACGTCCCGCACCCGGACGCGGTGGCCTTCGCGACGCCCGGCGTGGGCGAGCAGGAGATGGCCGCGACGACCCGGCAGAACTTCGTCGGCCGCATCAAGCAGGCCAATCCCCGCCTGCCCGACGAGTTCCTGCACCGCCTGTACGACGACTACGACCGCGCGACCCGGTGCGGGATCCTGCGCTACTACCGCTCGTCGTCGGAGAACTTTCAGACGCGCGGCCGTGACCAGGCGGCGGCGCTCCGGCCGCTCGACCTGCCGGCGCTCGTCCTGTGGGGCGGGAAAGACCCGTACGTGCCGCCCGAGCAGGCGCAGAAGCAGAAGGAGGCGTTCCCCAGCGCGCGGGTCGTGACCTTCCCGGAGGCGGGGCACTGGCCGCACATCGAGGAACGCGACCGCACGCGCAGCGAGGTCGTGTCGTTCCTCGAGCCGCGCGTCGCGGTGCGGCAGGTGCTGGCGCGCGCCCGGCCGCCGCGGCGTACGCGTGCGCCTGCGCGTGGACGGCGTCTTGCCGGCCTACCGCGTGGCGGTCCGCCTCGACCGCGGGCGCAAGCGCCTGGGCGCGAGCCGCCGCCTGCGCTTCGTCGACCGGGTCGGGTCGGTGCCGATCCGGCTGCGCCACGCGCTGCGCCGGCGCCGGTACAAGCTGACGCTCAGCGCGCGCGGGCTGCCGCGGACGACGGCGGCGTTCCGCGTGCGCTGAGCGTCGCAGCGAGAACGGCTAGTTCAGCCGCTCGACGATCATCGCCATGCCCTGGCCGCCGGCCACGCACATGGTCTCGAGGCCATACGTCTTGTCCAGCGTCTCGAGGTCGTTCAGCAGCGTGGCCATGATGCGGGCCCCGGTCTGGCCGAACGGGTGGCCGAGCGCGATTGCGCCGCCGTGCGGGTTCAGCTTCTCCAGCGGGATGTCGCACTCGCTCATGATCGGGATGACCTGGGCGGCGAACGCCTCGTTCAGCTCGACCACGTCGATGTCGTCGATCGACATTCCCGTCCTGGAGAGCACGTTCTTGATCGCTCCGATCGGGGCGACGCCCATGTACTCCGGCTCGTTGCCGCTGGTGGCCGAGGCGATGACGCGGGCCCGCGGCTTCAGCCCGAGCTCGTTCGCCTTCTCCTCGCTCATCAGCAGCGTGGCCGCGGCGCCGTCGTTCAGCGGACAGGAGTTGCCCGCCGTCACCGTGCCGCCCTCGCGGAAGGCCGGCTTCAGCTGGCCCAGCTTCTCGAGCGTCGTGCCCGGGCGCGGGCCGTCGTCCTTGTCGACGATCGTGCCGTCGGGCAGCTCGACCGGGACGATCTCCCTGTCGAAGAAGCCGTTGTCGCGAGCCTCGACGGCGAGGTCCTGCGAGCGCTTCGCGTACTCGTCCTGCTGCTCGCGCGTCACGCCGTACTTCTCGGCGACGTTCTCGGCCGTCTCGCCCATGGCGATGTACGCGTTGTGCGTGCCGTTCTCGCCGCGCAGCTTCGGATTCTGCGTGTCGGGCAGCGTGGCCTCCGAGTTGGGGCCCGCGCGGGTCACGGACTCGACGCCCGCGGCGATGTAGACGTCGGTGTCGCCGGCCTTGATCGAGTGGGCGGCGATCCGGATCGCGTTGAGCGACGACGCGCAGTAGCGCGCGATCGTCGAGCCCGTCACGTGGTCCGGCAGCTTCTGGGACAGCAGCACCGCGATGCGGCCGATGTTGTAGGCCTGCTCGCCCTGGGTCATGCCGCAGCCGACGACCACGTCGGCGACGTCGCCCGGGTCGAGGGCCTGGTTGCGGTCGAGCAGCTGGTCGATCGTGTTGGCGACCAGGTCGTCCGGCCGAATCGAGCCGAGCGACCCCTTGAACGCGCGCCCGATCGGCGTGCGCACGGCGTCGACGATTACAGCTTCAGGCATTGATTCTTCATCTCCCGGCGGCTTTGGAAACGGGTTGCGGGGCCGAGGAGTGTATGAGGTCCGGTCCCGTTTTCGACTCGCGAGTCAACGGCTCTGTGGCGTCGCGCACACGCCGGCCCTGCTTGTGCCGTGCGTCACTCAATGGCCGCCGGGCCGGGCGTAGCTTGCGAAGCACGGTCGCACCAAGCAACGGAGGAGAGACCAAATGCGAGACGGCAGCTTCATCATCCTGGCTTTCCTGGTGATCGGGTTCTTTGCGGTCGTCTGGGGTTACTTCACCGCGACCGGCAGCGGCATCAGCCCGCGCCCGTACGGCAAGCTCTACAGCGGCTCGCCCGGCGCGAAGACGCGCGGCGAGGTCTCGGGCCACGACCCGCAGATGGCTCCGGTCCGGCAGTGGTCGCGCGGCTGCCGCTGAGCTAGCGCCAGATGCGCCGTCGCTGCGTAGGCCGCGACGGCGCTCCAAGCGCCTCAGCCGCCAGGCGCGCGCCGTCGTCGGAGCCGTGGACGTAGACGAGCTTCGACCTACCGCACCAGCGCGCCCAGGCACGGTGGAACGCCTCGGCGCGGTCCTTGCGCCGGGCCAGGTCGGCGGGCACCGCGTGCCAGACGATCCCCTCGCCCGCGGCCACGCGTGACACCACGTACCGCGGGAGGCCTCCGCCGCCCATCACGTCGTCGAGCGCGGCGGTGACCAGCGCGCTCTCCGCGGGTGACGCGTCGGGCAGCGCCACGCGCACCCACCCCTCGGGCCGCACCGTGAACGCCAGCGACGCGGCGGCGTCCGCGGGCAGCTCGCCCAGCGCCGCGTAGGCGTCGCAGACAACGCCGGCCGCCCACTCGAGCGGCAGCTCGTCCG
>Ga0126312_10001372_pt1 | contig 15903 bp, 25 predicted proteins | sample Plot104A_FD_92537 | JGI IMG/M metagenome (GOLD analysis project Ga0126312, IMG submission 92537) | Serpentine soil microbial communities from UC McLaughlin Reserve, CA, USA - Plot104A | ecosystem: Environmental > Terrestrial > Soil > Grasslands | place: USA: UC McLaughlin Reserve, Lake County... | reverse complement strand
CCGGTGAGACACAACGGGCGGCGGCGCGGCAGCGGCACAGGCGGTCGGGAAACCTTGATCCTCGCCGCGGCCGCGATCTGCGCGGTGCTCCCCGGCGTGGCGCACGCCGCGCCCACGCGCATCTTTGGCGTCGCGGAGGCCAAGAGCGCCTTCCGGAGCGCAACCGGCGTCCGCCTCGTCGACTTCCGCGCCGCCTCGACGCCCGACGCGCGGTCGCTGCGGACCCGCCCGTACAGCACCGCGCGGTTCGGGACCTTCCAGCTCTTCGTGCTCAATCCGCGCAAGCTCGCGCGCATGCGTCGCACGTTCACCCACGGCGTCAGCCCCGATCGGCGCGGCATCCGCTGGGTCCCGGATCGGACCGGCGGCTGGATCGCGGTCACCGTCTACCACCGCAACCTTCTGACGGCGTGGTTTCCGCCGCACGGCTCGCGTGACATCGACGCGGGCTGGACGCGACTCGACCGCGCCGTCGTCCGCTTCGCGCCGAAGATCAGCCGCTGAGACGGCGGAACGTCAGCGTCCAGCGGACCATCGTGCCCGTCGTGAGATTGAGATCCGCATCGTGGCTCTCGCGCGTGACCGCTCCTCTGACGACTACGCGCCGCACGCGTCCTGTGAAGAGGGACTGCTCATCGAGAGCGCCTTCCGCGAGGTCGAGCCAGGAGCTGTGCACTGCGTGCCCTTGGACGCCGCAGAGGTCGAGCGAAGGCCCGGTCGCGGTTCGGAACGCGAGGCGATTCGCACTCGGGCGGAAGAAACGGGCGCGAGCGCCGCGGCGCGGCAACGTCCTGGGCGCGCAATCTCGCTGGACGCGCTCGAGCGGCGCGGCGCGGCACCGCCGGATCTCCGTCGCCGAGCCCCGGAGCGACGTCCCCGTCAGGCGCACGTTCAGCCGGCTCGGCCGATAGGCGACTCCACCCGCGGCCCGGGCGACGCGAATGCGTGCGGGTCGGATGCTGCGGACCACGAGACTGCGCCCGTCGGTGCCGCTGCGGGTGATCGTGCAGTCGCCGTCGCTCTCCGAGTACTCGTAGCTGAAGTGGTCGACGACGCTTCCGCGGAGCGTGACGGCAAAGGTCTGGGTATCGGAGGCCTGCGCGGCGAGCGGCGCCGCGAGTATTGCGGCCACGAAGCTCAGGACCCCGAGCTTCATACATCGAGATCTTCCCTGATCAGCGCGAACAAAACGCCGTCCACCCAGTCCCCGTGGCGCTCGTACGCCTTCCGCTTCACCCCCTCCCGGATGAACCCGGAGCGTTCGGCGTGGCGGATCGCGCGCTCGTTGAAGCCGTAGCACTCGAGCTCGAGGCGGTGGAAGCCGAGGTCGAAGATCAGGTGCTGTTGGAAGAGGCGCGCGGCCTCGTCCGAGAGGCGACGCCCGCGGAAGTCGGGGCGGACGGCGAGCCCGCCGAGCCGCGCGATCCGGCTGCGCCGGTTGGCGAGCGTGAACGCCATCGTCCCCGCCCGCGCCCAGGCGTCGCCGTCGCCGTCGCCGTCGGGAACCTCGATCACGAAGATCCCCTTCTCGTCCGGGCCTAGCTGCGACTCGCGGATCTCGTCGAGCACGCTCTCGCGATCCCGTGGCCGTGACGCGGCCAGGAACGGCTCGACGTCCTCCTCGTTCAGCAACGAGACGATGAAGTCGAGATCGTCCTCGGTCGCGCGGCGAATTCTCACTGGCAGCGAAGCACCGGCCTCACGGGCTCGGTGCGGGAACCGGCTCGCGTCGCCGCATCGGGCGCACGACGCCGGAGCCGAGCGCGACGCCCGCCAGGATCAGCGCGAGGCCGACAAGCGCCGTGAGGCGGATCGGCTCGTCGAGGAAGACGGCGCCGTAGACGAGCGCGGCCGGCGGCAGGAGGTAGACGACGAGGCTGCCGCGAGCGGCGCCGTGGTGCTCGAGCAGGTACAGGTAGAGCAGCAGGCCGACCCCCGTGCCGAGCAGGCCGAGCGCTGCGGCGGCGCCGACCGACTCCCAGCCCGGCAACGACTCGGGCCGCTGGGCTAGGCCAAAGGGCAAGATCGCGAGCAGGCCCCAGAAGACGGAGGCTGTCGAGACGAGCAGGCCGGAGGAATCCCCGAGCTTGTGCTGGCTGTAGAGCGATCCGGCGGCATACGAGATCGCGGCGAGGATCACTGCGAGAGTTCCCACAACGCCGGACCACCCGCCCTCGGGATCGACGCCCACGAGCACGCCGACGCCGACGATCCCGAGCGCAATCCCGACCGCGCGCCAGCCGGTCACACGCTCGTGACGGGCGAAGCGGATCGCAAGCAGCGCGACGAAGATCGGCATCGACGCGTTGGCGATCGCGGCGATGCCCGAGTCGATTCGCGTCTGGCCCCACGCGATCAGCCAGAACGGGAGCGCCGTCGTGATCACGCCGAGGACGACGCCGGGCCGGCCGAACTGCCGCACACAGCGCACCGCCTCTCGAGGCCCCCGTCGAACGGCGAGGACGCTGCCGAGCGCCACGAACGCGAAGAGCAGCCGGCCCGTCATCGTCGCCGCCGGCGAGAGGTCGCGGAGGGCGATCTCGATGAACATGAACGACGAGCCCCAGATGGCCGCGAGCAGCAGCAATGGTCCCACGTACGCCCGAGTCACTTCTCCAAGCTAACGAGAGGGACCGCGCCAGGCTTCCGCGGGGCGTGCTCCGGCGCCGGCCGAGGGCCGGCGCCGGTCGAATCTCACGAGCCCCGCCGCTCCTGAGCGAACCGCTTGAGGGTCACCGCAAGGTGGCGGATGGCCAGCGCGATGAACAGCAGGCCGATCGCGGCGCGGATGTCGGCCTCGCTCAGGCGGGTGCGCCCCGCGATGCGGGGCGCCGCCGTATCTGCGAGGCGTTTCCGCCAGCCCTGGAGTGCATGCTCGCCGAGGTCCCGGGCTGCCGCGGGAGTCTTGGTCGCCATCAGTCTGCGTCCTCCGAGCCGTCTCCCTCCCGGACCCGGTCGACGACGGCTTTCGTCGCTGCTACCGCGCCGGCGGCGGCGGCAGCCGCGGCGGCGCCTTTGAGCGCCTTCCGGACCGCCGGAGAGTCGGGCTCTACCTCCTCCTCGACGCCGTCGATCGCGCCTTCGGTCATCTTCTCGGCACCTTTCTCCTGGAGCTCAGGGAGGCCGGCAAGCTCGGTCTGGGACAGATCGAGGCGGTTGACCGCCTCCGCGAACCGGAGATAGGTGTCGACGCTCGCAATCACGATCCGCGCGTCGATCGTCAGCAGTTCGATCCCGATGACCGACACGCGTACATACGCGTCGATCACGAGGCCCTTGTCGAGGATCACGTCCAGGACCTCGGCAAGCCCCGACGGGCTCGGCGCGCGCTGAAGGTAGCCAGTTGCGCCGTTGGCGGCGACGGTCATGCTACGACCGCTTGCGGGCGACGGCGCGCTCGAGCTGAGCCTTCGTCATCCGGGAACGTCCTTCGATCTTCAGTCGCTTGGCCGTCGCGTAGAGCTGCTCCTTCGTGCGGCCGGAGCCGCTCGAGCCGGACGACGACCCGGACCTCGAGCTGCTCGACCTCGAGCGGGACGACGAGCCGGACCTCGAGCTGCTCGACTTCGAGCCAGTCGACCGGGAGCCGGACGACGAGCCCGACCTCGAGCCACTCGACCTCGAGCCGCTGGACCTTGACTTGGACGACGAGCCGCTGGACTTCGAGCCTCCCGACTGCGAGCGAGACCGCGATCCTGAGCTCGAGGCTGCGGACTTGCCGCGGCTTGTCGACCGCGTCGATCCGGACTTGCTGCGGCTACTCGACCGCGTCGACCCTGACGAGCGCGAACCACTGCTGCGGCTGCCGGACGAGCGGGAACCGCCTCTGCGGCTGCCGGACGTCTGACCGCCGGACTCCTGACCTTGCTCGTCGTCGCCGCTCTCGTCGTCCGAGGACGAGTCGATCAGCTTCTTCGCAACGCCGACCGCCGCGGGAACAGCCACGCCCACGGCGGCGCCCGCGACCACCTTCTTCGTCTTGGACATGCCTTCCGGTGCTTCCTGCTCAGGTTCCATCGCGCGTTCCTCCTCCGGTCGCTTCTCCTCGTCTCCTGCGCATGTGCGCTCTTCGACGGACGGTGCCCGTCTTCGGGCCGTGGAAAACGTGCGTCGTCGCGTTTGAGGTCGCCTCGATTGGGGAGAGACTCGGCAAGACGCGCAGTGCGGGGAGGCAGGCGGCACCTCCTCGGCCGGAACGAGAGAGGGAAGATGGCGAACGGATCTGAAAACGGAGGACAGGGCAACGGGCTTGGCCGCAAGCTGCTTGCGCCTGCCGCGATCAGCCTCGTGGGCAGTGCGATCGGCTTCCTTCTGACCAAGAGGCAGGACCTACGTGCGGCGGCTCCGAAGCTTCGAAACGCGGTTTCCGACCTGCCCCGGCCGCATGTCCCCGAGCGCGGCGTGGGCGACCTGGCGGACGAGCTGCGTGGGAAGGTCGACTCGGTCCTCGGTAGGGACTCTCCGAGCACAACGAGCTCGGGCTCGAGCACTAGGGTCGACCATGCGGAGCTTCAGCAGCGTCGGCGTGCGCGGCAAGAACGCAGAGATCGGCGGCGAAAGCGATCGAGGAGGTGAGGGAGATGGCTGTTGCGACGAGAGGAACGTCGAGCAACTACTTGCAGCGCGCGCCCAGCCCGTCGGGGCTCGCCGAGGTCCTGGACGTGATCCTCGACAAGGGCCTCGTGATCGACGCGTATGTACGCGTGTCGGTGATCGGGATCGAAGTGCTGACGATCGACGCGCGGATCGTGATCGCGAGCGTCGACACCTACCTCCGGTTCGCGGAGGCCGTCAACCGGCTCGATCTGTCGCAGACCGAGGCGGCGGGTATCCAGGAGCTGCGGGACGGCGGCGGCAGCGAGAAGACGAAGGGCGTCATCGAAGGGGCCAAGGAGAAGCTGACGCCGGGCGGCGAGAAGCAGAAAGAGCAGTCCCGCTAGGCGGTCTGGCTGCCGGCGATGATCGGCGAAGGACCGATCTACGTCTACGGCGTAGTCGACTCGGGCGCGTCGATCACGCTGCCGCGGGACGGCGTCGCAAGCGCGACGCCGAGGCTGATCGAAAGCGACGGGCTCGCGGCGCTCGTCAGCAGCGTCCCAACGGCGCGCTTGCGCGTGCGCCGCGCCGACCTGCACGCACATCTGCGCGCGCTGGAGCAGGTGTTCGACCAGACGACCGTACTGCCCTGCCGGTTCGGGACGGTGCTGCCGTCTGAAGACGACGTCCGACAGCACCTCCTCGACGCGCGGCGAGACGAGCTGCGCGGGCTCCTCGACCGGCTGGCCGGGAGCGCGCAGATGAACGTCAAGGCGGCGTACGACGAGCCGGAGGTCCTGCGCCAGCTCGTCGCCTCGGACCCGGAGGTGGCCGGCGCGCGTGATCGCGCGCGAAAGCTCGGCGAGGCTGCGTATTACGAGAACATCCGCCTCGGCGAGCTCGTCAACGCGCAGCTCGCGGCGCGCCGCGCCGAGGACGCGGAACGGATCTACGCGCGGGTCGCACCGCTGGCGGCAGACGCCGTCGTCGACACGCAGGCCGCAGATGCGCTGCTCGTGCTCAAGGCGTCGTTTCTCGTCGAGCGCAAGCGTCTCGACCACTTCGAAGGCGAGCTCGAGTCGCTGGCGAAGCAGGAAGCGCCGGCGATCGGCTTCGAGCTGGTCGGCCCGCTGCCACCGACCGCATTCGTGGCGCTTGCGCAGGAGGCATGAGGAGTGGGGCTCCTGACGGGATTGCTGACGCTTCCACTCGCGCCGGTGCGCGGGACGATGTGGATAGCGGAACGCTTGCTCGAGGAGGCGGAGCGCGAGCTCACTGATCCGGCGGCGGTCGAGCAGCAGCTCGTCGAGGCAGAGCGCGCCCACGAGCGCGGCGAGCTCTCCGACGACGAGCTCGCCGACATCGAAGATGTGTTACTCCGGCGCCTCACCGGGCAAGAAGAAGATTTGTATGGCGACGGGTAGCGAGAAGCGACAGGAGCGGAGCGAGGCGCGCGAGCAGCGGCGGTCGCTTGCAGCGAAGCCCTTCGAGGCTGTCGACGAGGCCGCGGGCGCGGAAGAGCGCAACGGCGAGAGCCACAGCACGCTGAGGCAGGCCGCGAAGACCGCTGCGGCCGGCGCGCTCGCGGCGGGCATCGCGGGCGCGGCCAAGGCGCTCGCCGACCGGCGCGACGGCCAGCACGCGCAGGCCGAGCCCGAGGCCGAGCACGAGCCGCAGGCCGGGTCCGAGCCGGAGGCGGCTGCCGACGAGAGCGCGGCCGAGCCCGAAGCCGTGGAACCGCAGGCCGAGCTCGAGGACGAAGAGCAGAAGGAGGACGAGCAGCCGAAGGCTGAGGAAACCCGTGAGCCGAAGGCTGAGGAGGCCTCCGAGCCGAAGGCTGAGGAAACCTCCGAGCCGAAGGTCGACTCCGAGCCGGACGAGGAACCGCAGGCGCACGCGCCGCAGGGCGCCTCGACGGAGGACGTCAGCCATATCGTGGAGGACGCGAAGCGGAACCTGGAGGAGCTGCTCGGGGTCGAGGCCGAGACGGTCTCGGGCTTCAACCGGTCCGACGGCCGCTGGACGGTGACGCTCGAGGTCGTGACGGTGCGCCGCGTGCCGGACACGACCGACGTGCTTTCCACCTACGAGGTTGCATTCGACGACGACCGGAACCTCGTCAGCCTCTCGGAGGTTCGCCGCTACCGCCGCTCACACGTCGAGGAGGGACGATGAGCACACCTGCCCGCTCGGGTTCGCAACTACCGACGACCTACGGCGGGCGCCAGCCCGCGCAGCTCGCCGACGTGCTCGAGCGCGTCCTCGACAAGGGGATCGTGATCGCGGGTGACATCCAGATCAACCTGCTCGACATCGAGCTGCTGACGATCAGGCTGCGCCTGCTCGTCGCGTCGGCCGACAAGGCGCGCGAGATGGGCATCGACTGGTGGGAAGGCGACCCGTTCCTCGGCCGCGGCCAGAAGGACGCGCTCGAGGGCCGGCTGAAGCGCCTCGAGCAGGCGACGGGGCTTTCCGACGGCGACCGGGGGGATTCCGAGAGGGAATCGTGACCGCGGCCGGCGGCTGGTACGTCTACGGCGTCCTACTCGCCGCGGAAGCCACCGAGGCGATCTTCCGAGACGTCGCCGGCGTCGCCGGGGGGCCGGTCACCCTCGTCGTCGACGGAGATCTCGCGGCGATCGCAAGCGAGGTACCGCTGTCCGAGTTCGGGGAGGACGCGATCCTCGAGAACCTCCGCGACCCCGGCTGGCTCGAGGCACGCGTGCGTGCCCACGAACGGGTGCTCGCGGCTGCGCTCCACGCCGCGCCGGTCGTCCCGTTCCGCTTTGGCACGATCTACCACGATGAGGGTCACGTACGGGAGATGCTGAGCGCCCACAGAGGGCTGAGCACCGCGCTCGTGCGAGTGCGCGGGCGACGCGAGCTCGGCGTCAAGGGCTTCCTGGCCGCGGTCGCCGCCGACGCGGAGCCCGCCACCGCAGAGGACGATACGTCCGCCGGGCGGCGCTACCTGGAAGAGAAGCAACGTGCTCGCCGTCTCGCCGAGGAGCGGGACGCGCAGAGGGCGCAGTGGGCGGAGGAGGCTCACGCGCGTCTCGCTGCGGTCGCAGAAGCCGCCACGGCGAACGCCCTGCAGCCTCGCGAGGTCTCGGGACGCGATGAGGAGATGTTCCTGAACGCCGCGTACCTCGTCGCAACGGAGCGCGAGCGCGAGTTCCGCGCTGTCGTCGCGGCCCTCGAGGCGGAGTTCGGTCCGAGAGGCGCGCATTACGAGCTGACCGGACCGTGGCCGCCGTACAACTTCGTCGAGGACCCGGCGTGACGAGTTCCTCCGCCGCCGCGCAGCAGGACGTCACGCTCCTCGAGCTCGTCGACCGCGTCTTGAACAAGGGCGTCGTGCTGACCGGCGACGTGACGTTGTCGGTGGCCGACGTCGATCTCGTCTACGTGGGCCTGCGCGTGCTGCTGGCGTCGGTGGGGACGCTCGAGCAGCTCGAGTCGGCGCCGCGCTAGGTGCTGCACGTGTACGCGTTCGTCGAAGCTCCGGCGTCGGTGCCCGCAGGCGCTGGGATCGACGCGGCCGCAATCGAGGCGGTGGTCGCCGGCGGTGTCGACGCCGTCGTCAGCCGTCACGATTCCGCCGCGCCGGAGGCGACGGAGGCGGCGATCGTCGCGCATGCGCGCGTGGTCGACGCGATCGCCGCCGCGAACGGCGCGGTGCTGCCGGCGCGCTTCGCCGGCGGATACGCCGACGCCGACGCGCTGCGTGCTGCCGTCTCCGAACGCGAGTCGGAGCTGTCGGCGGCGCTCGCGCGCGTCCGGGGTTGCGTCGAGCTCGGCGTGCGTGCGCTGGTGCCTGCAGGCGAGCGAGTGGCGGCTGAGTCGGGAGCGGCATACATGCAGGCGCGCCTCGAGCGGCGCCGGGAGACGGAACGCCTCGCGGAGGAGCTCCACGCGCCGCTCGCGGCGCTCGCGCGCGACGCAACGCAAACCGTGGGCGCGACGGAAAGGCTTCTCTTGAGCGCCGCCTACCTCGTGCCCGAGGAGGCGGTCGCCGAGTTCCGCGAGCTCGTCGCCCGCCTCGAGGAGGCTCATCCCGAGCTCGGCATCGTCTGCACCGGCCCTTGGCCGCCCTACAGCTTCGCAACCGCGGAGGCAGGGTCGTGACCGACGACAACGAGAAGATCCTCCACGCCGCGGGTGACCTCGACGACCTCGCGACGGAGCTCGACCGGGTCGGCACCGCGTTCCCCCGGCGGGTGAACGCCGATCCCGAGCGCGTCGAGCAGGGACTGGCGCAGCTGGTGCTGACGCTCGTCGAGCTACTGCGACAGCTGATGGAGCGCCAGGCGCTCCGGCGGATGGAGCAGGGGACGCTCAGCGACGAGCAGATCGAGCGCCTCGGCGAGACCTTCATGAAGCTCGAGCGCCGCATGGAGGAGCTCAAGCGCGAGTTCGGGTTGGAGGACCGCGACCTCAACCTCAACCTCGGTCCCCTCGGCGACCTGCTGTGAGGTTTCCATCGACCCTGCGCGGGTAGCACCGAGGCGGACACCGATAAAGAGAGAGAGGGAGGAACGATGGCTTCACTGAAGGATGTGCAGCAGCTGACACAGGAGCTCGAGGGCCTCGTCGGTCAGCTGAGCGAAGAGCTGCAGAACGGCGAGGTCGACTTCGACAAGCTGGTCTCGATCACCGACAGCCTGAGCGAGCAGGCCGACGGGCTCGCGGAGACCTTCAATAGCGTCAACGACGCCCTAATGGAGCGCCTCCAGAGCGCGAAGGCCGGCTCGAGCAGCGGTGGCTCGCGCCAGGGGTCGAAGTCCCAGTCCAAGGCCGCGGCGGGGAGCTGACCCTCGATGGCCGAGCAGACACAGACAAAAGAGCAGACCGAGGGCCAGCAGTCGAACGGCGGCGCAAACGGAGGCCAGAAGGCCGTGCGCGCGGCCGCGATCGCCGCAGCGACCGGCGCGGCCGCGATCGCCGCGAGGAAGGCCTTGTCCGGACGAAGTCAGTCCGGCGGAGAGAAGAAGACGACGGGGTCGAAGCAGTCGGGTGGCGGCGGCTCGATGATCACGACGATGGCTACGTCGGGCTGGTCGGCGGCGAGGGACTCGCTGCTGCCATTTGCGGAGGAAGCCGCGGGAGCGGCGGGCGACTGGGTCGGCCGCAACGGCCCTGACTACGTCAAGGAGACGATCGTGCCGCGGTTCATCGACGGCTTCGAGAGCGCACGGTCGTCCTCGCAGAAGTCCGACTAGAGAGGAACGGCGAGAGCGCCGGGGCTATGCCCGGCGCTCTTCCCTGCGCTCTGCGCGCTCCTGGCGCGACTGGTCGCGCTCCTCGTCGTCGCGATTCTCGCGCGTGCCGCTCTCGCCGCCCTGGTCGCCGTCGTTGTTGCGGCTCTCGTCCTTCTGCTCGGCCGGCTGCTCGTACTCGAGCCCCTTCGCGTCGCCGAGCTCGCAGTAGGCCTTGAAGCGAGCGAGGTCGGCCTGGACTGCCCGCTTCGCGAACCGCAGGCCCGACGCCATCTTCTCGATCATCCCGCTGGGCTCGAAGTCCATCGTCACGAGCACGCGCGTGAGGTTCGTGTCGAGCTTGTGGAAGCTGACGATCCCGGAGTGGGACGTCCCCTTCGTCGTCTTCCAGGCGATCCGGTCGTTCTTGCGCCGGTCGGTGATCTCACCTTCCCACTGGCGCTTGCTGAACCAAATCTTCTCCTCCCACGCCACGTGCCCCTCGTCCTTCTGCTCGACGCTGACCACGCGGTGCATGAACTTCGGAAACTCCTCGAACTGCGTCCATTTGTCGTACGCCTCCTGCACCGGCACGGCAACGTCCGTCCAGCGCTGGATCGGCAGGCGCCGAGTCTTCTGCTTGCCGCCGGCGCCGCCGAGCTTCTCCCGCGCCTTTCCGGCCACGGCGCCGACCATTCCGCCTTCGCCCTCGACCTTGCTCGCGGCGCGCTTGCCGACGTTGGCCGCCTCGTCGGCGCCGCGCTCCTCCAGCCGCGGCATCACGCGCTCGCGCAGCAGCTCCGGCGCCTTCCTCGCCGCTACCGTCGCGGCGAGCGTCCCCAAACCTGCCGCGGCGGGAATCAGCAATTTCCTGGCGAGGTCGCCGTTGCCCTCGCCGTTGCCGGCGTCCTCGGCTTGCTCCTTGACCTCTTCAACAGCTGTGTCCGTCATCGCGTCCATCCTCTCGTTGTCGCTTTCGAGCCTTTGACCTACCCGTTGGCGCGCGTGTGTAACGCCGCGCCCATCGGGTAGGAAATCGGTGCAGACGGATACCGACGGAAGGGGTCGCGATGGGCGACAAGACCGATCGAGTCACAGGCAAGGCGAAGCAGAAGACCGGTGAGGCGCTCGGCAACGAGAGCCTCACCGCCGCGGGCCGGCGCGAGCAGGTCAAGGGCAACGTCAAGGCCGGCGGCGGGAAGCTGAAGAACGCCGCGAAGAAGGCGTAGGCACTTTGCGGGGGCCGCCGACTCGGCGGCCCCCGCGTGCTCCGAGAATCGTCCGCACACGCGTCTAGACTCAGACCCCTGACGCGGGTCGTCGAACAGCCGCTCCATCGCGCCCTCGGCCTCACGGACGGGGAGTTCGACCGTATCTGCGGGCTGCTCGACCGCGAGCCCAACCACTTCGAGCTGGCCGTGTTCTCTCTGCTCTGGTCCGAGCACTGTGGGTACAAGCACTCGGCCCTCGCGCTGAAGCGGCTGCCGTCGCACGGACGCCGCGTGCTGCAAGGGCCGGGCGAGAACGCGGGGGTGCTCGACCTCGGCGAGGGGCAGGCAGTCGCGTTCAAGGTCGAAAGCCACAACCACCCGTCCGCCGTCGAGCCGTTCCAGGGCGCGGCCACAGGCGTCGGCGGGATCCTGCGCGACATCATCGCGATGGGCGCGCGACCGATCGCGCTGCTCGACGGGCTGCGCTTCGGCGAGCCCGGCTGGATGTTCGAGCGCGCCGTCGACGGCATCGGCCACTACGGGAACTGCGTCGGCGTCCCGACCGTGGGCGGCGAGGTCGTCTTCGACAGGGCCTACCGCGGGAACTGCCTGGTCAACGCGATGTGCGTCGGGCTGCTGCCGAAGGAGCGGCTGACCCGCGCCGGTGCGACGGCGGCAGGACGGGCAATCGTTGTGTACGGCGCGACCACCGGCCGCGACGGGATCGGCGGCGCCAGCGTGCTCGCGAGCCAGGAGCTCGGCGAGGAGGAGCCGGACAAGCGGCCGACGGTGCAGATCGGGGACCCGTTCACGGGCAAGAAGCTGATCGAGGCCAGCCAGGAGCTCGTCGAGCTCGGGCTCGTGGACTCGCTGCAGGACTGCGGCGCGGCGGGGTTGGCTTCTGCGCTTGCGGAGATGGCCCGCGACGGCGCCGGTGTCGACGTGGAGCTCGACCAGGTGCCGCTGCGCGAGGACGACCTCGAGCCGTGGGAGGTGATGATCTCCGAGAGCCAGGAGCGAATGGTGTGTGTGACGGCGAGCCCCGACGAGGTCGCGGCGATCTGCCGGAAATGGGAGCTGCACCACGCGCTGATCGGCGAGGTGACGGACAACGGCGACCTCCGCTGCTTCTCGGACGGAGAGCTGGTCGGCGACATCCCCGCCCGTTTCCTCACCGACGAATGTCCGCGCTACCGCGTGCCGACGCTGCCGAAGGAGACGCCGCCGGCCGAGCCCCCGCTCGAACCCCTCCGCAGCCGCCGGTGGGTGTACGAGCGCTACGACCAGCTCGTCGGCTCGCGGACGGTCCGCAGACCCGGCCTGGACGCGGCGCTGCTCCGGCTTTTGCCGTCCGATCGCGGCCTGGCGGTCTCGCTCGACGGGCCGCCACTCGGCGAGCGCGACCCGTTCCGCGCCGGCGCGCTGGCGGTGCTGGAGGCGGCGCGCAACGTTGCCTGCTGCGGCGGCGAGCCGATCGGGCTCACCGACTGCCTCAACTTCGGCAACCCTGAGAAGCCCGAGATCGCGTGGGAGCTCGAGCAGGCGATCGAGGGGATCGCGCAGGCGGCGGAGGCGCTCGGGATCCCCATCGTCTCCGGCAACGTCTCGCTCTACAACGACACGGACGGCCGGTCGATCCCGCCCACGCCGGTCGTCGGCTGCGTCGGACTAGTTCCGGACGTCCGGCGGGTCCCGCAGGCCTGGCGCCGCGGGGACAAGGTGAGCGTGGTTCGGGGGCCAAGTAACACTGTGTTACTTGGGAGAGAACGGCTCGAAGTCGAGGCAGAGTTGATAGCTCTCGTTTGGCGGGCCGCTGCAGGGCTTTCGCTCGTCCACGACGTCTCCGACGGCGGCGTCGAGTTCGCGCTACGGGAGATGGCCGAATGGAGCGGGGTCGAGGCCGAGGTGGACGTGCCCGAACCGGACAGCGTTCGCTTCGTTCTCGCCGGGCCGAAGGTGCCCGAGTTCGCGGAGGAGGTCGGCTCCGTCTAGATGTGCGGCGTCTTCGGGATCCGTGCGCCTGAGCGGGACGTCGCGCGCGTCACCTACTTCGGCCTCTTCGCGCTGCAGCACCGCGGCCAGGAATCCGCCGGCATCGCCGTCTCCGACGCGGGGCGGCTGACGGTCCTCCGCGACATGGGCCTCGTCGCCCAGGTCTTCTCGGAGCAGACGCTGCACGGCCTGCAGGGGGACATCGCGATCGGCCACACGCGCTACTCCACGACGGGGTCGACGCACTGGGCAAACGCGCAGCCGCTCGTCCACCACGGCCGAGCCCGCACCGTCGCCCTCGGGCACAACGGGAACCTCACGAACGCCGAGGAGCTCCGTGCCGAGCTCGCCGATGAGGGCGTCACCGTCTCGACGACCTCCGACTCCGAGCTGATCGCGGCGCTGATCGCCAACGACCCGGCGCCGCTGGCGGACGCCGTCTCCAACACGCTCGAGCGGATCGAGGGCGCAACCACCGTCGTCGCCCTCGCCGAAGGAAGGCTGCTCGGCTTCCGCGACCAGCATGGTTTCCGCCCGCTCGCCCTCGGCCGGCTCGGAGACGATTGGGTGCTGGCGTCGGAGAGCTGTGCGCTCGATCTCGTCGGCGCGGAGTTCGACCGCGACGTGCGACCGGGTGAGCTCATCGCGATCGACGGCGACCTCGAGTCGCACCAGGTCGCGGAGCCGGCGCCGCGCGCCGCCTGCCTCTTCGAGTTCATCTACCTCGCCCGGCCTGACTCCCGCCTCGACGCGGAGGAGGTCTACGCGGCGCGGGTCCGGATGGGGGAGGCACTCGCGCGCGAGGCGCCGGTCGACGCGGACCTCGTGATGCCCGTCCCCGACTCGGGCACGCCCGCGGCGATCGGCTACGCCCGCGCGTCGGGGATCAGCTTCGGCGAAGGCCTGATCAAGAATCGCTACGTCGGCCGCACGTTCATCCAGCCCGACCAGGGGCTCCGCGAGCAGGGCATCAAGCTCAAGTTCAACCCGTTGGCGGAGGTCACGGGCAAGCGCGTCGTCGTCGTCGACGACTCGATCGTGCGCGGAACGACGATGCGGCAACTCGTGGCGATGCTTCGCGACGCCGGCGCGACGGAGGTTCACATTCGCGTCTCGTCGCCTCCCATCGTCTCCCCGTGCTTCTACGGGATCGACTTCGGCGACGACCGCCAACTCGCGGCGGCGGGGAGGACGATCGATGAGACGCGACGCCACATCGGCGCCACCACGCTGGCCCACCTCTCGCTCGAAGGCGTCCAGCGGGCGACGACCCGCCCCGGAGCGGACTTCTGCCGGGCGTGCTTCACGCAGGAGTACCCGACCCGCGTTCCCGCGGGCCGGACACTCGCGAAGCTCCGGTTCGAGCCGGCCGCCGTCTAGCTACGACGGCCACGCCGGCAAAAGCCGACCTGACGGCGACGCTACTGCTCGAGCACGCGGCTCGCCTTGGCGATCCCGCGCGAGAGGATGTAGGCGATCGTCACCCACTGGAAGAAGTCGAACCAGGACGCCGCGTTGAGGACGTCGGAGGCCCAGGCGACGATCCAGGCGACGATCAGGACGACCAGGTAGAGCGCGAACTCGGCGTTGCCGGGGATCGGCAGGCGCGCGACGTCGACCGTCACGCCGCCGCCGCCGTAGGAGCGCGGCGTCGTCTGCGTCGGCTCGTCGGGAGGGATCGTGGACATGAAGCTCCTTTCGTCGGTCAGGCCGCTTGGCCGGGAATGTGGACGATCTCCAACTTGAGGCCGTCGGGGTCGTAGAAGAACACGGCGTAGTACCCCGGCGTGTAGGTGTATTCCTGCGGCTCGCTCTCGAGCTCCGCGCCGTTCTCGCGGAGCCAGTTGGCGCGCTCGTCGACAAGGGCGCGGGAATACGCCTCGAACGCGACGTGGTGGAGGCCGAGCCGGTAGCGGTCGAACCCGTCGGGGGTGTCGCTCTGCGCCGCCCGCAGCCCGACCGAGGTGCCGGTGCCCCAGAGGTACCAGATCGTCTCGCCGCGCTCCCCCTCCACCTCGGAGAGCCCGTGCCAGCCGAGCGGGCCGAGCAGATCCCGGTAGAACGGCAGGCTTCGCTCGATCGACGAGACGACGAGGTCGACGTGATGGACGCCGGTCGAGCGCATGTTGCCTTCCGCACGAGTTCAGCCTGTGCCCCCCAGCTCCTCCCCGCGGCCGTAGCGAACCGCCCGGCGCACGGCGCGCGGATCGAGACCCTGCTCGAGCAGCCGCTGGCGGAGCTCGCCCTCCTGTGCGAGCTTCAGGAAGAGCCAGGCAAGCGCGCCGATCGTCACGAGCGAGCCCTCGACCATCATGATCGTGCCGGCCCAGCCCTGGTCGGCTGCATCGTCGTAGGAGTGGTAGATCGGCGTGCCGGACCAGATGAAGACGTTCCCGAGCACCGTCTCGATCAGCCGCACCGCCACGACGTAGCCGAATTTCGCAGCCGTTCCGAACCACTCGGGCCCCGGCAGCACCTCGACGACAGCAGCCCACATCAGCACGCCGGCGCCGAAGAAGCAGGCGTGCTCGAGCGCGTGAACGACGTCGTGGTCGAGCGCGCCTTCGTACAGGAACGGCACGTGCCAGACGTAGAGGTTGATCGTCCACAGCGGCAATGCGACGAGGGGGTGCGCGAGCACGCGCAGTCGCGAGAGCGGGCCGAACGCCAGCACCGGCCGGAGCAGCGGGCCGGTGAGGCCGAGCACGAACGCCAGCGCGGCGAGGTCGCCGAGGATGACGTGCTGGAGCATGTGGACGAAGAAGTACTCGTCCTCGTACGGCATCTGATCTGCGGCTCCGAGCAAGACGAGCGCGAACGCGAACGACACCTGCCGCCACGCCGGCACGGCCTCGCTCCTGCGCCGGAGCGTCCGCGCGCGGCTCCAGTACGCGACGCCGAGTGCCGCAATCGGCAGCAGCTGTAGCAAGCCCGTCATTCGCCCCCTTTAGAGTCCAGCGCATTGG
>Ga0126312_10001371_pt1 | contig 15908 bp, 11 predicted proteins | sample Plot104A_FD_92537 | JGI IMG/M metagenome (GOLD analysis project Ga0126312, IMG submission 92537) | Serpentine soil microbial communities from UC McLaughlin Reserve, CA, USA - Plot104A | ecosystem: Environmental > Terrestrial > Soil > Grasslands | place: USA: UC McLaughlin Reserve, Lake County... | reverse complement strand
GCGCCCCATCCGAACGATTGCAGCCTTTTGGTGGCTATGGACCCCACAATGCTGCACTCGTGGGGGGTTATCCTCAGCCCATGGCTTCCGATCGCGCCACGCTGACGGTCGCCGAGCGCAGCGAGTTCGGTTCGCGCACGAGCCGTCGCCTGCGGCGCTCCGGCCTCGTGCCCGGGGTGCTCTATGGAGGGCGAAAGGAGGCAAAGCCCTTCCAGGTGCCGGAGCGCGAGGCGCGCGCCGTGCTGATGCACGGCGGGGCGCTGATCGACGTCGTATTCGACGGGTCTGCGCCCACCCCCGTGGTCGTCAAGGAGCAGCAGCGCGATCCCGTGCGCGGCGCGCTCCTTCACCTGGACCTGCTGGAGGTGAAGCTCGACGAGGAGATCCAGGCAGAGGTGGCAATCGAGCTCCTCGGCGCGGACGAGGCGCCGGGCGTCAAGGAGGGGGGAGTGCTGGAGCACGTCACCCACCAGATCACGATCGAAGCGCTTCCGACCGAGATCCCGGAGAGCATCCCCGCCGACGTCTCGGGGATGGCGATCGGCGACACTCTGCCGCTCAGCGCCGTGACCCCGCCGGATGGAGTCAGGCTCGCGGTCGACGACCCTGACGAGGTGACCGTCGCCACCCTCTCGCCGCCGCGCGTCGAGGAGGAGCCCGAGCCGGAGGTCGAGGAGGAGGCCGAGCTCGTCGGCGAGGAGGGCGAGGTGCCCGAGGCTGAGGAGGCGCCCCCGGAGGAAGCGGCCGCTGCCGAGGGCGGGGCCCCGGCCGAAGGCGCGGACAGCACCGAAGGGGAATAGGCCCTGTCGATCCTCGGCCGCTTGCGGCGCGGCCGCAAGGCCGATGCCGGGCCCGGCCCGGTTCGGGAGCTCGTCGTCGGACTCGGCAATCCGGGTTCCCGCTACGCCGCCACGCGACACAACATCGGCTTCGAGGTCGCGGCCGAGCTCGCGCGACGCTGGGGGCTTCCCAGGGCGAAGCAGCGCTTCCGCGGGCTGATCGCCGAGGGCAAGGCCGGCGAGGACGGCCCGAGGGTGGCTGTGCTGCTCCCCCAGACCTACATGAACGAGTCCGGGACCTCCGCCGGGCCGGCGCGCGGGTCGCTCAAGGTGCCGCTCGAGATGGTCGTGGCGATCCACGACGAGATCGATCTGCCGTTCGGCGAGGTCCGATCGAAGCTCGGCGGAGGCGTGGCTGGGCACAACGGGCTGAAGAGCCTCGCGCAGGGCCTCGGCGGCCGCGACTTCTGGCGCCTGCGCGTCGGCGTCGGTAGGCCGGGCTCGACCGATCCCGAGATCGTCTCGGCGTACGTGCTCTCGGGCTTCCCGGAGTCCGGCGACGAGGTTCGCGAGCTGATCGCGAGGGCTGCGGACGAGGCTGAGCGCCTGGTGCGGGAGATCGCAACGGACCAGGCCGATCCGATCGGCAAGGTGATCGATTGAGCCTCACGACCTACGACGTAGACGCTGCCGGCGTCGCGCTGTTGCGCCTCGATCGACCCGAGGCACGGAACGCGATCAACAGCGCGATGCTCGAGGAGATGCTCGAGCACCTCGCCGCGGCGCGCGACGACGAGGCGGTCCGCGTTCTCGTCCTCTCCTCGACCGACCACATGGGGCTCTCCGCGGGGGCCGACGTGCGTGAGGAGCTCGACGCCGACGGTCGCGCTCGCCGCATGGAGCTCTTCGCTCGTCTCTACGACGAGCTGACGGCGTTCCCGAAGCCCACCGTCGCGGCGTGTCACGGCTCCTGCGTCGGCGGCGGCGCCGAGATCGCGGTTGCCTGCGACCTGAGGGTGGGAGGGTCGAATCTGCGCCTGCGTTTTCCCGGGGCGGCGCTGGGCGTGCCCGTCGGCCCCGCCCGGCTGGTCACCCTCTGCGGCCTCTCCGTGGCGAAGTACCTGCTCTTGACCGGGAAGGACCTGGGGGCGGAACAGGCGCTTCGCTGGGGGTTAGTGCACAGGGTGGCGCCGGCCCCCGCCACCGAGGAGCAGGCCCTGGGGCTGGCCGCCACCGTGGCGGAGCACCCGCCGCAGGCCCTCGGAAGGCTGAAGCGGATGCTCCACGACTGGGATGGGGTCGAGGAGCGCTCCCGGATCGAGGGCCAGGGTCAGGTCGGGTGGCAGCGCTCGGGGCCCGGGCTTCCCTACCGCGACTGAGCGCTCGGCCGGCGCTCCTTGCTCGGCGCCGCGGGCCAGGGGCTCTCCGGGCGCACACTAAGATCGGTCCGGCGACCGCCCAATAGACGGTCGTAGCTCCGCCGGACCCCGTCCGGTTTCTTCGCATGCGCGCATACACGACGGTCAAGCCTCGCCGATGAGCCTTCGCCCCCTGCTCGACATCGCAACCGAAGACGAGCGCTTTCGCGCTCTAGCCAGCGCCGCCCGCGGCGACGGCGCCGTACCGGTCCACATGTCGGCCGCGATCCGGCCGTATCTCCTCGCCGCGTTGATCGACGACATCGACACCTTCGGCGGCAGGCCGGCCCTCGTGGTCGCCGCCGACGACGTCGGCGCGCGCGAGGAGGCGCGAGAGCTTCAGGCCTACCTCGCCCCTCGGCGAGTCCGCTACTACCCCTCACGAGGAACCGGTTACGTCTCGCACGTCGCGCCGCCGCCCCACCTCGTCGGGCTCCGGATCGCGGCGCTCGACGCGCTCACCCAAGCCTCCCCCTCACAAGGCGCCGACGACGGCGCGCCGGTGGTGGTCGCGAGCGCCGTGGCGCTGGCCGAGGCCGTCCCGGACGCCGCGCTGCGTCCCGCCGGCTTCAGCGTTCGGCGCGGGGACTCAGTCGACCTCGGCGATCTGGCTGAGCTCCTCGTCCGGGCGGGCTATGAGCGGCTCGACCAGGTTGAGGAGCGCGGACAGTACGCCGCGCGGGGCGGGATCCTCGACGTCTTTCCGGCCACCGAGGACCGCGCCGCGCGCCTGGAGCTCTTCGGTGACGAGGTGGAGTCGATCCGCTGGTTCTCGACCTTCACGCAGCGCTCGCTCGGGGACGCCGAGGCCGTCGAGCTGGCGCCGGCTGCCGAGCTCGCCGCCGAGCATCGCGAGCTGGCGGAGCTGGTACTGGCGGACGAGGGCGACGAGAGGCCGGAGCTGGCGGAGGTCCTGCCGCTCGAGCGCTTCGGGTCGTTGCTCGACTTGATTCCCGAGGACACGGCGATCCTGGTCGCGAGCGCAGACGAGACGCGGGCCGCGCTTCGGGATCAGGCAGAAGAGGTCACGACTGCAATGCACGACGCGGACGCGCGGCGCCTCTACGTCGAGGTCTCCGCGCCTCTCTCTGAGAGGGCGGCCGTGACGGTCTCGGATTCCCACTCCGGCCAGGAGCTCTCGTTTCGCGCCCAGGCGCCGACCTCGGCCGCCCGCAGCGTCGGGGAGGCCGAGTCGCAGCTGGAGCGAGAGCTCCGCTCGGGCTATCGCGTCGTGGTCGCGTTCGAGCACCGCGGGGAGGCCGAGCGCGCGCGTTACAACCTCAACCGCCTTGAGGCGCGCTTCCTGGACGGTACCCCACCGACCGAGGAGCGTGCGGTTCTGTTCGCGGAGGCCGGGCTCGCCGACGGCTTCGTGGCGCCGGACCTGAAGCTCGCCGTCATCCCCTTCCGCCGCCTCGTGCACAGGCGCCGCGCCGCCCCGGCCCCCGCACGTGGGAGACTGGCGGCGTTCACGGACCTGCGGGTGGGCGACCACGTCGTCCACGAGGACCACGGGATCGCGCGCTTCGCCGGCTTTGAGACCAAGGAGGTCGCCGGAGTCATCCGCGACTACCTGGAGCTCGAGTACCGGGGCGAGGACCGGGTATTCGCTCCCACCGACCAGTTCGCCAAGATCAGCCGCTATATCGGCATCGGAGGCGAGCCGCCGCAGCTCTCCGCACTCGGCTCGAAGCGCTGGGAGGGGATCAAGGCGCGCGCCCGCCGGGCTGCCCGGGAACTCGCCGGGGAGCTCCTCAACCTCTATGCGGAGCGGCGCACCCGCCGCGGTCATGCGTTCCTGCCGGACGGCGAGTGGCAGCTCCTGCTCGAGCGCTCGTTTCCCTACCGCGAGACCCCCGACCAGCTCGATGCGATCGAGGCGGTGAAGGCCGACATGGAGTCCGAGCGGCCTATGGACCGCCTGATCTGCGGCGATGTCGGCTACGGCAAGACCGAGGTGGCGCTTCGCGCCGCCCAAAAGGCGGTCTCGGACGGCAAGCAGGCGATGATGCTGGTGCCGACGACCATCCTCGCCCAGCAGCACCTGGGAACGTTCCGCGAGCGGCTAGCCGATTTTCCGATCGAGACCGAGATGGTCTCGCGGCTTCGCAGACCCGCGGAGGTCCGTCGAACGCTCGCCCGCTTCTCGGAAGGTACGGTCGACATCCTGATCGGCACCCATCGCCTCCTGTCGCGCGACGTGCGCGCCCGCGACCTGGGCCTTCTGATCGTCGACGAGGAGCAACGCTTCGGAGTGCGCCAGAAGGAGCTCCTGCGGCAGCTGAAACTCAAGGTCGACGTCCTCTCGCTCTCCGCGACGCCGATTCCGCGCACGCTCCAGATGAGCCTGGCCGGGGTGCGCGACATCTCGGTGATCGAGACCCCTCCGGAGGGGCGGCGACCGATCCGCACCTACGTGGGCCCGTTCGACGAGGAGCTCGTGCGCCGGGCGATCCAGCGGGAGAAGGAGCGGGGTGGCCAGGCGTTCTTCCTCCACAACCGGATCGAGACCATTCACGAGCTCGCCGAGCGGCTCAGGGCCCTCTGCCCCGGCGTTCGCTTCGTCGAGGCCCACGGACGGATGCCCGAGCCCGAGCTCGAGCGAACGATGCTCGAGTTCCTGCGGGGGGACGCGGACTGCCTGGTGGCGACGACGATCATCGAGTCCGGGCTCGACATTCCCCAGGCGAACACGCTGATCGTCGAGCGCGCAGACGAGCTCGGGCTCGCCCAGGCCTACCAGATCCGGGGGCGCGTGGGCCGCTCGCACGAGCGCGCCTACGGCTATCTCCTCTATCCATCGGCTGAGGCCCTCAGCCAGGAGGCGGCGGCCCGCCTGGCGACGCTCTCGGACTACACCGAGCTCGGGTCGGGCTTCGCGATTGCGATGCGGGACCTCGAGCTCCGCGGCGCGGGAAACCTGCTCGGCGACGAGCAGTCCGGCCACCTGGCCGCCGTGGGCTTCGAGCTATACGTGTCGCTGCTCGACGACGCCGTCGAGGAGCTCCGTTCGGAGGACGGCGCGGGTCGCGCCGAGGCCGGCGTGCACCTGGACGTCGACGTGGACGCCTTCCTCCCGGCTGACTACATCCCGTTCGAGGCCGCGAAGATCGACGTCCATCGCCGGGTGGCGGGCGCGCGGGACGCCGCGGAGCTGCGGGCGCTTCGCGACGAGCTGCGCGACCGCTTCGGCCCGCTGCCGGAGCCGGTGGAGAACCTGCTGGAGCTCCAGCGCGGCCGCATCGAGCTGGGCCGTCTCGGCGCGCGCAGGGTGGAGTTCCGTGGCGAGAGGCTGTCGACCACCCCGCTCGAGCTCGATGCGGCCGCGGTAGGGCGCCTGCGCGAGCGCATCCCCGAGGCGATCTACGAGTCGCGTCTCAAGACCCTGTCCGTGCGTGTGCCCGACGAGCCCCGTGCGCGCCTCGCCGCCGTGCTCAAGCTCGCGGCGGCGGTCGCCGACGCCCTCGCAGAGCCCGTCGCAGTCTGAAAAGCGCTCCCGGCCGCAGATACGAGCGCGGCTGGCGCCTTAGGTCGCCTTAGGCGGGGCTCGTTATGCTCCCCGCCTCGTGCGGCGGGTCACTTCCAACGCCAAGATCCTGCTCGGTGTGGTGCTCGCCGCCGCCCTCGCCATCACCGTCGCGGGCTACGCGGTCGGCCGCGGCCTCGGCTCTCCGAACGTGCCATCCGGGGACGTCGCGGTCGTCGACGACGTACCCGACGGAGCGATCACCACCGACGAGTTCAAGAAGACGCTCGAGCAGACCGCGGCCAGGCAGGGAATCAGGAAGGTGCCGAAGCCGTCCGACCCGCAGTATCCGACCCTGCGCGACGCGGCGATGTCAGACGCACTGCTGTCGCGCTGGGTTCGCGGCGAGGCCGCCGATCGCGGCATGACGGTGTCGGACACCGAGGTGTCGAACCAGCTCGAGCAAATCAAGGAGCAGCAGTTCGGCTCAGAGAAGCAGTTCCAGCGATTCCTGAAGCAGTCGGCGTTCACGCTCCAGGACGCGCGCGAGCGCGTCGAGCTTCAGCTCCTCTCGACCGAGATCCAGCAGAAGGTCCTGCCCCAGGCCCCGGCCGTGTCCCAGAGCCAAATAGAGAGCTTCTATGAGGCAAACAAGACCCAGTTCACCCAGCTGGAGACGCGCGACGTCCGGCAGATCGTGAACAAGGACCTCTCGAACGTGAAGCAGGCCAGGCAGGAGCTCGAGAAGGACGACTCGCCGAAGAGCTGGAAGAAGGTGGCGGCGAGGTTCTCCACGGACAAGGCGACGAAGTCGAACGGCGGCCTGCGCCAGGGAGTGACCCAGGCGCAGAGCGAGCCGGAGCTCGATCAGCAGATCTTCAGCGCCTCGCCGGACCAGCTAGTCGGGCCCTTCAAGGGCCAGGCCGGTTACTACCTGATCGAGGTCGTGAACGTAAATCCCGAGACGGTCACGCCCCTCTCCGACGCCACGAGCCAGATCAGGCAGCAGCTCAGCCAGGGAATCCAGCAGGACATCGCCACGGCGTTCCAGCAGGACTTCCTGGCCAAGTGGACGGCGCGGAGCTTCTGCGCGCCGGGATACGTGATGGACCGCTGCGCAAACTTCACCCCCGCGGATTCCTGTAACGGCGACGATTCGGGTGAGCAGGGCGACGTCGACAAGACAGGTTGTCCGGCACCGGTCCAGTCGATGGCGCCGGTGGCTCCAGGATCCGCTGGCCTCTTCCCGGGCCAGCCCGCGCAGGGCCCTCCGCAGGGTCCGATCCAGGCGCCGAGCAACGCTGCGCAGCCTGGGGTGCTCGGCCCGCCGGGCGCGCCCCAGCTCCCGCCCGGCTCCGCTCCACCGGGCACTCCGCCCCAGGGTGCCCCCGGGGCCCCGCCCCCGGGCGGCTGATCGCTCGGAGAGGATGCACGTCGCGCGAGCCGGTGACATGAAGCGCTCGCCAAAGGCGCGCCCAGGTGAGGGCGACGCGGCGGCCGGGCTCAAGCGCTTGGACGAGATCACGCGCCGGCTGCGCCGGGAGTGCCCGTGGGATCGCGAGCAGGACGAGCGCTCGATCGTTCCGCACACGGTCGAGGAGGCGTATGAGCTCGCCGACGCCGCCCAGCAGGGTGACCACGTCAAGCTGCTCGACGAGCTGGGCGACGTGCTCTTCCAGGTCTTGTTCCTGGCGTTATTGCTCGAGGAACGCGGCGCCGGCAGCCTCGCGGACGTGGCCGAGTCGATGTCCGAGAAGCTGATCCGCCGCCACCCGCACGTCTTCGGCGAGGCGGAGGCGAGGACGGCTGGCGAGGTGCTACTCAACTGGGATCGGATCAAGCGGGATGAGGAGGGCCGCGGGGCCGGGGAGCCGTTCGCGGATGTGCCCGAGAACCTGCCGGCGCTGCTGTACGCCCGCAAGGTGCAGCGCCGCGCCGTCTCAGCCGGGCTCGAGTCAGACGAGGCGCAAGGCAGGATCGCCGACCCGGAGGTCCGCGACGCCGCCGAGCGCTGGCTGGGTGAGGCGCTCTTCGCGCTCGTGGACCTGGCGCGTCGCATGCGCCTGGATCCGGAGCTCGCGCTGCGCGCGGCGGCGCAGCGGTTTCGCGACCGGGTCGAAGCGCCCTGACACAATCACCGGCCCATGCCGGCCATAGAGACCATCCACGCGCGGCAGATCCTCGACTCGCGAGGCAATCCGACGGTCGAGGTCGAGGTCTCGCTCGACACGGGGGCCGCCGGGCGCGCGGCGGTGCCGTCGGGGGCCTCGACCGGGGAGCTCGAGGCGACCGAGCTTCGCGACGGCGGCGATGCCTGGGGCGGGAAGGGGGTATCCGGCGCGGTCGGGCACGTCAACGCCGATATCGCCGAGGCGCTGGTCGGTGCCCGCGCCACCGAGCAGGGAGCAATCGATCGCACCCTGTGCGACCTCGACGGGACGCCGAACAAGTCGCGGCTCGGCGCGAACGCGATCCTCGGGGTGTCGCTTGCCGTGGCGAAGGCCGCCGCCGCCGAAGCGGGGGAGCCGCTTTACGTCTTCCTGGGCGGCACCGACGCAGCGACGATCCCGGTCCCGATGATGAACGTGCTGAATGGCGGCGCCCACGCCGACAACAAGGTCGACTTCCAGGAGTTCATGGTGGTGCCGGCGCGAGCGTCCAGCTTCGGCGACGCCCTGCGGACTGGAGCCGAGGTCTTCCACGCTCTCAAGCGGACTCTGAAGGCGCGCGGACTGGGCACGACGGTCGGCGACGAGGGCGGCTTCGCGCCGGACCTCGAGTCGAACGAGGCGGCGCTCGAGGCCTTGTGCGACGGGATCGGCGCGGCGGGCTACGAGGCCGGCGGGGACGTATTCATCGCGCTCGACCCGGCGACCAGCGAGCTTCACCGCGACGGCGACTACGTGCTCGGCCACGAGGGACGGACGCTCTCCGCCACCGAGCTGGCCACCTACTGGGCTGACCTCTGCGATCGCTATCCGGTGATCTCCCTAGAGGACGGGATGGACGAGGAGGACTGGGAGGGGTGGAAGGCGCTCACCGAGCGGCTCGGCGAGCGGCTGCAGCTCGTGGGCGATGACCTGTTCGTGACCAACCCGGAACGGCTACGCCGCGGGATAGAGGCGGGGGTGGCGAACTCGATCCTCGTGAAGCTGAACCAGATCGGCACCCTTACGGAGACGCTGGAGACGATCGCGATCGCTCACGACGCCGCCTACACAACGGTGATCTCGCACCGCTCGGGCGAGACGGAGGACACCACGATCGCCGACCTCGCGGTGGCCACGGGCGCTGGGCAGATCAAGGCGGGAGCGCCCTCCCGCTCCGATCGGGTGGCGAAGTACAACCAGCTCCTGCGCATCGAGGAAGCGCTGGGGGAGCGTGCCACCTACCCGGGCCTAGATGCCTTCCGGCGTAGGGAGTAGGCAGCGGGCAGTAGGCAGTAGGCAGAGTGGGACGAAGTCCCTCTGCTCACTGCTCACTGCTCACTGCTCAGGAGGATGGAAGGAGCCCCGTCGCGCCCAGCGAACCTTTCCGCGTGAGCGCCCGCGCCCAGAGCGCCCGCGGATACCGGCTTCGCCCGGCGCCTCGCCGCCGCTCGCCCGGGCGGCCCGCGACCCGCATCCATTGGGATCGGCTGGGCCGGGTCGTGCTCGTCCTCGTGATCTTCTTCGTGCTCCTCTCCTACGTGAAGCCCGCGATCAACCTCGTCGACGCCTGGAGGGATGCCAACGCGGCGAAGAGCGAGCTGCGGCAGCTTCAGCGCGAGCGCGGCCGGCTGGCTGCGCAGGCGGACTCGCTGAAGGACCCCGCCGCGGCGGCGGAGGCGGCGCGGAGGCTCGGCATGGTGGCCCCGGGCGAGCGTCCCTACGTGGTCCGCGGCCTGCATCGCTGAGACGCCGGATGACGGCGCGGCCGTGAGCGCGGTCGCTGGCCACGTCGCGCCGGCGAGCGAACGGACGCTTACGGCGGGGGCGTACCTGGCCGGGGCGGCGGAGCTCGCTCTCGTCGTCGTCGCGCTCGCCTTCGGCGCCTACCGGGTGCGCGCTCTGCTCCTGCCGGGGTGGTCGGGAGCCCCCGCTCGCGTGGTCGAGCTCTCGCTCGGCATCGCCGGGCTGATCTGGGTCTCGGAGGCGCTCGGCACCTTCGGGGCCTTCGGGGAGGGCGCGATGCTCGTCGCCGTGCTCGTCTTCGGGCTCGCCGCCGGCCTGGTCGGGGGGCGGCTCGCTTGCTTGAGGCCACCCGCAGCGAGGGCCGCGCCCCCTGCGCCGCCGTCCTGGGGTCCGGCGAAGCTGGTCGCCGTCCTCGCCTGCGCGGCGCTCGCCGCGGCGTGGATGGTGCCGACCCTGGGCACGTTCGCGGCCGGCATGGACCGCTCCGACAGCCTCTGGTACCACATGCCGCTCGCGGCGAGGTTCGCCCAGACCGGCTACCTCGGCCACATCTACTTCTTCGACCCCGTCTTCCTCGCCTCGTTCTATCCGGCCAACTCCGAGGTCGTCCACGCGGTGCCGATCCTGTTCTTCGACCGCGACATCGTCTCGCCGGTGCTCAACCTCGGCTGGCTGGCGGTCGCGCTCCTCGCCTCCTACTGCATCGGCCGCCCCTTCGGCGTCGGCCCGCAGGCGCTGATCGGGGCCTCGATCGCGCTCGGCTCCCAGTCGCTGGTCGAGTTCCAGGCGGGCGAGGCCCTGAACGACATCGTCGGGGTCACGTTTCTTCTCTGCGCGGTGGCGATCCTCGTGAACGGCTACGCCGCACGGTCTGAGGGGGCGGGGGGTCCGGCCGGATCGCCTAGCGAACATGTACCGACCCGGAGCTGGCTCTCGGGGGTCGCTCGAGCCGCTCGACCCGGTCGGTACATCTCGCGGGCGAACCCGGACGGACCCCCCGCGCCCCCACTCGCGGGGCGATCCATTGGCGCGGGCGCGCTCGCGATCGCGGGTCTCGCGGCGGGGCTGGCGGCTGGCACGAAGCTGGCGTTCCTCGCGCCGGTGGCGACCTTGGCGGTGGGAGTGGTGGTGATCGCGCCCCGGTTTGCGAGGTTGCGGACGGCGCTCCTGTGGGGGATCCCGATGCTCGCTGCCGGCGGCTACTGGTACGTGCGGAACCTGGTGGCGGTCGGGAACCCGATCCCCTACATCGGCTCGATCGGCCCGATCTCCCTGCCCGCGCCCGAACGCGACTTCCACCTGCGGCCGGATTACGCCGTCGTCCACTACTGGAACGACACCGACGTGTGGAGCAACTGGTTCGCGCCGGGCCTGCACGACTCCTTCGGGACGCTGTGGCCGGTGGCGCTGGCGGGCATGGTCGCGGGCGCCGCTTTCGCGATCTGGCGAGGACGCGAGCCGATCCTCCGCGTGCTCGGGGCGTTTGTCATCGTCACCGCCGTCGCCTACGCGTTCACTCCCCTGACCGCGGCGGGACAGGAGGGGGAGCCGATCTCGTTCGAGTGGAACGTTCGCTATCTGGCGCCGGCGGTGGCCGTTGGCCTGGCGATCGTGCCGTGCCTGCCGGCGCTGCGCGCCACGCCGGGACGCCGCGCGGCCGTGCTTGGCGTCCTCGCCGTTGTCCTCGCCTTCACGCTCGGCTCACTCGTGCAGTGGCAGCAGGGCCACACGAAGGGGGCGGTCGCGGCCGCTGTGCTCGTGCTGGCCGCGGCGGCGGCGATCTGGTTCGCCCGCTTCCGGGGAGCGATGTGGCAGACCGCCCGCACCGGCGTGCGGATCGCTCTCGCCGCAGCCGTCTTGGTGCTCGGCGCGGCAGCAGGCTACGCCGCGCAGCGTCACTACATCACGCACCGCTACGAGAACTCCTTCGCGTACCAGGACCTTGCGGATGCGCTGCGCTGGTCGCGCGACGTCCGCGACGCGCGCATCGCCGTCGCCGGGATTCGCGGCGTCTTCACGCAGTACCCCTTCTATGGCACCGACCTCTCGAACCGGGTGCAGTGGCTCGGGAAGCGAGGGCCGCACGATTCCTACTCCCGGATCCCGAACTGCCGGGAGTGGCGGCAGGCGGTCGACGCTGGGGGGTACGGCTACGTGGTCACGACCTTCGATCCCTTCCTGCCGGACGACCTGCACAACACGCCCGAGGGTCGCTGGACGCAGTCGGACCCGAACGCCCGGGCGATCCTGCGGGACGGCCCGGTGCGCGTCTTCGAGCTTCGCGGCTCCCTCGATCCCGAGGGCTGTGCCGGCAAGAAGCCGCTGAGCGAGAAGCAGCTCCACAGCGTGCCTAGCGTGAGCCGGGCGCCAACGAGCGCCGGGTGATCGCAGCGGTTGCGGCTCTCGGGCGGGGTTAGGCTGGCGCGATGCTCGGTGTCTACGTGTCCTGTGCCGCGATTCTGCTCGCGTCGCTGGTGCTGGGATCGGCGCTCCTCCACCTGCTCGGCCACGCGACGCCGACCTGGCTCTCGGGCGCCGTCGGCTTCGCCGCGCTGACCGTCATCTGCCCGCTGCTCATCCGCCTTCCCGGCCGGGCGGCGACCCTCTCGGTAGTTCTCACTCTGCTCATAGCCGCCGCCGGCGCGTACCTGTGGATGGGGGAGCCGGCACGCGCCCGTCTGCGGCGCTGGGGGAGGCGCATATGGCGGGGGAGGGCGTCCGGCCCCGGAAGGCTTCTCGGCGCCAGAGGCCGCATTCGCCCCCGTCGCCGCGAAGGCCTCAGACGGATGGACGCCCGTTCGTTTCCGCCGGACGGCGGCGTTGCCGTGATCGTCGTCTTGGTCGTCGTCGCGGCGGCTTCGCTTCCATTCGCGTTCAACGAACGCAACGGCATCCTCGGCGAGGGGATCTACACGAACGACCAGGCCGCACAGCTCTACTGGACGGACTGGCTTCAGCATGGCGTAGGCCCCGAGCCGAAGGCGGTGCAGTTCGGCTACCCGACGGGACCGCAGGCCGTGGCGGCCGCCGCCGCAGAGGCGACGAACGCCTCGCTGCTCGACGCGTTCAACGGGCTGCTCCTGGCGATCCCGGCGCTCACGGCGCTGGCCGCGTTGGCTGCCCTGGAGGAGCTGGCGCCCGTTCCCCGCGGGGTCGCCGCCTCACTCACGGGCATGCCCTACCTCGCGGCCTCCTTCCTGGCTCAGAGCGCCTTCAAGGAGACGGCGATGGCGCTGCTGGTGCTGGCCTTCGCGGTCGCGCTTCGGAGCCTTTCCCCAAGAAGCGCCGAGGGCGCTTACGAGGCACGCGTCCAGTCTCGCCGGGCGATGCTCGCGGCCCTGGTCCTCTTCGCGGCGGCGAGCCTCTTCGTCTACAGCCTTCCCGGGCTGGTCTGGTTCGCGATCGCGATCCCGATCTGGCTCGCGCTCATGCTCGTCACCGGTGCCCTCCGCGTCGACGTCGCGGCCCTGCGGGAGGCCGCGCGTCGCCACCGCGCCGCGATCGCGGTCGGGGCGGCGGTGGCCCTGGCGGTTGCCGCCGTCTCAGCCGCGCAGCTCTCGGGCTTCGTCGGCAAGGTGGGCGAGGTCCAGGCATCCGCGGGGCGACTGAGCTCTCCCGTCTATCCGGGCGAGGCGCTGGGGATCTGGCCGGAGGCGGATTTCCGGGTCGTGCGGGAGAACGTCGAGGGCGCCTACCCGGCTGTGGGACTCGCCCTCCTCGCCGCTGCGATCGGGGCCCTGGCGGCCTTCCGCCGCCGTGACTGGGGGCTCGTGGCCGTGGGAGCGAGCACGGTCGTCGTCTACGCCGGCGCCCGACTCTACGCCTCCATCTACGTGGAGGCGAAGGCCCTGGCGATCATGGCGCCGCTCGTCGCTCTGGCCGGCCTCCACGCCCTCTTCTCCCGTCAGGGAAGAGGAGCGGGTGGCGGCGAGGAGGAAGCCGTCGAGGGTCGATCCGTCCGGCGGTCGCGGAGGCATCCGAGCGGCACCGTGGAAGAGCACCCGGCGCCCAGCCGGCGGAGACTTTTGGGCAGCGGGCGGCGCATGCGCCGCCGTCGCGGCGAAGGCTTCAACCGGATGGCTGCCGGCCGCGCCCTCACTCCAGCCCGCTACCTCTTGGGCGGCATCGTCGCCCTCGCGTTTGCTGCCTCGATCTTCCTCGCGCTGCGGGCGGCGCCGGTGGGCTTCGACACGCGAGGCGAGCAGCTCGAGAGCCTGGCCGGCCTGATCCAGGGCCGCTCGGTGGTCTTCCTCGGCGTCGACCGCTTCGCGGGCTACTGGCTGCACGGCACGCTGATGGCGAGCCCCGGCGGCTACGTGCCCTCCGAGGTGCCGGCGCGCCCGACGAAGGTCTGGCAGCAGGGCCTGGCGATGGACTTCGACACCGTCTTTCCGAGGCGCCTCGATGGCTTCGACTACGCGATCACGGCCCGCGCCGCCTACCAGAGCACGCCGGTACCGAGCTTCAGGCCCGTCGTTCGCACCGACTCCTACGTGCTCTGGAAGCGCGAGGGTCGAACCCCCACCTTCGGGATCATCGACAAGGACGGCGCTCCTGGGCGGGTGCTCGACTGCAGGATCCCATCAGGTCGCCGGCTCGCCGAGCGCGACGGGACCGCCACCGTCCTTGAGACGCCGGTGGTCGGCGGCTTGGCGGGCTGGAGCCGCACAACGCCCTTCGACGCTCCCGGGAGCGCCACCCACACGCTGAGGCTCGGTCCAGGTCGCTGGCAGCTCTCGCTCCAGTACCACAGCCAGGTCCCGCTGGTGGTCTCCGGCCCGGGCTTTCACGCCGAGCTTCCGCCCTCGCTGGAGGGCATGTACCTCACGAACCAGGCACAGGGAGCGTTCTGGCACGCCGGGGGGCTGCGCAGGAAGCGCCGTGGCCCCGTGACGATCACCGTGAGCGCCGCCGAGCCGAGCGGCTTCCAGCGCCTGCTCGGCGTCAGGCGCCAGGTGTGGCTCGGGCCCATCGCAGCCACGCAGCCCGGTCCGGCCGAGGTGTCGCTGCGCGACGCCTGTGGACGCTACCTGGACCGTTTCCTGTTAGGTCGCTCACGCAACTCTTGAATCTTCGACCCGCCATGGCGAGGCAAATCGTTCAATAGTCAGGAGGCGGCGGTTGAGGAGGCGGCGCGCGTGCATCGCCTCGAGTGCCGCGCCCAATCGCTGGATCGGGACTGGGTGCCGGGCGGACCTGACCGCTCGCCGGCCGGGGCTACACTCCGGCCGTGTCCCGGCTCGCGGCAATCAGACGCATCCTCCCGCGCGCCGACGGCCGCCGCCGGAGCTCCGATGAGGGCCGCGTCCCGGTCCCGTTCGTGGTGGGCGCTCCGCGCTCGGGGACAACCCTGCTGCGGCTGATGCTGGACGCCCATCCGGATCTCACGATCCCGCCGGAGACCTACTTCATCACCAAGGCGGCCAAGTTCTGGAAGCAGGCCAAGCGGCCGCGCCACGCGCGCGACCCCGTGGAGGCGTTCCTCGAGGCCGTGACCGAGCACAAGCGCTGGCCAGACTTCCACCTCGACGCGGAGGCGTTTCGCACGCGGGTGCGTGAGGCGCACCCGGGGAACCTGGGCGACTGCGTGCGCGCCTTCTACGAGATGTACGCCGAGAAGATCGGCAAGCCGCGCTGGGGCGACAAGACTCCCTTCTACGTCCGCAAGATGGAGGTGATCCACGAGGTCCTGCCGGAGGCGCGCTTCATCCACATCGTCCGCGACGGGCGGGCGGTGGCTCTCTCGATCATGGACCTCTGGTTCGGACCCGACACGATCACCGAGGCGGCCGAGTTCTGGGTGGCGCGGATCGACGAGGCGCGCGAGAAGGCGAAAGCCCTGGACTACTACATAGAGGTTCGCTACGAGGACCTCGTGGCGGACCCGGAGCCGCAGCTACGGCTGATCTGCGAGCTCATCGAGCTCCCCTTCGACGAGCGCATGCTGACCTACTACGAGCACATCGACGAGCGGATCGCGATGGAGATCCCGCCCGAGGAGATCGCCCCCGACGGCCGCGTCGTCGCCACGGAGGAGCGGCTGAAGATCATGGAGAACCTCTCCCGGCCACCGGATCCCACCCGCAGCGACCGCTGGAGGCACGACATGCCGGCAGACGACCAGCGCAAGTTCGAGGCAATCGCCGGTTCGCGGCTGCGCGAGCTGGGCTATCCCGTCGCCTAGTACTGCCCGCGATTGTCGGGTTAGTTACCCATACGGTCACTAACGCGACAACGGTGGCGTCATGCGCCTTCGGGGACGTCGGGCTTCGGCGCCGGCTCGATCGCTGTCACGTCGAAGCGCAGGCCGCGCCACTGGTGCTGGGAGCGAAAGAGGAAGTAGTCCACTCTC
>Ga0126312_10001370_pt1 | contig 15913 bp, 13 predicted proteins | sample Plot104A_FD_92537 | JGI IMG/M metagenome (GOLD analysis project Ga0126312, IMG submission 92537) | Serpentine soil microbial communities from UC McLaughlin Reserve, CA, USA - Plot104A | ecosystem: Environmental > Terrestrial > Soil > Grasslands | place: USA: UC McLaughlin Reserve, Lake County... | reverse complement strand
CTTCGGGTCGATCGGCGAGCCGTGGTGGTAACCGCGCGGCCAGATCTCGAAATGCAAATGGCACGGGGTCGTGCGCGCGTTCCCGGTCTTGCCGACCGAGCCGATCCGCTGCCCGGTGTGGACGCGGCGGCCCTGGTGCCGGGGCGATGGCGACGTCATGTGCGCATACAGGTAGTCGGCGGAGGTCTTGCGGCCGTCGATGACGACGAAGTTCCCATTGAGCACCGGGTCGTAGGCGCGGACTTGGACGCGCCCACCGCGAGCCGCCCCGAGCGGCGTGCCGCACGCCGCGTAGACGTCTTGCCCCTGGTGGGTGCGACCGCCGCTTCGCGGGGCGCCGAAGCTCTGCAGATAGCCGCCGTAGCCGTGTGAGCCCCGCACCGGGAAGCGATAGGAGTGGAGCACCACGGACCCGACGCCGTGCAGCCTCCTTCCCTGCTCGCCCACGCGGAAGCGGTAGCGACCGTCGTCGGCCACGTCGCCGTCCGCCTCGAGCGCGTTCCAGGCGCGCCTGTGCCGGGCGAAGGGCCGTTGATCCGGGATCTGCGTGCGCTTCACCACCTTCCCGTCCCTTGCTCGGACCACCTCGACCACGACGTCGGTTGGGTTCGCGGCCACGAACGAGTAGCGAGCCCGGATCTTGGGTCGCCCGTCGAAGTACGCCCGGTGCGGGCGCACCGAGCCGGAGCGAAGGCCTAGGTGGTTGGGCAGCTCGCCGGCATCGACGACTCGCAGCGGCTTGTTGGTCCTGTCGTCGGCGTCCGCGCCGGTCGTGAGGCGAACGCGGCCCGAAACGGCGCCCGCGGGGACGGTGGCGACCACGCGCCCGGCACTCGCCGCGTCCGGCGCGACGGCGATCGAGCCTCCGGCGCCATGGAAGGAGACCTCCACGACGTGCGCGAGGTGATGCCCCCCGATCCGCACCTGTCCGCCGACCGCGGCCGCTCGGGGACCGGCGCATTGGCTGAGGCACCGCAGGTCCATGGCCCGAGGCTTGTTCGCGGCACCTGCGAGGCTCGCCGCGACGGCGGCGCCCACGATCAGGACGGCGGTGAGGGCGGGAAGAGCTCGGCGAACGATGGCGGCAGGATAGGCCGCGGCCGGGACCCCAGAGGCTTGATGCGGGTTAGGCGTGTGCGCGGGGGCGGCATCCGCGTGCGCGGATAACCGCCATCACGCCTCTAACTCAGCTGTAGCGGTCCCAGGCCTTCAGGTCGTCGCTCGGGTTCGTGAAGTGACCGCCCTCGTACCAGCCCGGGGCGGACCAGATCTCGAAGTGCAGGTGGCACCCAACGGCGTTGCCGGTCTCGCCGACGTAGCCGATCCGCTCGCCGGTGCGAACGCGCTCCCCGTCGTGCGCGCGACCCCTTCGCAGCAGATGCATGTAGACGAAGTCGCGTCCCGTCCGCCTGCCGTCGATCACGAGGTAGTAGCCGGCGGCGGAGTGGTACTGGCGCGTCTGGACCCGGCCGCCGCGCGCTGCCTCCAGGGGTGTGCCGCAGTTCGCGAACACGTCCTGGCCCTGATGTCCCCGGCCGGCGCCGATCCCGTCGCCGTAGCCGTGCTTGCCACGGACCGGGAACTTGTAGCCGAAATAGCCGAAGTCGGTGGCGTCGGTGCCCTTGGCTCCACCCGATGACGGGCCGACCTTGAACTTGTAGCGGCCCTTCCCCGCGGGCCTCCCCGCATCGGTCCTCCCGTTCCAGGCCGAGGCTCGCGCCGTGTTCGGCTCCTGGTTCGGCTCCCTCCAGCTCGAGATCACCTCTCCCGACTTCTTCTTGATGACCTCGATGCGGATGTCCGTCGTCTCGCAGCAGAACTGGTAGCGCACCTTCGCCCTGTGCTCGCCGTCGTAGAACGCCTTGGTGGGACTGGCCTCCGCGCTTCGAAGCTCGAAGTCACCGCCCGCGGGAATTTGCTCGACCGGCACGATCGTGAGCGCCGTGGGCGACTTCTCGGTCCCGTAGGGCCCGTCGATGCTGGGGTGGCCCGTCTGCGCGAGAGGCGGGACCTCCGCCTTCACCGAGCGGCGGGCGACGTTGTCCGGCGTCACGACGATTCGCCCGTCGGGGCCGTTGAATCGCACGAACTCGGTGCTGCCCAGGTGCCTGCCGGCGAACTCGATCTTCGAGCCCTCGGCCGCCTTGCGGACGCCCGCACACTGCTGGATGCAATGGACGTCGGTGACCTTCGGGCCGTCGTCCGCCCCCGTGCCGCCCGTGCCGCCGCTTCCGCCCTTGGCGCTGGCGCCCGCGGCAAGCGCAAGGGCGGCGACGACGGCCGCGAGTGCCGTGGTAGCTGTGTTGGTACCCCCGCGCCTTCGCGGGCTGAGCGACCGTGGTCGCAACTGGACCTCTCTCGGTTTGGGTCGCCTGCGGGGTTAGCTGTCGGGCTCGCACGACGACTCGCCGCGCTACGGACCGTCCGGATCCGATTCGCCCCCGGGTGGCTGTCTGGCCCCCCTTCGGTTCCCCCACTTCCCTGCGGCTGGCCGCTGGGAATTCGGCGGATTTGGCGCGGGCAGTATATCCACGCCCTCGGCCGTAGAACCACCGCTATCATGCCCAAGCCGCCGCGCCGTGTGCCACGAGCGCGGTTTTTGCGCGAAAGATGAAGACCTACGTAGCCACACCGGAGAATCGCCAGCGCGACTGGTACGTCGTCGACGCCGAGGGCAAGACCCTCGGCCGGCTCGCGACCCAGATCGCCGACGCGCTCCGTGGGAAGCGCAAGCCGGACTACACGCCCCACTGCGACACCGGCGACTTCGTGATCGTGGTCAACGCCGCCCGCATCCGGGTGACCGGCAACAAGCGCACCGACAAGGTCTATTACCGCCACACGGGCTATCCCGGCGCGATTCGATCGCGGACCCTCGGCGAGGAGCTCGAGCGCCGCCCGGAGGAGGTCATCCGCAAGGCGGTACGCGGGATGCTTCCCAAGAACCGCCTGGCGCGCCAGCAGATTGCCAAGCTGAAGGTCTACGCCGGCGCCGAGCACCCGCACGCCGCCCAGCAGCCCAAGCCAATGGAGATCGACGCCTAATGGCCGACGAAGAGACTCAGAACGACGAGACCACCGAGCCCGAGGGCACCGAGCCGGAGGGCACGGAGCCCCAGGCCGAGGCGCCCGAGGCCGCGGAGCCCCAGGCCGAGGCGCCCGCCGAGGACGCACCCGACGAGGAGACTCCCGAGGCAGAGGCGCCCGCCGAGGAGGAGCCCGCCGAGGAGACTCCCGAGGCAGAGGCGCCCGCCGAGGAGGCTCCCGAGGCAGAGGCGCCCGCTGCCGAGAAGCCGAAGGCGAAGGACGCCCCGCCCGGCGCGGAGCTGGAGCCGATCGCCATCGAGCCCGAGCGCGAGATGTCCGCGGAGGAGCGCGCCCGCGCCGAGGCCGAGGCCGAGGAGCGCGCCCAAGCGGAGGCCGTCGCGACGGATGAGGTCTCCGACGAGCCGGTGGCGCGCAAGACCGTCGAAGTTCCCACCGAGACCAACATTCAGGCCACCGGCAAGCGCAAGAGCTCGATCGCTCGGGTCGTCCTGCGCGCGGGTGACGGCACGTTCGAGATCAACTCGCGACCCCTCGAGGACTACTTCCCCCGCTTTCAGCATCAGGCGCTCGCCAAGCAGCCGCTCGTAACGGCTGGCTACGAGGGCGCGGTCGACGTTCGCGTCCGCGTCCGCGGCGGCGGCATCTCAGGCCAGGCCGGCGCGGTCCGCCACGGCGTGGCCCGCGCGCTCACCGAGGTGGATCCCGAGCTCCGCGGCGAGCTCAAGCGCCGAGGCCTCCTCACCCGCGACGACCGCCGCAAGGAGCGCCGCAAGGCCGGCCTGAAGAAGGCCCGCAAGCGCCCGCAGTTCAGCAAGCGTTAAGAGCCCGCCTCCAGATCGACTGTGCAGTTGTGGCTGCTCAGCAACCACGACTCTTCACTCGCTGATGAATCGCGCGCCTACGCTCGCCATGCGCGCGGTAGAGAGCGCTTCCCGGAGTCGGGCCAGCACGCCGTCGGGGTCGCGCCGGATTTGTCGGCCCGTGACGCGCATCACCGCCACGCCTCGTGCCTGCAGCCTGGCCTGTTTCAGTCGGTCGCGCTCGAACGCGATGCGCCCTGAATGTCCCTCGTAGCCGTCCACCTCGACCACGAAGTTGAGGTCGCGCCACAGGAAATCAACCTCGTAGCCGTGGATCTTCGCGTTTGCCTTGAAGCCCGTGATGCCTGCCTTTCGGAGCAGCTTGAGCATCGAGCGCTCGGCCGGTGAGCGAGTTCGCTGGGGGCCACCGGGCAGGTCGAGGACTCTGCGAAGTCTCGCCGCTCCCCGCTTGCCCGGATTCCGGTTGAGCTGAAATCGCAGCTCGCGCTCATGGGCGAGGCGGCGGAAGTGGGCTTCGGCCACTACGGCCTCCAGTTCATACGAGTCGAGTAGGAGGGCAAGGTCGAGGACGGTTCGGGGCGGGCTGGTGAGCGTCATGCTGTGCCGTCGCCGAATATCTCGGGGCTCGACGTGGCCTCGGACCGCTTTGATCCGCGACCTCCTCGCACTCCGCCCAGGCGGGATCGTGATCCACACCGGCGCGGTGGCGGGGTAAGGGAGAAGGTTCCAAAGCGCCGCCGCGCTTCTGTGGCTCAGTACGGCTCGCGGTCCGCACGCCAGAAGAGCGGCCATCCCGTACGTCCATTCGCCGACGATCGGCCCGACGAGATAGACGCCGCGGTGAATCTGGCGCAGTCGCCCGTCCTTCAAACGGGTCACGATCTCCTGCGCCGTGATACCGGCCCGCATAAGCTGACCGCGGCCGACGGCCCCGTGTTGCCGGCTTGCGATCGTCCAAATGATCCGATCCGCCGACCGAGTGAGCAGTTGTGGCTCCACAGCAACCACAACCCCGCACTCGACCCAGGCGCCCCTGCCTCGGCGCCATCCGATTGGCTGACAAGGGAAGATGCAGCGGTGCCGAAGCTGTTTGGAACCGACGGTGTTCGCGGTGTCGCCGGGGAGGTCGTCACCGCGGAGCTGGCGACCGCGCTCGGGCGCGCAGCCGTTGAGGCGAGCGGGGTCGATCGGCCGCAGGTTTTGATCGTCCGCGATACGCGCGAGTCCGGCCCGATGCTCGAGGCCGGGCTTGCCGCGGGGATCGCCGAGGGCGGGGGTGACGCATTGGTGGCCGGCGTGCTGCCGACTCCGGCCGCATCCGTCCTGGTTCGCCGCCTCGGGCTGGACTTCGGCGCCGTCGTCTCGGCCTCGCACAATCCGTGGCGCGACAACGGCATCAAGCTGTTCGGCCCCGACGGCGCCAAGCTCGACCCCGAGCTCTCGGCGAAGATCGAGGCGCTCACCCTCGAGCACCTTGCCGATGGCCCCGGCGAGCCCGCCGCGGCCATTGGGCGGGTCCGGACCCTGGAGGCCTCGCTCGACGATTACTTGCGCGAGCTCGCCTCCAACTTCCCGTTGGACCTATCCGACCGGCGGATCGCGCTGGACTGCGCGAACGGCGCCACCTTCCGCGCCGCCCCGCAGATCCTCGAGCGGCTGGGGGCCCAGGTCGATGCGATCGGCGTCGATCCGGATGGGCGAAACATCAACGACGGCGTGGGCTCGACTCACCCGGAGGCGCTCGTCGAGCACCTGGGCAGGACGGGCGCCGAGATCGGCTTCGGGTTCGATGGCGATGGCGACCGGGTGATCGCGGTCGACGCGGACGGGGCGATCCGCGACGGCGACGATTTGATTGCGATCGCCGCGGAGCATCTCCACCGGAGCGGTCCCCTGAGCGGCGTCGCGGTCACGGTGATGACCAACTTCGGGTTCCACGCCGCGATGGGCGACGCCGGCATCGAGGTACAGACGACGGACGTGGGCGACGAGAACGTCGCCGCTGCGATGCGGGAACGCGACTGGCCGCTCGGGGGAGAGCAGTCCGGCCACATCATCTGGAGCGGGCATGCGCCGACGGGCGACGGCATCGCAGCGGCGCTCCTTACGCTCACCGCCCTCGGCGACCGGGCGCTCGCCGACGTACGGCCCTTCGAGCGGCTACCGCAGCTCCTGCGCAACGTCGAGGTGCGAGACCGCGAAGCCATTGCCGAAGCGACCGGCCTGTGGGCGGCTGTCGACCGCGAGAACGCGGCGCTCGAGGGCCGCGGGCGAGTGTTGGTGCGCGCCTCCGGCACGGAGCCGCTCGTGCGCGTGATGGTCGAGGCGCCGGACGAGGCGGAGTGCGAGGCCATCTGCAGCCGATTGGTCGAGATCGTCGAGCGCGACCTCACCTAATCGTCACGAACCGCGGTCTTCCGCGGTGGGCGGTGGAATCGCGGTTTCGGCGGCGGGCGTCGTCCTGGCACTACCCTTTCTCGCCTCGAATGTGTGGAATCGTCGGCTATGTAGGCAAGCGTCCCTGCCGTGACCTGCTCGTCGCGGGGCTCGAGAAACTCGAGTACCGCGGCTACGACTCGGCGGGTATCGCGCTGCTCGCCGACGGCCATGTGGACACCGTGCGGGCGGTCGGCAACCTGGCGAACCTGCGCGAGGCGATCGGCCTCGATGCCGCCCAGCCGGTCTCGACGGCTCAGAACGGCGGTGGCGTGGCGGTCGCGGCACCCCCGGCGACGACCGGCCTGGGCCACACTCGCTGGGCCACGCACGGACGCGTCACGGAGGAGAACGCCCATCCCCACGGCGATTGCACCGACCGGGTCCACATCATCCTCAACGGAATCGTCGAGAACCACGCGGAGCTGCGTCCCGCGCTGGAGGCCGACGGCCACCACTTCAGCTCCGAGACCGACGCCGAGATCGTCGCCCACCTCATCGAGAAGCACTACGACGGCAACCTCACCGACGCCGTGCGCGCCGCCCTCGGCGAGCTCCGCGGCCATTACGCCTTCGTCGCGATGCACGCCGAGCATCCCGAGACGCTGGTCGCGGCCCGGCAGGAGTGCCCATTGATCGTTGGCCTCGGCGACGATGAGACCTTCGTCGCCTCCGCGATTCCCGCGTTCCTCGCCGAGACGCGCACCGTGCTCGGCCTGAAGAACGGGGAGATCGTCACCGTCGATCCCGACGGCGCGCGCATCACCGACGCCGAAGGGAACGCGGTCGAGCGCGACCGCGAGGAGGTCACCTGGGACGAGGACGCTGCCGAGAAGGGCGGCTACGCCACGTTCATGATGAAGGAGATCTACGAGCAGCCCGACTCGGTCGCTGAGACGATCGCCGACCGCCTGTCCTCGCTCGATCGCGTCGATCTCTCCGAGCTGGACTTCGGAGCCGATTTTGTCGCCGGGCTCCGGCGGATCGTGATCGTCGCCTGCGGCACCAGCTACCACGCGGGGCTCATCGGCCGCTACGCGATCGAGCAGTGGGCTCGCGTGCCGGTCGAGATGGACATCGCCTCCGAGTTCCGCTACCGCGACCCCGTGCTGTCCGAGGGCGATCTGGTGATCGGCATCACGCAGTCCGGGGAGACCGCCGACACTCTGGCGGCGATGCGCCTCGCGCGCGAGCGCGGCGCCCGGGTCCTGGCCGTCACCAACGTCATGGGAAGCCAGGCGACGCGCGATGCCGACACCGTCCTCTACACGCGGGCCGGGATCGAGATCGGCGTAGCGGCGACCAAGACGTTCGTCAGCCAGGTCGCAGCGATGTACCTGCTCGGACTGTGGCTGGCTCAGGAGCGCGGGACGATCGAGGGCGAGCGGCTCGCGGAGCTGATCGCCGAGATCAAGCGCCTGCCGAGCGCCCTTCAGGAGACCCTTGTCTCGATCCGCGACCGCGCCAGGGCGGTCGCGCGCAGCCATCACGAGCGCCGCTTCTTCCTCTACATGGGCCGGCACATCGGCCTTCCGGTCGCGCTCGAGGGCGCCCTGAAGCTGAAGGAGATCTCGTACATCCCGACCGACGCCTACGCCGCGGGGGAGATGAAGCACGGGCCGATCGCCCTGCTGGACGAGCAGACGCCGGTCGTTTGCGTCGCGACCGACAGTCCTGTGCTCGAGAAGGTCCTCTCCAACGTCGCCGAGGTGCGCGCCCGCGGGGCCGACGTCATCGCCGTCGCCACGGAGGGCTCGACCGCCGCAGCCGACGCCGCCGACCAGACCCTCTTCGTCCCACGGACCGACTGGATGCTCCAGCCGATTCTCGCGGTGCTGCCGCTCCAGCTACTCGCCTACTACATCGCGCGCCTCAACGGGCTCAACGTTGATCAGCCGCGCAACCTCGCGAAGACGGTGACGGTGGAGTGATCGGCGTCGATCTTCTGGACGTCGCGCGGCTCGAGCGCGCGCTCGAGCGGCGCCCACGTCTCGCCGAGCGGCTCTTTCGGCCGGGGGAGCTCGAGTACGCGCGCTCCCGCCGGCGTCCGGCGATGCACCTCGCCGCGCGGTTTGCGGCCAAGGAGGCCGCGGTGAAGGCGCTCGCCGGTGAGGTTGTTCCGCTGCGCGACGTGGAGGTCGAGGGCGGGGGTGGCGAGCCGCCGCGGCTTCGACTGCACGGCGCGGCGGCCGAGGCGGCGCGGCGCCTCGGAATCACCCTCGACGTCTCGCTCACGCACACGCGCGAGCTGGCTGCCGCGGTCGTCAGCGCCCGCCGAACCACCTGAGCCGGGGTTACGCTCCGGACATGGAGGCTTGGCTCGAGCCGGTCTACGACGCCGCGGGCATGCGAGCAGCGGATGCGTGGGCCATCGACGACGTAGGGGTTCCGTCGCTTGAGCTGATGGAGGCCGCCGGGGGCGCTGTCGCCGAGGCGGTCCGTGAGCAGGCGACGCCCGGGCCGGTCCGAGTGGTCTGTGGCAAGGGGAACAATGGCGGCGACGGGCTCGTCGCCGCCCGCCATCTCGCCTCCACCGGATACAAGGTGGAGGTCCTGCTGTGGCCCGATGACGAGCTCTCGGCCGACGCAGCCACCAACCTGGAGCGTTTCGAGGACGCCGCCCACAGGTTGTCGTTCGCCGATTTGCACGCGGCCCTCGCCGGCTCGGGGGCCGTGATCGACGCGATCTTCGGGACCGGCTTCTCGGGAGCACCACGGGCTCCGGCCGATGCGGCCATCGAGGCGATCAACGCCTGCGAAGCCCCGGTGATCTCGGCCGACATCGCGTCGGGCATCGATGCCTCGACGGGCGAAGTCGAGGGGGTGGCCGTGCGCGCCGACGTCACCGTTTCCTTTCACGCGGCGAAGCCCGGCCACTGGATCGCTCCCGGCAAGGAACACACAGGCGAGCTTCGTGTCGCGGCGATCGGCATTCCCGATGGCGCCCCCGCGCAGCCGGCTGGCGGCGTCATCGGGGACAGCGTCCTTGAGTTGCCCCCGCCTCGGCTACCGGGGTCCACGAAGTTCACCTCGGGCGAGGTCCTGGTCGTCGGCGGCTCGCGGGGCCTGACGGGCGCCGTGTGTCTCGCAGCCTCCGCGGCGATCCGGGCGGGTGCCGGCTACGCGACCGTGGCCGTGCCGGCCGATCTCGAGCCGATCTTCGAGGCGAAGCTCACCGAGGTCATGTCCCGCGGCTTCGACGGCGCCACCGGCCGGCTGGCGTCGCGCGATGAGGTCGGGATCGCCGAGACGGCGGCCAGAGCCGCCGCGGTGGTGCTCGGCCCGGGCCTTGGACGAGACGATGATTCCCTGATGCTCGCCCTCGGCCTCGCTGCGGACCTCGAGGCGCCCCTCGTGATCGATGCCGACGGCCTGAACGCGCACGCGGAGCAGCTCTACGGCCTGACTCGCCGCAGCGCCGGGACGGTGCTGACGCCGCACGCCGGCGAGCTGGGACGACTGCTGGGACGAAGCTCGGATGAGGTCGGCGAGCATCGCCTGAGCTGCGCTCGCGAGGCGGCCGAGCGAAGCGGGGCAGTGGTGGTGCTGAAGGGCGACGACACCATCGTCGCGTCGGGCGAGCGGTTGGCGATCAGCCGCGGAGGCGCGGCCGCGCTCGCCACTGCCGGCACTGGGGATGTGCTGTCCGGGACGATCGGCGCCCTGCTTGCCCGCGGCCTCGAGCCCTTCGAGGCCGCCTGCGCCGGCGTGCATGCTCACCAGCGGGCTGGCCGGATCGCGGCCGCGCGCCTCGGCCTCGCCGAATCCGTGATCGCATCGGACGTCATCGCGGCGCTGCCGGAGGCCTTCACCCCGTGAGCGAGATAGCAAGGGCGACCGCGAGGATCGACCTCGGGGCCGTGGAGCGCAACTGCGGCCGGCTCGCTCGCGAGCTGCAGGGGGGTTCGGCGCTCTGCGCGGTGGTGAAGTCCGACGGGTACGGCCACGGCGCCTCCGAGTGCGCAGGGGCGGCGCTTCGCGGCGGGGCGAGTTGGCTCGCGGTGGCCACCGGCCCCGAGGCCCTCGAGCTTCGCCGCGACCATCCCGACGCGTCGATTTTGACGATGGGAGCGCTCACGTCCTCCGAGCTCGAGGCGGCGCTGGAGGCGCGCTCCGATCTGGCGATCTGGCGCCCGGAGTTCTTGGACTTGGTCGCGGCCCGAGGCGCGGCGCTCGGCGTGCGGCCGCGCGTGCACGTGAAGTACGACACGGGAATGGGCCGCCTGGGCGAGCGGAGCCCGCGCGCCGTCGCGGAGCTCGTGCGGTTGGCGGCCACCGACGATCGGATCGAGCTGGCCGGGTTGTGGACGCACTTCGCCACCGCCGATGAGCCTGGGTCCTCGTTCTTCGACGAGCAGCTCGAGCGGTTCGACCAGCTCGCGGCGGCGATTCGCGCCGATCATCCGGACGTGCTGCTCCACGCGGCCAACAGCGCCGCGACCCTCCGCGATCGGGCCGCGCACTTCGACCTGGTTCGCTGCGGGATCGCGATCTACGGGCTCGACCCCTTCCAGGAGGATCCCGTGGCCCGCGATCTCGAGCCCGCGCTCGAGTTGCGCTCCTACGTCGCTGCCGTGAAGCGCTTCGAGCGTGGCGCGAGCGCCGGCTACGGCCAGGTCTGGCGCGCGCCCGCCGAAACCTGGATCGGGGTGCTGCCGATCGGATACGGCGACGGGGTCCGCCGGGCGCTCACCAACAACGGGGAGGTGCTCGTTGGCGGGCGGCGCTATCCCATCGTCGGCACCATCTCGATGGACAACACCACGATCGACCTCGGGCCCGAGACGGACGTCGCGCCAGGTGACCCGGCGGTCCTCATCGGCACGCAGGCCGGGGAGCGGATCCTTTCCGAGGAGGTCGCGCGGCGGCTCGCGACCATCAACTACGAGATCACCTGCGCGATCAGCCCGCGGGTGCCGCGGAGTTACGCGTGACGCACGCCCTGGCGAGCCGCGTGGCGGCGGCGCCCGCGGTGGCCCTGGCGGCGGAAGCGCTCTCGGGAGAGGAGGGCGTCTGGGTCGTGGGCGGGGCGGTGCGCGACGCCGCGCTCGGCCGCGATGTGGTCGATGCCGATCTTGCCACCGCGGGCTCCGAGCGCGACGCCGCCCAAGCCATCGCCAAGGCGGCGGGCGGCCACGCCTTCGAGCTCTCGGCCGAGTTCGGCACGTGGCGCTCGGTGGCGCCGGGCTCCGCGTGGCACGTGGACGTCACGCGCCTTCGGGCGGACTCGATCGAGGCGGATCTCGCGCTTCGCGACTTCACGGTCAACGCGCTCGCCCTGCCGCTCGGCCGGCTGGACGCCGAGCCGGTCGATCCCGCCGGCGGCATCGCCGACGCCGAGCGCGGGGTGCTCAGGGCCGTCTCCAGCGCGAGCTTCGCGGACGACCCCCTCCGCGTCATTCGCGCGGCGCGCCTGGTGGCGGAGCTGGGGTTCGAGATCGAGGAGCGGACGCTCGCGCTGGGGCGCGACGCGGCTCCCAGGGCCGCCGAACCTGCCGGCGAGCGGCAGCTCTCCGAACTGCGGCTTCTCATCTCGGCGCCGGATCCCATCGGCGGGCTCGGAGCGCTTGATGAGCTGGGCGGGACCGCGGCGATTCTGCCGGAGGTCGAGGCGCTCCGCGGCGTCGAGCAGAACCCGAACCACCATCTGGATGTGCTGGGGCACACCCTCGAGGTCCTGCGCCAGCTCCTCGGCCTCGAGGGCGAGCTCGAGCGCGTCGCGGGCGACCGCGCCGGGGAGCTTCGGGAGCATCTGGCCGAGCCGCTGAGCGGCGGCTTCACTCGTGGCCAGGCGCTGCGCCTGGGCGCCCTCCTCCACGATGTTGGGAAGCCGGCGACGCGCGACGCGAGCCGCGACTACGTGACGTTCATCGGGCACGACCACGTGGGCGCCGAGATCGTCACCGCCATCTGCGAGCGCCTCCGCACCAGCCGCGCGCTGGAGGCGTACCTGCGCGGGGTGACGCTTCACCACCTCCGGCTCGGCTTCCTCGCGAGCGAACGGCCGTTGCCCCGGCGGCGCGTGCACGAGTATCTGCGCGCCACCGAGCCGGTCTCCGCGGACGTCACCCTCCTCACGGTCGCCGACCGCCTGGCGGCGCGGGGGGAGGGCCCGATCGCCTCCCCTGAGATGGTGGCCGCCCACATCGAGCTGGCAGGCGAGATGCTCGCCGCCGCGCTGGATCGCCGCCGGGACGGGCCGCCTCGCTCCCCGATCGCCGGCGACGAGCTCGCGGCCGAGCTTGGGATCGAGCCGGGCCCGCAGCTCGGCCGGCTCCTCGACGAGATCGAGGCGGCCGTTTACGCGGGCGAGGTGAGCGACCGCGAGGAGGCCGTGGAGCACGCGCGCAGCCTCCTGGATCCCGAATCGAGCCCCCGCTGAACGTCCCGCAGTCCGTCACTGGGCGAGGGTGAAAGGGACGTTCGATGGGGTGTAGATAGGCTGCGGCGCCGATGGCGAGCGATTGCCTCTTCTGCGGGATCATCGCCGGGGATGTCCCGGGCCAGATCGTCGACTCGGACGAGCACACGGTCGCGTTCATGGACATCAACCCGGCGACCCCGGGTCACGCGCTCGTAGTGCCTCGCGAGCACAGCTCCGACCTCATGGAGATCTCGGACGAGGACCTGGAGCGCACGATGGTCGCGGCGCGGCGGCTCGCCCGGAAGATGGAGGCGTCCCTCGAGCCCGCGGGCTACAACGTCCTGAACGCCTGCCGTCCCGCCGCGTGGCAGACGGTCTTCCACTTCCACCTGCACGTCATCCCTCGCTATGAGGACGACCCGCTGAAGCTGCCGTGGGTCCCGCGCGGTGCCGAGCCCGACGAGATCGCGGCGGTGGCGGACAGGATCCGCGAGGGCCAGGCCTGATGGCGACAATCGGCTTGAGCCGCGAGGGCGACGTCGCGGTCATCACCCTGCACAACCCACCGCTCAACCTGTTCACCGGCGAGACCTGGGGCGAGCTGCTCGATTGCGTTGCCGAGATCGACGGCTCCGATGCGCGCGCCGCCGTCTGGCGCGCGGAGGGCGACATCTTCACCGGCGGCGCCGACGTCCAGAGCTTCCAGGCCGTTCTCGACGCGGGCCCGGAGAGCGCGGGCGAGTTCTCGCAGCCGCTGATCGACGGGGTGCGGCGCCTCGAGGCGCTCGAGATCCCCACGCTCGCGCTCATCCACGGGCTGTGCCTCACCGCCGGCCTGGAGGTCGCGCTGGGCTGCGACATCATCTGGGCCACGGAGTCGGCGAGGTTCGGGCTCGTCGAAGCAGTGGTGGGGCTGACCCCGGGCGCCGGCGGCACGCAGCGCATGGCCGAACGCGCCGGGCCTGGGCGCGCGCGCGAATTCGTGATGACCGGCGGCCTCTACGACGCCGAGAAGCTGGAGCGGTGGGGCGTCGTGAACCGAGTGGTGGCCGACGACGAGCTCCACGAGAAGGGCATGCGCTTCGCCCAGCGCCTCGCGTCCGGGCCGACGATCGCGCACGCGGCGACGAAGCGAATCGTCCGCGCCTACTGCGACGGCGGCGTGAACGCTGCCGACCGCGTCACGCCCGAGCAGTTCGCGGGCCTCTTTGCGACCGAGGACCTGAAGGGCGCTGTGAAGAGCTTCCTCGAGAAGGGACCCGGCAACGCCGAGTTCGAAGGGCGGTAGGGGCGTAACCTGACCCGCCTCCGCCTGTTGCAAGGCCGGACGGAACATGAGAGGAATCGCGCAGATCCTGGGCCTCGCCGCGATCTGCCTCGTGGCGCTTCCCGGTGCTGCCCAGGCGGCTCCCGAGTGCTTTGGACGGGAGGCGACGATCGTCGGCTCCGGGGGCGACGACCCGGATCTGGACGGGACCCCGGGAAACGACGTCATCCTCGGCCGGGGCGGCGACGATCACATCGACGGCCTTGGCGGGAATGACCGGATCTGCGGCGGGCAGGGAGGCGACTTCATCGACGGCGGGGACGACGACGACCGCGTGAACGGCGGTCCCAGCCCCGTCATCGATTTCCCCGCCTTTCCCTACGGCGAGTTCCTCGACGGCGGGGAGGGCGACGATCGGCTGCTCGGCGAGGGCGGGCCGGACACTATGAACGGCGCCGACGGGGACGACCGGCTCGACGGCGGCGTCGGTAACGACCTCGCCGTGTACGGCGACGCGACTGGCTCGGTCGTAGTCAACCTCGCGGCGGGCACCGCGACTGGCCAGGGCGCCGACACGCTCCATCACATGGACGACATTCGAGGCAGCGACTTCGCCGATCACCTGAGCGGCGACTCCGGCGCGAACATGCTCCAGAGCTACTTTGGCCCGGATCTGCTCGAGGGCGGGGGCGGTGATGATCTGCTGCGGGGATGGTCGGAGGGCGACACGATCCGTGCCGGTGGAGGCGATGACGAGGTCTGGGGCTGGAACGGCGAGGACGAGATTGCCGGCGGCCCCGGGAAAGACGACCTGCATCCCGACGGCGAGCTCGAGGTGCCGGGCGCGCCGGGGGACGACGACGATGAGGTGAGCGGCGGCGGCGGGCACGATCACGCGGGCTTCGAGGGGGCGTCCGACCCGCTGGTGATCGACCTCGCGGCGGGAACCGCCACCGGCCAGGGCGATGACGACATCGCCGGGATCGAGGACGTCACCGGCGGGGACGACAACGACAACATCTCCGGGACCGGGGCGGCCAACGCGCTGGCCGGGGCGGATGGCTTCGACACGCTCAACGGCCAGGACGGCGACGACACCTTGCGCGGGGGCAACGGCGCGGATTCGATGGGAGGCGGCCAGGGCCGCGATCTCCTCGACGCGGGCGAGCAGGGCGGCGGCAACGGCGGGCCGGGTAACGACAGGCTCATTGGGGGGGACGGCTTCAACGGGTTCGGCGGCGGCCCCGGGAAGGACGTGATCAAGGCGAAGGGCGGCGCCGACATGCTCGAGTCCACCAGCCCCGGGGTGGCCGACGGCGCCGACCGGATTCTCGCCGGCGAGGGAAGCGACACGGTCTTTCCCGTCGCTGGACGTGACGTCATCGTCGCCGGCGAGGGCCCGGGGAGCGACGATTACGATTCGCTCCAGTACGGCGGGCTGGTACCCGCCGCCGTGAACGTCGATCTCGAGGCCGGGACCACCACGGGAGCGCTCCGCCAGGAGCATTCCGGGTTCGAGGAGGTGTACGGGACCGCGTTCAACGACGTGCTGCGCGGCGACGACGACTCGAATCAGCTCCGCGGCCTCACCGGGGACGACGACCTGTTCGGCGAGGGCAATGCCGACGTCCTGTTGGGGCAGGTGGGCGCGGACGACATGTTCGGCGGCGAAGGCGATGACGACTGCGACTACATCCCTGGCGAGGGGGACACGGCCGATAGCTGCGATCCCTTCTGAGGGTCGCGGCCTGAGCGCTACGAGCCGCGGCTGGGCGCCTGCAGGCGGGCTTTGTGTCCGCTGCTACCCTCTCCCGCCGCATGGCGAAGGAAGAGAAGATCGAGATGGAGGGCGAGGTCACCGAGGCCCTGCCCAACACTCAGTTCAAGGTCAAGCTCGACAACGACCACGAGGTCCTCGGGCACATCTCGGGCAAGATGCGCCGCCACTACATCCGCATCCTCCCCGGCGACCGGGTG
>Ga0126312_10001369_pt1 | contig 15913 bp, 15 predicted proteins | sample Plot104A_FD_92537 | JGI IMG/M metagenome (GOLD analysis project Ga0126312, IMG submission 92537) | Serpentine soil microbial communities from UC McLaughlin Reserve, CA, USA - Plot104A | ecosystem: Environmental > Terrestrial > Soil > Grasslands | place: USA: UC McLaughlin Reserve, Lake County... | reverse complement strand
GAGTGGCAGGCCGACCCCGAGATCGGAGGGGGTGCCGAGGAGCATGTGCTCTTCGAGACCGGAGGCATGCGAGCAGGGTTGTCGCGGTTCACGAAGGACGCTGATCAACACCCGCCGGTCTGGGCGCTGCCCGCCACCCAGGTGCTCCTCGTGCTCGAGGGTGAGGCGCGGGTCGAAATTGAGGACGGGCCCGTGTTGGAGCTGAAGGCCGGCGACATGGCGTGCCTGCCAAAGGGGGCGGTGACGACCTGGCATCTCACCCTTCCGTTCAAGGAGATGTGGGTGCTCGCCGGGTGATCGCGCGACCGCCGTCAGCTTCGCCCAGCTCAGCGCCGTGGTCACAATCTCCCGTTGCAGTTCAGCGAGCTTGACCGCGATCCCGGCTCTGATCTGTTCGTCGACGGGCGAGCCCGATTCCGCGATGCCGACCAGATCGTCGAGTAGCTGGTCAAGCGACTTGTTGGCGATGTAAGGCGACTTCGCCACGGTCACTTGAGGAAGCGAAACGGCACCGGCTCAGCAAGCCGTGGTTGGTTCCGCTGCCAGTAGCGCAGAGTCGCGGTCGCCCTCGAGCCCCACAATGGCACCGGCTTGATCGCGGCCGCCCACGATGACGCCTGGGGGCCAGTTGGCGCTGCACGTCGGACATCAGACCGGTTACGTCCACCTGATAGCCGGACAAGCTCATGGACCCGCTGCGCCAATCGCTCGTCGCCGTTGCTCCGGGCGAGCTTGCGGCATCCCGCCATGTAATCGCGGACGTGGCGGGTCGCGTCAAGCACAACCTGCTCGACCTCCTGCCGATCGCCTACGAATCAGTTGCGCTGCCAACGTCGAGCTACAGCCTGAAGCAGGTGGAGGGGCTAGTCGGCTTCGCGTAGATCCCCACCACGCATGTACTGGCTGACCATGTAAGTCTGGCCCTGGTGCTCACCCATGTCGTAGATCGTCACCACATGCGGGTGGTTCACGAGTTGGGCCGTGACGCGCGCCTCCCACTGCGTGAGCGTCAGTCCGCCCTCCATTGGCTCCTCGGGTTCGATGAGAGCAAGCGCGACTTCGCGGTCTACGACCAAGTCGCGGGGCCAGGTAGACCTGTTTGCGTTCGCCCTCGCCGAGCAGACCCTCGACCTGATACCGCCCTGCCCACAGCTCGGGTCCCGTGGCTTCCTCCATTACCCGCACGGAGGCTAACCCGATGCTGAGTCGGCGTAAGGGCGTAACTACCCGCGCCCAGGGCCTCCATCAAATGCGTCTTGTCGCTCGCATCCGTGATGCGGCTGGTTCGGCCGCCTCCGTCAGACTAACCGCGCTGACTGAGCAATCTGAGCATGGCGCCAACGGCCGCTCATAACCCGGAGAGTGGTGGTTCAAATGAAATCTCCGTATTCCCAGAACTCCCTGCTAATGCCTTTCTTTCATCCCGCGCTATGGCAGACTGAAATCAGCCGTCCCGATCTCGTGGAAGACCCGGGCCTCGAGCACCAACCCGGCTCGTGGGAGGACGTCCACAGGCGCAGACAGTTTATGTGGAAGGACCCTTGTGTCGGAGGGGGGAGACGGGTATGACTAAGGGCGGGTTTCTGAGACATGGGTCTCGCCTCCGAGACAACCCGCATAGCGTCCTCCAGCTCCGTGAAATCTGCCGAGCGGGTCATGAGCGTGTTGGAGACGCTCGCACGGCACACGCGGCCGGTACCGACGATGACGATCGCCAGGCAGTGCGGCATCCCAAAGAGCAGCGCCCATCACCTGCTGAACGTGATGCGCGAGCGCCACTTCGTCACGTATTACGAGCACGAACGCGCATGGGGGCTAGGGGTCAGCGTGTTCGAGGTCGGCTCGGCCTATCTTCGACGGACGCCGTTGCAGAGGCTCGGCCGGCCCCTGCTCGAACAGGTCGCGGCGCGAACGGGGGAGACAACCCATCTGGCGATCCTCGACGGGACCGACGTTCTCTATCTGGACAAGGAGCAGCCGCCGGGAGAGGCTCCGCAGCTCGTCACGGAGGTGGGAGTTCGATTGCCGGCGCATCTGACCGCCGTCGGAAGGGCCATCCTCGCCCAATTCCCCGAGGACCAAGTCCGCGCCGTTTTCGGCGGCAGTCCACTCGTCCAGCGGACCGACCACGGTCCGACGAGCGTCGCGCAGCTTCTCGACGATCTGTCCGAGATCCGGCGGACCGGGTTTGCGTTCGATGATCAGATGGTCACGCCGGGGATCTGCTGCCTGGCGGCGCCCGTCTTCTCCCACGAGGGCGTGCCCGTCGGGGCGGTCGGGATCGCCTTCTTGGCCGCTATGCGTTCCGGAGAGGCCGTCTCTCATCTGGCGGACATCGTGTCCGATGCGAGCGCCCGGCTCTCCGCTGCTCTCGGCTGGGGTTCCACCAGCATCGCCGCGATCGAGGAGGTGGCGGGATGAATGCCCGCGCCGCCCTTCTCCACGAGGACCTCCGACTGGAGGTGGGCGAACGCAAGCTCGCCGACGTCGGACCCGGCGAGGCACGGATCCGCGTGGAATGGGCCGGCCTCTGCGGGTCCGACCTACATGTGATGCGCACGGGCGCGTGGGTGCAGGAATGGCCGGCGACGCTTGGCCATGAGGTGTTCGGTCGTGTGGAGGAGGCGGGGCCGGCTCTTGAGATCGAAGACGGCACACGCGTCGTTCTCGACTCTCGGCTTCCCTGCCTCGGCTGCGAGGCCTGCGCAAGGGACCCGAACACCTGCCCGAACATCCGCTTCCTCGGCGAGGCGCGTCCCGGAGGCTTCGCCGCCTACACGGTGGTACCCGGTCGCTCACTCCACCGGGTGCCCGAGGGCTTGGAAGGGGAGGATGCGGTCCTCGCCGAGCCCCTAGCGGTCGTCTTCCACGCGTTGAACGAGCTCACCTCGGTGCCCGAGCGGACGTTGGTCGTGGGACACGGGCCGATGGGGGCGCTCGCCCACATCGAATTGCGCAGGCGGCATGCAGATCTACCGGTGAGCGTGGCCGAGCCGGCGCGGCTTCGCTCCGAGTTGGCCGCGGCTCTCGATGCGGATGTTCGATCGAGCGCCACAGAATTCCCTGAGGGCAGCTTCGACCTCGTGATCGACGCGGCGGGATACGGCGGGGTCCTGGGCGACGCGATCACCGTGGCGGCTCCGGGCGCCACCATCCTGGCATTAGCGATCAGCGACCGTCCGGCATCCATCCGCCCGATCGAGCTCATCGAGAAGCGGATCACACTCAAGGGGCTCAATGCCTTTATCGATGAGCTGCCGGAAGCGATTGACCTGCTGGCTGCGGAGCCGTGGCGCTATCGCCCGGTGATCACGGATGCCGTCTCCCTCGACGAGCTGCCCGAGATCGCGGCTACACAGCTCGCCGAGCCCGAGGGGGTAAAGGTGGTGATTCACCCGTGAAGACGGCGCTGGCGCCGCGTCACGCCGCGAGGATCGCTCGGTATCGGCCGAGGCGATCGGTCGACGGCATCGCCCAGGGCAAGCTCTCGTCGAACGAGACGCCGCTCGGCCCCTCGCCGGCGACGATCCGCGCGATCGCGGCGTCGGCACCCGAAGCCAACCGATCCGCGGTGGGCGACGCCCGCAGGCGGCTGCTCGCGACCGAGGTGGGAGTGGAAACCGATCGGATTGTGGTAACCAACGGCAGCGACGAGCTCTGCTACCTGGTCGCCGCGCTGTTCATCCGGCCCGCGGCGCCGGTCGTTCTCTCAGACCCGCCGTACCAGATCAACGAGATTGCCTCCCGGCTTCAGGATGGCGAACTGCGATTTGTCCCGTTGCGGAACGGCGTCCACGACCTCGAGGCGATGGCACGGGCCGCCAGCGATGCGGCAGTCCTTTGGCTGCCGAACCCACACAATCCCACCGGCACCGCGGTCGAGCACGACGGGCTCCGGTGGCTGCTGCGACGTGTCCCCGCGAGTTGCATCGTCGTCCTCGACGAGGCGTATCGCTGCTTCGTCGATCGCGAGCGTCGCCCGGATGTGCACGAGCTGCTGGCCGACCACGCGAACCTACTGGTTCAACGCACGCTCTCGAAGAGCTATTCCCTCGCCGGGCTGAGGATCGGATTCGCGTTCGGTGACCGCGAGGTGGTCGGGGCCATCGATGGGGTGCGTCCCCCCTTCAACGTCAACTCCGCCGCTCTCGCTGGGGCCGCACAGGCGCTTCGAGACCGGGCGTGGAGCAACTACAACGTGGCGGCGGTGCGTAGGGAGCGCGAGCGATTCGCGGCCTCCCTGCAAGAGCTAGGCATGACCCACTGGCCGAGCCAGGGGAACTTCATCACGGTGCGGCCGAGGGATCCGGCCCGGGTGCGAAGCCTGCTCGCCGACCGTGGCATCTCGGTGCGGGATGGTGAGGAGCTGGGGCTCGGCGGCTGGCTTCGCATCTCGATCGGCTCACCGCCGCGGATGGCGCTGGTCCGGCAGGTGCTGAGAGAGACGGAGGCGGCGGATGGCGGATGAGCTGGCTGGCATGAACGTGACTCGTGACGGCGAGGCTTACGGCGTCAGGCGCGAGACGCGCGAGGCGGCGATCGAGGTGAAGCTAGACCTCGGCACGCGACGCGACGGACAGCTCGCCACCGGCCTCGCCTTCTTCGACCACATGCTCGAGATGCTCGGCTGGTGGGGAGATCTGGTGGTTGACGCCCGCTACGAGTCCAGGACCTTCCGGCTAACGCACGTGATCTGCGAGGACATCGGCCTCGCCCTCGGCAGGGCGTGCGCAGCGGTGATCCGGGATCGGATTGGCGACGGCGTCGAGTCGAGCGGATTCGCCCACGCGCCGATGGACGAGGCGTCGGCGTTCTCCCAGATCTCCTTCGAGGGACGATCCCATGCCTTCGTGACGCGTGGGGGCGCGGCCACGGTGGAGCACGTCGAGGACATGCTGGCCGCCGACCTGGTGGCCTTCTTCGAGGGCTTCAGCCAGGGGGCCCGAGCGACGCTGCATCTGCGACTCGAAAACGCCGCCGATGCGCACCATGCTTGGGAGGCGGGCTTCCGAGCGTTCGCGAGGGCCCTGCGGGCGGCCCTCAAGCTCAATCCACGGCGCGCCGGTATGACCGCAGGAGTCAAGGGGACGCTCGATTGACCGGGAAGGGTCACACCGGGAGGCGGGTTCTGGTCTCGGGAGGCACGAGCGGCATCGGAATGGCCTGTGCGCGGCGGTTTGTTGCTGAGGGAGCTCGCGTGTGGATCCTCGGCAGCCGGCAGGAAACCGTCGCCGCGGCGCTCGCCGGCGTCGCCGGCCTAGCCGGCGGCGCAGCCTGCGACGTCGCAGACGAATCCGAGGTCGAGCAGGTGCTGGCCGAAGTGCGGGACGCGATGGGGGGAGTCGAAGTGGCGTTCGTCAACGCCGGCATCGACGGCGAGGGCAAGAGCGTCATGGAGCTCAGCGCCTCGCACTTTCGGCGCGTGCTCGAGGTCAACGTGCTTGGCGCCTTTCTCGTCGCCCGCGGCGTGGCGCGGCTCATGCCGAAGGGGGGCGCGATCGTCGTGAACGCTTCGGTGAACGCGATGCGGGCTGAACCCGAGTTCGCCGACTACAACGCCTCGAAGGCCGCCGTGGCGAGCCTCGCGCAGACGATGGCCCTGGACCTGGCCGAGCGGCGGATCGCGGTCACGGCCATCTGCCCCGGCTACGTCCGGACGGGCATGACCGAGCGGTATCTCGACGATCCGGACACCGCGAGCGAGCTCCTCGCACACATCCCCGTGCGTCGGTTCGGATCTCCCGATGAAGTCGCGGCACTGGTGAACTTCCTTGCCACCGAGGAGGCCGCCTACATGACCGGGGCGCTGATCCCGATCGACGGGGGGCGCAATGTCTGAGACGGTCACGCAGCCTCTGCCCGTGACCGGCTGGTCCGACCTCGGAGCCGAGCAGCAGCGGCGCCTGATCCAGCGCCGGGACACGGGTTTGAAGATGTTCGATCCCGAGCTTCGGGAGAGGGTGCTGCGGATCGTCGACGACGTGCGCGAGCACGGGGACGCGGCGGTGGTGCGCGCGCTGCAGAAGTTCGACGGAGTCGAGATCGACCCCGACGAGCTCCAGCTCCGCGACGAGGAGATCGAGGAGGCCCACGAGCGCGTTTCAGACGGCGTCCACGCGGCGATCCGAGAGGCGATCGACCACGTCCGCCGTTTCAACGAGCAGGTGTTGGCTGCGCGAGGCTGGCAGACCGAGCTCGATCCAGGCCTCGTCGTCGGCGAGAAGGTGACGCCGATCGCGAGCGCTGGACTCTTCGTGCCGAGCGGCAAGGCCTCGTATCCGTCGGTACTGGTGCAACTCGGAACCCCGGCCGTGGTTGCCGGCGTTCCGGAGACCGCCGTCGTCGTGCCGCCGCTTCCGGACGGGCGCGTCGACCCCGGGGTCCTCGTCGTGGCCGCGGAGCTTGGCCTGCGGCGCGTGTTTCGGGCTAACGGGCCCGCGGGGGTCGCCGCCCTAGCTTTGGGGACGGAGCGGATCCCCAAGGTCGTGAAGGTCGTCGGTCCTGGGAGCCCGCCGGTCGCTGCGGCCCAGATCGAATGCCAGCGCTTCGGCTGCGTGACGAGCATGCTCCTCGGGCCGTCGGAGAGCCTCATCGTCGCCGACGCCACCGCCGACCGTCAGCTGCTTGCGGCCGACCTCCTGAACGAGGCCGAGCACGGTCCCGACTCCGCCTCGCTCCTGGTGACCTGGAATCGAGAGCTCGTGGAGGAAGTTCAGGGCCCTCTCGCTGAGCAGCTGGAGGCGCTGCCCGAGCCGCGGCGGTCCTATGCCGCGAGCGCGCTGGCAAACGGCGGCGCGATAGTCGTCACAGACGCCGACGAGGCGGTCGCCGTGGCCAACCTCTATGCGCCCGAGCACATGCAGCTCATCGTCGCCGCGGAGCACGAGGAGGCGCTGCTTTCACAGCTTCAGCACGCCGGGGAGATACTCCTCGGTGCGTGGACGCCGATCGCGGCCGCAAACTACGTGATCGGTGTACCGGCGGCTCTGCCGACCGGACGCTTCGCCCGCGTCAGCTCCGGAGTGACCGCCGAAGCGTTCGTCAAGCGGACGTCAATCGCCAAGGCTAGCCGGGAGGCGCTGGAGCGCGTGAGCAACTCGATTCTGGCGCTCGCCGAGCACGAGGGCTTTCACGCGCACGCCGCGACCGTGCGTGCACGTTGCAAGACACCCAATGAAAGGGGGAGAGATGAGACGCATGCCTAAGCACAAGCTCGCCGCCGTCGGGTCGGCACTTGCCATGACCGTCGCGGTCACGGCCTGTGGCGGCGACGATGGTGGAGGGGCCCCGGAGGGCGGGATTCCGTCGAAGCCCGAGCCCGGCGTGATCGATATGGGCGTCGTACCGTGGATCGGCTACGGGCCCTGGTATATCGCGCAGGAGAAGGGCTACTTCGAGAAGCACGGCATCGACGTGAAGATCGTCAACTTCAACACTGATGCCGCCCGGGAGTCGGCGTTCGTGAGCGGCAAGACCGACGCCACAAACATGCCGACTCACACCGCGCTTCTGTTCGGACAACAGGGCGTGCCCGCGAAGATGGTCTTGCTCGAGGACGAAAGCCTGACGGCGGACGCGGTGATCGCGAAGCCGCCGGTCACCTCGATCAAGGATCTTCAGGGTCAGAAGGTCGCCTACGAGGAGGGCACTACGAGCGACATCCTGATCCACTACGCGCTCGCCGCCAATGGGATGTCGGAGGATGACATCGAGAAGGTGCCGATCCCGGCGTCGGACGCTGGCAACGCGGCGCTTGCTGGCCAGGTATCAGCGGCGGTCACCTACGAGCCGTACATCAGTGCGGTGCTCGCCGAGGACGAGGGCTTCAAGCGGATCTACAACGCGGGAGCAGATCCGGGCTTGATCTCTGACGTCCTTGTCGTGCACGACAGCATGATCGACGACAAGCCGGGCCAGGTGGAGGCGCTGATGGAGTCCTGGCAGGACGCGATCGACTTCTACCGGACGCACACTGCCGAGGCACAGGCGATCATCACCAAGGGTGTTGGCGCGAAGCCCGGCTCGCTGAAGACCTCGTTCGAGGGGGTCAAGCTGTATTCCATTCCGCAGAACCAGAAGCTGCTGACTGGATCGTTCGAGAGCAAGATCGCTCCTGACGTGGGGCAGGCGGCGCTCGACTCCGGCTTCCTGAAGGAGGACGTGGATCCGGGGTCGCTGATCCAACCAGCATTCGTCAACGCAGCCGAGCAGCACTAGCCCGATGTCAGATAGACCGCAAGCAGCGGAGGGTGCGGTGACCCGCCGAGCGGGCGTGCCCCCCGCTGCACGTGGTCCTCTCCTCCGCCGCCGCCGGCGACGACCGGAGATGCTTCGCATCGGCGGCAGTATTGAAACGCACTGGTTTCTCGGAATCGCCGTGGCGGTGTTCGCCGCGCTGCTTGGACTGTGGTACTTGGCCACCGGGATTGCCTTGGTACAGCCGCTGTTTCTGCCCTCGCCCTCGACGGTTGTCGACACCCTCATCGACCAGGCAAAGAGCGGTCAGCTTTGGAGCGACGCCAAGGTCTCCATCTTCAGAATCATGGTGGGGTTCGCCGTTGCGTCGGCTATGGCGATTCCGATCGGCGTCCTGATCGGCACCTACCGTTTCTGGGAAGCGGCGATCGAGCCCTTGGTGGATTTCATCCGCTACATGCCTGTCGTCGCTTTCGTGCCCCTGACCATCCTCTGGTCGGGTACTGGGGACATGCAGAAGTTCTTGATCATCTGGATCGGGACCTTCTTCCAGCAGGTGCTGCTGATCATGGACAACACCAAACGGGTTCCGCTCGACTTCGTCGATTTCGGTCGCACGCTCGGGATGAAGGACCAGTCGATCCTGGCTCGGATCATCGTTCCGAGCGCTGCCCCCGGCATCTGGGACTCGATGCGTATCAGCTTGGGCTGGGCCTGGACCTGGTTGGTCCTGGCAGAGTTGGTAGCGGCCACCTCGGGTCTTGGCTATCGGATCACGACTGCCCAGCGTTTCTTCGAGACGGATCTCATCATCGGCTACATCCTCGTCCTCGGTGCGCTCGGTCTGTTCTTCGACCAGACGATGAAGTTCCTGAGCCGGCGGTTCTTCAAGTACGAGGAGGCGGGGCGATGAATCGATTCAAGGTGGAGGTGCGTGAGCTCGGAAAGGACTTCCAGGCGCGGCAGCAGATCCTGACGGCGCTCGAGGGCGTGAACCTCGCGCTCTCGGAGAACGAATTCGTGTCCCTCATCGGCACCTCGGGTTGCGGCAAGAGCACTTTGCTGTCGGTTCTCGCCGGCCTGCAGGAGCCGACCCGGGGGACGATCCTGCTCGACGGCGCCCCGGTGGAGGGGCCGGGGCGGGACCGCGGGCTCGTCTTCCAGAGCTACACGCTGTTTCCATGGTTAACCGCACAGGCCAACGTCGAGTTTGCCCTCCGCGGCAACGACATGGCGAAACGCGAGCGAGGACGGGTCGCCCGCGACCATCTGCGGCTCGTCGGTCTCGAGAAGTTCGCCAGCGCCTATCCCAGTGAGTTGTCCGGCGGCATGAAGCAGCGCGTTGCGATCGCCAGGGCACTCTCGTATCGACCCGAGGTGCTGCTGATGGATGAGCCCTTCGGGGCTCTAGATGCCCTCACGCGGAAGGTGATGCAGGAACTCCTGACCAGTATCTGGGAGCAACACAGGATCACTGTTCTGTTCGTTTCCCACGACGTCGAGGAGGCCGTTTTCGTGTCAGAGCGTGTGCTCGTGATGACGAACCGCCCGGGGAAGATCAAGGAAGAGATAGAGATCGGCCTTCCTCGTCCTCGGTCTCACGACATGCTCTCCACGCCGGAGTTCGCTGAGCTCTATGGGCGAGTGCTCGAGTCGATTCGGGGGGAGAGCCTCGAAAGCGCCGGATTCGCGGCGAACGCCTGAGGGAGCTGGCGCACCACTGGTATGAGCGGGCGGCGAGCGCGGAACACCCAACCCCTCGACCACCGCGAGCTGATGGGGCGCGAGCGGCTCGCTCCGGCCACCGTGGCTACTCAGCGCGCCGGTCGGCGCGAGCTGACGCGCGCTGGGATACCTGGCCGCGCCACTTGCCGGCCGAGGCGTGATTCGTCGGCCAGATGATTGAACTCTCCGGCAAGCGCCTCGAGTTGCGGGATCTGGTTGCTGTGGCTCGCGACAGCGCCGAGGTCACCTTGACCGACGATGCCCGGGAGACGATGGCGGAGGGGGCGGCCATTGTCCAGCGCTTGGTCGGCTCCGACGAGCCCGTCTACGGCGTGTCTACCGGTTTCGGCTCCCTAGCGGCGATGCCGGTCCCGGCCGAGCGGCGCCAGGAGCTTCAGCGGGCGCTGATTCGCTCGCACGCAGCGGGCATGGGAGCGGTGGTCGAGCGCGAGGCCGTCCGGGCGATGATGCTCCTGCGCGCCCGGACTCTTGCGATGGGCTACTCGGGAGCGCGGCCGGAGGTGGCTGAGGCGATCCTGGCCCTGCTGAACGCGGGGCTGACGCCGGTGGTACCTGAGCACGGCTCGCTCGGGGCGAGCGGCGACCTGGCCCCGCTCGCTCACTGCGCGCTCGCCCTGATCGGCGAGGGGGAAGTGTTCGGGCTTGAGGGTGAGCCCCTGGCTGCGGGCGAAGCGCTGCACGCCACGGGCATCGAGCCACTGACCCTGACCGCAAAGGAGGGCCTGGCCTTGATCAACGGCACCGATGGAATCCTCGGCATGCTGGTGCTCGCGATCGAGGATCTCGGCATGCTGGTCCGGGTAGCCGACGTCACCGCGGCCATGTCGGTAGAGGCGCTTCTGGGGACCGATCGCGCCTTCGCGCAGGACCTGATCGCGCTGCGGCCGCAGCCGGGGCAGGCCGCCAGCGCGGCGAATCTCAGGCGGTTGCTCGACGGCTCCCAGGTCGTTGCGAGCCATCGTGAGAACGACCCCCGAGTCCAGGACGCCTACTCGCTGCGGTGCGCCCCGCAGGTGAATGGGGCCGCGCGGGACACGCTTGCGCACACCCGACGGGTTGCGGAGGCCGAGCTGGCCTCGGCGATCGACAACCCGATGATCCTTCCAGATGGCCGGGTGGAGTCGTGCGGGAACTTCCACGGCGCACCCGTCGCCCTTGCGTGCGACTTCCTGGCGATCACCTGCGCCGAGCTGGGCGCGATCGCCGAGCGCCGCACGGATCGGCTGCTCGACGCCACGCGCTCCTACGGCCTGCCGCCGTTCCTCGCCAAAGAGCCAGGGATCAACTCAGGGCTGATGCTCGCCCAGTACACCCAGGCGGCGATGGTGGCCGAAAACCGCCGTCTCGCCGCGCCCGCCAGCGTCGACTCGCTGCCCACGAGCGCGATGCAGGAGGACCACGTCTCGATGGGGTGGGGGGCTGCGCGCAAACTCCGAGTCTCCGTCGCGAACCTAGAGCGCATTCTCGCAGTAGAGCTCGCGTGTGCCGCACGGGGTCTGGACCTGCGAGCGCCGATCCTCCCTGGACCCGGCACCGGCACCGCGCTGGCGGCCCTCAGGGCAGCCGGCGTCCCTGGTCCGGGCCCCGACCGGTGGCTCGCCCCGGAACTGGTGGCCGCCGAGCGTCTAGTCGCATCCGGCGACCTGATCATGGCCGTCCAGGGACGGATCGGAGAGCTCGAGTGAGTCTGTGCGAGGTGCGGGCCACGCGGCACCGAGCTCTCCTGTCGCGGCTGGCGGCAGGAGGCCGTGATGCGGATGCTGATGAATAACCTCGATCCCGAGGTGGCGAGCGCCCCGACGACCTCGCGCTCCCGCTGATGCGGATCGATTTGTAGCGCCATGGACACGCACACGGCCTCGGTGTAGCTGCTGAACGCGAGATGAGACCAAGAGAGATACGCAAGCTGCTTCGCCTCCGGCGCCCGGAGTTCAAGCCGACTCGCAGGCGCCTCCGTCGCTGTCACGACATTCCCGACTTGCGACGAGCGGCTCGCAGGAGGCTCCCGCGCGCGGTGTTCGACTACGTCGAGGGCGGGGCGGACAGGGAGCTCAGTCTGCGCGCGAACGAGGCGGCGTTTCGCGAGTGGAGCTTTGTTCCTGTGAACCTGAGAGACGTGTCCGCTTGCGATCCATCGGTCGAGCTATTCGGTCGCAGGTTTCCGATGCCTCTGGTCCTCGCCCCGACGGGATACGCACGCATGATGCACCCAGAGGGAGAACTCGCCGTCGGACGAGCCGCCCGGCGGGCCGGGTTGCCGTACGCTCTCTCAACAGTGGCCTCGACCTCGATCGAGGAGCTTGCCGCCACGGGCCATCCGGACCTCTGGTTCCAGCTCTACATTTGGCGAGATCGCGGCCTCACCTACGAACTCCTCGCTCGTGCTTGGCAGGCCGGCTATCGGATTCTCGAAGTCAGTGTTGACGTGCCCGTGCCGGGGCACCGCATTCGAGATGTCCGCAACGGCCTGACTATCCCGCCCCAGCTGGACCTGAGAACCCTTTTTGACATCGCAAGTCACCCTTCGTACTGGGTTGGGATGTTGCGAAGCCCGGAGCTCCGATTCGCAAATGCTCCGCCTGACCTCGGCGATCAGGGCGGGGTAACGATCGAGAATATGACCACCCTGTTCGATCCGTCAGTCACTTGGGACGACTTCGCCAGCGTGCGGGATCGATGGCCCGGAAAGCTGCTGATCAAAGGTTGCGTAGGCGCAGAGGACGCCGTGCGCGCGGTAAAGGCAGGTGCAGACGGTGTTCATCTGTCGAACCACGGTGGTCGGCAGCTCGACCGCTCGATCCCGCCTCTTGAGCTGCTTCCCACCGTGCGCAAAGCGATCGGCGACGAAAGTGTGGTCGTCGTGGACTCGGGAATCCGCGACGGCGCCGATGTCGCCATCGCCCTCGCGCTGGGGGCCGATGCCGCTGCGATTGGACGCGCCTATTTGTACGGTCTCACGGTCAGTGGTGAGGCGGGCGTTGACCACGCCCTACGGCTTCTCTCCGCCCAGCTCCGCCGGACGCTTCAGCTCCTGGGTACGCCCTCGATCGCCGACTTGCGTGCCCGTGGACATAGCGCAGTCGTCCGGCGCGAGGCGCCGGCGGGGCCAGGCGAACGAGCGGTTCGGCCTGACCGGATACCCCCTATCTCCAGCCGCGGCCGCCGCCACCGTTTGGCGGATCGCTGAGAAACGGCGCTAAAGGGCGCGAATCCGGGCTAGTGTCCAGGCACGCCAGAAGTTGGTGCACGCCGTGGAAGATTGAGAGGCTCCGACTGTCTGGGAGTTTCGTCTGCGGAAGCGCAGGGGGCCGCGCCGAGAGGCCCCTCGCCGGGGCGAGCTTCAGGCGCTCCGTGCCGCGCCGCGTGAAGAACGACAATAACGAGGTGCCTTCGAGCTCGTGGTACCAGCCGTAGTACCAAACTGAGCGAAACCCAGCTCACCTCAGAGCACCCGAAACCGCTCAACACAGCCATAGAGCACCGGACAGAGCCAGGCGGGACAATCTCATAACCCGGAGGTCGCGGGTTCAAATCCCGCTACTCGCGAAGCCCCCGCTAATGCGGGGGTTTCGTTTTTTGGGTCGGTGGTCGGGGGCGTCGCGTGGTACCGCGCGGGTACCAAAGCACGATCGCGAGCCAGACGGAGAAGCGCTTCACGCACTTCGTCCGGGTCGGACACCATCTCGATGCCCTGGCTGCCGCTTTCACATGCGAGGAGGCGTCAGCTCAGCGTGCGCGTTCGCTACTGCCCTTCGTCGAACGCGATAGCGCCTGCTGTAGCTGCCGACCTCAGTAGGGGACTTGAGTCAGGTAGCGGCTTCAGGCGTCCGGTCTCTCTCGGGGGCCTCTCGCGGCGCGCCCTAGATGGGACATGCTCAAGTTCGCGTCGATGCGGTGCGAGTCGAACGCACTCACTGTCACAACATCGATCTCACTGTTGAGCAGTTCCTGCGGCCCCACCGCGCCACCGGCGGTATGGCCGAGGAGGTAATGGAGGTTCTCGAGCCGCTGCGCGTGGCCGACAACGATTACTTGGACGACATCGAGCAGCTGATGGAACGTGCATTGACCGCCACCCGCCGGATAGACGACGCGGTTCAAACGGGTGATGAATCTGCTCCATGTGCCGAGCAGGAGCGCTTTGTCCGCGAGATGGACTCCACCATCGCGAATTTGAACGCCGCTCTGAGGCAGATCAACGAGCTGGGAACCGAGGCTGATCGACCGCATGTAAATCGCGAGCGTTGCGAGCGCCGCAGTACGGGGTGGCGATCACTCTTCCGCTACAGCCCACAAGCCGACATCACTCTGGTTCTACATCTTGCGGGATGCCGAGTTCACCGCCAGCAGGCTGAAGGGGGTGGGGGGGCATCGTCGCCGAGACGTCCCATCGTGCAAATGGAGGGGAGCCAGTTCTCGATCGTCAACGACGCTCCCTGGCGCCGACGACTCGGCCCGAACCGGAACACGTTCAGGATGGTCGACCTTCTCCTCTTCACACGAGAGGAAGAAGAGTCTCCTCGCTTCCGCTCGAATAGCGAGCGGGAGCAGCAGCGAGGAGCGGCTTCCCCTCATTCGGCGAGCGACGCGCTCGTCACTACGCTAGGACCTGAGCCGCGAGCAGCGACCGGGCGCGGCGCATCCCGACCATGTTCCCCTTGCGGTCGTAAAGCGCGATTGCCTTCTGGATCGCCCGGGCGACCTCCTCCGCCTCACCGGCCAGCCGCAGGACCTCGGCGTGCACGATCAGCGCGTCCGCGTGCGCAGTCAGCCAGTCCGTGTGTCCTGCCAGCTCCACCGCGTGCGCGCTGAGGCGCTTCGCCTCCGGGATGCGGCCGGCCAGCGCCAGCAGCCGCGCTCGAACGCCCCGCCATACAACCTGCGCTGACAGATCGTCCTCGGAGGCCGCATCCTCGGCCTCACGCGTGAAGGCCCATGCCTCCTCGGTACGGCCCTGCTGATACAGCACCTGTGCGAGCATCGCCGCGGTATCAGCGAGGAGCGCCCTCTCGCCCATGTCCGTCAGGCGCTCGTATCCGGTGCGCAACGTGGTTTCGGCGCCGGCTGCGTCCCCTGACGTAAGCGCCACGAACGCCTCGTAATGGGAGACCGCGGTGTGCATCGAGATTCCGAGCTCTGACAGGATCGCCTTGCTGCCGGCGATTAACGGTCGCGCGGCCGTAACGTCGCCCTTCATCGCTCGGATTGCGGCGAGGTGCTCAAGGACGAGGGCCTGCGCTCGACGGTGACCGCCGAGCTGCGACCGGATGCTCTCGCAGCGCGTAATCGCAGCATCCACGTGCATCGGCCCCGTGTATGCCGACGACGCCAGCCAGCTCAGCGCATCCGACCATCCGCGCTCATCTCCGGCACGGCGGAAATGCTCGACCGCGTGCTCCCAGGCGGTATCGGCCTTCGCGGATTGCGCCTCGATCCAGTGGACGAGGCCGCGAAGGTGCCACAGGCGGCCCAGGCCGATGTCGTCGCCCGCCGCCGTAAACGTCACGAGCAGCGGGTCGAACTGCTCCCGCACCTCGCGCATGCCGTCCTCGGTGCTCACCTGCAGGCGCAGGAACAGGCGCGCGACGGTCGCATGGGCCAGCGCGAGCGCGTCATCCCGGCCGGCGGCAGCCTCGACGGCCGCATCGAGTACGCGTTCGGCCTCCGCCAGCCGGCCGCCCTCGGTTAGCGCCGAGCCCAGCTCGGGCAGCAGCGACCCGCGGAATCGGTCGTCATCGGGCAGCAGCGCGGTGGCGCGCTCCAGGAGATTGATCGCTGCGGGCGTGTCGTCGCGAGCCAGCGCCGCCTGGCCAGCAGCTCCTAGGTGGTCGGCGCCGCGAGCGGCGAGGTTGCGATGTCGCGGCCGCGCGGCCGGCTCGAGCTCCAAACGCGGTCCGTCGATCTCCCTTGCCCTGGCTCATCCTGTTCGCGCGAACGAGGAGCCTGCTGACGGACCGGTCAGACGCTCGAG
>Ga0126312_10001368_pt1 | contig 15919 bp, 17 predicted proteins | sample Plot104A_FD_92537 | JGI IMG/M metagenome (GOLD analysis project Ga0126312, IMG submission 92537) | Serpentine soil microbial communities from UC McLaughlin Reserve, CA, USA - Plot104A | ecosystem: Environmental > Terrestrial > Soil > Grasslands | place: USA: UC McLaughlin Reserve, Lake County... | reverse complement strand
GGTCGTCCCGCTGCCGGACGGCGCCTCGTTCGAGGAGGGCGCCGGGTTCCTGCTCACGTTCCTGACTGCGTGGATTCCACTGACGCGGCAGGTTCGAGTCGAGCCTGGGTCGGTGGTACTGGTGCACGCGGGCTCGGGCGGCGTCGGCTCGGCGGCGATCCAGGTCGCGAAGCACCTGGGCGCGCGGGTGGTTGCGACGGCGAGCACGGACGAGAAGCGCGGGGTCGCACTCGAGCAGGGTGCAGACGAGGCATTCGGCTACGACGAGTTCCCGGAGAAGGTGCGGGCCGACATCGTGTTGGATCCAGTGGGCGGCGATGTCTTCACGCAGAGCTTCGGTGTGCTCAACCCGCTCGGGACGGTCGTTGCGATCGGGTTTGCGGGCGGCTGGTGGGAGCCGCTCGATCCCGCGCCCCTGGTCGGCCGAAACCTCGGCCTTCAGGGCTTCTACCTCGGCCGGCTGATGCGCCACAACCCGCAGATCGTTCGCGATGCGATTGGGGAGCTACTCGAGCTCTGGTCGTCGGGCGCTGTCAAGCCTCTGGTGGGCGCGAGCTTTCCGCTCGAGCAGGCCGGTCAGGCACATGAGCTGATCGAGTCCCGCCGACATGTCGGGAAGGTCGTCCTTGTTCCCTAGCACGGCACTCGTGACCGGCGCGGCCGGCGGGATCGGCCGCGCGATCGTCGATCGGCTGGAACAGGACGGGGCGGACGTGCAGGAGCTCGATCTGGTGACCGGTTTCGACGTGTCCGATCCGACCGCCTGGCAGGCGATCGAGCGCGTCGAGCTCGCGTGCCTGAACGCCGGCATTACGACGAGCACGCCGTCGATCATCGAGCTCACCGGCGACGAGTATCGGCGGGTCGTCGCCGTCAACGTCCATGGTGTGGTCTACGGGGTGCGGCGCCTTGCTCGTGAGATGGACGAGGGCGATGCGATCGTCGTGACGGCGTCGCTTGCCGGACTGACCGGCGTCGAGAGCGATCCGATCTACGCACTGACGAAGCACGCGGTGGTCGGCTTTGTGCGTTCGGTGGCGCCTCAGCTCGCCGAGCGTGGCATTCGGATCAACGCGGTCTGTCCGGGCTTCGCGGACACGCCGATGGTCGCCGGCGAACTGCGCAAGTCGCTGGCTGAGGCGGATTTCCCGCTGCTCCAGCCGGACGAGGTCGCCGAGACGGTGCTGCGCGCCGCGCGGAGCGACGGCACCGGCGAGGCGTGGATCGTCCAGCCCGGCCGGGAACCGGAGCCCTATCGCTTCCGTGGGATCCCGGGCCCGCGCACCGCCGGCAAGGAAGGAATCGCCCCGCCGCTCTGAGCCAAGTAACAACTTGTTACTTGGCTGAATTGACACGCTTCGGTGAGGATCTCCGCGGCAGAGTCGGGGCCGTGCCGAGGCTCGCCGCGCGCATCCCCGATCGCCTCTACAAGCGGCTCGTCAAGCTCGACGACGAGTCCATCCCCATTGCCGAGACCTATCGGCGCGTGGCCGCCGAGGCAGAGCGCCTCGGGCTGACGCGTCCTAGCTACGAGCGAATTCGCGTGCTCGTGCATCAATCGCGACGCTGGCGCCGCAGCCGGGGGCCGAGCACCGCCAGCGTCCTCGTCGACGTGGCGTTCCGGGTTCGGCCGCCCGAAGCCGTCCTCGACCAGCTCTCAGGAATCGGCGTGCCGACGCGCCGGTGAGCCCCCACCCAAGTAACAACTTGTTACTTGGCTTCACGGATCTCCATTCCCGCCACGAGTCCCTCGCGGAACGAATAGATGTGGCGGACTCGGCCGTCGGAGAGCACCGCTCCCTCGAGATCACGCACGACCTGGTGGACGTCGGCGACGACGCGGCCGTCCGCGTCCAGCTCGAATGCCTTCGGCTCGACGTGTGAATCGATCAGCCCGAACTGCCGCGTCCAATACGCGCGCACCGCCTCACGGCCGCGCTCCCACCCGCCCTCCATCCCGTTGGGCCAAACCACGTTCGGATGCATCAGCGCGAGCGCCTCATCGATGTCGCGCGCGTTGAACGCCGCGTATGCGCGGCGGAGGAGCCGTTCCTCCTCCGTCAACCCCCGCGCTCCGCGACTTTGACGAGCGCCTTGCCGCGGTTCTCGCCGCGGAGCATGCCCATGAACGCCGCCGGTGCGTTCTCGAGCCCGTCGGTGACGTCCTCGCGCCAGGTGAGCTTCCCCTCCGCCACCCAGGAAGCGAGTCGCATCGCCGCCTCGTCGTAGCGGTGCGCATAGTCGGTGACGAGAAAGCCCTCCATCCGCGCTCGAAAGACGATCAGCAGGCCGGGAGCGAAGGTCGGCTGGGGACGCTCGAGGTTGTACTGGGAGATCTGCCCGCAGATGACGATCCGCGCGCCGACGCTCAACCGGCGATGCACGGCCGCAGACAGCTCGCCCCCGACGTTGTCGAAGTAGACGTCAACGCCGTTCGGACAGGCGGCCTTCAGCGCGGCTCCCAGCTCGTCGTCCTTGTAGTCGATCGCGACGTCGTAGCCGTAGAGCTTGCAGTCGGTGCACTTGTCAGGGCCGCCGGCGATCCCGACCGTGCGGCACCCCATCAGCTTTGCGATCTGCCCGACGACCTGGCCGACCGCGCCGGCCGCACCCGAGACGACGACCGTATCCCCCGGCTTCGGCCGCCCGACGTCCAGGAGGCCGAAATACGCCGTCATCCCGGTCATGCCGACGACGTGGAGCGCGAGCGTCGGTGGATCGAGGATCTCCGGGACAAGACGAATGGAACCGCCTCTCGCGACCGCGTACTCCTGCCAGCCGAGCTGGCCGATGACGAGGTCACCGGGCGAGAAGCGCCCGTCCTGGCTCTCGATCACCTCCCCGAGCGACTGAGACGTGATGACGTCACCAAGCTCGAGCGATCTGGCGTAGGAGCGGGCCTCGCTCATGCGCCCGCGCTGGTACGGGTCGACCGAAGCCCAGAGGACGCGAACGAGGACCTCTCCGGGCCCCGGCTCGCCGACCTCGACCGCGTCGAGCACGAAGTCGGAGTCCTTGGGGAAGCCTTCCGGTCGGGCCGACAGCGTCACCCGCCGGCTCGTCTTCACGAGAACCGCCATGTCCCGCCCTTCTCGAACTCCTTCAGGATCCGCCGGCTGACGACCATCCGGTGGACCTCGTCGGGGCCGTCGTAAATACGCGCCGCCCGCGCGTTCGCGTACATCTCCGCGAGCGGAGTCTCGTCCGTCAGCCCGCGCGCGCCGTGCACCTGGATCGCTCGGTCGATCACGTCGTGGAGGGCCTGCGCCGCGTAGTACTTAATCACCGACACCTCGACGCGCGCCTCGTCGCCGTCGTCGATCTTGTGCGCGGCATCGAGCGTCATCAGCCGGCAGGCGTGGATCTCGGCCGCCGAGTCGGCGATCCAGTTCTGCACGGTCTGCTTGTCGGCGAGCCGCGAGCCAAAGGCTTCGCGTTCCAGCGCATAGGAGCAGAGCAGCTCGAAGGCGCGCTGCATCTGCCCGAGCCAGCGCATCACGTGGTGGATCCGACCCGGCCCGAGCCGCTTCTGCGCGATCCGGAAGCCGTCGCCCGGCTCGCCGAGCGTGTTCTCGACCGGAACCCGAACGCCGCGATACCAGACCTCGCAGTGGGTCGACCAGCCGCTGCCCGCATGGCCCAGGACCGGCACGGCGCGCGCGATCTCCACCCCGGGCGTCTCAGCGGGAACGACGATCTGGGAAGCGCGGCGATGCGGCTCAGCCTCGGCGTCGGTCACCGCCATCACGATCCCGAACGCGGCGCCGTCGGCGCCCGAGGAGAACCACTTGTGCCCGTCGATCACCCACTCGTCGCCTTCGCGCACCGCCGTCGTCCGCAGCGTCGTGGGATCTGACCCCGGAACCTCAGGCTCGGTCATCGAGAAGAACGAGCGAATCTCGCCCGCGACCAAGGGCTTGAGCCAGCGCTCCTTCTGCTCGTCCGTCCCGAAGAGGTGCAGGATCTCTGCGTTGCCGGCGTCCGGCGCCTGGCAGCCGAAGACGAGCTGGGCGTAGGTCGAGCGGCCGATCTCCTCGTTCAGGTACGCGTACGCCAGGAACCCTTGGCCGGTCCCGCCGGCCTCGGGCGGCACGTGCGGCGCCCAGAGCCCCTGTTCCTTCGCCCTCGCCCGCAGCGAGCCGATCAGTTCGGCGTCGTCTGCCTGAAGCGCTCGCTCGTTCGGGTAGACATGCTCCCCCATGAACGCGCGGTAACGTCCGCGCAGCTCCTGGATCTCGTCCGTCGGAGTGAGTTCGGTCACTGCCACCGGTTTAGCATCGCAGTTCGTGCAACTCGGGTTCTACATGGGGTACGCGCCGCCCGGGACGAACCCGACGGAGCTGGTCGAGCTCGCCCAGGAGGCGGAGCGGCTCGGCTACGACTCAGCCTGGGCGGCCGAGGCCTGGGGTACCGACGCAGCCACTGTGCTCTCGTGGCTGGCGGCGAAGACGACAACGCTGAAGGTCGGCTCGGCGATCTTCCAGATCCCGGCGCGGACGCCGGCGGCGACGGCGATGACGGCGGCCACGCTAGACCTGATGTCGGGCGGCCGCTTCCTGCTCGGGCTCGGCCTCTCCGGTCCGCAGGTCGTCGAGGGCTGGCACGGACAGCCGTGGGGAAAGCCGCTCGGGAAGACGCGCGAGTACGTGGAACTCGTGCGAAGCGTGCTCCGGCGCGAGACCGTGGAGCACGAAGGCGAGCACTACCAAGTGCCGTACACCGGCCCCGACTCGACCGGGCTCGGCAAGCCGCTGAAGCTGATGGCGCGGCCGCTCCGCGCTGACATTCCGATCTACCTCGCCGTCTTCAAGAATCGTGCCGTAGAGCTCGCAGCCGAGATCGCCGACGGCTGGCTACCGATCTTCTTCTCACCCGAGCGAGCGCGGGAGACTTTCCCGGCGCCGTTCGCGCGCAACGGCGACTTCGACATCGCCCCCGCGGTGCCGGCGCTCGTCTCCGACGACCTCGAGACCGCGCGTGACGCGCTGCGGCCCTACTACGCGCTCTACGTCGGTGGCATGGGCGCCCGCGGCAAGAACTTCTACAACGACCTCGTTTCGAGCTACGGCTTCGAGGCGGAGGCGAAGCAGATCCAAGACCTATTTCTCGACGGTAGGCAGCGCGACGCCGCGGCGGCCGTACCTGATGCGCTGATCGACGAGATGACGTTGATCGGCCCCCCGGAGCGCATCGCCGACCGGCTAGCGGCCTGGAAGGAGTCGGGTGCGACGACGCTTCTCATCTCGACAAGAGACGAGAAGACACTTCGAGCCGTAGCCGAGGCGTACGGATGAATCTCTTCGATCTCTCGGGCAAGACGGCGATCGTCACCGGCGGCGGGAAAGGCATCGGACGCCAGATGGCGCAGGGACTCGCCGAGGCCGGCGCCAACCTTGTTCTATGCGCGCGCCGGGCGGAGCGCTGCGAGCAGGCGGCGGCCGAGCTCGAACAACTCGGGGTGCGCGCTCTCGGTCTCGGCTGCGACGTTCGCGACCCTGAGCAGGTCCAGGCCGTGGTCGCCCGCACCGTGAACGATTTCGGCGGTGTCGACATCCTCGTGAACAACGCCGGCACCGTGTGGGGCGGCCCGGTCGAGGACGTGCCGCTCGAGGGCTGGCAGAAGGTCGTCGACGTCAACCTCACCGGCGTCTTCCTCTTCTCCCAGGCGGCGGGCCGCGTGATGATCGACGGCGAAGGCGGCTCGATCGTCAACATCGCCTCGGTCGCCGGGCTCCAGGGCGGACCGCCGGAGATCATGAACGCGATCCCGTACAACACGACCAAGGGCGGCGTGATCGCCTTCACCCGAGATCTCGCCACGAAGTGGGCACGGCATGGGATCCGCGTCAACGCGATCGCACCCGGCTGGTTTCCGTCGGACATGGCCAACTTCGTGCTCGACCAGCACGGCGAGGAGCTCATGGCGCACATCCCTCTCGGGCGGTTCGGCGGTCCGGAAGACCTCAAGGGCGTGGTCGTCTTCCTTGCCTCGGACGCTTCGGCGTTTGTCACCGCCCACACGCTCGTCGTGGACGGAGGCCAATCGGCTTGGTAGCGGCTGTCCCGTGGGCCGAGGCGCTCGCGGCCAAGCTCGGGCGGCCTGTCGACTCGATGCACCTGCTCCCCGGCGGCGCCTCGAAAGAGGCGTGGGCGGTCGCGGCGGGCGGCGAGCGCCTGCTCGTGCGGCGAGCGCTCGGCGGCGTGATCCACGAGGCCACACTCCCGATGGAGCACGAGTTCCAGGTGCTCGAAGCAGCGCGCGAAGCCGGCGTGAAGGTGCCGCGACCCGTCGCCTACCTCGGCGAGCTCGGAGGACGGGAAGCGTTTGCGATGGAGTTCGTCGAGGGCGAGACGATCGGGCGGCGGATCGTGCGCAACCCGCCGGACGGGCTCGTCCTCCAGCTCGCCGAGGAGCTGGCCAAGATCCACGCGATCCGGCCGGACCGGCTGCCGTTCCTTCGCTCGGGGGACATCCTCGGTCGGTTCGAGCACGAGCTCGACTCCGTCGGCGAACCGCACCCTGCAATCGAGTACGGCCTCTGGTGGTTGCGAGAGAACCGACCGGAGCCTCTGCCGGATGTCGTCAGCCACGGGGACTTCCGGATCGGCAACGTCGTCGTCTCGGAACGAGGGCTCGAGTACCTGCTCGACTGGGAGTTCGCGCATCTCTCCGATCCGCGGGAAGACGTCTCGTGGCCCATCGTCCGCGCCTGGCGCTTCGGCGCCAACGAACGGCGACTGGGCGGTGTCGGCGAGCCGGGGCCCTACCTCGAACGCTACGAGCAGCTCACGAGCCGCGAGATCTCCGAGGACGACCTCGCCTGGTGGGAGGTGCTGGGAAATGTCAAGTGGGCGGTCGGCTGCCTGACCCAGTGCCGCCGGCACCTCACCGGCCTCGACCGGAGCGTCGAGTACGCCGTCCTCGGCAGGATGGCGGCCGAGATGGAGTACGAGCTCCTAACCCTCATCGACAAGGCGCCGCTTGCGGCGCCGTTTTCAGGACGTGCGGGCTTGCCCGCGCGTCCGTCTGCGCCGCTAGCCCGGCGCCATGAAATTGAGCGTCTCGGCGTGACGCACGACCGGCCAACGGCGCCGGAGCTGATCGAGGCGGTGTTCGAGTTTCTCGCCGGCGAGCTGCTGCCGACGCTCGACGACCACCGCCTCAAGTTCCGCACCCTTGTCGCGATGAACGCGCTCGCCATCGCGCGGCGCGAGCTCGAGGCAAGTAACAACTTGTTACTAAGTCACGAAGACGTCACAGAGCTCGCCCGACGCATTCGGGCCGGCGAACCTCCCGACGACGCGCTCCCGCTGCTCAATGAGCACGTGGCGGCGAAGCTGCGCATCTCCAACCCCGCCTACCTCGAGAAGTACGAGTGAGCCGGCGGCGGATTTACCTCATGCGCCATGCGAGGGTGGCGTACTTCGAAGACGGCCGCGCCCTCCGCCCGGAGGACGTTCCCTTGACCCACGAGGGTCGCGAGCAGGCCCAGGCCGCCGCCGTCCTCCTCGACGGCATCCCGTTCGACCGCGTGGTCACGAGCGGACTGCCCCGCACGCTCGAGACTGCGCGCATCGTCGCGCCCCGCTCCGAGCCGGAATCCTGGCCCGAGCTGCGCGAGATCGAGTCGGGCCGGCTGGGCGACATCCCCGAGGACGAGCTCGAGCAGGCTTTCGTCTCGGCCTTCAGGGACGTGTTGCCCGAAGAGGCGCGTTTTCTCGGCGGCGAGACGATCGGCTCTCTGCTCGACCGCGTCCTCCCGGCGCTCGAGCGCCTGATCGCGGACCCCGACTGGGACGTCGTCCTCGCCGTCCTCCACGGCGGGGTGAACCGGGCGATCCTCTCCTACGCGCTGACGGGCGGCCGCGCCTTCCTCGGAAACTTCGAGCAGTCCCCGGGCTGCATCAACGTCCTCGACGTCGGCGAGGACTGGGTCGTGCGTGCCGTCAACACCACGCCGACCGACATTGCGCACCGCAGTGGCCGGCTGCGGACGATGGAGGAGCTCTGGGCGGAGTTCAGGCCGTCTGAGCGACCCTGAGGCTCTCGAGCCGATCGAGGCTCGCGCGGCGGGCCTTCTCGAAGACGGTCGTGTCGCCGAACATGTGGTACTGCCAGTTCGCAGCCATCGCGAACGAGTCGAGCTCGAACGTGATCTCCCGCGCGCTGAGCGAGTCGTCGAGCTCGCCCGCCTGCTGTGCTTGCTCGACGGCGTGCTCGAGGTAGGAGAGCCAGGAGCGGAGCATGTCCTCGATCCGGTCGCGCACCGGGCCGGGCCGGTGACTGAACTCCACAGACGTGCTGGCAAAGAAGCAGCCGCCGGGAAAGACCTGTCGCTCGAGGTATCCGATCTTGTGGTCGCAAAGTGCCCAGACACGAGGCAACCCCTTCGGCGCCGAGCGAGCCGGGGCGATCACCTCGTCGACGAAGAGCGAGGCGGCGTGCTCGACGGCGGCAATCTGAAGCTCCTCCTTCGAGCCGAAGTGAGCGAAGAGCCCGCTCTTGCTCATTCCCGTTGCCTCCGCGAGCCGGCCGATCGAGAGCGTCTCGAGCCCTTCCTCCGTGGCCAGGTTTGCAGCCGTCGTGAGGATCGCGTGGCGGGTACGCTCTCCCTTCGTCTTCAGCACGGTCGTTTTCTTTCTTTGTCCGTCATACACCGGATTATAACGCATCGCTTGACAAAATAGTACGATCGTACTATTCTCCGGCCTATGGAGATCGACCACCTCACAGTCTTCGTACAGGACTACGACGCGAGCAAGCCGTTCTACGAGGACGCGCTCGCCCCGCTCGGGCTCGTCCCCCTTCTCGACTGGCGGGACAGGCGGCGAACGTACTTCGGCCGGCCGGGAGAGCCGAGCTCCCTCTGGCTGATCGAGTCGGACCTGGGCGGAAGACTCGAGATCGCGCTTCCGGCTCGTGACGCCGGCGCCGTCCACTCCTTCTACGGCACCGCGATCGCCGCCGGGGCGCGGAGCGACTGGGAGCCGGGCATCCGCCCGGAGTACAGCACCGAGTACTACTCGGCCCGTGTCCACGACTTCGACGGGAATTCGATCGAGGCCGTGTTCCGGGCCGCCGCCGCCCAAGCCGCCGCCTAACTAAGCTCCTCCGCCGTGGACAACCTGGCGGAGATCGCCCCGCTCGCGGGAACTCTCGGCATCGAGGTCACGCACGCCGATCCGCAGGAGGTACGAGGTGGCATGGACTGGGCGCCGGAGAAGTGCACCGCGGCCGGCGTCCTGCACGGCGGCGCGCTGATGGCGTTCGCCGACACGCTCGGCGGCGTCTGCGCGTTCCTGAACCTGCCGGACGGCGCGACGACGACCGCGACCGTCGAATCGAAGACCAACTTCTTCCGCGCAGTCCGCGACGGTCGCGTCGAGGCCGTCACTCGCCCGCTCCACGTCGGCCGGAGCTTCATCGTCGTCCAGACCGACCTGCTCGACGCCGAACAGCGCCGCGTCGCGCAAGTGACGCAAACTCAGGCTGTCTTGAACTAGGACGCCGCCGCCCGTAAAAACTCGTACTGCGCCTCGAGCGAAGCCTCCGCGAGCATGAGCTCGAAGGCATTGAATCCGTGCACGCACTCCGGCCAGACGCGCAGCTCCGCGTCGTTACCGGCCGCCCACCAACGCGCCGCCATGAACAGCGAATCGTCGAGCAGCGGGTCGAGTTCGCCGACGGAGAAGAGCGCCGGTGGCAAGTCCCGCAGGTCGGCGTAGAGCGGCGAGAGGTCGGGATCTCTGAGCTTTTCCGGATCGCGATCGCCGATGAAGCAGTTCCCGAACCAGTGCATGATCGGCGTCGAGAGCACGAGGTAACGGTCGCCCCAGTTGCGCTGACTCGGCGTCATCGAGAGGTCGTAGACGCCGTAGACGAGGTTCGCGGCGTGGAAGGCACCGGTCACGCCGTGCCGATCGCGTAGGCGCAGGAGGGTCGTCACGGCGAGGTGGGCCCCGGCCGATTCGCCTCCGATCGCGACGCGGTCTGGCGCTCCCAGCGCGGCACGTCCCTGCTCGAGCAGCCAGAGGGCCGCGTCCTCGCAGTCATCCGGCGCGGCCGGGTAGGGATGCTCGGGTGCGAGGCGATAGCCGACGCTGACCGCGCACAGGCCGGTCGACTCCACGAGTGACCAAAGCCGCGTGTCCTGCTCGTCGCACTCGCCCAGCACCCAGCCGCCACCGTGGATGTGGAGGTAGACACCGGTCGACTCGCCTTCCGGCGCGAGCACACGCATGCGAACTGACCCCGAGCGCGCCGCGACCATGAGCTCGCGGGCCTGCGGCAGGAACTCTGGCTGCGGAAAGACGGTTCTCCCGTCGCGTCGCGCGTGCCGCGAGACGGCCGGTGGGATCGTGTGTACGGGCGGTTGCTGCTCCAGTTGCCGCGCGAGCTCCTCGTTGAAGGCTCGCGCTTCGGCGAGTGCGGCTTCTTCGTCGATCAACCGAGGCGCTCGACGACCATCGCCATGCCCTGGCCGCCGCCGACGCACATCGTCTCGAGCCCGATCGTCCCGTCGAGCGTCTCGAGGTCGTTCAGCAGCGTGCACATGATCCGCGCGCCGGTCATGCCGTAGGGATGGCCGAGCGCGATCGCGCCGCCGTGCGGGTTGAGCTTCTCGCCGAACGGATCGATCCCGAGCTCGCGGGAGACCGGCAACACCTGCGCGGCAAACGCCTCATTGAGCTCGACCAGGTCGATGTCGTTAATCGTCATTCCGGCCGTGTCGAGCACTTTGCGGACGGCGCCGATTGGACCGACGCCCATGATCTCCGGCTCGACGCCCGAGACCGCGGAGGCGACGATCCGCGTCCGGGGTCTGACCCCAAGCTCGAACGCACGCCTCTCGCTCATCACGACGACCGCGGCCGCCCCGTCGTTCAGCGGGCACGAGTTTCCCGCCGTGACCCTGCCGCCGGGCTTGAAGGCGGGCTCGAGCTCTTCAAGCTTCTCGAGCGTCGAGCCGCGCCGCGGCCCGTCGTCCGCGGCCACGCCGTCCCACGGCGTGATCTCGCGCGCGAAGAACCCGCTGTCCTGGGCCGCAACCGCCCGTTCCTGTGAGCGCTGCGCATAGCGATCCATCTCCTCGCGCGAGACGTCCCACTGCTCGGCGACATTCTCGGCGGTCAGGCCCATCGGGATGTAGACGTTTGCGATCGGCGCGTCGTCGCCGAACAGTTTCGGGTGGAGCTCCTCGGCGTCCTTCGGATAGCCGTCGACCTGCGTGATCGACTCGACGCCGGCGGCGACGAAGACGTCACCCTCGCCCGCGCGGATCGCATGGTGCGCCATCCGGATCGTCTGGAGCGACGAGGCGCAGAAGCGGTTGACGGTCGTGCCCGGAACGCTCGCCGGCAGGCCGGCGAGTAGCGCGGCGCGCCGCGCAAGATTCATGCCCTGCCGCTCCTGGGGAAAGCCGCAGCCAACCATCACGTCGACTATCTCGGCCCGGTCGAGCTCCGGGACCTGCTTCAGGGCGGCGTCGATCGCAAAGGCGACGAGGTCGTCCGGCCGCGCATCGACGAGCGACCCCTTGCGGGCGCGCCCGATCGGGGTGCGGGTGGCGGCGACGATGACTGCGTCAGACAAAGGCGCTCTCTCCTGTCAGTTGGCGGCCGATGATCAGCTTCTGAATCTGGCTCGTCCCTTCGTAGAGGGTAGTGACGCGGGCATCCCTCAGGTATTTGCCGACCTGGTACTCGTCGATGTACCCGTAACCGCCGTGCACCTGAACCGCCGCGTTCGCGGCCCGAACGGCGGCCTCGCTAGCGTGGTACTTGGCGATCGACGACTCGAGCGTGTGGCGGCCGCCGGCGTCGGCGGCGAGTGCCGCCCGCCAGGTGAGCAGGCGCGCCGCGTCGGTCTCGACGGCGATCTCCGCCAGCAGCTCCTGGACGAGCTGGAACGACGCGATCGGCCGTCCGAACTGCTGCCGGTCCTTGGCGTAAGCCAGACACGCCTCGAGACACCCCTGCCCGATGCCGACACAGCCCGCCGCGAGCGAGATCCGGCCGTTGTCCAGCGCCGAGAGCGCCACCTTCAGACCGCCGCCCTCCTCGCCGAGGACGTTCTCGGCCGGCACGCGAACGCCGTCGAGAGTGAGCTCGCCTGTGTCCTGCGCACGCAGGCCGAGCTTGCCCTTGATCGGGTGCGCCGAGAAGCCCGGCGAATCGGTCGGCACGAGGAAGCACGTGATCACCTCTCCGGTCTTGGCGAAGACGAGCGCCACGCCCGCCCAGGTTCCGAGCGTGATGAAGATCTTCGAGCCCGTGATCGTCCAGCCGTCGCCGTCGCGCTCGGCCCGCGCAGCGATGCTGCCCGGGTCGGAGCCCGCGCCCGGCTCGGTCAGCGCGTAGCACCCGAGGACCTCGCCCGAGCCGAGGCGCGGCATCCATTCCTGCTGCTGCTCCTCGGTCCCCCACTTGAGGATCGTCTTTCCGACGAGCCCGACGTTTACGGAGACGATCCCGCGCACCGACGAGTCGGCGCGCCCGAGCTCCTCCATGACCAGGCAGTAGGAAACGGTGTCGAGCTCCCAGCCGGCGAGAAAGCCGATCTCGGCGAGCTTCCCGACGATTGCGCGGTCCATCGCCTCGTCCCGGTCCCACTCGCGAGCGTGCGGCGCGATCTCGCGGTCCACGAACTCGCGGGCTGAGCGGCGAATCAGCTCCTGTTCCGGAGTGAGGGTGAGATCCATCAACGCAACGGGGCCGGCGTACCGGCCCCGTCGATTCTCCCTTAGGTCGGAGCTCTAGCGGCCCTTGTAGAGCGCGCTGATCTCCTGCCAGCTGCCCTCGTTGTAGCGGACGATCTTGCCCTGGTCGATCGGGAACCGGTCGGTCTTCGACGTCTTGATCCGAACGCCCTTGAGCGTATACGGGTTGACCCAGTTCATCTTCGCAGTCGCCGCCATCAGCGACGCCCGAGTCGGGTTCCTGCCCGCCAGGTACATGAGCTTGACGAAGTCGTACGCCTTCGCCACTCCGTAGTAGTAGAACGTGTTGTTGATGTTGATCCCGTCGGGGCCGTACTTGCCCATGATCCGTTTGTAGGCCTTAATCGCGCCGTCGCTCCGGTACTTCGGGTTCGTGTTGTTCTTCAGGTAACCGGTGCTGATGGCGCCGTTGACATAGTTTACCCCGACCGCTCGAGCGACCCCCTGCATCACTTGGTCCGTCGCCGACACTGAGTTGATCACGATCCGATCCGGCTTCCACGCAAGGGCCCGCGCCGTACCAAACGCACGTCCCGTGGGCGTGGGGGTCGTAAACAAGACCCAGGTATCTGCGCCCGATGCCTTCTGTCGGCTGATCTGCGACGCATAGGAGGTGTCCGTGAGCTCAAAGCCCTGCTCCGACACGATCAAGTTCGTCCTGGTGCCGAGTCCCTGCTTGAACCCGCGAAGATAGTCCTTCCCATAGTCGTCGTTCTGGTAGAAGACCGCGATCTTCGCGTTCCGAGCGTTCGCCAGCAGCCACCGGGCATACATCCGCCCCTCGGCCACGTAGTCGGTCTGCCAGCCGGACGTCCACGGGAACTGCTTGTACTGCAGGCCCCAGTAGCTCGCGCCCGTCGAGACGAGGACTTGCGGCACCTTGCGTGCGTTCTGCAGCGGCCGGATCGCGAGGATCGGCTCGGTTCCGAGCGAGCCCACGGTGGCAAAGACCCTGTCCTCGAGGATCAGCTTGTTCGTGAGCTGAACCGTTTGCGCCGGGTTGTAGGCGTCGTCGTAGTACTTCCAGACGATCTGACGCCCGTAGATGCCGCGCTGACCAGTCTTCTTGTCCCTGCGCGCGTTGATGTACTTGAAGTAGGCCTCCATCCCGCGCGGAATCGGTGCGTATTGCGAGGCGAACCCGCTCAACGGGAACGTGCCGCCGATCGTGATCGCACGGCTTGTGATCCCCGGCACCGCCTCTGGGGCCTGTGTCGCCTCCGTTCGCGCGAACGCCCCAGGCAGGCTCACGCTCAGCGCCGCGCCCAGCGTAAGAACCGCCAATAGAACTTTCCTCATGTGCTTCTCCTCCTTGCCATTCGGACTGGCACCCGCCCGTCCGCCTCCGATTCGACTCCGAACGACCCGATTAGTTGTAGACCGACCCTACGAGCGGCAAGCGTACTACGAACCGTTACGGTGGGTAACCCCTCTTGGATGCTGGTTAGCGCCGACCGCAGTCGCCCGGCGCAGGGAAGAGAAGCCTTCCCAGAGAATCGTCGTCAGATAGTCGACGAGCCGGTCTCTTGGGAGCGATCGCGTCTCGAGCCAGGAGGTTCCCGCCGCCCTGATCATGCCGGAGACGCACTCGGCCCACGGCTCGGCGAAACCGGGATGCACGCCCGCGCGACGGAGGTTGTCCTCGGCCGTGAACGCGCACTCGGCGATGTGCCGGCGCCGGAAGTCGGCGACGATCCCGGCCGTCCGGGACTGCTCGGAGGCATGGAGCAGGAACCGGTACCGCTCGGGCTCTCGCTCGACGTACACGAGATACGCGTCGATCGCCGCCGCGAGGCGGTCACGCGGTTCGCTCGCCTCGGTGGCCGGCTTCAGGGCCGTCTTGAGCTCGTCGATGTAGCGTTCGGTGAGCGCTTGGTAGAGGCCGTCCTTGTCGCCGAAATGGCGGTAGAGCACAGGCTTCGTGATTCCGGCCTCCGAGGCGATCTCGTCCATGGAGACCTCGACCCCCCGGCGCTGGATGACTCGATCCGCGACGTCGAGTAGCTCCTCGCGCCGGCGCTCCCGCAGCCGCGCGCGCTTCGAGTCTCTCGCTCTCGTCGCAGTCGTCTCGATGGCCATACGGGCCTGACGTTAACCCCTCAGGCGCGCTGCCGCGAGGGTCTTCGCGCGAGATTCCCACGAATGAACGCTGCGAAGCGCCGGAGGCCGCCGATCACGCCGCCGGGCAAAAGGATCATGATCACGATCAGAAAGACGCCGAACACAACCGGCGGCGCCTGGTCTGCAAATTCGAACGAGATGACCGGGGGCTCCTGCGAGTAGATCGGGAGGAACTCGTACAGCAGCGCCCCGAAGATTGCTCCGGCGAGCGAGCCGAGCCCGCCGATGACGGCGCTCGCCAGCAGCAGGATCGACAAGGCGACCGGGAACGTGTCGGGGTTCACGTAGGCGATCTCGATCGCGAACAGAGCCCCCGCCGCGCCCGCGTACGCCGCCGAGACGCCGAACGCGAAGGTCTTATAGAGCGCCGGGTTCACGCCGGAAGAGGTCGCGGCAACTTCGCCGTCGCGGATCGCGCGCCACGCGCGGCCGATGCGTCCACGCACGAGCAGCCAGGCGAGCACGAACAGGATTCCCGCCGTGACCCAGGCCTCGTAGTAGAGCCAGTGGCGCGTGGAGATGTCCCAGCCGAACGGCGTCTCCGGCAGATTTAGGTTGAGGCCGCCACCGCCGCCCGTCACCTCGGCGAAGCGCTTCATCAGGATTGGGAAGGAGACTGCGATCGCCAGCGTGGCCAATGCAAGCGAGATCCCGCCGAGGCGGAGTGCGGGGATGCCGACGAGTAGGCCGATCAAGCCGGTGACCAGGGCGGCGATCGGGATCGTGAAGATCGGCCGCATGCCGTCGCCGAGCGGCAACCAGCTCGGCGGATCGAGCTGGAACAGCTCGAGCCCGGGCCGCCCGAGCGAGAGCAGGGCGGTCACGTATGCCCCGACTCCGACAAAAGCGCCGTGGCCGAGGGAGATCTGGCCGCTGTAGCCGGTGAGGATGTTCAGGCCGAGCAGCGCGATCACGTAGATCGCTACGAGCGTGAACTGGAGCAGCCGGAACTCGCCCATGAACCGCGGCAGCAGGACGATCACGACCGCGCCGACGACGAACAGCACTGGGCCAATTGCCCTACTCAGATAGCGCCTCATACCCTCCGCACCACCCTGTGCCCGAAGAGGCCCTGCGGC
>Ga0126312_10001367_pt1 | contig 15921 bp, 12 predicted proteins | sample Plot104A_FD_92537 | JGI IMG/M metagenome (GOLD analysis project Ga0126312, IMG submission 92537) | Serpentine soil microbial communities from UC McLaughlin Reserve, CA, USA - Plot104A | ecosystem: Environmental > Terrestrial > Soil > Grasslands | place: USA: UC McLaughlin Reserve, Lake County... | reverse complement strand
CGCCGAAATGGCCGGCTTCCGCGACGTGGTGACACTCGATGCCGGCGGCACGTCGACCGACCTTTGCCTGATCGAAGCTGCGAAGCCGCACGTCACCAATCGCGGCTCGGTCGGCCGCTTCCCCGTGCGCATCCCCATGATCGACATCGAAACGATCGGCACCGGAGGAGGGTCGATCGCCTGGATCACGCGCGAAAGTCACCTGAAGGTGGGACCCCGCAGCGCCGGCGCCGAGCTGGGTCCGATGTGCTATCCCAAGGGCGGCGACGAGCCAACCATCACCGACGCCAATTTGGTGATGGGCCGCATCCCGCCCATGCTGATCGGCGGTGGCATACGGCTCGAGGTCGAGCGTGCCCGCGCCGGCATCGGCGCGCTCGCGGCGAAACTCCCGGGCAGCATGACACCCGAGCAGCTCGCCGAAGGGATAATCGAGATCGCCAACTGGAACCAGGCGAATGCCATTCGGCAGATGACGATCCAGCGCGGCATCGATCCGCGGCAGTTCGTCCTGCTCTCGTTCGGCGGCTCGGGGCCGGCCCAATCGCCCGCGGTCATGGACCTTATCGGGATGAAGGCCTGCATCGTGCCTCGCAATCCCGGAAACCTCTCGGCCTTCGGCCTGCTGGCGGTGGACTGGCGAACCGATCGGATCGTGACCAAGGTCATGCACCAGGAGACGATCGACCTCGCCGCCGTGGCGGAAATATATGAAGCTCTCGAAGCGGATGCCGTCGAGACGCTCGAGCGGGATGGGATCGAGCCCTCGCGCATCCGGCTCGTGCGCGAAGCGGATGTGCGCTATGCCGGCCAGTCCATGGAAGTGCGGGTGCCGGCGCCGAGCGGCGCGATCGACCAGACGTTCGCCGGCGGCCTGATCGACGCATTCCACGCCGCGCATCTGAAGACGTTCGGCTACAATTATGTGGGCCAGCAGAAGGTCGAGATCGTGAATTTTTGCGTGTCCGCCTTGGGCGTGATCGACAGGCCTAGCATTCCCAAACTAGAGTCCCGGCCGGGCGTGATGTCTACGCGTACAACGCGTCCTGTCTATTTCAACGGTGTATTCCACGACACACCGATCTACCAACGAGGGTCGCTGCCGCCCGGGATGCGGATCGATGGTCCATCGGTGATTGAGGAATTCGGCTCCACGACGGTCGTGTTTCCCGGCCAGTCGCTCGAGATCGATCCACATGGGATCCTGATCATCCGGCCTTGCCGGAAAAGCCCTGAGGCCGTGCAATGAACAAACCGTTGGCCGCCGCGCGGCCCTTGCCGGTCGCGACAAGTGAGCCGGCGCGCGATGTCGATCCGATCGTGCTGCAGATTGTCGAGGGCACGCTGAACTCGATCGAAGCGGAGATCGAATATGCGATCGAGCGCACTGCGCGCTCGCCGATGATCCGCGAGGCGCATGACTATCGCGTCGGCTTGTTCGACTGCCATTGTCGCAAGCTGACCGGCCGCTCGTATTCGGCAATGCCGAATGCGGTCGTGCGCGACTTTCCGCTGCAGACAATGCGGCCCGGCGACGTGTTCCTGATGAACGACACCTATTTGACCGAAGGCGCGATTGGACACCTGCCCGACCTGTGCAGCACGGTCCCCGTCTTCCACCAGGGCGAAGTGGTAGCCTTCATTCAGGCCTTCGGTCACCACGACGACATTGGCGGTCGGGTGCCAGGCTCGATGCCGGGCACGGCGATGACCGTTTTCGAGGAAGGCCTCGCAATCCCGCCGATCAAACTCTACAGCGCAGGTGTCCACAACGGGGCAGTGTTCACCATCATCAAGCGCAACACCCGTGTGCCGGACATGCTCGCCGCCGATCTCGATAGCGAGGTGCAGGCCTGCCTCATGGGTGCGCAACGCATGGCGGAGCTGTTCGAGCGGTTTGGGCGCGAAACCGTGCAGGGGTGTTTCCAGGCCATTCTGGACAAGTGCCGTACCATTTTTCAGCGTGAGCTGCTGCCCAAGATCGCCGACGGCGAATATCGCTGGGAAGACTACGTCGAGCACGACGGCGTCACGGACCCAAAGCTGCACAAGCTCGCGCTCACGATGATCAAGAAAGGCGACCGGATCACGCTCGACTTCACCGGCACCGATCCGCAGTCGACGGGTCCCCTCAACTGGCCGGCGGATTACGCGGGCGGCGCTTTTCTCATCAAATGGATCGCTCCGATTCTGCGTAATCTCGCCGATACCCCTGAGCGTGCCGCGGAGATTCACGTCAATGAAGGGGTGTGCGAGGTATTCGAGGTGATCTTCCCGCCGAAAGGGACGTTGATCACACCCGAATGGCCCGCGGCCACCAATGCGCGCTCGTTCGTCCTGCTGCGCTGCCTCGGTCTGCTCGCCGGGGTAGTCGCGCACGCAGTCGATGGCCGCATGCCGGCGGATCAAGAGACGATCCGCTACACCGGGTTCTACGGCACGGACCGCAACGGCGAGTCGTTTCTTTCGCGGGAGGTGCTGGGCGGCGGGTCCGGCGGGCGGTACTACGCCGATGGCAACGATGCGATCCACATCGTACCGGATTCCCGCAACCAGCCGGCCGAGTTCACTGAGACGCGATTCCCTTTGCTGGTCGAGAAGCTCGCCTTGTGCATGGATTCGGGCGGGCCCGGCAGGCGGCGGGGCGGGCTCGGCTACGAGAAGCACTACCGCGCGCTGGTCGATTGCCGCACCATCGTCACGGCCGACCGGGTGCGGCTTGGCTGCTATGGCGTTAACGGCGGCAGGGCCGGTCAGCCGTTCTGTGTTACCATTAATGTCGAGGGCTGCCCGCGCGATCTCGGAGGGCTGGTGGATGGCGAGCCGGTGCTGGCCGGACAAGTCGTGCGCGTAGTGACGACCGGCGGCGGCGGCTGGGGCGATCCGCTTGAGCGCGAGCCCGAGTTCGTCCAGCGTGACGTGATCGAGGGCAAAGTCTCGATCGCGGCCGCACGCGACGATTATGGTGTTGTGCTTCTCCCGACCCCCGGCCCAGATTTCCATGCCATCGATGCAGATGCGACCACGATGCTGCGCGCCAGGCTTAAGGCGCATCGCGCCGGTCCGCTGTCGATGATCGACCGCGGACCCGGCTACGACAAGATGGTGCGCGGCGCCGTTGCGCCGCGCAAGCGATCGAACGTCTGAGGAACAGCAGGATGTCCATCGAGGTCGCCAAGGTCGAGCTGAAGCACGTGCAGGATGCCTCGGCACTCGAGGCCCGCATTCAGGCGGGTCAATTCACCGCCGATCAGGTGGTTGCGGTGATCGGCAAGACCGAAGGCAATGGCGGAGTGAACGATTTCACCCGGATCCTGGCGGACCAGGCGTTCCGGCGCGTCCTGCAAAAGCATGGGCGCCGTTCCGAACCGGAAGTTGCGCGGATCCCCATGGTGTGGTCGGGAGGCTGCGATGGCGTCATCACGCCGCACGCGACCATTTTCGCGCGGACCGAAAAGACCGGGCCTGCGTCCAAGTCGCGCCTTGCCATCGGCACCGCCCTGAGCGAGGAGCTTCTGCCTGAGGATATTGGACGGCCCGCCATGGTTGAGAAGGTCGCCGTCGGCGTGAAGGCGGCTATGCGCGACGCCGCAATAGACGACCCGAAGGACGTCCACTACGTGCAGACCAAAACCCCGCTGCTCACGATTGAGACCGTCCGCGAAGCGGAATCGCGCAACCAGCACGCAGCCTGCGAGGTGCACGACTCTATGGGCGTGTCGAACGGCACGGCGGCGCTCGGCGTCGCGGTCGCGCTCGGCGAAATTTCCATGCCGAAGGCGGAGGAGATCTGCCGTAATCTGGACCTTTATTCATCCGTTGCCTCCTGCTCCTCTGGCGTCGAGCTGACGCAAGCCCAGGTCGTGCTCCTCGGCAACAGGGCGGCCACCGGCGGCCGCTTTCGCATTGGTCATGCAGTCATGCAAGATGCGCTGGATGTCGATGGCATCTACGCCGCCATTCGCAACGCGGGCCTGGATCTGCATCAGCGCCCGCGCGCCGAAGATCTCAACGGCCGCGTGGTGAACTGCTTCATCAAATGCGAGGCGGATCGCGGCGGGCGGCTGCGCGGTCGGCGGCAAGTCATGCTCGACGATTCGGACGTGCATCATCACCGACACGCCAAGGCCGCCGTCGGCGGCGTCGCCGCGGCAGCGATTGGCGATCCGGCAGTTTTTGTTTCGGTGGACGCGATGCATCAGGGCCCACAAGGCGGCGGGCCGGTCATCGCGATCGTCGATGTGGGAGAATGATGAAGGCACGGCATTTGCAACACGTTGTCGGCCGAAGTGGAAGCAGGCTCACTAAACCGGAGGGAGTACAATGGGCAACACTGGTAACCTCACCCGTCGCCTGCTGCTGGGTGCCGCCGCTGGACTGGCCGTGCTCGCTGCCGTTCCCGCCGCCGCCCAGGACAAGGTTAAGGTCGGCGTGTTTCCGGTCAGTTCATCACTTCCGTATTTCGTTGCCGTCGAGCGTGGTTTCTTCAAGGAGCAGAACATCGAGCCGGAGCTGGTGCGCCTTATCGGGGGACCGCCGAACGTCGCCGCCATGATCACCAACCAGATCGATGCGTCGGCCGTGCTCGTGACGATCGAAGGCATGAACGCTAACCTGAAGAAGCCCGGCGTGGCGATGTACATCTCGCTGAACAGCCAGAACCAGAAATACCAGATGGAGCAGTTCGTGGTGCGCAGCAGCCTTTCCGAGGTCAAGACGCTCGCCGATCTGAAGGGAAAGAAGATCATGTCGGCGCCTGGCCCGGCCAACGTGACGATGGCCAAGGCCGCGCTCGCCGCGGTCGGCCTCAAGGAGGGCGACTACACCATCGATCAGCTCGACATGGCGCAGCACGTGAACGTGATGCAGGCAGGCACTTTCGATGCCGGCTATACGCTCGAGCCGAACGCCTCGACCATGCGCAAGATGGGCATCGCTCGCACGATCGAAAGCGGTGTCATCGCCCATTACGTCCTCGGCGAAGCGAATGCCAACGCCTTCGTCGCTGGCTGCGCCTTGACCAGCGACTTCATCAAGACCCGCCCAGAGACCGCCAAAAGATTCGCGGCCGCATGGGCCAAGGCGGTCGACCTGATCAACAACAACCCGCAAGAGGCGCGCAAGCATCTCGTAAAGAACACCCTGACGCCGGAAGATGTGGTCGATACGGTTCCAATGATCCGGTACTTCATGGCAAAGGACCTGACCGCGAAGGACAAGGCCGATTTCCAGAAGTTCATCGATTTCTCGGTGACGACCGGCACCCTGCCGGAAAAGGTCGATGTCGCAAAGTTCATCCAGGCCTTTTGATGCCAACGCGCTTTCCGGAGGCTGCACGTGCTCGACCCGGCTGGAGTGGCGGTGAGGCTCGGGTCCCTGGCGACAGCCCCTGCGCACGTCACCGTCCGCAGGTTGTGCAAGAGCTTCGGCAACTCTACGATCTACGACGGATTTGACCTCGATATTCCTCGCGGCAGGCTCACATCGATCTTCGGCCCGAATGGCTGCGGAAAAAGCACGCTCATCAACATGATTGCCGGGCTGATCCCGCTGGACGCCGGCGAGATCCTATTTGCTGGCAAGCGACTGAACCAGATTAAGTTCGGCTATGTCTTCCAGAATTACCGCGAAGCGTTGTTCCCGTGGCTGCGCTCGTTCGGTAACATCGAATATCCCCTCAAGGTCATGAAGCTGCCGAAAACGGAGCGACGCACCCGCGTCGAGCGGCTGGTGACGCACCTCGGTGTCAAGATCGACCTCAGCCAGTACCCGTACCAGCTCTCCGGCGGCCAGCAGCAGCTTGTGTCGATCATGCGGGCGCTCGTGGTCGAGCCGGAGATCCTGTTTCTCGACGAGCCGTTCTCTGCACTGGACTACGAAATGACCTTGTTCATGCGCGAGCAACTGCAGCGCATTTTTATGGAGACCGGAACGACGACCGTGCTGGTGTCGCACGACCTAGAGGAGGCGGTGTACCTCGCCGACCGCATCCTCCTGCTCTCGCGAAATCCGGCGCGCATCGCGGATTTCGTGACCTTCGACCTGCCGCGGCCGCGCGACAGCCAGACACTGTCGGACGGTCAGTTCGTGAGCACCAAGGCGCACTGCCTCGACATTTTCCAACAAGAGGTACGGCGAACGTGAATCACGATCGCCTCAATTTGTACCTGCCGGTTGTCGGCGTCGTTGCGCTGATTGTGCTCTGGTATGTGGCGGTGTGGGGCAAGGTCGTCGATCCTGTGCTGCTGCCCTCGCCGGTCGATACCTTCCGAGCGATGTGGACCGGAATGGTCGGCGGCAAGCTCGGTAGCGACTTCCTGGTCACCGTCCAGCGGACGGTGTATGCAACCCTGATCGCGGCCGGGATCGCTATTCCGCTGGGGATCTTTCTCGGTGCGTCGGAGCGGCTCTATCGCTCCGTCGAGTTCGTGGTCGATTTTTTCCGCTCAACGCCGGCTTCTGCGATGTTTCCGCTGTTCCTGGTGATCTTCGGCGTTGGTGATCGCACCAAGATCCTTGTTGCGGCATTCGGCGCTGCCCTCGTGATACTGTTCAATGTCGCCTACGGCGTAATGAATGCGCGCAAGACACGCCTGCTCGCAGCCAAAGTCATGGGTGCGTCGCGCCTGCGCATTCTCACCGACGTGATGCTGCTCGAATCCCTGCCGCAAACGTTCGTCGGACTACGGAACGGAGTCTCGCTCGCGCTCGTCATCGTCGTTGTTGCGGAAATGTTTATCGGCTCGACAGATGGACTGGGCAACCGCGTGTTCGAAGCGCAGCAATTGTTCGCGATGCCGGACATGTATGCCGCCATCTTCGCGGCCGGCGCGCTCGGTTATGGGCTCAACCTGTTGTTCCTCTCGATCGAGCGCCGGTTCGTCCATTGGGCCGGCAAATAGTGTGATGGCCGACACAACTCTCACCCGCAAATCCGCGCGCGAACTGGCGCAGCTGATCCGTAGCCGTGAGGTGAGCCCCGTAGAGGTACTCGATGCGCACCTTGCCGTCGTCAAGCGCGTCAATCCGAGGCTCAATGCGATCGTTACGCTGGCCGCCGACGAGGCACGCGTAGCGGCACGGAATGCCGAGGCAATGGCCCGCAAAGGCGAACGGCTCGGGCCGTTGCATGGCCTGCCGCTTGCAATCAAGGACGTGACTGTCACCGCCGGAATCCGCACCACCTTCGCTTCACCGCTGTTCGAGAATCATGTGCCAGCAGAGGACGCCGAAGTCGTCCGCCGGCTCAAGGCCGCCGGCGGTATCATTCTCGCGAAGACAAACACGCCGGAATTTGCCTGCGGCGCCAACACGAACAATGCGCTGTTCGGTCCGACCCGCAATCCCTGGAATCCCGCCTTGAGCCCGGCCGGCTCGTCCGGCGGCTCGGCAGTCGCTGTCGCCACTGGCATGGTCCCAATTGCGCAAGGTACGGACTTTGGCTGCTCAATCCGTATTCCGGCGGCTTTCTGCGGGATCGTGGGGATCCGCCCCACCCCCGGCCTCACTCCCAATCACCCCATGCCGCTCGCCTGGGATCCGGGCCAGGTGCACGGCGCGCTTGGCCGCGACGCCGAGGATGTGGCACTCGTTCTCGACAGCATTGTGGGCTTCAGTCGCCTTTCGCCCATTTCGGTGACGCCGCCGTGGCAGAGCGCCTTCGCAGAACTCGAACGCTGCGCGGATCTGAACGGAATTCGCATCGCATATGTTACAGATTTGGCCGGCATTGGTGTCGATGCCGAGATCGACAGCATTTGCGCAGTCGCGGCGGGCCGCCTCTCAAACGCCGGCGCAAAAGTCGAGCAGATTGCTTTCGACGTGTCCGACGGCCGCGATCCGTACCAGACCTGGCGCGGCCTGTGGATGGTTGGACAGCAGTACGAAAATATCGGCGCGCTTGAGCGCTTCGGCGACAACCTCAAGGATAATGTGGAGGCGGGCCTTAAGCTCCGCGCCATCGATATCGCCGCAGCGGAAAAAAAGCGGCAGGAGCTGTTCCACCGCTTCCGGGCGTTATTCGAACACTTCGACGTGCTGCTCACGCCTGCCGCGCCAGTGAAGCCATTCCCCGTTGAAATGAACTTTCCGTACGAGATCAACGGTCGGAAGTTTCACAACTACGTGGATTGGATCGCGCCCGCCTTCCTGATCACGCTGGTAGGTCTGCCAGCCGCCAGCGCCCCTGCCGGGTTGACAGACGAACGGCTGCCGGTCGGCATGCAGATTATTGCGCCTCGTTTCGAGGAGCCGCTTATCCTGAGCGTCGCTAAGTTTCTTCAACGCAACAGCAACGTTGGCTGGCCGCCGCAACCTGCCGAGTCAATCACCCAAAACTAGAGGGACCATCTAGGCGTAGGAGAGTAGAAATCCTGTGCAGGACGACCCAGAGGATGCTCCAAGAGAACTTTAGCCCTGTTCGGTCTCTGGTTATCGACGCCGGGAAAAGGCAGCATGGAGGCACAGTGGCGCGGCGATCGGGCCGCTGCGACCTGGTTCCAACGCCACTGATGACTGGCTTCAGCGTTTCTCATCCGCGATCGTGGTCGCGCTCGACGAAGCGTTTGCCAATGATCCCACGCAATGGCGGCTTCCGTCCACGCGATCCGCTCTCGCTTCCGGCGCCTGGAGCAAGTCGACCCGCCCCTCGCGCGCGTTGGCGGCGACCGCGTAGTAATTCCCAGCATCTATCAACCGAACAGCGATACCTGCAGTCGGCGACGCGCCTGAGATCGTTTCATCCTTGCGCTGACCTCGACGTTCTTGAGCGAAACTGGCTTGTAGATTGCGAGCAGGCATTGGTCTCCGTCAGATCCCGGCTGGACTGCTCGATCGCTGCCCCGGCGCTGGCGTTCCTGTCGCGCATGACGGCCCAGTCGGGGGTGGACCTGTGAGCACCTTGACCAAAGCGCACGCGAGAACTGCCGAAGCACTGGCGGCAGCTACCTTTATCCCGATAGAGGGAGCAGACGCCGCCGAGCGGCGGCCTATGTGCTGACGAGAAGCCTCGGCCGTTCAAGCGCTTCAAAATAGCTCGGGAACATCGTTCAGACCTTGTGCTTTCTCCAGCGCCTCCGGCAGCACGTGGCAAAACGCATCGATCCATCCGGTCGGCACAGTCGTGCTGACCTTGATGAAACGCGATCCGAATTGCGGCGTGTGATAGGCGCCCTGGCGGATCATGATGTTCCGCTCGGCCAAAACCGCCGCCAGTGCCTCCGGCTTGATGCCCAGCGCGGCGCATTCGACGATGAGAAAATTGCCGTGCGAGGGATAGACGGGCAATGAGAGCCCCGGGCAACGATCCACCGCGTTCTTCACGGCGGCCTGATTGCGGCGCTGGATCTGCTGGACCTCCTTCATCCATTCAGCCTTGACGCGCAGGCCCGCCTGCGCCGCCCGCTGCGCCACCACGCTGCAGCCGAGCGTCGCGGTCGCGTAGGCGGCAAGCCGCTCGACGAGATCGCGATGCGCGACCATTGCGCCGACACGCAGGCCCGCGAGGCCGAGCCACTTCGAGAAGCTGTAGATGGTCACGGCGCGTTCGGAATAAACCGAGGCCGCGAGCACGTGATCCTCGGCGAAGTCGCGGTAGGTGCAGTCGTGCAGGACGTAGGCACCGACCCGGCGCGCGATCTCGCAAAACTCGCGCATCTCCTCACGGGTGTAGCGGATCCCGAGAGGGTTGTTGGGATCGACGATGTAGACGATGCGCGTGCGCGCATCGACGGCTTCGGCGAGCTGCGCCGGCGTCAGACGATAACCTGCGGCCGCATCGTAGATCGGGATCTCACGCACCTCTGCTCCGGCCTGTCGTGCAAACTGCATCGGCCATTTCCAGCCCGGGTCGGTCGTGACGAAGTTCGATCCGGGTTCGCACAATGCCCGGCAGACGGTCGCCAGCGCGGCGACGGCGCCGTCGGTGACGAGCGCGCGCATCGTGTCGCGAGGCAGCCCGAGATCGTCGATGATCGCCGCCCGCAAAGTCTCGAACCCGCCCGGCGGGGCATAGGCGTGGAACTCTTCCGATTCAATCGACTCGAGCAGCGCCTGCCGGACGGCCGAATGCATCGGAAGATGGTTGGTGTTCTGTCCAAGCCAATAGAGTTGCTGATTCGAGAACAGCCGGTCGAAGTGCGCGTTGCGCGTCTCGAACGAACTCATTTCTTGGGCGGTCGCCGCTTGATGATGGAGCCAAACGCGGCCACGCCGCCGTCGATCGTGACGATCGTGCCGCTGATGAAGCCCGCGCGCGGCGAGGCAAGGAACGCCATGAGATCGGCAACTTCCTGGGGTGTGCCCATGCGACCACCAGGATAATCCTTCATGAACTCCTCCCACCGGGACTCGTCACCATAGGTATCGCGCGCCCGGCGCTTCATCATGCGGTCCATGCGGTCGGTCGCGATTGGGCCAGGATTGACCCCGACGACGCGCACCCCGTAATCCATGCTGATCCCGCCGATCGCTTTGGTGAACGACATCAGGGCGGCATTGCCGGTGCTGCCGGCAACGTAATTGTAGTCCCAGTTCTCGCCGGAGTTGCCGATGTCGTTGATGATCACGCCGGAGCCGCGCTTCTTCATGCCCAGATAGATTTCGCGCGTGAGATTGATGTAGCCGAACAGCTTGAGATCGAAACCGCGGCGCCAGTCCTTGTCTTCTAACCGCTCTATCGTCCCGGCCGGGATGTCTCCCGCGTTATTGATCAGGACATCCACGACGCCGCAGGCACGAGCGAGCTTGACCATGCTCTCGGTGGTCGAGAGGTCGCCGGGATGCAGGTGAACATCCACTTTGTACTTGGCGAGGATCTCGGAGCGCAGGCTTTCCAGCTGATCGGCCGATCGGGCGGCAAGATGCAGCGAGCAGCCTTCCGAAGCGAACGTGGTAGCGGCAGCGCGGCCGATGCCGCGCGACGCGCCGGTGATCAGGACGGATTTACCCGTAAGCTCAAGATCCAATGATACCTCCCGCGTTCGGTCTGGCATATCCAACAGGCTTTGTTGTATGCAATTATGCTACTGGATATACAAGTAGTCGGTCGGACTTCGTGGAGAATGCCTGCGCAAGCGAGGCCACCCCGTCACGGTTCCGTCGAGAGTCACCCTTGCTCGCAACCGCTGTTGTCTCGCGGCATGTCGACGGCGACCGCCTGTGGCAGCGCCTGATGGAGCTGGCGCGCCTTGGCGCGACAACCCATGGGGGCGTCAACCGACAGGCTCTGTCCGACGAAGAGATCGCGGCGCGTGCGCTGCTGACCCGGTGGGGGCGTGATCTCGGCCTTGTGCCGTTCAACGATCCCGCCGCCAATTTTTTTCTGCGGCTGCGCGGCCGCGATGATGCACTGCCCCCGATGCTCGTCGGCTCCCACATGGACAGTCAGCCGACGGGTGGCAGGTTCGACGGTGCCCTCGGGGTGCTCGCCGCCCTTGAAGCCATCGAGGCGATTCGTTTAGCCGGTGTCCAGCCCCGCCGGCCGATCGAGCTCGTGGCGTGGATGAACGAAGAAGGCTCCCGATTTGCCCCCGGCATGATGGGATCAGCCACGTTCGTCGGCGCACGCAAACTGCAGGACATTCTCGAGATCCGCGATGCGGCTGGAATGACGGTCGGCTCCGCCCTGGACCGGGTGCTGTCCGCCGAACGCGATGTGGCCACGCGGCCGCTCGGCTTCAAGCCGGCCGCCTTCCTGGAACTTCACATCGAGCAGGGCCCGGTCCTCGAGGCCAGGGACAGAACCATCGGAGTGGTCAGCGGAATTCAGGGAAAGCGTACTTTCCGCGTTCGCATCGATGGACAGGAGAACCATGCCGGCACCTCACCGCGAGGCGTGCGCCGCGACGCCCTGGTTGCGGCGGTCCATGCGCTGAACGCGCTGCACACGGCCATGTGGGATCACGAGGATGTGGTACGCTTCACCGTCGGCATGTTCACCGTCAGCCCGAACGTGCCGTCCGTCGTTCCGGCGCGCGTGACCTTCTCGATTGATCTCAGGCATCCCGACGACGCCACTCTGCGCAGGCTGGGCGACGCGATAGCGCCGATATGCGAGCAGGCCACCGCCACCTGCGCGTCCTCGGTGACGGAGCTGCTTTACGACCAGCCGCTTGAGTTCACGTTGCAGATCCGATCATTGCTCGGCTCGATTGCATCGAAACTGCAGATCCCCTGGATGGACATCCCCTCGGGCGCGGGGCACGACGCCCGTCATCTGCACGCCGTCTGTCCGACCGGGATGATCTTCGTTCCCTGCAAGGACGGCATCAGCCATAACGAGGCTGAGAGCGTGCTGAAGGAGCACGCGGCCGACGGGACGCGCGTTCTGGCGGAAGCCGTCCTCGACCTCGCGCAGGCAGAGTGAGCGAAAGGCGATGGCGGAAGATGTCGTTCATCATCCGTGCGCATTGCCAATCGGTCCAACGGTCGATGCGTCGCCCGCGCTGCGGCCGACGCGCGAAGCCCTGCATGGACGCTTCGTCAACGTCGTCCCGCTCGATCCGGCCCGGCATGCAGACGCGCTGTACGAAGGGACTCATGGGGCCGACAAGGAGCGCCTGTGGCTCTACCTCGGCGAAGGGCCGTTCAGCGACCGCGCTTCCTTCCGTGGGTTCCTTGACAAACGAGCCGCGTCGCAAGACCCGCTGTCATTCGCGATCGTTGCGGGCGGCACGGGCAAGGCCATCGGCCACGCGAGCTACATGCGAATCACGCCGGAGCATCGCGTGATCGAAGTGGGCAATATCTTCTACGCGCACGAGCTCGCCCGCTCGTCCGGCGGCACCGAGGCGATGTATCTGATGGCTCGCCATGTCTTCGAGGATCTCGGCTATCGGCGCTATGAATGGAAGTGCAACGTGCTGAATGGACCGTCCCGGCGGGCCGCGATCCGCCTCGGATTCTCGTTCGAAGGAACCTTTCGCCAGCACATGATTCAGAAAGGGCGCAGCCGCGACACCGCCTGGTACGCCATGCTCGATCACGAATGGCCAGAGAGAAAAGCGGCGTTCGAGCAATGGCTGTCGCCCGATAATTTCGACTCCCAAGGCAGACAACGCGTGCGGCTGTCGGACCTGCATGGCCGCATTTCGGATGACCGGAACGAAGGCGGGAAACTGGAGTCATGAGATTACAATGTCGCGTCAATGGCGAGGACGTCCAAGCGGATATCGAACCCCGCCTACTTCTCTCCGACTTCATCCGTCACCACCTGCGCCTGACGGGAACGAACGTCGGATGCGAGATGGGGGTGTGCGGGGCCTGCACTGTCATCGTCGATGGCGATCCGGTCCGCTCATGTCTCATGTTCGCCGCCCAAGCCACTGGCTCCGAGATCCGAACGGTGGAGAGTCTCGCCGGCGAAGAGGCCCTCAGCACGCTGCAGGCCGCCTTTCATGAGCGTCACGCGCTGCAGTGCGGCTACTGCACGCCCGGCGTGCTCATGACGCTTCAGGCGCTCCTCGAGAAGAATGCGCTGCCGCGCACTGAAAGCGAGGTGCGCGAAGTTCTGTCCGGCAACATCTGTCGGTGTACCGGCTATCAGAACATCGTCGACGCCGTGCTCACGCTGCCGCGATGAAGCCCGCCCCGTTCGACATGATGCGACCGGCCTCGCTCAAGGAGGCTGTGCGGCTCCTTGCGGATCACGGCGCCAGCGACGCTCGCGTGATTGCCGGCGGTCAGAGCCTCGTCCCGCTAATGAACTTCAGACTGGCGACGCCGTCGGTGCTGATCGATTTGAACCGTGTGGCGGGTCTTTCCGGCGTGGCGATCGAGGGGGAGAATCTGCGCATCCGGGCAATGACCCGCCAGCAGGAGCTCCTCACAAATTCCCTTGTTGCGGCCCATGCTCCGCTGCTCGCCGCCGCCGCCGCTCATGTGGGTCACATCCAGACGCGCGCTCGGGGAACGGTCGGGGGAAGCCTCGCCCAGGCAGACCCGTCAGCGGAGCTGCCGCTCGCCATGGTGGCGCTTGGGGCCACCCTGACCGTCAGCAGCGTGCGCGGCAGCCGTGAGATCGCTGCGGAATGCTTTTTCCGGGATGCACTGGTCACCGATATTGAGTCCGATGAGATCCTGACGGACATCCGCGTGCCGATCGCGCGACCCGCCGCCCGCTACGCGTTCCGCGAGTTCGCACGTCGCCACGGCGACTTCGCCATCGTCGCCGTAGCCATGCTGTTCGATCCACCCGATCTGCGAGTCGCGATTGGCGGTCTGGAGGCAACGCCCCGCATTTGCCAGAAGGTCATGGACGCACTGCGCGCCAACGGGTTTGCGCCGGGCGGAGTGCCGTCCGCGGTCGAACTAGAATTGGCTGACGCCATCCCGAACAGCGACCTGCAAGCGAGCGGCGAGTACCGGCGCCATCTTGCGACCATGCTCGCAACGGATTGCCTCAATGAGGTTCTGTCCTCATGACTCGGGTGGAACGCTCGCCATTGCGCAAAGAGGACGCGCGGCTGTTGCGAGGCCGGGCGCGCTTCGTTGACAACATTCATCTTGATCGCATGGTACACGGCGCTTTCGTCCGCAGCTCCGTTGCGCACGCGCGGATCGCCGCGATCGACGCCTCAGCGGCGCTCGCCGCCGGCGCCCTGGCGGTGCTGACCGCCGGCGATCTCCCCTTCAACGACAAGCCATGGGTCGTGCGCTATTGGCATCCGGGCATCCGCGGCGGGCTGCCGAAGTTCCTGGCGGCGGATCGCGTGCGTTTCGTCGGCGAGCCCGTGGCTTTCGTGGCCGCCACCGACCGCTACCGTGCCGAAGATCTGGCGCAGCTGGTGACGGTCGAATACGAGCCGTTGCCTGTGATCGCGACGATCGAAGACGCGGTGTCGGAGGGGACGATCCGCCTGCACACGGACTGGGTCTCCAACACCGCCGCCAGTTTCGAGCACCGCCACGGCGATGTCGCCGGGGCGCTTGCCGCATCGGTGCACCGGGCGCGCCGCCGCTTCCAGTTCGTACGCCAGGCACCGGTTCCGTTGGAAACCCGCGGAGTGGTGGCCGATTTCGACATCGAACGTCGCTCGCTGACCGTCTGGCAGTCCACGCAGCCGCACTACAACGCGCGGCAGAACCTCGCGACCCTGCTGGGGCTGCCGGAACACAATGTCCGCGTGGTTGCCGAGGATGTGGGCGGCGGCTTCGGTTCGAAGTCGCGTCCGTACCCCGAGGAAATGATCGTCGCGCATGCGAGCCGGATCCTGCACCGCCCCGTGAAGTGGATTGAGGACCGCTTCGAGAACCTGCAGGCAACGACCCATTCCCGGGCGATGGACGTCGACCTCGAGATCGGCAGCGACGGCGAGGGCAGCCTCACCGCTCTGAAAGTGGAGCTGCGCGTCGACATCGGAGCCTATGTCTTCACGAGCGGCATCGTCACCGCCGAGGTTGCCTCCGCGCATGTGGCAGGTGCCTACCGCTTCCCCAACATCGATATATCGGTTCGCTGCATCGGCACCAACAAGACACCCATCGGCACCTATCGCGGGGCCGGACAGCCGGAGGTCACATTTCCGCTGGAGTGCCTGATGGACGTGCTCGCCAAACAGATCGGATCGGAGGCCGCGGAGCTGCGTGCGCGCAATCTGGTGCGCAGCGACGAACTGCCCTACGCGACTGGCACCGTCCTGTTCGGCAAGGAATTGTGCTACGAGAACGCCGATTTTCCCCGCGCCCTCGCGATCGCACTGGAGGCGAGCGGCTACACGGAACAGGTCGAGATCGCGCCGACCGGCGAGCGCATTGCCTATGGCATCGGCTGCGGAGTGGAGACCGGCGGCCTGGTCAACTTCGAATCCGCCCGCGTGCGGATCGATCCGGACGGCACCGTCACTGTCGAATCCGGAATGAGCTCACAGGGACAGGGCCAGCTCACGACCTACGCGCACGTCTGCGCCGAGGCGCTGGGTGTCT
>Ga0126312_10001366_pt1 | contig 15922 bp, 17 predicted proteins | sample Plot104A_FD_92537 | JGI IMG/M metagenome (GOLD analysis project Ga0126312, IMG submission 92537) | Serpentine soil microbial communities from UC McLaughlin Reserve, CA, USA - Plot104A | ecosystem: Environmental > Terrestrial > Soil > Grasslands | place: USA: UC McLaughlin Reserve, Lake County... | reverse complement strand
GACTCTTCGGACAGGTACGCGCGTTAGCGTGGAGCCTCATTCGGTGTCCTCCTTGGGACTGGGTGGCCTCGACACCCCCAGCCTCCAAGGAGGCCCGGATGAACAACCTCGTGAGGAACTACAGCTAGAGCACGGAGGGACGCCCCGCCGCCGCCTCCAGCGGCGGCGGGACTGAGGGCCCGCAGCGCATCAACGATGGCGGCGGCGCGCGCCGTGCCTCGAGTGATGCCCGCCCCCGCCGGCGCACAGCCCGTCGGGGTCGGCCGTCCCACAGCGGTTCTTCCTGAATTGCACCATGCCGCTTTCTTCCCACAACAGATCGTTCGGACCGATCTGGCTGGGTATCGATCGCCTCCCGGTCGGCGTCACACGTTCGGAAGAGGCATACCCCGCCAGGGAGGCGCTGAATCCCGGCTAGCGCGCGGTGAAGGCGGCAGCGCGTGTATAGAGCTTGTACAGCTTGAAGCCGCGGGCGAAGTCCTTCGAGCACCAGTTCTGGAAGAGCTCGTAGGCCCGGTCGTCCCCGAGCGTCGCCCGTGGCCGCTGGGCTGTGACGAGCCGGCCGGCTGGCCGGCGAAGTCACGCAGGTCCTCGATCGTGCCGTAGCGCTCCCTGACGGTGGCCCTTCGCCAGTCGGCGCAGTTGGCGAGCCGTACCTGACCGATGCTCGCTCCCGCGCTCCCGCGAGGCTGGTCGGAGGAGCCGAAGCAGCCGGACAGGCCAGATCCGATCAGCACTACGGCTGCTAGGGGCGCTAGCGGGGCTCGGATGGCGTCGTGAACCAGTCGCAATGGCCGACGTTCTGGTCGAAGGACGCGAAGCAATCCAGGAGCTCGGCTTCCTGCGCGGGTCCCCCGGTGCCCAGGCTCGCCTTGCAGTCGGAGGGCAGCAGCGGCGGCGCGGGCAGGCTGGTGATGCTCGATTTCGTGCCGTCCTTCCCCGTGTTGTCGTACCAGCAGTTACCGGTGGTGGTGGGCGGGTCGTGATTCTGCTGGTTCACGTAGCTGTCCCACCAGAAGTCGAGCCCGTTGGGATCCCGCTTGCCACTCGGGGTGCGGCCCATCACGTTGCCGTAGCTGCGGTTGTCGTACGAGGTGCTGAGGTTGCCGTTCTCGTAGCAGCCCGCCTGGTGGTTTCCACCGGCAATCGGGTTGTCACCGCACACGAACGAGTCGGGGACCGTGAAGATCATCGTTCCGCGCCGCCAGTTGTTCCAGAAGTGGTTTTTGCGGATCGTGTTGTTGTTGCCGCCGGCGATCCAGAGGCCAGTCCCGACCGGGACCGATATCGACGGCTCGATGTCCGACCCCTTCAGGTAGGGGTTGAAGTTGTTCGAATAGAAGTTGTTCGAATAGAAGTTGTTCTTCTCGACCAGGTCCGAGTCCTGTGGATAGCCCGGATGCCCGGCCGCCGTGAAGACGTCCGTGGTGAACCCAGGGCGTTGTCGTAGAAGTCGTTGTCGTGGACCCACACGGCGTTGCCGTCGGTCCCCGAGAAGCCCGCGGCGCTGTGGTGCATGTCGCAGCGGCGTAGCTCCTGGCTGTAGCGGCGCCTCTTCTCGATCGTCTGCCGGCCGGTGCCGGCGGACGAGCCGGGATAGAGGGCCGAGTCACCGTGGCCCGCCGAATCGCAGTCCTGAATCAGGCCATGGTCCTCCACGAAGGTGAGCACGCCGTACTCGCCCGCGTAATAGGTCTTGAACCGCTCGGCCCGGTACCCGTCGGCTTCGAGGATGTAGATGTCGTGCTCGCCGGCATGGCGGACGGTGACGTTCCGCAGGACGAAGCCGTCGGTGCGGTCCGCGCGGATGCCGACGTGCTTGTCGTGCCGGATGGGCCCGTGATTTCCGGAGGCGACGCGACCCGCGTCCACGACCACGGCATCAGGACTTGGTCCGGAGCCCTCCAGCTGCACGTTGCAGCGAATGCACGGCCCGAGGTTCGGGATCCCGTGCCGGTCGACGCGCGGCTGCTTGGGATCGCGGCCCCTGCCGGGCCGCCGGCCAATGATCGCCACCAGGTTCTGGGCGTTGGGGCAGTGGTACTGGTACGCGTAGGACAGTGCGGCCGATTGACCCCGGTCGTTCAGGATCTCGTACTTCTTGCACGCCGGGTCGAGGTCCGGCTTGGCGCGCGCCGTCGGTTCGGTGTAGACGCCCGGCATGATCACGATGCGGTCGTTGTTGCGGGTACGAGTGGCCGCCGGCTGGATCTGGTGGTACCTGCAGCGCGCGAGCAACAGCTCGTTGAAGCGCTGGAGGCGCCGACCGCGGCGCCTCGTCAGGGCCCGGGTCTTGTCGCTGGGGCGGAACTTGAAGCCCCTGGTCCTCGCCTTCTTGATCGCGCGGCGGAGCCGCCGTATCGACACATTGCGGCGAACGCCCCACCTGTACTTGCGCATGGCGGTCTTCAGCTTGCGGCGCAGCCTCTCGATGCGCCCGCTCGACGCGTGAGAGCGGCGCGCGGACCTGAACCTGCGCCTCAGCTTGCGAACCCGCCTCGGGCTCGGCACCCGGCCCTGGCAGACGACGCGAGTGGCGCCGGGCGGCGACTTCCGGAGCGCGCTGAACAGGCTGCGCGTCGCGGGCACGTGCCCGCCGGCGGGCGGGTGCATCGAGGTGTCGGGGGCGGGATCGGGCCAGTAGGAGGCGCGCTCGATGTGCGCCGAGGCGGACGCCACCACCAGCAAGGCGGCGCCGAGCATGGCGAGTACCAGCCACCCCCTCCTGTGAATCCATGACCCGATCCGGTCGCTCACAGAGCCCTCGGCCGGGCGACTCTACCGGCGAGGGAATCCGGGGCTGGCCCCCGATCCCCCCCAGCGAGCGTGGGGCGCAGCATCTCGAGGGTCTCGAGCTCGAAGCGGAGCACGCAGCAGCGAGGCCACCTCGAGGGGTACACGACGAAGGGGGCCTCATCGCTCCGGCGCGCTGCCCCGCGTGAACCGTGCCGTCGTCAGGTCGCGCGACGCAGCAACCGGGCGAGCAGGCCCGGGGACCGCGGCTCGACCTCCTCCCGAAGCGGAAGCCGGCCCGCCCGGCGTGCAGTCAGCACGCACTTCGTGTGTGCATGACGGCGGCGTGCCGCGTCACCCTCCGGGACGACCAGGAGGTGCTCGCTGAGCGCCGGGAGCCGCCCGCCGCAGAGCGGGCAGCGGTAGGTGGCCGGCCTTCGATTGGCCGCGGGCCGGACCGTGTACCAGCGAGCCTTGCCGAACGGTTCGGTCAATCCGCCTCGCCCGGCTGCACAAGCCCCGATTCGTAGGCGAGCACGATCATGCCAAAGATGGTCAAACGCCCCATGCCGCCGTGTCTCCACACGCATAGTCTGGCGCCACCGCGAACGAAGGGAGACCACGAAGATGCCGAAAGCTTCGAAGCAGAGCGCGTCGCAGGGCGGAGACCATGGTCCGGTGGTGGATCGAAAGTGAGGAGCTCGACGGCTACACCGTGAATTTCGTGACCTTTCGCCAGGACATCGATCAGGCTCCCCTGCTCAAGGGTATGCCGGACGACCGCTGCCAATGTCCGCACTGGGGCTATATGACCAAGGGCAGGGTCACCTTTCGCTTCGCCGACCACGAGGAAGTCATCGAGGCCGGTGACGCCTTCTACCTCCCGCCCGGCCACGTCGGCGTGAGCAACGAGCCGGACAGCGAGTACGTGCAGTTCAGCCCGAGCGCCGAGTTGGCCGAGGTCTCGGCGGTGATCATGAAGAACATGCAGGCGATGCAGGCCGGCTGAGCCTGGCGCCCTCGGAGGGGCCGGCCGGCCGTCTTCCCGCTGTCGTTAGCGCTTGCGCCGGCCCGGGTACCGGAATGCCGTACCCAATCCGGCGGTAGGTTGCGATACCTCCTCGTCGACAGCGAAGGCAAGATCCACGCGGAGTTCGAGACCCTGGCGGAGGCTGCCGAGGAGCCCGGGCTCAGCAAGCTTGTCCGGCGGGCGCGCGGGCGTCTCAAGCTGGTCCGCGTCGACGACTGGGGCGACGGCCTCGTGAGCGCTAGCTCGTTCGTGACCGCAACTCCGCTACCGGAGGTCTTGCGGGAGCGTCCGCACGACTAGCGTTCGGCGGCAGACAGATCGGGTTCAGCCCGCGGATCGGCCGGGTACGGATCAAGAACGCTGGTGGGCATGGCGTCCCTGGCCAACAGGGAGCTCCAAGGAGAGGAGACGGCATGGCGGTCAGACTCAAGCTGCGCGATGGCCCCAACGTCGTGATTCTGGGAAGCCTCGACGAAGTCAACGGGGCATTCCAGTCGGCGTTGGACTCGAACGAACCGCTCCTGGTACAGACTCCGGACGGTCTGGTGGCGGTGAACCCGCAGCAGGTCTTGTACCTGCGGGAAGAGTCCGAAGGGGCTCTCAGCCGCGAGCCGGGATTGGTGCTCGCGAAGCTGGAAGTTTCCCTTTAGAGCGTGTAGGCGCCCGCGATTGCCGGCTGGTGACCTGTCCGTGAGCCCCTGGCTCAGCGCTTCAGCGCGACCAGCTCCGAGCGTTCCTTGCTGGCCGTCAACGCCTGCTCCTTGATCACGCCGACGCCGCGGGCGTAGTACTTCCTTTCGAACTGGTGGTCGATGGAGCTGTATTCGCGCGTGGCGATCGTTTGGCCGAAGGAGCGATACGGGACCTTCACGGGGCCGCCGCTCCCGAGCACGCGCGCCTGGTCGAGCGCGTGGCCGGGCGAGTACTCCTGCCGGTAGGCCTCTCCCGGCCTGGGGTGGGCGAGCATGATGACGCCTGGCTTCCCGTTGCCCACGCCTGCCTCCCAGGATCCGTCGTCTCTGACCCAGCGACCGTGCTCGTAGTTGCTCGAGTTCTCGCCGAAGTACCAAACGTTCCCCTGCCTGTCTTGCGCGTACCAGTCGAATGTTCGCTCCTCCGGCTTCCCTGCGGAGAACACCTGGTCGAGGACCACAACCACGTCGATGCCCATTACCCGCTTGGTTCTGCGCGTGACGGCGACCGTGTTGACCTCCGGAGTCTTCCCGTCGTCGCCTGTCCCCCTATAGCGGAAGCTGGTTCCTGGGCGGAGGGGAAGATAGGGGTTGTCGATCGGGCCGCCAAAGTCAGCCGGGTCGATCGAGGGCGAGTAGCGCCCCTTGATCGGGGCCAACCGCGCCCCCGTGCTCCAGGAGGAGCCACCGCCGGATGAACCGCAGCCCGCGAGGAGGGCGGCGAGCATCGCCGCCAGGATCAGGCCGGCGCTGCCCGCCAGCTTCCTCGCCCAGCGCTTCCGCCGGGCCCGGCCCAACCGGGTTCTCGTGATCCCACCAACCCGCTGCATGTCACTCCGTCGCATACGCCTCCTGTGATCTACAGGGGCAAGATGAAACTTCGATGAGGAGCCAGGGGTATCAGGCCGGATCTCGCGCCTGCTCAGGCGTTCCGTCAGCGCTCGCGAGGGTTGGCCAGACGGCGTCGACCACGCGCTCGGCGAGGTCTTTGCCAAGCGGTGCGCCGCTGAGGAGCAGTCGGTAATACACGGGGCCGAAAAGCAACTCGTTGACAAGCTCGGAATCTGCCTCGCGACGAAGATCGCCGCGGGCGACCCCGCGCTCTACCAGGCGCCGGGTCTCGGCGACGCGGACGGCCACGACTTGCTCACGGAACGCTCGGGCAAGCGCCGGATCAGCCGCAAGATCGGAGACGAGCCCCTGCATGACCCGACCCATCAAGGTCGCGCGCAAGATCTTCACTGCGCGATCCACGAACCAGATCAGCTCGGCCCGCGTGTTGCCCAAATCCGGGACGGAGGCCATCTGCTCGACCATGTCGATCAGGACGGCAAGCGCCAGCTCGTCCTTGGATCGCCAGCGCCGATAGATCGTGGTCTTCGCAACGTCGGCCCGTGCTGCGACGCCCTCGACCGTCAGCCCCTGAACGCCCCCCTCCGCGAGCAGCTCGCGGGTCGCGTCGAGGATCGCCTGCCTGATCCTCGAACTCGATCGACGCCTGGCCGTCTCCTCGTAGGTGCTCACCTCAGCGCGCGCAACCTCAAATCTTCGTAAAGAACGGAGCGTAGCGTAACATCGCACTCGACGAGCGGTATTCTTGGAAACGCAGCGTAGCGTTCTGCCAGGAAGCCCACGACGCGACCAGGAGGCTGGGATGACCCAGAAGCTGCAGACGCTCGTGTCGCTGCTGATGCGCGGCACGGGTCGCGACGAGGCACAGGTGCACTTCCACCAGGGCCCTCAGGGCCGCCCGACGCCGTGTTTCGACGAGGGATGCCCGAACCCGCGGCTCCCGGTTTAGCGCGCCCCTTCGTCCCCGCTCAACTCGCGCCGTTCGCGTACTGCTCGCGGGCGTAGGCCAGCAGGCCGCGTCGCTCGAGACGATCCGCCGGTGCCCGGAAGCTGACCTGGACAACCCCCGGGTGCCGGCCGATCTCGATCGCGCCGGAGATCGTGGCCCTGTTCTTGACCTCGGGCACCGGCATGTCGAGTAGCTCGGCCGCCCGGGCGAGGCCGTTGTCGGTCGCGCTGTTCAAGTCCGGGCCCGTGCCGACCACGGAGATCGGCAGTGCCTCCTCGAGATCGTCCATGCCATAGCGGCGGGCCAGCGCGAGCGCGCGCAGTCGCTCCTCCGCCGACAGCGGCCGCGCGAGGAATGGGAGGTCCTCCGCGGTCGGGAAGAGCACGGGGCCGTCGATCGACAGGCCCTTCAGGAGCTCGACCTCGAGCGTGACCGTGCCCGACACGTCGCAGGTGTGGCCGGCGATCTCCCCGTCGCCCTGAAGTGCGTGCATGTCACCGAGGTAGACCCCGCCGCCGTCGAGCTTGACCGGACAGATGAGAATGGCGCCGGCGCGCACGGCGTCGATGTCCATGTGTCCGTCGGTCTTGTGCCGGTGGAGCTCCTCGCCGCTGAGCGCGTAGCGGTGCGGGGCGCCTATCAGGAACGAGCCGAAGTCGCCCGCGTTGTGCGAGTCCGGGATCGTCGTCGAGGGCGAGGTGCCGATCTGACCCATGAACGGGCGCAGCCGGGTCGCGAGCGCCACGATGTCGTGCGGCGCGAAGGTGAGGATCGGGTTCTGGGCCGAGTGGTCGGGCAGGGCGGCGAAGCGCGGGGCCTGGCGCGCGAACGACTCGGCCGCCTCGTCGGGCACCGTGACGCCGACCGAGTGCTGGTCGTCGAAGGCGATCGTGTATCCGCTCGTGAAGGTGAACGGCGTCGCGTCCGCGCCGCAGTTCGCGCAGCGGACGGCCTCCGGGCCGATCCCCTCGAGCCGCGTCTCGGGCCACTCCGCGCCGCAACCCGGGCAGACCGGCGCGCAGTAGGGGTCGCCGTTGAAGCGTCCCTCCATCGGCTGGTCATTGCCCGACGCCGTGGCGAGCGAGGTGACCTCGATGTCCTTGATGCGGATCGCGATCGCGTCGCCGACCTCGGCGCCGTCGACCGCCACCGGCGTGCTCACCTCGTGGCCGCCGCGGATCGAGGGCGTGATCATCGGACCCCAGCAGCCCGGCGTGGAGTTCCAGACTATGTGGCCGCCGTCGGCGACCGGGCCGAGCATCTGCACGTCGGGGCCGAGGAGCCCGTCGGTGAACGTATCGACGAAGACCGTTTGCCGCACCTCATGTGTGCGTAGCTGCGCTTCCTCTAGGGCCATTTGCGGACTCCTTCATAGGTTTTGGCGGGATGTCCGGCCGATCCGCCTCCTGCGACCGGTAGGAGCAAGGCGACCTCGTCGCCGTGCCGCAGCGGGCGACGGGCCTCCACCTGGCTGCCGCCGACGACTGCGAGCGCGGAGCGCAGCGCGGGCGCCAGCTCCGGGTGACTCGCGCCGAGGCTGTCGTAGAGCTCGCCTATGGTCGATCCCTCGGGCAGCTCGACCATCAACAGAGGCGACGGGGCGAGCCGCGCGATGCCTGAGCCGAGGCGGATCCGGACCTGCACGATCACGCCGATGGTACGCCTCGCCCCCCGGGGCGCAAGGCGCCCTCTCGTGCCCGTCAGCCCTGCGGCGGGCCCGCGGCCGCGTGCACGACGATGTCCGCCGCCTCCTCGGGACTGAGCCGGTCGGTGTTGAGCACCAGGTCGTAGTGGGTGGGAAGCTCGGCGCCGACTCCGTAGAAGCGCTTGAAGTAGTTGGCGCGGTTCGCGTCACCGCGGGCAACGAGCTTTTCGGCCTCGCGTTCGCTCAGCCCCCGTGCCTTGCCGAAGCGAGCCCGTCGCTCCTCTTCAGAGCCGGTGATCAGCACCCGCAGCAGGTCGTAGCGGTTGCTCAGCGCCAGCGACGCGGCGTGGGAGGCGATCACCGCCGAGCCGCGGTCTGCGATCTCCTCGATGGCGCTTCGGATCAAACCGCGGAGCTCGTCGCCTGCCGGGCCCGGCTCGGCGGAGTCCAGCGGCACGTAGCCGGTGAACGCCGAGGCCCCCGCGGCCGTCTGGGGAAGGTGATCCAGCAGGCGCTCGATCAGTGACCGGCGCCGCTCGACGTCCGCGACTGCCTCGGCCGTGACCCCCGCCTGCTCGGCGGCCCACGCGACGATCTGTTCGTCCACGAGCTGCAGGCCGAGCCGGCGGGCCACGAGCGGGGCGATCTCCTCGCCTCCCGCCCCGTCGGACGCCGAGATGCAGATCAGCGTACGTGCCATGCAGGGACGGTATGCGGCGGGGAGGCGCGCGGTCAAGCCGTGGGCCGGCGAGCCGAACCCAGCAAGGGCCGGCGGACACCCCAGCTGGCCCGCCCACGGGGCGCCGCGACACCGCTTTGGCCGCGGTTCGAGCGCTCGAGGGCATCCTGCCGCTAGTCGGAGGTCGTGCCCGGCAGGGCGTAGGACCCTGCGACCGCGGCGCAGACCGCGAGGGTGAAGTAGGGAGTGAGTATCCCGCCGAGCGTGGCCACCGCGTACGGCACAAGTCCCGCGGCGTTGCGGCGCAGCACGGCTCGCCGCAGGTCTGGCGTCAGGCGCTCATCCAGGAGGTGGTGCTTGGCGACCAGCAGGTGCCGCTGCATGCCAAAGAAAGCGAGGGACATCAAGAGGAACGAGCCGCCGTAGATAACCGCCGCGAGGTTCCGGCCTGGCGTGACCTTGAGGTATTCGGCCATCAACGCCGTCGAGAAGGGCAGTACCCCGATGGTGAGCAGCAACAGCAGGTTGAGCATCAGGATCGCGTGATCCACGTTGACGATCCGCCGCAACATCGCGTGGTGGTTGATCCAAATGATGCCGATCGTCAAAAACGAGACGGCGTAGGCGGTGCGGGTCTTGCTCATCGTGTGCGATGCGGGTTCGTCTCAATCGTCTCCCGCCGCGGCGACCCGCCGCGCCAGCTGACATGGCACGTATACGGGATCCGGGCCCGGTGGGGTCGGGCAACCAGCCCCACTCTCTGTTTGAGATGACCGACAAGCTGGTGCGGGACCGCTAGCCCCCCCGCTCGAATGCGTGAGGTCGGCGGCGTGTCGGCAGCCACGTAGCCGACCCGGCGAGGCGTGGACGGATGAAGTGTCCACCCGTAGCGTGTGGTCATGAGGGCCCCGCTGCGTGCGTTGTTCAAGGCCGCTTGGGTGAGCGTCGCCGTCTTTGCCGCGGCCGGGTCCATGGTTGCGGTGGGCGTTCCGGTCGCGGGTGCCTCGCAGTTCGCCCAACCGGGCAAGGCGAGGCTGTCGCTCTCTCGCCGGGCCGGGTCGCCCGGCGCTCAGGTCCGACTGCGAGGGAGGAGGTTCCCTCGCCGCGCGCGCGTAGGGCTGCGCTTTGGCGGGAAGCGGTTGCGGGCGGTGAGGTCCGGACGGGGCGGTCGCTTCCGGCTGTCTTTTCGCGTCCCCCGTCGGCGGCCCGGCGTTTACAGGCTGGTGGCCCGCGCGAAGGGGCGAAGTCTTCCGCCGCGGCGTCGCGTCGCTCAGATCCGGTTCAGGGTCACGCCTGCGAGCTCAGGGGGTGGCGGCGCCGATCCGAACGCTCGGCTGGCCAGCTACACCAACCCGGTGTTTCCCGGCTCCGCACCGGACCCGGGCGTGCTGCGTAACGGAAGCGGGGACTACTACGCCTACACGACCGGAAGCCTGTTCCCGGTGCTGCGCTCGGCTGACCTCGTTCACTGGAGGGCGATCGGCACCGCCCTGACCCAGCGCCCATCTTGGGTGGTCGCCTCCGGGGATTCCCATCCCTGGGCCCCAAGCGTCTTGCGCTCCTCGCGGGCCTGCCCGGGCGGCGACGCCGGTCCCTGTTACTTCCTCTACTACGTCGGACTCAGCGGACAGCACACGCCGGCGACGCACTGCGTCGGGGTGGCCTACTCGACCGGACCCGGCGGGCCGTTCACCGACCTCGGCCCCATCCCAGACGAGGCCAACGCGACCGATTCAAGCGGCCGCCCGCCAGGGTGCGGCGACGACGCCGGCTACAGCAACATCGACCCTGCCCCGTTCCTCGATGTCGACGGTCGCGTCTTGCTCTACCTGACGACCAACCGCCGTTGCGCCGCGCCGACGCCCGGACAGGAGTGCCCGCTCCAGCCGACCATCTCGGTGATACCGCTGACCGCCGACCTTGTCCGCGCGGCCGGCCCTCGGAAGCCCCTGTTCGCCGGGGATGCGGGTACCTGGGAGCAGAGCAAAGCACCAACCGTCGAGAACCCGTGGATGGAGCGGCGGAACGGTCGCTACTACCTGTTCTACTCGGGGGGCAACTACCTCGGCGCCTACGGAATGGGCTACGCCACCGCGGCGGCGCCGATGGGCGACTCCGGGGCACACACCAAGTCGCCTCAAAACCCGATCCTCCAGGAGGCGTCGGGGGGATTTCCCCCGAATGGAGGCTCGGCGGGGGTGCTCAGCCCGGGTGGAGGCTCGCTGGTCCGGGGACCACGGGGCGGCGACTGGCTCGTCTACCACGGCCGTGCAGGCGGCTACACCGAGCCGCGCACGCTCCGGATCGACCGCGTCGTCTGGAACAGCGACCGACCCGTTTCGGCAGGTGGACCCAACAGCGACGGACCCGTCTCGATCAGGGGACCCACCGCGACGCCGCAGTCGCCGGGCCCTTAGCCCGCCGGAGTCGGTACCACCGCCGTACCACGGCGGCCGTTCTTCCGTAATGGATGAACGGGCCTTGAAAGGTCTGCCTATTCACGCTGGTGGCACCCATAACTCAAAGCGTGGCGGTACGTCTCCGGGTCCGTTGGGCCTTCGGTTGCGATAAGGAGAACGTGGCTGTCGGGACCCAGGCTCACCGACTCGCGGAGCGAAGAGCACTCGGAGTCGACCACAAGCGCTCGAAGCGCGGGGAGCGGTGCCGCTCCGGACTCGCCGATGGCGAGCCCCGCCTCGGCAAGCTCGTGCACGGCGGTGCGCACCTCGGCGTCGTCGACGGTGATGGTGCCGGAGAGGCCGTCGCGCAGCGACGGCCACGCGGCGGCCGACAGCTCGGCGGAATCGAGACCGGCCATCGTGGTACCGGGAGTCGGAACTCGGGTTGGTCGCCCGGCCGAAAGCGAGGCCGTCAGGCATGCAGCGGTGACAGGCTCGATGCCGATCACGTCGACATCCGCGTGCGCAGCGAACCGTGCAGCCGCGGCCGCGAGCGATCCGACGCCGACCGGAGCGAGGATGAGGTCGTGGGTGCCTTGCCTGGCGGCTTCGTCGAAGAGCGTGGCGTAGCCGTCGATGACCCAGCTCGCGGGGCCTCCCGAGGCACCCGCGTCGCCGATCGCGACCACGCCCGGCTCGGCCCCCGCGACCTCAGCCTCAGCGACCGCCTGCTCGTAGCTGCCGTCGATCACCACCACGTCTGCGCCCTCCGCCGCGATCGCATCGCGCCGCGCGCCGGCCGACCGCGCGGGCAGGAACACGCGGCAGCGCAGGCCCCGCAGCGCCGCGACATGCGCGACGGCCCGGCCATGGTTACCGGCGCTGGCGGCGACCAGGGTGTGGACGCCGGGATTCCTCCGCAGCGCCACCTCCACCGCCCACGACGCGCCGAGGATCTTGAACGCCGGCAACCCGAGCCTGTCCGACTCGTCCTTGATCGCCACGGCGCCGAGGCCGAGCTCGGCCGCGAGCGCCGACATATCGCGGAGCGGCGTGGCCCTGTAGCCGGGGAGCGAGGCATGAAATGCGACGGCCTCGCGGGACGGCGCCGGGACAGCGGTCGGGCGCACTGCCCGGTTGACGAACGAGCTCATGCGAATACGCCAACCTCTGGGTTCGTCGGCATTACCCGGAACGGCATCGCGGAGTACATTGGCTGGGCTCCCTTCGATGGGACGACCGAGGGAGGTCGAGATGTACGAGAGGGACGGAGAGAAGTACTTCGTAGTTGACGGTCACGTTCACTTCTGGGACGCGAGCCCTGAGAACTGGGTGCCGGGTCAGGAGCAATACGCGAAGGGCTGGATCGAGTGCTTCCACGCCTACATGAGCCTGGGGCCGGAGGAGACCCACTGGCCGCTGGAGAAGTTCCAGAAGTACTCGGAGGAGGATTTCGTCAGGGACGTCTTCCAAGACGGCCATGTGGACGTCGGGATCTTCCAGCCGACCTACCTGAAGCAGTGGTACCGCGCGGGCTTCAACACTCTGGAGAGGAACGCGACGATGGTCGAGAAGCATCCGGACAGGCTGATCGCCAACGGCCGCTGGGATCCGCGCGACGGTGAGGCCGGGCTCAAGCAGCTCGAGGAGGATGCCAAGCGCCACAATCTCCAGGGCGTCAAGCTCTACACGGCCGAGTGGCGTGACGGGTCGCGCGGTTGGTCGCTCAAGGATCCCGAGGCACAGGTCTTCCTCGAGAAGTGCCAGGAGCTCGGGATCAAGAACATCCACGTCCACAAGGGGCCGACGATCTGGCCGCTCGACAAGGACGCGTTCGACGTCGCGGACGTCGACTACTGCGCGACGAACAACCCGGAGCTCAATTTCATCGTCGAGCACGTCGGCCTGCCGCGGATCGAGGACTTCTGCTTCATGGCTACGCAGGAGCCGAACGTGTATGCCGGACTCGCGGTTGCGATCGGCGGGCTGATGCATGCTCGTCCCCGCTTCTTCTCGAAGGTGATGGGCGAGCTGCTGTTTTGGATCGGCGAGGACAAGATGCTGTTCGCGAGCGACTACGCGATCTGGGAGCCGAAATGGCAGGTCGAGGGCTTCGTCGATTGGGACTATCCAGACGAGGAATACTCGGATTACCCGGCGGTCACGACCGCGACGAAGAAGAAGATCCTCGGCCTCAACGCAGCCGAGCTATACGGGATCGAGGTTCCGGAAGAGCTTCGGCTACCGGTCGAGGCTGGAACCCCGGCCGCGAGGGAGGACGCGCAGCTCGCCGGCGAGAACGCATGATCACCCGCGCGCGCGTCTTGGACGCGCTTGGCAGCGTCCACGATCCGGAGCTCGATGAGCCGATCACAGAGCTTGGGTTCGTCACGTCGTGCGAGGTGACGCTCGACGGGGCGGTCGACATCTTGCTGCGGTTGCCGACGCCGCAGTGCGCTCCCAATTTCGCGTACCTGATGGCGGCCGACGCACGCAACGCCGTGCGTCGGCTGCCAGGGGTCCGCCACCTGACGGTCAGGCTCGAGGATCACTACACAGGCGACGAAATAAACGCCGCGGTCTCCCGCGGCAAAGGATTCACGGCGGCGTTCCCGGGCGAGACCGACGACGACGACCTCGAGGCGCTGCGCCAGCTGTTCCACCGCAAGGCGCTGCTCGCCCGCCAGGCAACGCTCTGTGAGGAGCTGGTCGCGCGTGGCGCGACCGCCGAGCAGGTCTGCGCTGGCCGGGTCGCAGAGCTGCCCGATGCCCCCGAAGCGCGACGCTGCGTGGAGCTGCGCCGGCACTTGGGAATCCCGAGCCACGACGACTCGCCCGCGTTCGTGCTGCCCAGCGGGGAGCCGCTCGCCGCCTGCAACCTGGAGCGATGGCTACGGACCGCGCGACTCGTGCGCACCGGCCTCGAGGTGAACGGCGGCATCTGCCGCGCGCTGCTCCAGGCACGGCACGGGCCGGCGGCCAACTCCGGGGCGGTCGCGACCTGACGGTCCCGAGCTGCAGGGGGGCGTCAAAGCCCGGTCTGGGCGGCGCGCTGTGCCATCGCTTCGCGCAGGGACGCAGCGAGCCCCGGGACGCGCCGCTCGATCTGCTTCAACTCGCGCAAGAACATCGCGACGAGCCTCATCGGGGACGCGACGACAGAGGCCGTACGGGTGCCGGTCGCGAGCAGACCGATCTCGCCAAAGACATCACCAGGACTGAGGTCGTGACGAACTCGCCGTCCTTGCTCACCTCGGCGTGGCCCGACTCGATCACGAACAGCTGGTAGGCGTTCTCGCCTTGCGTCGCGAGCGAGGTACCCGGATCGACGGTCACCTCGCGCCCGCGAACCGCGAGCGTTCGACGCGAACTTCGGAAGGCCACTTCACGAGGGGACCCGGCCGTCCCCACCGTCCCCGTTCGTGAACCGCTTGGACTTACGCAGGCGGTACCAGCGACGTGGGACGGTGTGGTGTCCCAGGGTCAGCCTAATGGCGTCATGGCAGCGGCGTAGCATCGCGCGGCGTCATGGTCGACTGGCTCCCGAACCTGCCGGTGGTTTGGATCGGACTGGTAGTGCTCGCCGGCATGGTGCTGCTCACCGCGGCGATCTATGCCGTGGTGATGTTGCTGGCCGAGGGTGAGCGTGCCGCCGCGTTGAAGGCCGTTTCGCCCGGGATGCTGCCGCCGATGGGCATCCTCTTCGCGCTGTTCGTGGGCTTCCTGGCCGTCGGCGTGTGGGGCAATGCCGACCGTGCCGACGAGGCGGTGGCTGACGAGGCGAGCGCCTTGCGCTCGGTTGTCATCTTGAGCGACGATCTCCCGCCGGACCTGCGGGTACGGATGCGCGCGTTGATCCGCAGCCAGATCGAGACCGCCATGAACGACGAATGGCCGGCAATGGAGGAGCGGCGCGCCAACCTGACCGCCGTCCCCACCGCGCTGGCCGGCGCGCTTCATCTCGCGGTCGGGTTCGATCCTCGGAGCGATGGCCAGGCGGTGGCGCAGCGCGAGCTCGTCGCGTCGGTTGAGGACGCCCTTCGCGCGCGGCGCCAGCGAATCATCGTGAGCGATTCGAGCATCAACGCCGTCAAATGGGCGGGGCTCGTCGCGCTGGCGGCACTCGCGCTGTGCTCGATCGCCCTGGTTCACAGTGGCAACCGCACTACCGCTCGCATCGCCATGGGGGTGTTCGCAGCGGCGGTCGCTGTCGTGATCACGATGCTCGCGTCGCAGGCTCAGCCGTTCTCGGGCCAGCTCGGCCTCGATCCTGACGCGCTGGAGCAGGTCCTGCCGCGCGGGGGCTGACTGCGGTACGAGCCCCGCCCGACTGTCGCTCCGCGTCCAAAGCAGGCTTGTACGAAGTTCGCCGCGTGCGGCGGTCTCTTTACGCCTCCGCCCGGTTCTCGTGTGGCGGCCCGAGGTATGGGAACTCGGGGAGCAAGTCGTCGTGTGGGCCCACCCCGTCCTCCGTCACCTTCCCGTTCGTGAAGATGGCCACATTGGAATCGCCCACATCGTCGGTGAGCAGGCGGCCGTTGTCCGGGTACGCAACTGGGCGCTTGGGGTCGTATCGCAAGGTGTCCGGCAGCAAGGTCCCCGCCACCCGCTTGGCCTCCTCCGGAGAGTACCCACCTGTGTGCTCCAGCGAGTGGGCCAGCACGTCGACGAAGCGAGCGTCATCTGCCGGCTCTGCGCCGACGTATGCATCCTTCTCCTCGTTCGGGACGAGGAAGGGGACCAGCTGGGTTCGAGCCCCCCGCTCGACTTGGGTCCAGTTCGCGTGATCTGCCGGGACCAGCGTTCGGTGCCAGAGACCCGCCTCGCCATCTCCCAACTCGCCATTGGGAAGCTCGAGCACCATGCTGCACACGTCGGCGTCGGCGAAGAAGTCGTCTCCCGTGAACTGGAAGTCGTTCAGGGCACCGCCCGCGTCGTAGAAG
>Ga0126312_10001365_pt1 | contig 15923 bp, 16 predicted proteins | sample Plot104A_FD_92537 | JGI IMG/M metagenome (GOLD analysis project Ga0126312, IMG submission 92537) | Serpentine soil microbial communities from UC McLaughlin Reserve, CA, USA - Plot104A | ecosystem: Environmental > Terrestrial > Soil > Grasslands | place: USA: UC McLaughlin Reserve, Lake County... | reverse complement strand
GCAGCCCGTGGCCACGAGCGGCGCCGTCGAGAAAGCGAAGTCCTCGGCCCCGAGGAGCGCCGCTACAGCGACGTCGCGACCCGTCTTGAGCTGGCCGTCGGTCTGCAAAATCACCCGTCCCCGCAACCCGTTCTCGACGAGCACCTGCTGGGACTCGGCGATCCCGAGCTCCCAAGGAAGACCGGCGTGCTTTATGGAAGAGAGCGGGGAGGCCCCCGTCCCACCGTCGTGGCCCGAGATGGTAATGTGGTCGGCCTTCGCCTTCGCAACCCCTGCCGCGACCGTCCCGACCCCGACCTCGGCGACGAGCTTGACGCTCACCTTGGCCCGCGGGTTGGCGTTCTTCAAGTCGTGGATGAGCTGCGCGAGGTCCTCTATGGAGTAGATGTCGTGGTGGGGCGGCGGCGAGATCAGACCTACACCTGGTGTCGAATAACGAATCTTGGCTATGTACTCGCTGATCTTGTGCCCCGGCAACTGGCCGCCCTCGCCCGGTTTGGACCCCTGGGCCATCTTGATCTGCAACTGGTCCGCGTTTACCAGATACTCGGTCGTGACGCCGAAGCGGCCGCTCGCGACCTGCTTTATGGCGCTGCGACGGTTGTCGCCGTTCTCATCCGGCGTGAAGCGCTTGGGGTCCTCGCCGCCCTCGCCGGTGTTGGACTTGCCGCCTATGCGGTTCATCGCGATGGCCAGGGTCTCGTGCGCCTCCTTGGAGAGGGAGCCGAGAGACATCGCGCCGGTCGTGAAGCGCTTGACGATTTCCCTGGCCGGTTCGACTTCCTCTATGGGGATGGGATTCTCCTCGAACCCGAAGAGGCCGCGCAATGTGGCGAAGCGCGCACTGTGCTCGTCGAAGTGACGGGTGAACTCCTTGAAGGTCTCGAAGTTCCCGGTCTTGACGGCGCGCTGGAGGGGAGGGATGCTCTTCTGGTTCCACTGATGGTACTGGCCTTGCGCCCTGAGCTGGTACTCGCCCCCGACCTCGAGCTCCTCCGCATTGTCCTCCACAGCCGAGAAGGCGCTCCTGTGGCGTTCCAGTGTCTCGCGCGCCAGAGCATCCATCCCTACGCCGCCCACGCGCGAAGCCGTGCCCGTAAAGCACCTGTCTACGAGCTCCCCATCCAGGCCCACGGCCTCGAAGATCTGGGCCCCACAGTAGGAAAAGAGCGTGGAGATGCCCATCTTGGAGATAACCTTTAGAAGACCCTTGCCTACGGCCTTGACGTAGTTCCTGGCCGCCTCCTCGGGAGTGACGCCCTCCATGAGATGCGAACCGGCGAGATCTTCTATCGTCTCGAAGGCGAGGTAAGGGTTCACGGCGGTCGCGCCGTAGCCGATGAGGAGGGCGAAGTGGTGGACCTCGCGCGCCTCCGCGGTCTCCACGACCAGTGTCGTGGCCGTCCTTATGCCGGCCCGCACCAGATGGTGATGAACGCTCGCAGTCGCAAGCAGGCTCGGTATCGGGGCCTGTGTCTCGTTCACGCCCCTGTCGCTCAGTACCAGAACCGCGGACCCTGCCTTGACCGCGCTCTCGGCCTTTTCGCACAGACTGTCCAGGGCCTCCTCCATACCCTGCTCGCCGGTCGAGACGGGGAAGAGGGTGGAGAGCGTCGTGGAGCTCGCCCGCTCGGAACCAAGCTCCCGGATCTTCTCCAGTTCCGTCGCCGTGAGAACCGGCTGGTCGATGAGCACCCGCCTGCAGTGCTTCTTCGTCTCGTCGAAGAGGTTCTGCTCGGGCCCGAGGCTCATCTTGAGCGACATAACGAGCTCCTCACGCAAAGGATCTATCGGGGGATTCGTGACCTGCGCGAAGTGCTGCTTGAAGTACGAGAACAGTAGCTGCGGCCTCTCGGAGAGGACGGCCAGGGGCGTGTCCGTGCCCATCGAACCGTCGGGCTCTTTGCCGTTCTGGGCCATCGGGGCGAGCAGTATACGCTGGTCCTCTATGGTGTACCCGAAGGCCCGCTGGCGCTCGAGAAGCGTGGCCGGTTCCTGGCGCGGGTCTGTGTCTGGCGCGGGAAGCTCGTTCAGGTGGATCTCACCCTCCTTAAGCCACTCCCTGTACGGCCGCCGCCCGAACAGCGGCCTCTTGACGTCCTCGTCGTGCAGCAGCTCGTGGTTCTCGGTGTCGACGACGAGCATCTTGCCTGGCTGCAGTCTCCAGCGCTCGATAACGTCCTCCGCAGGGACCCTCAAGGCCCCGTCCTCGGAGGCCATGATGACCCTGCCGTCCCGGGTGACGGAGTACCGCGCAGGCCGCAACCCGTTCCTATCCAGGGTGGCGCCTACCACACGGCCATCGGTAAAGGCGACCGCCGCAGGGCCGTCCCACGGCTCCATGAGGGCGCTGTGGTACTGGTAGAAGGCGCGCCTATCGGGGTCCATCAACTCGTCGTTCTCCCAGGCTTCGGGGATCATCATGGCCACCGCGTGCGGCAGGCTCCGCCCGGCGAGGTGCAAGAGCTCCAGGGCATTGTCGAAGGAGGCCGAGTCGCTCTGGCCCGGCAAGATGACCGGCGAGAGCTTCTTCAGGTCTTCTCCGAAGTGCTCCGAACGCAGACGGCTCTCGCGCGCCCGCATCCAGTTTATGTTGCCCCTGATGGTGTTGACTTCGCCGTTGTGCGCGATGTAGCGGTAGGGGTGCGCGAGCTCCCAGCTACCTAAAGTGTTCGTCGAGAACCGCTCGTGGATGAGCGCTATCGCGCTGGCGAACGCCGCATCCCCGAGGTCGGGATAGAACCGCGGCAACTGCTGGCCCTTCAAGAGCCCCTTGTAGATGACCGTCTTCGACGAGAGGCTGACGACGTAGCACGCGTGCGAATCCTCGACGGCCTTGTGCAGCCGCCGCCTGATGACGTAGAGCTTCCGCTCGAAGGCCTCCTCGTCTCCGCCACGGCGCCCTATAAAGAACTGCCTGATGCGCGGCATGACGCTTCGCGCGACCTTGCCGACCGCCTCGGGCACCACCGGCACGTCCCTGAAACCCAGGAGATCCTGTCCCTCCTCCGCGCAGATCTCCTCAAGCCGGTCCTCGCAACCGAGCCCACCGGCCTCCCCCGACTCGAAGAGCATCCCCACCCCGTAGCATCCTGCTTCAGGAAGCCCGATGCCAAGCTCTTTGCATTCCTTGCGGAAGAAGCCGTCGGGGATCTGGGTGAGGATGCCGGCCCCGTCGCCCGTCTCAGGGTCGCTCCCCGTCGTCCCCCTGTGCTCCAGGTTGTGCAAAACCTCAAGACCCTCCTCGACCGTCTCCCGCGTCCTGCGCCCGTCGAGCCTCGCTACGAACCCGAGCCCGCAAGCATCGTGCTCGTACATGGGGTCGTAAAGTCCGGGTCCACGGGTCAACGAACGGTCTCCTTGGCGTCCAGGGTGCGGAGCGCCCATTTTTACACGAATTGCCAACAGAGCACAAGTGGGTAGCAATCCTGTTGCATACTAGTACCCGGTAAGGCTTCAGGAATGTAAGGTTTCAGGTTTCAGGACGGTTACGCGAGGCGGACCAGTGGCGTGGGAGTCGCTGGTCTTGCGTTTCGACCGTTCCGCGGGGCACTACAACGAGCCCCGTTGGGGGAGAGCGGTAAGGCCGCAAAAAGCTAATGCCTGAAGCCTAGGTTCTTCGGAAGAAGAACCATTCTAGAGTTCGTCGAGAGCCGTTCTTAGCTTCTCCTCTTCTTCGAGCAGGACGGAGAGTTGGATGCGCAGATCGGCGGCTTCTGCTTCTACCTCGGCGAGGCGCAGGGTGAGTTCCCTCTCGCGGGCTGCGGTCTCGGGGTCGCGCCGCCTGGCGCGGTAGCGTTCTCGGATGCTCTTCAAACGTTCTGCGGCGTCGCGGCGCACGCGTTCGCGGTCGGCCTTGAACTCCTCGCCCTGTACGTACTCCCTTACACGCTTCACCCGCGCGTCGGAGAGAAGATCGGAGATGATCTCCGCCGAGGTCTGCTTGAAAAACCTGTTGGCCAAGGGCTTCCTCCTTCTACTCTCCCTGATTGTACCCCCTGGCCGCCTTTGCGACGTCCCTGACGATGATGCGTCCGCCCGAGCCTGTGCCCTGGAGGCTGGAGAGATCCACGCCCAGCTCGCGGGCCTTGTTCCTGGCTGCTTCCGTAGCTTCCGGTTCTCCGCGCTCTTCCGCGCCTCCATCCACCGGTGAACCAGGGACATCGCCGGTCTCATCAACGACCTCGGGGTCAGGCGTTGTGTCTTCCGGAGCCCCTGCCGTCTGGCTCGCCGATCCCAACGCCTGGCGGAAGAACTGGGGACTGTGCTGCAGAGATGCCAGTACCTCGCTGAAGATAGCCCGCACGTTGTCCAGGCGGGCCTTCAGCTGGGCCTGGGCTTCGACGCCCTTGACCCCCAGCTTCACCTCGCCCAATTCCGCTTTGAGGCCGACATTGATCTGGACCAGGTCCGCAAGCACCGCCTGGAGAGCTACCCGAACCTGCAGGTCCTCGACCTCCAGGTCGATCTCCTCCACGTTGAGCGTCGGCACGTCCAGCACTACGTCGGGATCACCGTAGGTTTCACCGCGGTCCTCCGTATGGGGGACGGCGTAGTCTTCGTTCCGGTACGTACGCCCGTCGTCCTCTACCATCGGGCGGCGCTCCCCTCGTTGCGTCTCGGAGCGTCTGGATGCCATTATCCCTCGTCTCTACAGTACATCTCGCTACTCATCTGTCGTGCCCCTCTCGCGCCGTAAGTAAACTTGACCTGACACCCTAGCAGATAATCCTCGTGTCTGACATCCAAGCAAACGGGGTATAGACGTGGGGTCGCCGGAAGAGGTTGGAATCCTTCCGGATGATGCAGCCGACGCGAAGTCAGGAGGACTAGATGACGCAGGGCAATCAACAGCAAGGCCAGCAACAGCAGGCCCGGGGTCAGCAACAGGGAGGCCAGCAAGAACAGAGCCCGGCGCAGATGCTGGCACGCGCTTTGAGCGAGATCAGGCGCGTTCAGAATATGCTAGAGCTCAACTACCCGAACCAGGCCGACGCCATCAGGATGCAACGCGAGGCAGGGGACCTGATCTGGCAAATAATCCAGGCCATGCAGCAACAGCAACAGCAGCAGGGCTAGCGGTAGCCCGGACAGCCGGTTTTGGGAGAGTCCAACCCTCCCAAAACCCGCGCTGGTCAGCCAATCAGCACGCATCGGCCTGTGGCCTTGCTTGTCAGCATTTCAGCCAAGGCTTGCGTACGCGACGCGCTGAAATGCTTGCAAAGTGAGTTAACACCCTTTGCAAACTCCTAGCGTCTCCAGAAGTTTCTCAGGGCGTCGCGGTTGCCGGACGACCAGTCATCCATCGTGTCCTGCCACGCCCGAAGAAAAGGGGTTACCAGATCTTCCGTGCTCCTGGCGCTGTCCTCCCCCTCGGCGTCCTTCGCCACGCTGCTCGGGCCGGACATCTCGTCCCTTATGGAGCACGCGAACGTAAACAGGTCGTGGTCTCCCCCGACGTCTGGATGCAGGCGCGCCAGGAGCAACCGCCACATTCTCCTATCTTCGAATGCCACGAGCCGCTCGGCGTCCCTCGTTTCGGACACTACACAGAACCTCCTCTGTTTAGCGCATTCTATGCTAGACTGAAAAGCGCTGTAAACCTTGTTGTCTCACAACCGCAATACCTAGAGGAAGCAGGCGGATGTCCGTCCACATATGGCTCGACCGTTTCTCCACGCGTGGGTGATTCAAGCTCCATTTTGGATAGGCGGAGCTTCTTTGTGTAGCATGCGACCATCGCAGAAAAGGAAGACGTGCAGATGAGCGAGCAACCACGCAAAGTGAAAAACGAGGCCATCCCGGAGTGGGCCGAGGGGCTCTACTACAACAAAGGGCTATTTACCGAGGTACTCGTCTACCACGACGACGAGTCCATCTACTTCGAGCACAGGGGCAGGGAGAGCGCCGTGGTGCGCTTCACCTTCGAGATGGTCGAAGGTCTGAAGATAGTCGAAGACGAAGCAGAAGACCAGGGAGCCCAAGCAGAAGAGCAAGCAAACTCGACGGAATAGGGAGCCCGACTCCCGAAAGACACCGGCGGTTGACCAAGGCAAGTACCGAGCGGCGAGGATTCGGTGTGAGACGCCCTCAGTCTTCGTACATCTCCTGTGACATCTGGTCCACCTTGCGTTCGGCGTGCGCCTGCATATCTCCTTCAGCGCCAGTATCCTCGGTGATCTGGTTGGATATCTCCTCCGCCTTGCGCTCATTGTGCAGGTGTGGATCCCCACCTGAGCCCGTCTCTTCGGTCACCCTCTGCGCGAGGTCTTCTTCGGCTTGCGCGGGATCTATGGGCATGTGGTCCTGTAGGGGCATGTCCTGCATCATCCGCCCGGCCTTGGCCTCCTCGTCGGTCACCCCACTCGTGTAATCTGCCGACTCCATCAGCTTCATGGATTCCATTGACTTCATCGACGGCATCGACTCCATCGACTCCATCGAGTCTTCTCTGAGGCCGGGCAGCGGACGCGGCTCGACATCGCCTTTTTCGATCCTCCTGATGACCTGTTGCATCCTCTTGGCGGCCGCCCCCGCCCGCGCCTCGATCTGTTTCCGGGTCTCCCTATCCGCCCTGCGCATCTCTTTGTCCATCCTGCGCTCGGCTTCCTTTTGTCGCCTCTCCTGCTCACGTACGCTCATCTTGCCTCCCGCTCGCTCTCCAGGCAGCCCGAAGGCGGGACGATCCCGCTCTCGGGCCACAAAGGTATTCTACGCCCGCGACGCGTGTCGCCTTTCGATGGGCTTTTCCCTGATCTACGACACATCAGGCGGTTTTCTGGTCTTCGGCGGTTTGGGCGGGATGGGTGGCTTGCGCGGCTTCCTGCCCAGCCCGTCTGTGGCGGCCCGACCGTTCTCGAAGCTTGCGCTCGCTCTCATCCGCACGCCCTCACCTGCCAGCTTCGCAAGGCGCGCCAGATCCACGCCCAGGATCTTGGAGACGTGCGCCACATCCTCGGTATCCTCTATCCGGAGTTGCCAGTTGACCTCCCCGCCCGATGAGCCACCAGACTTCCGCAGCAGGCGGGAGAGATCCACCGCACCGGTAGTCCTTCCTCGAGGCCTGCCGCCGGTTGCCGCCCGGGCTGATGCGGTGCGTCTTCGTGGGGATGGGCGGGACCTTTCGTCGTAAGCTCGACGCTTTACAGGGTTCGAGAGGGTCTCGTAAGCCTGCTGGATCTCTTTGAAACGCTCCTCGGCGTCGGGGTCGTCCGGATTCGCATCAGGATGGTGCTCGCGAGCCAGCCGCCGGTAGGCTTTGCGGACATCGTCGTCGGAGGCCCCCCTCGGCACGCCCAGCAATCCGTAAGGATCTCTCATCGGTACCTTCTAGCCTTCCCACCCGGGTGTTACGGGGCCTCTGGCGAGCATCGGGGAGCCTTCCGGGCTACCGTGGTTGCCGATCGCTCGGGAGATTCTTGATCTCCTTGACTCGCTGCTCGAACTCTTGTGCCGAGGTGGAGTTCTCGAAAGCCCAGGCGAGGTCTTCGATGTTCTGCTCGTTAGATCTCACGAGCACCAGGGCCTGATTGAGGGGCATATCCTCGAAGGCCGCCATCGCGAGGCCTACCACGTCCATCGGTTCGGCCACCTTGGCCTTCTTGCACATGGCGTACATCCTGGCCGCCTTGACGAGCTGTTCCTTGTACTCCTGCAGCGTGCCTCCTCCGTTCTGTGTGGTCATCCCGTTCTCCTCGTAACGCCAGCCGACTCTACCCAGGCCCGGACGCCCCGAAGCAAGGCGAGAGGCTGCGTACTCGGGGCACCCCCGAGTGCACCCTCACGCCCGGCTCGAGTACCGCGGCTAGCTGCGGTCGCGGTCCGACAAAGAGTCGGAGATGCCGCCCAGCAGCCCCTTGTCCTTGCGCTCCTGGCGGTCCCGTTCCTTCTCAGCCTTGTCGGCCTCCGCCTTCGCCTGGCGGGTCTGCTCCTTCTGCGTCGCCTGCTCTTCGGCTTCGGCCTTTCGCTGTTGCGCCCGGCCTTCGGCCTTCTTGTCCTCGTCGCCGGTTATGGCGCCGGCGGCCTCTTTCGCCTTGCCTTTGGCCTTGTCCATCGTTCCTCCTGTTCGCGTCCTTGAGTCGCCTACTACTGGTTAGCGGAGCTCGTCACGTCCTTGACGGTGATGCGCCCTTCGGCCCCGGTCCCTTCCACCTGGGAGAGGTCTACACCCAACTCATCCGCCTTCTGCCTGGCGGCGTCCGTGATGTTCAGGTCCTGTCCTGCGGCGTCCTGGGCGCCCTGCGCTGCCTGCCCGGCCTGGTCGGCGACCTGCCCTGCGGCTCCTTGAGCCTGCTGGGCGGCCCCTCCGGCAGCATCCTGGACTCCCTGAGCGGCCTGCCCGGCCGTCCCGGTTACCTGACCAACCGCCTGGCCTGCGGCATCCTGAGCTTGTCCGGCCGCCTGGCCGGCCGTGTCCTGAACGCCCTGCGCAGCCTGCCCGGCCTGTTCCTGCGCCTGGCCCGCGGCGTCCTGGGCCTGCTGGGCGATCCCCCCGGCGGCCCCCTCCTGCGCCTGCTGGGCCGCCTCGTTCACCGCGTCGTCGAGTTCCTGATCATGGGCCGCCTGGTCGATGGTGCCCTCGATCTCCGTGTAGGAGTCGATCATCTCCTGCAACTGCGCCTGCGCCTGCGGCGGGGACTGTTCCATCAAACTCTCGAGCTGGGCGCGGTCGTTTTGCAGCTGACCCTTGAGCCTGCCGAGCGAGTCGCCGTAGAAGCCCTTGGCGCTCTGCATGACCTGCTCCTGTATCTGCTGCTGGAGGTTCTGTATTTCGCTCACTCCATCTCCTTTCTCATGGGTTTCCTTGGCACGTTAGCCCTGCTACGGCTAGGAATCCGCCGGAGCATGACCTTTGCTGCGCCTCAAAAGCCGGGGCTGGTCGGGCCAGCCCCGGCCGATCCCACAACTACTGGTTGGCGGCGTTCTCCACGTCGCCTATAGTGATCTGTCCCCCGACCCCGGAGCCTTCCACCTGGGAGAGATCCACACCCAGCTCCTGGGCCTTGCGCTGGGCAGACTGCGTGGCGTTGGGCTCTTCGCCCCCCCCGGCGGCATCCTGGGCGCCCTGCGCTGCCTGCCCCGCCGTGTCCTGCGCCTGCTGGGCCGCGCCCTGGGCAGTATCCTGCGCTCCTTGCACAGCCTGTCCCGCCTGGTCGGTAACTCCCCCGGCGGCATCCTGGGCACCCTCCACGGCTTGACCGGCTTGGTCGGCGGCACCTCCAGCGGCGTCCTGGACGCCCTGAACGGCCTGCCCGGCCTGGTCTGTCACCTGGCCTACAGCGTCCTGGCCTTCACCGCCCTGCTCTTGCGGACCGGAGTGCTGCTCGTAGCTCGAATCCTCGGTGGTCTCGGTGGTCTCCGTAGAGGGCGGGAGCTCCAGGTTCAACACGCTACCGTCCGGACCGAGCTGCAGCTTCAGGAGCGACCCGGACTCGTCGGTCACGGTAGTCGTCTTGTTGCCCTGTTCGTCGGTGGTCGCCTCGTAGCCCTCGGCCACCGGCAGATCGGCAGCGTTGCCTACCGGGCGCTCGTCTATTACGTTGCCCTCCTCGTCGAGGACCATCTCGACCAGGTTGCCTTCCTCGTCGACGGTGCGCTGGACGGTGTGGCCCTCCTCGTCGGTGGTGGGCTCGCCGAGCGCCTGGGTGCCCGGGGCGAGGCCGCCCGCCACCTCGCTGACCTGATCTACCGCTCCTCCCGCAGTGTCCTGAACCTGGTCGGTGACCTGGCCGGCGGTGTCTTGCACCTGCCCGGCGACCTGCCCGACCTGATCTGTCACTCCTCCCAGCAAATCTCCGCCCTGCTGTCCCCCCTGATTCTGCTGGCCCTGTCCGCCTTCACTCATCTTTTCTCCTTCCTTCTTTGGTTTCTGTGGGCCGATCTCGCGCCTCGGATGGCCCGAGTCAAACCTGCGCGTTCGCTTCTCTGTCCCTCTTTCCATCCCTGCCGGGAAGTGATTCGTCACCGAGCAACCCGGCGCTTCGCAGCCTGATATGGGAGTCGCGATACGTCACGGCTTCCTCTACCTCCTCGGGCAAATTCTTCCGCTCTGTCCCTGATGCGGCCCGGCCCTCGGGATAACCAGGGAACCGAATCTCCGTCTCCGGGACCTTCTCGAAGCGTAGCCACCGGGACTTCACTTCGGCGGTAAGTTCGACATCCGGCCTCTTAGGGGCGTCCGGATGCTGTCTTGGCTGCTTCAACTCTGGACCACGTCCCTGATCGTTATGAGCCCGCCGGCCCCGGAGCCCTGTATCTGGGAGAGATCCAACCCCAGATCCTCCGCCTTGCGCCTCGCGGCGTTCGTGGCCTTCGGCGGCCCCTCGTCCCCGTCGCCTCCTGCTACATCTCCGGCCTGCTGCTGCGCCTGATCCACCGCCCCGTCGGCCTGGGCGACGGTCTGCCCTACCGCGTCGGTGGCCTGCCCGGTAGCCCGTCTTGCGGTGCCGGTTGCCTGTTGCGCCGCCCCTCCGGCCGCACTCGTCACGTCCTTGACGGTGATGAGCCCACCCGAGCCCGTGCCTTCTAACTGCGAGAGGTCTACGCCCATCTCTTCCGCCCTGCGCCTGGCCGCGTCCGACGCCTTCACGGCTTCTTCGGTCGCCGCCTCCACGGTATCCTCGACACCCCCTTGTGAGGACTCGGCGTATGTCCTCACATCGTCGACGGTGATCCGGCCGTCCGTACCCGTGCCTTCGACCTCCGTGAGGTCCACGCCTCGCTCCCGCGCCTCGCGGCGGGCGGCGTCGGTAGCGTCGACTTCTCCCTGGCGCATGAGACGGTCGGCGTCGATCTCTGAGACGTTGTTGTTAGCCTCGTCGAGCGCCTGCTCGATGGCCTCGTAGTTGTCCATCAGCTCCTGGAAGAGCATCTGGAACGACTCTTCCTGACCGCCTGGGATCTGGTCCGGCAACGCCTCCAGGGTGGCGCGGTTCTCCCTTATTTGCCGTTTTAGCTCCTCGACGGAATCACCGAAAAAGCCCTGGGCTAGTGTCATCGTCTGCTGCTGGACGATCTGCTTCGATTCCTGGATCCCGCGGTTCAGCTTCTCGAGCGCCTCATTCGTCCGAGCTTCAGCCACCGTCTCTCCTCTCCGTAATCTCGCCCCCCGACAAACCTCCTAACGACTCTGTCCTCCTCATGCGGCCCTGGTCTCTACTAGGTTCCCCTGGTCGTCGAAGACCTGCTCGTAGACGTTCCCCGCGTCGTCCTTCGCCCGGCTCACCACCTGGCCCTGGTCGTCTATGTACTCCTCCTCGATCGGCAGGTCGCCGACGTTACCGACGAGGTCTTCATCTGTCACCTCGCCGTTCTCGTTCATGACGGTCTCGAGGATGTTGCCCTCCTCGTCCACCGTACGCTCGACGGTCTGACCGGAGGCCTGATCCGTCCCCTCGGTGGCCTGTCCGGCGGTGTCCTGGGCTTGCTGCACCGCGCCCCCGGCCGCGTTCGTGGCACCCTCTACCGCCTGGCCCGCGGTGTCTTGAACACCTTCCACCGCCCCTTGTGCGGTGTCGGTAGCCTGCTCTGTGGCGCCCTGCACCGTCTCCTGGGCCTGCTCGGTCGCCCCTTGCGCCGCGTCGGTGGCTCCTTCGGCGGTCTGTCCTACCGTATCGGTGGCTCCCTGCGCGACCTGGCCTACCTGCTCGGTGGCCTGTCCCGCGACGTCGCTGACGTCCTGGATCGTTTCCCCCGCGCCTTGTCCGACCTCGCCTACGGCCTGCCCGGTGCCCTGGCCGACTTCACCGACCGCCTGACCGGCACCTTCGCCGACCTCTCCGACGGCTTGTCCGGCACCTTCGCCGACTTGCTGGGCCGTCTGTCCGACGCCCTCGCCGACCTCTCCGACCGCCTGGCCGGCACCCTGGCCTACTTCTCCTACGGCCTGTCCCGCGCCGCCGCCGACGTCCTCGACGGCAGAGCCAGCACCCGAGCCGACGTCTTCGACAGCCTGACCCGTGCTTTCGACCGCCTGGCCCGCGCCTCTACCGACCTCTCCTACCGCTTGACCGGCGCCCTGGCCGACCTCGCCAACGGCCTGGCCAGCACCGGAGCCGACATCCTGTACTGCAGAGCCGGCGCCCTCTCCGACCTCGCCGACGGCGTGGCCCGTACCTGAACCTATGTCTTCCACAGCCGAACCGGCGCCTTCGCCGATCTCCCCGACGGCGTGTCCCGCCCCGGAGCCTATATCTTCCACCGCGGAGCCGGCGCCAGAACCGATGTCTTCGACGGCCGAGCCCGCGCCTTCACCGATCTCGCCAACCGCATGGCCTGCGCCAGAGCCGATATCCTCTACGGCCGAACCCGCGCCAGAGCCGATGTCTTCCACAGCCGAGCCTGCGCCCGAACCGATGTCCTCCACAGCAGAGCCAGCGCCGGCGCCTATGTCCTCCACGGCCGAGTTGAGCCCCTCGCCTACCAGATCACCGGCACCAGCACCGATGTCTTCCACGGCCGAGTTGAGTCCCTCCCCGACCAGGTCGCCAGCGCCAGAACCAATGTCTTCGACGGCGGAGTTCAGTCCCTCACCGACCAGGTCGCCAGCGCCGGCGCCTATGTCCTCCACGGCCGAGTTGAGCCCCTCGCCTACCAACTGGCCGGCGCCAGAACCGATATCCTCCACAGCAGAGTTGAGCCCTTCGCCGACCAGATTACCGGCACCCTCTCCGATGTCCGAAACTGCGGAGCTGACGCCCTCTACCAGCTTCTCGATGATCTGAGGGTTGCGGTCTATGGTGGTGAGGACCCGGTCCAGGATGGCGGTGACGTTATCGAGCCTGACCTTGAGCAGCGCCTGCGCCTCCACGCCCTGAATGACCAGCTTCACCCTGCCAAGGTACGCATCGATACCGACCGACAGCTCCACCAGATCGAGCACCTTCGCGAAGAGGTTGACCTTCGCCCGCAGATCGTTTAGCTCGAAGTTGATCTCGTCCACCTTGACCACGGGCACGTCGAGGAGCACGTCGGGGATCTTGCCGTTCATGGCGGCATCTTCCTGGTCGTACTCTAGCGTGTAGTCCGCGTATTCCTGCTCCGGAACCGTTCTGTCGCCGGGTATGTTGTTCGCGAACCGGTACTCCTCGGTCTTCTGGACCGAAGTGCGGGGGTCGTTCTTCCGAACCGGTGTGTTGTCGGCGATCTCCTGTTCCGTCATGTTTTGCTCGTATCGAACATTCTGCTCGGAGTCTGGAGGTTGTCCCTGCTGCTGTGCGTTCTGTTGCTGCGTGTTCTCTTGCCGTGTCTCCGTCGCTTGGTTCGAGCTGTCGGGTGCCACTTTACGATCTCCCTGTCACTGAAGGTGCGTATATCCTACGTACCTTTATTCCATACAGCACAAGTCTGCAAACCTCCACAGAAAGCCAAACGGGGTTCGCTTCGTATCTATTTCCATTTTCTCAGAGTTAGACTGCTCTGGGTCTTATTCGGTTACGCTCTCTCGTTTTCGTAACCCAGGGCGCGAGATCCCCGGGTTGTGCTTAGAAAAACTTCTTGTACACCCCTATGTTCGAGGTATCACGGACGCCCAATGCTTCTTTGAGCTCGCCCAGGCTGGCGCCCCCGCGCAACAACCTAATGGCGAAAGTGTGGCGGAGGTTCATGGGGGAGACGCGCCACATTCCGACCTGGTCGCAACGTTTCCAGATGGCGTTTTGCAGCGTCTTGGAGGTCGTGACGGGACGGGCGGCGCGGGCGACGATCAACTCCGGCGTCTGGTCGTCGCGCTTGCCGAGGTAGCGCTGGATTGTCTCTACCGTCTCCTCGGAGAGGCGCCGTACGCGCGGTGCGAGGTGGGAGCCGGGACCGCCGAGGTGTACCTGGGCGGCTTCGAGGTCGACATCGCCCTTGAGGAGGGCACGCACCTCGCTCACCGTCACCCCTGTATCGAGCATGAGCCTTATGACCGCGGCGTCGCGGACGTCGTCGCGGGTGTTCAGGGGGAAGGAGAGGAGTTGATCCACCTCTTCTTGTTCCAGGAAGACTATCCGCTGGTCGAGAGGCTGGTGCATTGGTTCGATGGGGTCGAAGTCTATGTCGGCGTCCGTGGAGGCACGGGCCCAATCGAGGAACCTTCTTACGGCGGCGTCCTTGCGGTACACGGTGAAGCGCTTGCGATTGCTTTCGAGCAGATCGTTGCGGAACTCCATCACGGCGCCGACCCCCACGTCCTCGATGCTGCCGACGTCCCTCTGTTCGAGGAAGCGGGCAAACTCGCGAAGGTCGGCCACGTAGAACTCGGCCGTACGCGGGCTCGTGCCGGGGTCGTCTCCGAGATCGGCTGCGAAGGCTTCGATCAGGTCATCTATCCTCACGCGCATCATTCTAACGGCAAATCAGGCCTACTTGATATACTGTATAGGGGTGATCGGTACTCCAAAAGCGTCGTTCTTGCTTGTCTCGCTGACGATCTTGCTGTGCCTCCTGGTATTTCCCGTTCTGCCGGAAGTGGAGACTGCTTCGGCGAAGCTCCCTACGGCCGAGGTCGAGGACACAGGCACGCTGCTTGGGGAGAACTCCCCCAAGCTCCAGGCCCCCCGGAAAGCTCCTCCGGTCACCCCGGGCGGGGGGAAGATCTCGGCGGCCATGAAGATCACCGTACCCAGGCTCGACCTGAAGGATGTCGCCGTGCCGACGGGATCCGGGCAGGCCGAGCTCGACAGGGAGGGCATCCTTCATCTGCGCGGCAGCGGCCTGCCCTGGATAGCGGGCTCGAACACGTTTATCGCGGGACACGCCCTAGGCTTCCCGCGGACCAGGGTACCCTACGCCTTCTACAAACTAGATAAGATGAAACCCGGTGATAAGATCTTCATCGAAGACAAGGACGGACGGAGGTACACATTCAGGGTCTACGACATGCTCACCGTCGAGCCCAACGACTACTGGACGACGTACCCCGTAGAGGGCAAGACCGTCGTCTCACTCCAGAGCTGCGTCCCCATCCCGACGTTCAAGCATCGCCTTATAGTGCGCGGCGAACTGGTCTCTTAGCTCGTCAGCTTTTTGTTTTTGCTGACATGCTGACAAGCGAAGGCCCTAAGGCCTGAGCGTGCTGAAATGCGCGGTATGAGGAAGGCTAGCCTTCCTCATACCGCTCTATGGCGTCGTGGGCGGCGTTGATCTCTGCCGTGACGCGCTCGGCGCGAACCTGCTTCTCCGGGTCGGAGAAACGATCCGGGTGGAAGCGCTTGACCAGTTCTCTGCGTTTTCTGTCCACTTCTTCCATAGGAGCGCCGGGGACGAGGCCGAGCCGGTCGTAGGCGGACAGAACGTGGGGCGGGTATTGTCTCGGGGTGAAAGTGGTGGTCGCGGCTCGCCACGCCGAGGACCCTCCTGCGGCCGCCTCTTGGGCGGCGCGCCTCTCCTCTGCCCTGCGCCACTCCTCGGAGGCGCCTTTCCAGGCCGCCTCGAAGGCTCCCCGCAGGGCCTCGCTACGCTCGCGACCGCTACGGATCCTTTCACGGAAGCGTTCGTCTTCCTGCAGGCTGGAGACGAAACCCTGGGCGAGGCGCCCCAGACGGCGCGGGATGCTCACTGTTCCTTTTTATCCCCCGCTTCCCAGTAATCCTCGGAGTCCGAGAGCGGGCCCGGTCGGCGGAGGACCTGAGTATCGTCTTCCTCTTCCACGCCTTCCATGACCTGCGTCTCATCACCGGCGGCCGGGTCGGCGGGCGGCTCGTCCACCTCTTCCTGCGGCAGGCCGAAGAAGTCGCGCACCATATCTATGTTATCGAGGCCGGTCTCGGCGGCCGAGATCTTCCTCTCCTCCTCGGAGACGCCGAAGTTACGGGCCTCGCGGGCCTTGCGTATCTGGTCCTCGAGGTTACGGATCACCTCTTCGGTCTCGTCCTTGAGCTGCTGTATCCGGTTCTCGCTCAAGTCTATCTCGGAGTTGAGCTTGGACTCTCTAGCTCTCGTCG
>Ga0126312_10001364_pt1 | contig 15925 bp, 19 predicted proteins | sample Plot104A_FD_92537 | JGI IMG/M metagenome (GOLD analysis project Ga0126312, IMG submission 92537) | Serpentine soil microbial communities from UC McLaughlin Reserve, CA, USA - Plot104A | ecosystem: Environmental > Terrestrial > Soil > Grasslands | place: USA: UC McLaughlin Reserve, Lake County... | reverse complement strand
GGGGGGCCGGGGCGTGGGGGGGGGCGGGGCGCCCCGGGGGGGGCGGGCGCGGGGGGGGGGGGGGCGCGGGGGCGGGGGCCGGGGCCGCACCCCGCGGGAGGCCGGAGCCGCCCTGGAGCGGCCGCGAACCGAGCAGGTCGCCGCGCGACGCGGCTCAGCGCCTCTCGGGCGCCTGCGGACCTCCCTCCGGGAAGCCACCGCGTTCGCCCGACCCTTGGGCCCCCTCGTTGGGCGGGTCCTCGGGCGCCTCGCCGGTTTCCCCCTCCGCCGACGCGCTCGCCTCCTCCTCGGGCGGCTCGCTGGTCTCCGAGCCCGGCTCTTCGTCGATGAAGTCAGGTCGTGATTCCATGCTCCCGCGCTACCCGAGCGGGAGCGGCCACGAAACCTGGCCGACGGATAGATGGACGCGGCGCGCGGACGTCACCGCGGCGAGCGGACGTCACCGCGGCGAGCGGACGTCACCGCGGCGATCGCCGTCAGGACGCCTATCGCCTGGCGTGGCCCCGGGTCTGCGTGTCCGCGGGCCCCTCCGCCGGAGCATCGCCTCGCACGCCGGGCTCCGTGCCGGAAGCGTCGCGCCCGGCTTCGGTCCGCTCTGGGGCGGCGTCCCGGTCGACTGGCCTCCGGCCCGGCGGGGTCTCCTCGTCGAGCTCGTAGGTCAGCCTGCGGTGCTCGCGCCTGCCCTTCAAGCCGAGCGCACCCGACACAAGCCCGACCGCGATCGAGCCGGCCGCGATGCCCAGGTGAAGCCAGTTGTCGGCGTCGTCGATGGCCAGGGCGTTCGCCACGTCGTTGCCGTCGACGAAGCCCCAGACGGTCACCCCCGCATAGACCACTCCGAATATCACGAGCGCCAGCGCCGCCGACGCCGCCCGGAGGGAGAACAGCACCAGCAGCGCTCCGCTGGCGATGTGGACGACGTTGTGCCAGCCGTTCACCTCGAAGAACAGGAACGTGTCGCCCGAGGGATCCGAGCCCGTGCCGAAGCTAGAGTCGCCGAAGAAGAACCCGAGCACTCCCGCCGCGAGCAGGCCGAGGCCCAGCAGCAGCGCGAAGGACTGGGCGAGCGTTCGAGCCGCGCCCTCCTTCCGCCCAGCCCGCCGAGCGGCTTCGAGTCGTGTGCGTGCAGCCTCCATGTCCGCCTCCTGATCGTCCATCAGAGGGATACCCGCCGGTTTTCGGCTGCAAACTGAGGCGGTCCTCGCCGGGACGGCCAGGCGCTCCGCCGGGACGGCCATCGCGGAGGAGATGGCGGCTCGCGGACCGGGGGGAGGAGGTGCCGGCCCATAAGGCGATTGCGCCGGCGCGCAGCGGGCATAGGAAGAGCATGTACATAGGCACCTCGATCTTCCTCATCGCGGTCGGCGCGATCCTCGCGTTCGCAGTCACGGCCACGGTGGCGGGAGTCAACATCCAGACGGCGGGCGTGATCCTGATGGTGGCTGGCGGCATCGGCCTCCTGATCACGCTGTTCATGGAGACCATCTGGGCCGACCGCCGTCGCCGCGCGGCCACCGAGGACGTCGGCGTCCGCGAGCGCGAGTACCGCTATTAGTGCTACTCGAGCCGGCGCCGGAAGGCGCCCGCGCCGAGGACCTGAGCGCCCGCCGCTCGGGCCCGCTCGGCCAGTTCCGCGTCCGAGCTCACCACGGTGAGACCGGGTCCGGCCCGCGCGGCGATGTCGTCGTCGGCGGCGTCGCGCCCGGGCCGGCTGGCGAACGCGACCTCCACGCGCTCGCTGTCGAGCTCGAACGGACGGCCGTCGAACACCACGGCCACCTGGTCGCCGCTCTCGCCGGCGTAACGCTCGAGCTCCGCCACGAGCCTCCGCATCGCGCCCCTGCGGTCGCGCCACCAGCCCGTGGGCCGCGAGCCGATCACGTTCATCCCATCAACGAGCAGCCTCGCCATCGGTGGCGTCCTACCGTACGGCTAGTTTCGGCGAGTGCAGACGCTCACCTCCGTGAGCGACCGGGTGCGCGAGCTCGTTGGGAGCGGCGAGTACTTCTGGCTCGACCTCGAGGCGCCCAGCGAGGACGACCTGAACCGGCTCGTGGAGCTCGCCGGCGTCAGCGCGCGCTGCGCTCGGGATGCCGCGCGCTGGGGGGAGTCCCCCCACCTGCGCGAGTACCACGAACAGCTCTTCCTCGTCTTCTACGGGGGGGACGTGGAGGTGCACCTGTTCGTCAGCGCCAGATGGGTGGTGACGGTCCACGGCCGCCCCGCGCCGATGCTCGACAGGCTCCGGGAGCAGCTCGCGGAGGCCACCGTCGCGCCTGCGGCGAGAGTGGTGGCGCGGATCCTGGGCTCGCTCGCCGACAGCTACAACGACATCCTCGACCCGATCGACGACCGGCTGCAGGAGATCGAGCAGCAGGTCGCCGCCGCCCAGGGGTCGATGGTCGGCACGCGGGCGCTGCGGGAAGAGGTGCTCGAGCACCGGGGGCATCTGCTGAGGACCGCCCGGGTGGTGCGCCGCCAGCGTGACTATCTCGACCGCGGCGTCGGGGACATCGAGCGGCTGCCTGGCGTCGAGCCAGCCACAAGCCACGACCTGCGCGACGTGGTGAACGAAATGATCCGCGTGGGCGACCGCGTGGACGACGCCCTGGGCCGGCTCGCCGCCGCGCTCGAGCTGCTGAACGCGACGATGGCGAACCGCCTCAACCTGGTCACGGAGAGGCTCACCGTGGTGGCCACGATCTTCCTGCCGCTCACGGTGGTCACGAGCTTCTTCGGCATGAACTTCGACTGGATGACCGGGCGGATCGACACCTTCGGGGCCTTCCTGGTGCTCGGCGTGGGGCTCTCCGTCGGCTCGGGACTCGCGATCTGGACGTACGTGCGCCGACGCCTCGAGCGCGGGCTGTCCGATTAGAAAGCCGGCCGCGGGCAGCGCGGGACGCTCACCACGGTGGTGCCGAAGCGGCTCGTCGCCTTGAGCCGCGTGTAGACCCGGCGCCCGCAGGCGCGACGCAGGCGGTAGGCGCGCACCCTGACGATGATGTTCGAGTGCGGGAGGTGGAAGCCGAACTCGCGCCCCCGCGCCCTCGCGGTGCCCTCAGCCCAGGCCCGCCAGCGCAGGCGGTGCAGGTTCACCCCGCCGCCGAAGGAGCCCCCGGACCCGAGCACCGCGCACGTGCGAGGCTTGCGGCGAGGGACGTACTCGTCCCCGTCGCCGTTGAGGCACATGATGCGTGTGACCAGGGTCGAGGCGGCGGCGGGCGGCCCGGACGAACCGCCGGACCCCGTCGCGGGCAGGGCGAGGGCGCAGCAGACGGCGCCCAGCGCCAGAGCGGTCAACCGGCCGCCGCTCAACGCGGTAGGCGAAGGTCGGGGGGCACGATCCCTCTATCTATCAGGCCCCGGACCTCGCCGCTACGGCGAGGGTTGAGGAACACGTGGCGCTGGCCGACGCTGAGCTTCTCCACGAGCAGGCCGGCGTCAACGAGCCGCTGCCCGACCTCGAGCGCCAGCCGCTGCTGGTTGCCCGGGCCGAAGCCACGCCCCAGGTGGGTGAACTCGGTGTGGTAGCCGCCCCACTTGCCCATCCCGTCGAGGCGCTGGAGGATGCGGCGGGCCACCCGCCGCACCGGCTCCGGGTCGTCGTGGGCGCGGATGACCGCGTCCGGGGGCTCGAGCAGCTCGAAGACGGCGTCGTCGAGGGCCTCCACGTCCGCCTCCCTCGCCGGGTCGCCTCCCATGCGGGCCACGGCCTCGGCGACCCTCAGCGGATGGGTCGGGCCGATCGGCGGGCGCAGGTCGGCGACCGCCTCCAGCGCGTGTGCCGGCAGCGCCAGGCCGCGCGTTCGCAGACGGTCGACTCCCTGGGTGCGCTCCTCGTAGGACAGTGCCGCGAGCTCCGGATCGCCGTCGTCGAAGGAGAGCGCGAGGGAGTCGCCCAGCCGGCCCGCCAGCAGCCGGAGGTCCCACGCCCCCGCGGGTGGGCCCGCGCCGGCGGCGTCGATGAGCGCTCCTACCGCGGCCGCGACGACGAGCCAGCCGCGCTCGGGCGCGGCGGCGGGATCCGCCCGAAGGGCGGGATCGGCGGGCAGGGCCGCCACCAGCGACCCGCCTCCCGCCGCGAACGCGACCTCCACGGGCTGGCCGTAGCCGCTGCGGGTCAGCGCCAGCTCGGCGGCGCCCCGCCCGAGCTCCTTCTCGAGCAGGCCCCCCAGCTGCGCGGCGCGGTCGCGCGGAGCGCTAATGCCGCCCGCGTCAGCCAACGCCTGTTGGAGCGGGGAGGGCACAGATCCATGGTGCCCTACGCCGCGCCGCTCAGCGCTCCGTCTCCCTTCCCTCGGCCAGGGTCTGTGCGCGCCCGAGGGCCCGCCGCAGGATGCGCGAGACGTGCATCTGCGACACGCCGATCTGCGCCCCGATCTCGGACTGCTTGAGGTCCTCGGCGAAGCGCAGCAGGAGCACTCGCCGCTCACGCTCCGGCAATCGCCTCAGCACGTCGCGGGCGATCGCCCTGCACTCGACGAGCTCGTAGCCCTCCTCCTCGCAGCCGATCGTCTCGGCCACGCTGCCCCACTCGGCCTCATCGTCGGGGATCGGCGCGTCGAGCGACGTCGGGCGTGTCGAGGTGCCGAGCTCGACGGCGTCGAGCACCTCCCCTACGCTCAGCCCGGAGTCCTCGGCGATCTCCGCCATCGTCGGGGACCGGCCCAGCCTCGCGGACAGCCGCTCGATGCAGGCCGAGACCGCGAGCGCCCGTTCCTGGGCCGGTCTCGGGACGGACATCGACCAGCCGTGGTCGCGGAAGTGGCGCTTCAGCTCACCCGCGATGCACGGGACAGCGAAGCTCGTGAACCTCGTGCCCCGGTCGGCATCGAAGCGGTCGATCGCCTTGAGCAGCCCGAGGGCCGCCACCTGGACGAGGTCGTCGAGTGGCTCCGGTCCCTGGCGGTAGCGGTTCGCGAGCTGGTGCGCGAGCGGCAGGAAGCGCTTGAAGAGCTCCTCCCGCGCGGCCGTGTCGTTGAAGCGCGCGTAGCGCCGGAACAGGCGAAGCTCGCGCGCGGGGTCCTTCGCGTGGGCCGCCCTCGGCGGCTTGGCAAGTGCCTGTAGAGGGGACAAGAAAGACCGACCTCCCCGATGTCTCGAACGAAGCTCTTGGCTCGCCGGCGGGGTTTCGGCCGGTCCGTGACGGCTAGCTTACCCGACCTCGTGGCGCTCAAACACCGTCTTCCAGCAGCTCGTCCACCACCTCCAGCAGGCGCCGCCGCGAGTTCCGCGCCTCGCTGCGCAGGCGCTCGAACGCCTCCTGCTCGCCGATCCCGTGCCGCTCCATGAGAATCCCCTTTGCCCGCTCGATCCGGGCCCGACGGCGAAACGCCCCGAGCAGGTCCCTGAACTGGCGGTAGCGCTCGAGGGCCACGTCGATGCCGCCCGCGAGCTCGATCTCGTCGGCCGAGTCGAGGTAGGCGAAGACGCCGCGCGCCGCGGCCTCGGCGAGGAACTCGCGACTCGCGTCGGCGGCCAAGGTCATCACCGGGCAGGTGGCCTCGTCGATGATCCCGGAGATCAGCTCGAGGGCGTGCGCGGTGTCCTCGTGGAGCACCACGATCGCGATGTCCGGGCGGTGCTGGACCGTCGCCGGCCCCACGCTCGCGATCTCGGTCTCGTGGGCTATCACGTCGTGCCCGAGAGCCTGGACTGCCCGGGAAACCGCCTCGAGGTAGCGATGCCGCTCGTCGGCGACCAGCACGCGAAGGTTCTCGGGCTCGCCGGCCGTCATCGCACCAGCCTGACGTTGAGCTTCGCCGTGCCGACGGCGCCGTACAGCCGCAGCCACAGCGGAAGGTACATCTCCATCCCGCGCGCGGCCACGATGCCGCCGATGTCCACGACGTCGCGCCAGCCGAACCCCTCGAGCAGTCCGCGGACCTCCGCCTTGGCCGCCTCGTCGTCGCCCGCCATGAACATCGTGTGCGGCTCGGGCAGGTCGCCGGGACTCGTCATGACGGCAGCGGTGACGGTGTTCAGCGACTTCACCACACGGGCTCCGGGATGGGCGCGCTGGATTCGCTCGGCCAGGCTGTCGTCGTTGCAGACGGCGAGCGTCGGCACGCCGTCCGAGAAGGCGAGCGGGTTGGCCACGTCGAGCAGGACCTTCCCGCCCAGGGCGCCCGCCTGCTCGAGCGCCTCTAGGGACGCACCGCCGTTGGTGGCGTTCACGACCAGATCGGCAGCCTCGGCGGCGCCCGCGAAGTCGCTCTCGGCGCCTCCTGCCTCGGCCGCCCATTCCACCGCCCTCTCGTTCCCCTTCGTGCGGGAGCCCATCGTCACCGCGTGACCGAGCCGCACGAGCGCGGTGGCGAGCGTCCGGCCGACGATTCCCGTCCCCAGCACACCAATCTTCATCTGCGCTCCTTATGGTCCAAGGGATGACCGACACGAGCATCGCAGCCGACAGCGCCCTGGAGGCGGCCAGCTGGGACCTCGAGCCGCTACTCGCGGGCCGCAATGTAGACGTCCTGCTCGACGAGGCGCTCTCGAGAGCCGAGGACTTCGCGTCCGCGCACCGGGGCCGGCTGGCCGAGCTCGACACCGGGAGGCTCGCGGCGGCCATGCGCGAGCTCGAGGGGATCCAGGAGCTGGCCGGCCGCGTGGCCTCCTACGCCGCGCTTCGTTTCTCGCTCGACACGAAGGACCCCACACGCGGCGCGCTGCTGCAGCGGACGCGGGAGCGCGGCGCCGAGCTCTCGACCCTGCTGCTGTTCTTCGAGCTCGAGTGGAACGCGCTCCCCGACGAGGCGGCCGCGGCGCTGCTCGAGGGCGAGGAGCTCGACCTCTACCGCCACTATCTCGCCACCCTCCGCCGCTACCGGCCGCACCAGCTCTCGGAGCCCGAGGAGCGGGTCTTGACGGAGACCGCGGTCACCGGCCCGTCGGCGTTCCGGCGCCTCTTCACCGAGCAGGTCTCCGCGCTACGCGTCGGCCTCGACGAGGGCTCGTCGCTCGAGGAGGCGCTCAGCCGGCTCCGGGACCCCGACCGCGAGCGACGGGCGGAGGCGGCCGGGGCTGTCACCGAGGCGCTGCGCCGCGACCTGCGCACGCGGGCGTTCATCTTCAACACGCTGCTGGGCGACAAGTCCACCAAGGACCGGCTGCGCTCCTACCCGCACTGGCTCGCGGAGCGCAACCTCGACAACGAGGCAAGCGACGAGTCGGTGGACGCGCTGGTCGAGGCGGTCGTGTCGCGCTACGAGGTGGCGCGGCGCTGGTACAGGCTGAAGGCGAGGCTGCTCGGCGTCGAGCGGCTCGCCCACTACGACCGCATGGCCCCGATCGAGAGCACCGAGGAACGGATCGGCTACGACGAGGCCCGCTCGATCGTGCTCGACTGCTACGGCTCGTTCTCGGGCGAGCTCGCCGCCGTGGCCCGCGGCTTCTTCGAGGGGGACTTCGTCGACGGCCCGCCGCGACCGGACAAGCGCGGGGGCGCCTTCTGCTCCTACACGGTGCCCGCCGCCCACCCCTACGTGCTGCTCAATTACACCTCGCGGCCCTCGGACGTGCTGACGATGGCGCACGAGCTCGGGCACGGCGTGCACGCCGCGCTGGCGCGGCCGCGCGGACTGTTCGAGTTCTCCACGCCGCTGACCGTTAGCGAGACCGCCTCGATCTTCGGCGAGACGATCGTGCTCGAGCGGCTGCTGGAGCGGGCTCCGGATGGCCGGGCGCGCCTCTCGCTGCTGGGCGAGTCGCTCGACGGCGCGGTGGCGGCCGTCTTCCGCCAGGTGGCCATGAACCGCTTCGAGGACCGCGTGCACACGGAGCGACGCTCGGCGGGCGAGCTGTCGCCCGACCGCTTCAACGAGCTCTGGCTCGAGACCCAGGCGGACTTCCTCGCCGACTCCGTCGAGCTGGACGACGAGTACGGGCCGTGGTGGTCCTACATCTGGCACTTCATGGACGCCCCCGGCTACGTGTACGCCTACGCCTACGGCCACCTGCTCGCGCTGTCGGTCTACCGCCGCTACGAGGACGAGGGAGCCGACTTCGTCCCGTCCTACCTCGAGCTGCTGCGCGCCGGCGGATCGCGCTCACCCGAGGACCTCGGCCGGATCGTGGGCGTCGACCTGACCGACCCGGGCTTCTGGTCCGCGGGGCTCGACCTGATCGAGCGCCAGCTGGTCGCGGCCGAGGACGCGGCCGGGGAGTGAGCCCCGGCCAGCGTCACGGCACGACCGGGGGGTTGGGATCCGGGAACGGAGGGAGCTTCGGCGGCGGGCCGCAGTGGAAGTCGAACGTCGTGAAGATGCAGCTCGCCGGACAGTTGCTGGTCCAGCAGGTCGTGGCGGTGCAGTCGGATTCGGCTTCCGAGACCTCCCCATAGGAACGTCCGAGGAGGTCGTCGATCATCTCTCTCGGAAACCCGGTCTCGGTCAAGTAGGCCACGGGTCCCTCTGGACCTCCTGGGCGAGGTCGGGGTCCTGCTCGAGTCGGACGATCAGGTGATAGAGCCAGATCCGATACTGCTCGTCGGCGGACGTTTCGTTCATCTTCTAGACCACTGCTTCCTTTGAGGAAGCTGGTAGGGACGGGACAGGGTCAGGCTCCGAACCGCCGAAGCGGAAGCCCCTGCGGCCCAACGCACGCGGGCGAGTCGCGGGTTGGGCGAGCCTGAGCAAGGCGCAGGCGACGCCTGCATAACCGACGTTGTAGTCGGGCGAAACCACCTCCGCGGACTCCGAGCACCACCCCAGGAGGCCGCCCTCGAGCTCGATGGCGGAGGCCTCGAGCAGATCGCCCAGCGAACGCCCCTCCGCCAGATGGCGCTCATCGCCGCTTTGCTGGTAGGCGTCCAGCAGCAGCTCGATGCTTCCCGCAAGCCCGTGGCAGAGCGGCGGTCCCGTCCACCGGCTGCCACGAGCGGTCGTCATAGCCGCTCGAATCGCAAAGTCGCTCGCCTCGGGCAAGAGCCCGACGCGAGCCGCATGGAGCCAGAAGCTGCCGATCCCGGCCGCGCCGTGGCACCAGTACGGCGCCGCGGGATCCTCCCCCTCGCAGCTCGGCCAGCTAAGGCCGCTGCCGTCGTCGAGCGCCGGAGTGGCCAGTCTCGACAGCCAGCGCCCCGCACCGCGCGCCGACTCCAACCAGCGTGTCTCACCCGTCGCGTCGTACAGGTCGAGGAGCGAATCGGCGATGCCGGCGGCGCCGTGCGCGTAACCGAGGTACGACTTTCCGCTCAGGCCGCCGTAACCCTCGGGGATGCGCCAGCACAGGGCGCCGGATTCCCGCTCCACCGCCTGGTCCACGAGGCGCTCCCCGGCCTCCACGGCGTACTGCAGTTGCTCCCGCGCTCCGGTCTCGTCCCACAGGAGCAGATGAAACCGCAGGCGGCCGGCGGTGCCGCCGAAGAGGTCGGGAGAGCCGTGCGGAAGCGAGGCGATGAAGCGTCCGCGGCCCTCCGCCGCCTCCACGAGGCGCCGATCGCCCGGGATTGAGGAGCTCCAGGGGCCGTGCCAGCGGTCGCCCGGGGTGGGGCATCTGCGACGGCTCGGCGGCGGTCGCCATGTACAGCAGCAGCGCACCGAGACCGTAGATGTCGTCCGAGACCGCCGGGGCCCGTCGGCGGGCCTGCTGGGGCGAGACATAGCCCCGCGTTCCCGCCCCCCACGGCACGGACGCCGAGTCCCGAGGACAGGCGTGCTCGAAGTCCACGAGGAGCAGTTCGCCGGCGGAGTTGACCAGCACGTTCGTCGACTTGAGATCTCGATACAGGTAACCCGCGGAGTGGACCTTGCTCAGCATCGCTGTCAGCTCGTGCCCCCACCTCGCGATCTGTGAAGGGGGCATCGTGCGGCCGCTACAGGCGAGCGCCCGGACGTGGGACTCGAGCGTGTTGGCCGCCAGGTCGGACATCACGAGGTACAGGTCGGGGCCGTCCTCCACGAGATCGAGGACGCTCGGGAAGCGCGGGTCGGGCGCGAGCGCGCGGAGGACCTCGCGCTCCAGTCGAACGAGCGATCGTGCGTCACTCCCGTCGGGGTGCACGACGGAGCCGGCGTTAGCCTGCTTCACCACGCAAGGCCGGCCGAGCTCGAGATCGACGGCGCGGTACACCGCCCCGCGGGCGGAGCGGCCGAGTACGCGGGTGAGGAGATATCTACCCCTCACGAGGAGCGTGGGCTCGGGCAGGGCCTCGCTGACCCCGGCGGCGAGGAATGGGTCGACGGCCCATTCCGGTGCGACGAAGGAGAGGCGCCTCAAATCGGGGACGAGCTCGCCGCTGGGGGAGCGCACGGCCATGGCCAGCTCGCCGTTTCGCCGCTGGAGGGAGAGGGCGCCGAATCCGCCGTATCGATAATGGACGATGGCTCCCGGCCGGAGGGGGCGGTCGGAGGGCACCCTGGGGCCTCGGAGGTCGGCGGTGGCGCGATCCAAGCCGGCGGCCAGGCGGATGGCGTGGTCGTCGTCGGCCGGGTAGACCGTGATGATCTTGCCGATCTGGGCGAGGCCGCGCCGGCCCTCGTTGAGCTCGACGAGCGACCCCGGCGTAGCGACGACCTTGAAGGCCGCCGGGCTCTCGAAGAGCACCGGCAGAGCGCGCCGCAGGACGTCCGGCGCCGTGACGACAGTGGCCGAAACGTGCAGCTTCCAGCCCTGCTCGGGCACCTCGTAGGCGTCATTCCCGACGACCAGCCAGGTGCCTCGCTCTGAGCCCGGGGACGGCCGGATCGACCAACCCGCGGGGGCCGCGGCGTGCTCCTGGCACGCCGAGCGGATCACGCTCAGGAACGAGTCCTCTCGCGCCGGATAGCCGATGCCCGCGTCGATCCGGACGGCCGGGCCGCCATCGGCGCTGCCCGTCCCCTTCTCCCGGTCGGGCCGCGCCGCCGAGGGGCCATCGACGTTGCCCGCCCCCTTCTCCCGGTCGGGCCGCGCCCTCGTGGACCCCGACGACCGACCGCCGGAGGGGGCGCTCCTCAATCTGCCGTCCCGGGGCCACGGCGGGATCACTCTAACCGCTGGGCCACTGGCCGTCCCGGGGCCACGGCGGGATCAGTCCAAGCGCTGGGCCACTAGCGCAGCCGGTCGGCGACCGCGCGGGTCGTCGCCAGCACGTCGCCGGGCTCGTACCTGACCTGGGCGCGGGTGAAGCGGAGCGAAGTGAGGCCCGCCGCCGCGTGCGCCTGGTCGCGCACGCGGTCCTTCGCCTGCTGCGCGGGCGTGCGGTGATAGCGGAGGCCGTCGGTCTCCACGACCAGCCCGAGTTCGGGCCAGTAGAAGTCGACCTGGAAGCCGTTCACGTACTGCCGCGTCTGAGGCTTCGGCAGCCCGGCCCGTCGGGCGAGCGGCAGGAAGCGGCGCTCGAGCTGGGAGTCGGTGAGCGTGAACGTCCTTCGATCGAGCGTCCCGCGAAGCGTCGTGACGCCGGGCCTGCCGCGCGGGAGCACGGCGCGGAGGGTCTCGGGATCGACGAGGTCGCGCTTGTCGGCCTCGTTGATGGCGGCCTCGAGCTCGTCGCGGCTGAGCCTCATGGCCTGATCGACCAGCGTGCAGACGACCGTGGTGACCGGAATACCGCTACGACGCGTCACGTCGCGCTCGCCGAACGCCTCGCGGCGATGCAGCAGGATGCCCGCCCGGCTCCGTCTCACGCCCGCCGGGACCGACACCTCGATCGGCCCCGACCCGGGCCTCCGGATCTCCCACAGCTCAGCGGCGCTCGCGTGGCTCAGGCACGCATGCGGCCCGCACGCGAGGACGGCTCCCATCCAGAGCCCGTAGCGGGTCAGCTCGGGGCGTCCGACGGCATAGACGCCTCGCCAAACGGGGTGCAGGCGCCGGGTGCGGATGCGGTGCTCGATCGCCCGCTCGCTGAAGCCAAGCTCGAGCAGCTGCCAACGCGTGATGACGCCGTGCTGCCTCCGCGCGAGCGCCCACGCGTTCCCGGCGAAATCCTGGAACATTCCCCCCGCCATTGGGGGGTAAAGCGTTCAGGGTTTGCGAATTCGCCCCGGGAGGAGCAGGGCGGCGAAGCCGATCGCCAGGGCGAGCCCGGCGCAGGCGGCCACGCCGGGCCACTCCCAGCGCTGCCAGGCCAGGCCCGGCAGGAAGCCGGCGGCGGCGCCGGCCACGTAGTAGAGCGTGAAGTAGACGGCGCTCGCCACGCCGCGGTCGACCTCGCCCGCCTCGGAAACGCCGAGCTGGGCCGCGGTGACGCCAACGAACATCGCCGTGATCACGAGCGTCAGGGCGGGCAGGAGCGTGACGATCAGCGCCGGCAGCGAGAGCAGCACGCCGGCCGCCGAGGAGCAGAGGCCGAGCAGGGCCACGCGGCGCCAGCCGAGGCGGTCCGCCAGGCGGCCCGCGGGCGGGCCCGCCACGCCGAGCGCCCAGAGCAGGAAGATCAGGCTTACCGCGCCGGTGCCGTAGTCGAAGGGCGGCTCCTCGAGCCGGAAGGTCGCGTAGGAGAAGACGCTCACGAAGGTGAAGAAGAGCGCGCTCGCGGCGAGGCCCGGGCGCAACACGCGGGGGTTTCGGAGCTCGCGGAGGACGGCCGAGCGGGCCCGCTCGCTGCGAGTGGGCAGCGGCGCCTCCGGCAGCGTGCGGCGCATGACGAGCGCCCCCGCCACGGGCAGCACCACCAGCAGGCCGAGCGCGAGCCGCCAGCCCACGGCGGCCGTCACGAGCCCGACGCCCACGCGCCCGAGAACGCCGCCGGCGAACAGCCCGGCCACGTAGAGGCCCATCGCGCGCCCCCCGAGACCGGGGGTGAAGACCTCGGCCACGTAGGGCACGCCCACGATCAAGAGGCCGGGCATGCATAGGCCCTGGAGCGCGCGGAAGACGAGGAAGAGCGGGAAGCTCGGCGCGAGCGCGACCAGCAGCGTGGGCACGGCAAGCAGTGCGCTCGCCGCGGTGAGGGTCCCCTTGCGCCCGTAGCGGTCGGACGCGAGCCCCCAGGCCCAGCCCGCCGCGGCCACGGCGAGCACCACGACCGAGATGGTGAGCCCCGTCTGCGAGGGGCTGACCTCGAAGTCCTCACCGAGACGGGGCAGGATGGCCTGGGTCGAGTACATCGTGGCGAACATGCCCGCGGCCCCCACCAGCAGGCCGGACATGTCGAGCGCGCCGGCCGCGGAGGGCGCGGCGCGCTCGGCCCCGGGCGCGGGACGCCCCGCGCGCTCGCCCCCGGCCGCAGGGGGCGGCGGGCGCTCGGCCCCGGCCGCCTGGGGGGCGGCGCGCTCGCCCCCGGCCGCGGAGGGCCGTGCGCCGGTGATGGTCGAGGGGTCCCGCACGCGCCCGGCGGTCGGACGAGCGCCCATGGCGGCTCAGGCGAGCCCGGCCGCCTCGAGCAACTCGCCCGCGGGCCGGTCGGGGTCGTCGAGCGCGCCGTCGAGGCGCCCCCCGGACAGCGAGCGCACCTTACGGGCGAGCTGGTCGGAGCTCATGGGCCGCGCGGGGGAGCCGAGCGCAGCCTCGACACGCGCCAGCTCGCGCCCGTCGGCAGCGAGCCGTGCCTCGGACTCGAGCAAGCTGCGGTCGGTGCGTACCTCCACCCGAGCCACGCCGGCCAGCGCGGTCGCGTCGAGCTGGGCGAAGCTCTCGACCGAGGGCGGCCCGTGAAGCAGCGTGTAGGCCACGAGATAGGGGATCGAGAACTTGGCCTGGAGCCCGTCCTCGGGCTCGCCGTAGGAGGCGGCGGCGATGGAGATCGGGTGGACCGTGGCCGTCACCGGCTCGTCCGGCGCGAGCCCGTGCGAGCGGGCCCGCTCGGATGCCTCTATCGCGGAGTGGGCCTGGAGGCAGCAGGGGTAGGCCTTGATCCAGTTCTCGGACGCCGCGGCGCCGCCGCCGCGCGGGGAGACGAACCGGCCGCGGTACGCATCCTCGAACCCGCGCCCCACCCGCTCGAGGGGCACTGAGGCGCCCGCTGCCGCCAGCCTCGCCGCGCGCAGCCCCGCGGCCGCCGCCATCCCCACCTGCAACGCCTTGCCGTCCGAGCCGAATGCCGCGCGCAGGCCGCCGGCGCCGAGAAGGGCGCCGGCGCTCGCGGTGCGCTCGTCCGCCTCGAGCAGCCGCGCCGCAACAACGGCCGCGCCCACCGTGCCGCACACCGAGGTGGGGTGAAAGCCGCGCTCGTACAGGGCGGGGTGGCTCGAGGCGGCGAGCGCGCCCATAGCCTCGAAGCCCGCCGCGTAGGCCGCCAGCGCCTCGCCCACCGAAGCCCCCACCTCCGCCCCGAGCACGAGCGCGACCGGAGCGGTGGGCGCGCTGAGGTGGGCGAGACCCGGCAGGAAGGTGTCGTCGAAGTCGAGCACATGACCGGCGGCGCCCGCGGCCACGACCGGGTCGCCGATCGCCCGCGCCGCCCGGGCGGCCGGCTCGTCCCTCCCCGCCGCCGCGCACGCGAGCCAGTCGAGCAGGGCGTCGGCGTAGCTCACGCCACGCCGAGGTAGGCCTCGCGCACGCGCGGATCCTCGGAGAGCTCGGCGCTCGACCCGCTCGCCGCGATGCGGCCCGTCTCGAGCACGTAGCCGCGCCCCGCGATCCGCAGGGCGGCGTCCACGTCCTGCTCCACGACGAGCAGCGCGGTGCCGCCCTCCGCCACCGACTCGAGGCGGTCGATGATCTGGTCCACGAGCTTCGGCGCGAGCCCGAGCGATAGCTCGTCGATCATCAGCAGCTTGGGGCGGCTCATGAGCCCGCGCCCGATCGCGCACATCTGCTGCTCGCCGCCCGACAGGCTCCCCGCCAGCTGCGACATCCGCTGGCCGAGCCGCGGGAAGAGCTCGACCACCTCGTCGAGGTCCGCGCCGTCGCGGCGCGCGTAGGCGCCGGCCATCAGGTTCTCGCGCACTGTCAGCCCCTGGAAGAGGTGGCGCCCCTCCGGCACGTGTGCGATCCCCCGCCCCACGATCTGCTCGGGCCGCTGGCCGCTCAGCGACTGGTCCTCGAAGCGCACCTCGCCGGCGGTCGGTCGGATGAGGCCGGAGATGGCGCGCAGGAGCGTGGTCTTGCCCGCGCCGTTCGAGCCCACGAGCGCGACGATCTCGCGCTCCTCAACCTCGAGGTCCACGTCCCACAGGACCTCGACCGGCCCGTAGCCGGCGGAGAGGCCCTCAACCCGGAGCATCGTCGGCCTCCCGGCCGTGGGTGGGCCGCGTCGCGTCGGCCTCCCCTCCGGGCGCGGGCCGCGTCGCGTCGGCCTTCCCTCCGGGCGCGGGCCGCGTGGCGCCGGCCTCCCCTCCGGGCGCGGGCGGCGTCTGGCCGGCCACGGGCTGGCTCGCGTCACCGCGGGCGCGCTGCGCGTAACGCTCGCCGAGGTAGGCCTCGATCACCCGCTCGTCCTTCACGACCTCGTCCGGGGCGCCCCGCGTCAGCTCCCGCCCCTCGTGCATCACGAGCACCTCGTCCGAGACGGCCATGATCGCCTTCATCACGTGCTCGACCACGACGATCGTCACGCCGTCTTCGCGCAGCGAGCGGATCAGGTCGAGCGACGGCTGGATCTCATCCGGGCGGAGCCCTGCCATCACCTCGTCGAGCAGCAGCACCCGCGGCCGCATGGCGAGCGCCTTGGCGAGCTCAAGCCGGCGCGCGTCGGCCACGCTCAGGTCGCCGGGGGAGAGCTCGGCCCGGTGGGCCAGCCCCACGCGCTCGAGGGCCTCGTCGGCCTGCGCGATCGCCTCGCGCGCGGAGCGGGCGCGCTCGGGCCCGTACATGGCCCCGATCGCCACGTTCTCGCGCACGGTCAGGTTGCGGAACGGCTTGACGATCTGGAACGTGCGCGCCACGCGCTCCTTGGCGATCGTCCAGGGCTTGCGCCCGGTCATGTCGCGGCCGTCCACCATCACCTGACCCTCGCTCGGCTTGACGTGCCCGGTGATCAGGTTGATCAGCGTGCTCTTGCCGGCGCCGTTGGGACCGATGATCCCGAGCACGGTGCCCTGCTCGACGGCCACCG
>Ga0126312_10001363_pt1 | contig 15932 bp, 12 predicted proteins | sample Plot104A_FD_92537 | JGI IMG/M metagenome (GOLD analysis project Ga0126312, IMG submission 92537) | Serpentine soil microbial communities from UC McLaughlin Reserve, CA, USA - Plot104A | ecosystem: Environmental > Terrestrial > Soil > Grasslands | place: USA: UC McLaughlin Reserve, Lake County... | reverse complement strand
GCACCACCGTGAAGGCCCCGGCGGATCCCGCAAGGGCGAAAAAGGCGCCACAGACCACGCACAGCGCCACGATTCTCTTGAGCATCTGAACCTCCTCACGCGAACGGTCGTTGTGACCGTTCCCCGCACGCAAGGATGCTCCGCTGGCATTACAGAACGATTACGTGCCACGCGTGCGTAGGATGGCGCCATGGGCGAGGCGACGAAAGCACTCGGCGCCCAGTTCGCGACCGCATTCACGGAAAAGGACTTCGAGCGCGCGGGTGAGCTGCTTCATCCGGAGGTCGACTTCCGCGCGCTGACTCCCTCGCGCTTTTGGGAGGCAAGGAGCCCGGAGCAGGTGACGAGCGAGATTCTCCCCAGGTGGCTCGAGCCCCAGGACGACGTCCAGTCGCTCGATTCGCTGGAGAGCGAGCAGGTGGCTGACCGCGAGCGGGTCGGCTACCGGTTCACGGTCACGAACCCGGACGGGCGGTTCGTCGTCGAGCAGCAAGCGTACGTCTCGGAGCGCGACGGCAAGATCGACTGGATGCGCGTCGTCTGCTCCGGCTTCCGGCCGGTGGCGTAGTTGCTCTCGATCACAGCGTTCGGTCGCGAACACCTTGATGGTGCGATCGTGCTCTTCGCGGCCGAGGGCTGGGATGAGTACAGCCAGGACCCTGAGCGCACCTACAACGCCCTGACGGCCCCGGGCTCAACCACGCTCGTTGCCCTCGACGGGGCCGAGGTCGCGGCGATCATCCAGGTGCAGTCCGACGGACTGATCCAGGCGCACCTGTCGGCCATCCTCGTCGGTGAGCAGTGGCGCGCCGCCGGGCTCGGGCGGGGGCTCCTGCGCGAGGGGCTGGCCCGCGCCGGCGGGATCCAGATCGACATTCGTACCCGTGCGGAGAGCTACTACCGGCGCCTGGGCGCGACCCAGTCCGCCGGGTTTCGGCTGACCCGCTCCGAGCTCGATCTCCCGACCGAGTAGGCGGGATCAGGTCTCATCACGACCCTCTCGACGCCGTGATCAGCCACGAGCGCGCGTCGAGAACCACTCCGCGCTCGTCCGTGTAGTTCACCGCGAGCAGCTCGCGCAGGCGGTTCACGGTGCGGGCGGCCTCGACGTCGCTTTGGCTCTCCAGGACAGCGGTCGTGCTCTGAAGCCCCTTTAGGAACGCAAGCGCGGCGTCCAGGTCGTGTCCGTAGAGCATCGGCTCGCGGACATCCCAGAAGCGGATGTCCACTAAGCCGGCGCCCTCGAGGAGCAGCGTGGTGGCTTCTGGATCACCGAGGGAGAACGGGTCCGAGCCAGGCTCGGACGGCTCCGCCGGGTCTCCCAGCGCGGTGTTGATCGCTCGCATCCATTCGTTGTGCTCGCGTCGCTGCCACACGAGGAGCACCAGGCGAGCGCCGGGTCGGAGCGAGGTCGCGATGTTGGCGAAGGCGGCTGCCGGATCGGAGAAGAACATCGTCCCGAAGCGGCTGATCGCCACATCGAAGCTGGCGGGCTCGAACGGGTGCACCTGGGCGTCGCCCAGCTCGTACCGCACGTTGTCCAACCCCTCGTCGGCGGTTAGCCCCCGCGCGCGTTCGAGCATTCGCTCGGACAGGTCGACGCCGACGACGCGGCCCGGCGCGGCCGCGCGCGCCGCCTCGCGAGTCGTCAGGCCGGTCCCGCAACCGACGTCCAGCACCTCGTCACCCGGATTGATCCCGTAAGCGGCGCGAAGGTGCTCATGATGAGCGCGCAGCTCGACGTCGTAGAAGTCCAGGGCAGATCTCACACGCATACCTTGGAATCGGATAGAACAGGATGATCGTTTCCCGAACGAAGGAGCTGGCATGTTCAAGGGCACCACGGCGTACAGCGGCTTCGCCACCGACGACCTCGACAAGGCGCGCGAGTTCTACGGCGGCACGCTCGGCCTTGAGATCTCCGAGCCTTTCCCCGGTGGCCTGGTCCTGAACCTCGCGGGCGGACGCGACACGCTCATCTACCACAAGCCCGACTTCGCCCCCGCGACGTACACGATCCTCAACTTCGAGGTCCCGGACGCCGAGGCGGCGGTCGACGAGCTCACCTCGCGGGGGATCGAAATGGAGCGCTACGAAGGTTTCGAGCAGGACGAGAAGGGGATCGCGCGGGTGGCCGATGCCCCGACGGGCGCCTGGTTCACCGACCCGGCAGGCAACATCCTCTGCGTCCATGAGCCGATGCAAACTTCCTAGCGCCTCACGCGCCCGAGCCTTCCGCCGGGGTCGTAGCGCCTAAGCCGGGGCCGGGGCGAGCTCGCCCACCCGCTCCACCGCGTGCTCCAGGCCCTCGCGCAGGATCGCTGCGATCTCCTCGAAGAGGGCGGCGTCGGCGATCAGCGGTGGGGCGATCTGAATGATCGGGTCGGCGCGGTCGTCGAGGCGACAGATGAGGCCGCGCTCCCAGAGGGCCTCCGAGAGGACGTCCTTCAGCAGCCACTCGGCGTCGGGACCCTCGAAGGTCTCCTTCGTCTCCTGGTCGCGGACCAGCTCGATCGCCCAGAAGTGGCCCATGCCGCGGACGTCGCCGACGATCGGAATGTCGCGTAGGGCACCGAGCGTCTCGCGGGCGCGGGGCTCGTTCGCCTGAACGTTGGCGAGCACGTCCTCGCGCTCGAGGACATCGATCGATGCCAGGGCGGTGGCGGCGCCAACAGGGTGGCCCCCGAAGGTGAGGCCGTTGAGATACGAGGCGCGGCCGTCAAGGAACGGTTCGGCGACGCGGTCGGAGATCAGCACGCCGCCCATCGCGAAGTGCGCTCCAGTGAGCCCCTTGGCGAATGTGAGGAGGTCGGGCACGTAGTCGAAGCGCTCGGCGCCGGTCCAGGCGCCAATGCGCCCGAACGCGCAGATCACCTCGTCGGAGCACAGGAGGATGCCGTGGCGCTCGGTGATCTCCCGCAGCCCCTGCCAGTAGCCGCGGGGCGGCACGAGACAGCCGCCGGCGTTCTGTACGGGCTCGGCGATCAGCATCGCGATCGTCTCCGGGCCCTCGAAGGCGATGACGTCCTCGATCTCCGCCAGAAGCGCCGCGCAGAGCGCGTCCTCGTCGGCGCCGAGCGGGTGGCGGTAGGCGTTGGTGTTGGAGACGTGGTGGGTGGGAACCGCGAGCGGCTCGAAGGCGGTGCGGCATACCGGGATCCCGGTGAAGCTCAGCGCTCCGAGGGTGACGCCGTGGTACGCGTCGCGTCGCGCGATTGCCTTTCGCCGCTGCGGCTCGCCATTCGCCTCGTGCCACTGGCGGGCGAGCTTCCACGCGGACTCGACCGCCTCCGAGCCGCCCGAGGTGAAGAACACTCGCTCGAGCCCGTCCGGGGCAAGGTCGGCGATCCGCGCGGCGAGCTCGATCGACGGCGGGTGGGCGACGGTCCAGTTCGAGGTGAACGGCAGGCGGCGCATCTGATCGTGGGCCGCCTGCCCGAGCTCGTCGCCATGGGAGTGACCGAGATTGGCGCAGTAGAGCCCGGAGAGCCCGTCGATGTAGCGGCGGCCCTCGGCGTCGTAGACGTGCACCCCCTCGCCGCGCTCGATGATCGGGATTTCGCGGTCGGCATACGCTGCGAGATCCGAGAAGTGGAGCATCAGGTGGTCGTGTGCCAGCCGCTGGAGCCGGTCGCTCATGGGTCCCTTTCGTCGTGCTCAGCAGCTTTTTATGCCTGAGCTCCTGTTGACCTTGTAGTCAATTGTACATATGTGGTAGGGTGCCGCCATCGAGGCCGCGACGGAAAAGCCCGCCAACACCGACGTCGCCCCCACCGGCCCGAACGGCGCGCGCCCCGCCCCGCGCTCGTTCGACGCGATCGTCGTCGGCGGTGGCCACAACGGCCTGACCACCGCCGCGTATCTCGCCCGCGGGGGCCTGAGGGTTTGCGTCCTGGAGCGCCGCGAAGTACTCGGCGGCGCCTGCGTAACCGAGGAGCTCTGGCCCGGAGCCCGTGTGTCGCGGTGCTCGTACGTGGTCTCGATGCTCCAGCCCCGGGTCGTCGCCGACCTGGAGCTCGAGCGCTACGGGTACAAGGCGATCCCGCTCGACCCCGCCTATGTCGCGCTGAGCGAGCAGGGCCCCGTCTTCTTCCACAACGACGCCGCCGGGACGGCAGAGTCAATCGCCAAGCAATCAACGAAGGACGCCGCCGCATACGAGGGCTTCGAGGATCTCCTGTTCCGCGCCGCGAGGTTCGTGCGCCCGATGATGCTGCGCGAGCCTCCGGCCCTGGGATCGAAGCGCCCGGGCGACATCGCCGCCCTGCTGCGCGAGGGCGCGCGCGTCGCCGGGTTCAGCAGGCGCGACGTTCACGAGCTCGTCCGCGTCTTCACGATGTCCGTCGGCGATCTGCTCGACGACTGGTTCGAGCTCGACGCCCTGAAGGGCTCAATGGCCTCAAGCGGCGTAGTCGGCGTCTGGGCCGGCCCACGCACGCCGGGGACCGCGTACAACCTTCTCCATCATGCCCTCGGGGAGCTCGACGGGATCGAGGGCGCATGGGGCCAGGTGATCGGCGGCATGGGCGCGATCAGCCAGGCGATCGCCCGCTCGGCGGAGGCCGCCGGCGCCGAGATCCACACCGACGCCGAGGTCGCCTCGATCGATGTCCGCGCCGGCGAGGTGACCGGAGTCACCCTCGCGGACGGTACCGAGCTGCGAGCCCCCATCGTGGCCTCGGGCGCCCATCCCAAGACCACGATCCTCGACCTCGCCGGAGCGGAGAACTTCCCCACCGAGGTCGCGGAGGACATGAAGCGCTACCGCACCCGCGGCGCCTCGGTGAAGATCAACATGGTGCTCTCGGAGCCGCCGCGCTACGAGGGAGTGACCGAAGACGAGCAGCGGATGATGATGCACGCGGGCGTCAACATCTGCCCTTCGATCGACTACCTCGAGCGCGCCTGGCAGGACGCGACCCTGGGCCGGCCGGCCGCCCATCCATACGTCGAGGCGGAACTTCCCTCGGCCGTCGACACGAGCCTCACCGACGACGACCGCTGGGTGATGACGATGTTCACCCAGTACGGGCCGCCGGATGAGGAGTCCTGGGCCGGCGACGCCCGCGAGCGCTACGCGGACACCTGCGTCGAGAGCCTCGCCCGTTTCGCCCCGAACCTCCCCAACGCGATCCTCGAGCGGGAGGTGCTCGCGCCGCCGGATCTCGAGCGCATCTTCGGCCTGCAGGGCGGCTCGATCTTCCAGGGCGAGCAGGACCTGGCCCAGATGGCGTTCATGCGACCGGCGCCCGACCTCGCCCAGTACGCGACCCCCGTGCAGGGCCTGTACCTCTGCGGCGCCGGGACGCACCCGGGCGGCGGCGTCATGGCCGCGGGCGGCCACAACGCGGCGAAGCGGATCCTCAAGGACCGCCGCCGCTCCCGCTTCCGCCTTCGCAGGCACGCGACTGCGTAGCCGCCGTCCTACCTGAAGGTCGCAGGACGACCCTGAGCCAGGATGGCACGGGCCCGGACACGCTGCCTCCCGCGCGGGCACTATGCTCGCGGCGAGAGAGCGGGAGCCGAGGCAAGGAGAGCCGGGCATGAGCGGCGCGGGATGCGCACCACACCGAGGACTGGGCATGGGACTGATCGCCGTCCTCGCGCTTGCGTTGCTTGCGGCGCCCACGGACGCCGGCGCGAAGCGACGACCCGGTCTGAACGCCAAGGGCTCGGCCGAGCAGGTCTACGTGACCAAGGCGAGGCCCGGCGAGAAGCTACGCCTGGTCCGCGACGGGCAGAAGGTCGCCACCACCGAGGCGGGCTCGCTGGGCGGCGGGCTCTTCCGCGAGATCGGGCCGGGCAGCGGCTACCGCGTTCGCGGTGACGGGCGCCGCAGGTCGGACCCCGTGCGCGTGCTGAAGGACAGGCCCGCTCCGCCGGACACCGGCATCTACAAGCAGGAGCTCCCGGAGAGCGGGTACGGATATCTGCGAACCCGCGACGGCACGAAGCTCGCGATCAGCGTGCGGAAGCCGGACGGGCAGGGGCCCTTCCCCACCCTGGTCGAGTACTCGGGCTACGGGTACGCGAGGCCGTCCAGCGCCCAGCGCGGGATCAGCGATATCGCCACGCTCCTCGGTTTCGCCGTCGTCGACGTGAACATGCGTGGCACCGGCTGCTCGGGCGGCGCGTTCGACTACTTCGAGCGGCTGCAGTCCCTGGACGGATACGACGTCATCGAGACCGTGGCCAAACAGCCGTGGACGCTGGAGAAGCGGGTCGGGATGGTCGGCGTCTCCTACGGCGGCCTCAGCCAGCTCTTCGTCGGCGCCACGAACCCCCCGCACCTGGCGGGGATCACCCCGCTGTCGGTGATCGACGACCCCGCCGCCACGCTCTATCCCGGCGGCACGCTGAACACCGGGTTCGCGCTGGCCTGGGCCGAGGACCGCGACGCCGACGCCCAGCCCGCCACCGAGACCGCGGGGCAGGACTGGGCGTACGACCGGATCCAGGAGGGCGATGAGGTGTGCGAGGCCAACCAGACCCTGCACACCGAGGCCACGAATCTGGTTCAGAAGGTCCACGACAACCAGGACTACGTGCCCGAGGTCGCGGATCCGCTCACGCCCAGCAAGTTCGTCGACAAGATCGACGTGCCGGTCTTCCTCGCCTGTCAGTGGAACGACGAGCAGACCGGCGCCCACTGCCCGCGGATCGCCCGGAACTTCACCGGCACCGACAAGAAGTGGTTCACGTTCACCAACGGACTGCACATCGACGCGCTGGACCCCGAGACCTTCAACCGCTGGTACGACTTCCTGCAGCTCTACATAGCGCGACAGCGGCCGGCGCTCGACCCGATCGTGACTGACGTGATCGCGCCGCAGGTGTACCAGGCGGCGATGGGCATCCCGGAAGTCACTCTCCCCGACGACCCGATCCAAGACGAGCCCACCTACGAGGAGGCGCTGGCCGCCTTCGAGGCTCAGCCGGCAGTACGGGTCCTGTTCGACAACGGCGCCGGCAAGCTCGCGCAGCCCGGAGCCCCATACCCCGGATTTGAGCAGAGCTACGAGAGCTTTCCGATCCCGGCCTGTTCACCCAGCCCGACACCCCCGTGCACCCAGGGGCGCTCCTGGTACCTGGCCGACGGCGAGGAGCTCACCGACACCGCGCCGGCCGCGGAGGGCACGGAGAGCTTCACGTGGGACATGGCCGCGCGGCCGGCAACCAATTTCACCGGGGGCACCGGTAGCGGCGGGCTGTGGGGAGCACTGCCGGACTACAACTGGCAGCAGGTCGACGATACGAACGCGGCCTCGTACATGACGGATGAGCTGACCGAGGACGTCGGGATAGTCGGCGCGGGCGCCCTGGAGGCTTGGGTTCAGTCCTCCGTGCCCGACGTGGACCTCCAAGTGACGGTCTCGGAAGTCAGGCCCGACGGCGACGAGACCTACGTCCAGAGCGGATGGCTGCGCGCCAGCCGCCGCGCCCTGGACCCCCTCCAGAGCACCGAGCTCGAGCCCGTCCCCAGCTTCCTTGCCGCCGAGCGCGCGGACATGCCCGACGGCCAGTTCGAGAAGCTCACCATCCCCCTCTATTACCAGGGCCACGTCTACCGGGCCGGGTCGCAAATCCGGCTGAGCATCACCGCGCCCACGGGTGATCAACCGGTCTGGAGCTTCGACGACACCGTTCCGGAGGAGTCCACTGCGGACATCGAGATCGCCCACTCCGCGGAGAGGCCCTCGCGCCTCGTCCTGCCACAGATCAACGGCCTGGACGCGCCGACAGACCTGCCGCCCTGTCCCTCGCTGCGCGGCGAGCCCTGCCGGGAGTTCGCGACGCCGTAGACCGCCCGGGCGGTCCCCGGACCGCTGGTCAAAGCGAAACGCCGGCCGGGCCGAGGCCGCCCCCCGAAGGAGACGGCGCCTGGCCGGCCGGCGCTTCACGCATTCGCGGCAAACCCCTGGCGCGCGAGGAGTGTCCGCCAAACGCCGGGCCGCCGCATCGGCCCTCCACCACACACCGGCTGCGGGTTTCTACGGAACCGTCAGCGATCGGTCTGCGCCCTGGGATGGCACACCTCAGGCCAGGTTCACCATCACGTGTTTGATCTCGGTGTAGTCCTCGACTGAGTACATCGAGAGGTCCTTGCCGTAGCCCGACTGCTTGTAGCCGCCGTGGGGCATCTCGGAGACGAATGGGATGTGGTCGTTGATCCATACGCAGCCGAAGCGCAGCGCGTTGGCGACCCGGTGGGCACGGGCGACGTCGCGGGTCCAGACGGACGCGGAGAGGCCGTACTTGGTGCCGTTCGCCCACTCGATTGCCTTCGCCTCGTCGTCGAACGGCTGGACGGTGATCACCGGGCCGAAGATCTCCTTCTGGATCATCTCGTCGTCCTGCGCGAGGTTGGCGACAACGGTCGGCTCGAGGAAGTAGCCCGGGAGGTCAGGACGTGAGCCGCCCGTGACGACCTCCGCGGCGTCGGGCTTGCGCTCGAGGAAGCCCTCGACGCGCTCGCGCTGCCGGGCGGAGTTGCGCGGCCCGAGTGTGGTGTCCTCGCTCATCGTGTCGCCCATGACGTAGCCGCCGGCCTCACTGACCAGCCCGTTGACAACGTCGTCGTAGACGCCCTTGGAGGCCAAGACCCGCGTCGCGGCGGTGCAGTCCTGGCCGGTGTTGTAGTAGCCAGTGGCCGCGATCGTCTCCATCGCGCTCGCCATGTCGACGTCGTCGAACACGATCACCGGCGCCTTCCCGCCGAGCTCGAGGTGGACCCGCTTGAGCGTGTCGGAGGCTGCCTTGGCGATCCACTTGCCCGTCTCGGGCGAGCCGGTGAGCGAGACCATCTCGATATCGGGGTGGGTGACGAGGGTCGAGCCGGCCGGCTGGCCGTGCCCCACGACGACGTTGATCACCCCGGGCGGGACGACGTCGGCGGCCCACTCGGCGAACTTGATCGTCGTGATCGGCGTCGTCTCGGCCGGTTTCAGCACCGAGGTGCAGCCGGCGGCGAGGGCCGGCCCGAGCTTCCAGACGGCCATCATCAGGGGGTAGTTCCACGGGGTGATCTGGCCGACGGGACCGACCGGCTCGCGCCGGACGATCGAGGTGTGACCCTCCAGGTACTCGCCGGAGGCGCGGCCCTCGAGGTTGCGGGCGGCACCCGCGAAGTAGCGGAACTCGTCCGCCATCACGGGCACCTCGTCCTCGAGCATCGCCTTGCGTGGCTTTCCCGCGTCCGCCGACTCGAGGTCGGCGATCTCCTCGCCGTGTTCCTCGATGACGTCGGCGAGTGCCAATAGGACGTTTGAGCGCTCGGCCGGCGTCGTGGTGCCCCACGTCTCGAACGCCCTTTTCGCGGCCTCGACCGCGCGGTTCACGTCCTCCTCGGTGGAAACAGGCACCTCGGCGATCGCCTCGCCGGTCGCCGGGTTGACGACCTCCTCCGTCCGGCCGTCGACCGGACCGACGAGCTCCCCGTTGATGAAATTGCTGAGCTTGGTGACCGTGGCCGTTGCCATGTCGCTCCTCGCCCGGGCCTACTTCACGACGCGGATCAACTTCTTGTTGACGAACTCCTCGATGCCGAGGCGGCCGAGCTCGCGGCCGAAGCCCGAGCGCTTCACGCCGCCGAACGGCAGCTCGGCACCGTCGAGGCCGACGCCGTTGACGTAGACCATCCCGGTGTCGAGGGCGTCAGCGACTCGCTCCGCCTGCTCGAGGTCGTTTGCGAACACGTAGGAGCCGAGGCCGAACGGCGTGTCGTTGGCGATCTCGACCGCCTCCTCCTCGGAGCCGGCCCGGAACACCATGGCGACCGGCCCGAAGAACTCCTCGCGATAGGCCTCGTTGTCCGGCGTCACCCCGGTGATGACCGTGCTGGGGAAGAAGTTGTCCTTCCGTTCGCCGCCGGCGACGACCTGGGCCCCTCCGGCGACCGCGCGATCGAGCTGGTCCTGCAGCGTCTCGGCGGCGCTCGATGACGACAGCGGCCCCATTTCGGCGTCGTCGGACATCGGATCGCCAGGCTCGGCGGCCGTCATCTTGTCCTTGAACTTCTCGATGAAGTCGTCGTAGAGCTCATCGGCGACGATGAATCGCTTCGCCGCGTTGCAGGACTGACCGGTGTTGTCGAGCCGGCCCGCGACCGCCGCATCGACGGCCTCGTCCAGGTCGTCCGCACCGAGGAGGACGAACGGGTCGGAGCCGCCCAGCTCGAGCACGACCTTCTTCAGGTTGCGGCCCGCGATCTCGGCCACCGCGGCGCCGGCGCGCTCGGAACCGGTCAGCGAGACGCCCCGCACCCGCGGGTCCTCGATGACGGTCTCGATCTGGTCATTCGAGGCGAGAATGGTCTGGTAGGCGCCGTCGGGGAAGCCGGCGTCGCGCATCATCGTCTGGATCGCCTCCGCCGACTCGGGGCATTGGTGGGCGGGCTTCAGGAGAATCGTGTTGCCCGCGGTGAGGTTCGGGCCCGCGAAGCGGGCGACCTGGTAGTAGGGGAAGTTCCAGGGCATGATTCCCAGCAGCGGGCCGACCGACGTCCGGCGGATGACCGCCGTGCCCTCGCCCGCGAGCAGGTCGATCGGCTCGTCCTTCAGGAGGTTCTCGGCGTTGTCGGCGTAGAAGCCATAGATGTCAGCGCAGAAGTCCACCTCGCCGAGCGCCTGCTCCATCGGCTTGCCCATCTCCCGGACGATGATCTCGGCCAGCTCCTTGCGCCGCTCGGAGTGAAAGTCGGCCACCTTCCTGACCAACGCGCCCCGCTCGGAGACGGAGGTCTTCATCCCCCAGTTCTTGTGAGCATCCTCCGCCGCCGCGATCGCCGCCGAGAGGTCCTCGTCTGAGATCTGCGGATATTCCTTGAGGGTCTCACCGGTCGCCGGGTTGATGACTGCGTACTTCGAAGCGGTTGCGGTTGCCATTCGTTCGTCCTCCGAATTTTCGAGTTGTCCGTGTTTCGATCAATCCAATTAGTGGGCGCCGGGCTTCGCGCGCGCGGCGGTTGCACCGGCGCCGTCCGAGCCCGGGGCTCCATCGGCCCGTGCGGGACTCATGCCCAGCACGTCCTCCGGTGGCGTGTAGTCCATCCCGACTCCCTCGGCGACCGCCGGATGGGTCACCTTGCCGCCCGCCACGTTCACCCCGAGCTTGAGGCCCGGGTCGCGTTGGGCCGCCTCGACGATCCCGTGATCGGCGAGCGCGAGCACGTAGGGCAGCGTGGCGTTTGTAAGGGCGTACGTCGATGTGATCGGCACCGCGCCGGGCATGTTCGCGACGCAGTAGTGGATGATTCCGTCGACCCCGTAGGTGGGATCCGAGTGCGTGGTCGGCCTCGAGGTCTCGAAGCAGCCACCCTGGTCGATCGCCACGTCGACGAGCACGGCGCTCTGCTTCATGAGCTTGAGCTGGTCGCGCCGGATCACGTGCGGGGCGCGGGCGCCGTGCACGAGCACGCAGCCGATCACCAGGTCCATGTCGGGAAGCTTCTCCTCGATCGAGAGCGTCGACGAGAACACCGTGGAGGCGCGGCCCCCGAAGGCGATGTCCAGGTCGCGGAGGCGGTCGATGTTCGTGTCGTAGACGAAGACGTCGGCCTCCATGCCGATCGCGATAAAGGCGGCGTGCATTCCAACGGCGCCGCCGCCGATGATCATCACGTTGGCCGGTGCCACCCCCGGCACGCCGCCGAGCAGGATCCCGCGACCACCCAGGGGCCGCTCCAGCATGAACGCGCCCGCCTGGGTCGCGATCTTGCCGGCGACCTCGCTCATCGGCGCGAGCAGGGGCAGTCGCCCCTCCGCGTCCTCGACGGTCTCGTACGCGACGCAGATGGCTCCCGACTCGCAGAGGCCCTGGGTCAGCTCGGGGGCGGGAGCCAGGTGCAGGTAGGTGAACAGCGTGTGCTCGGGGCGAAGCAACGCCACCTCCTCGGGCTGCGGCTCCTTGACGCCGAGGATCAGCTCAGCCTCCTCGAAGACGTCGTCTGCGCTCGGCAGGATACGGGCGCCCTGCCCCTCGAAGTCGCCGTCGCCGATCGCGCTGCCCTCGCCGGCGCCCGCCTGAATTACGACCTCGTGGCCGCGCTCGGTGAGCTCGCGAACGCCGATCGGGGTCAGCGCAACGCGGTATTCGTCGAGCTTGATCTCCGTGGGCACGCCAACCTTCATCGCACCAGCTCCCTTGCTCTCAGCGCCAGCCAAAGCTCGATCCGGTCGGTGGCCCGTCCGAGATCGCGGCCGGTCAACTCCTCGACCTTGCGAATGCGGTACCGAAGCGTATGCCGGTGGCAGTACAGCCGTCGAGCCGCGCGCTCCCAGTTGCCGTTGTTCTCGATGAACGCCTCGAGGGAGCGCAGCAGCTCGCCCCCATACTCGCCCTCGGTGCGCTCGATCGGCTCGAGCAGCCCGTCGCTGTAGGCGCGCAGGGCGTCATCGTCCTGAAGGGCGAGCAGCAGGGTGAACGCGCCCAGGTCCTCATGGGATGCCACGTCCGGTGCCTCGCCGTTCTGAAGCGAGGTGGCCTCGAGCGCGCAGCGAGCCTCGTGGAAGGCGCGCCGGAGCGAGCCGACGGCGGTCGAGCGCGACGCGGCAGCCCGGATCGGCCCGTGGGCGCCGGCCAGCGACTGGCGCAGCTTGCCCGCCAGCTCGGTGGGAGCATCGCCGTCGGCGCTCACCACCGCGCAGAGCAGCGGGTGGCCGGAGGCGCCCGTCGTCGCCACCAGCGCGGGAGCCCCCAGCTCGGCCATTGCCGCCTCCGCGTCGGCCTCGGCGGCGTGGGGGTCATCCAGATCGAAGACGAGGACGGCAGCGTTGCCCGCGATCCCGAATGGACGCAGCCGGCCCATGAGCTCATCCGGGTCGAGGCGGCCCGAGAGCGCCTCGGAGAGGAGGTCCCCCGCGAGCCTGCGCTCCGTCTCGTGCACGACGCGCTCGCGCATCATCTCCAGCCCGACGACCATTGCGGCCTGCCGCGCGATCAGCCGCTCGAAGTCCCCCAGCGCGGGGCCCTTCGAGACGACCGCGAGCCAGGCGATCGGCGACGCGTCACGGCGGCCCGACACCGGCACCACCAGCGCCCGCTCGGCGAGCCCGGGATCGGTGGGCGCGAACGAGGCGACGGAGCCCGCTCCGTCGCGGCTCTCCAGATCGCCCGCCACAATCTCGGCGACCCCCGCGCCGGGCCCGCCCCGTCGCGGGTGGCGCCCCAGCTCGCGACCCCCGGGGTCCAGCACCAGCGCGGCGCCACCGACGGCGGACGCGATCGAGCCCAGCACCTGATCGAGGCCGCGCCCCTCCAGCACGAGGCGCTCGAGGCGCTCGTGAAGCTGGCTCGCGCGGGAAAGCACGTCGTACTGCTCGTTCACCAGCCGGCCAAAGGCGTGCTCGGTGATCGCGATGAACGGCATCTCGTACGGCACCTCGAAGAGCGGCAGCCGGCGGCTCTCGGCCGCTTCGACGATCGCCTTGGGGAGCCGCTTGTAGGAGAAGCCGGTGCCGAAGCCGATTCCCGCGAGGCCGATGCCGTCGAGGAGCTCGACGAAGCGCCGCTGCTTCGCGGCGCTCGTCAGCTGGATGCCCGTGGTGAGCAGAAGCTCGCCGCCGGAGAGCCAGCGGGTCGGGTCCTCGAGCTCGGAGATGTGGACCCAGCGGATCTCGCGGTCGGCACCCTCGCTCCCGGCGGCGAGCTTGAGCCCGCTCTCCTCCGCGAGGCTGCCGACCGTCAGCGCCACGCCTACCCGAGCCTGTTCGCGGCCTCGGTGAGGACGGGCCGCAGCACGCCCTCGATCTCCTCGAACTGCTCGGTGTCGCAGATGAGGGGCGGCGAGAGCTGCACGACGGGGTCCCCCCGGTCGTCGGCACGGCAGATCAGCCCGCGCTTGTAGAGCTCGCCCGACAGGAAGTTTCGCAGGAGGTTCTCGGACTCCTCGTGGGTGAAGCCCTCCTTCGTGTCCTGGTCCTTCACGAGCTCGATCGCGTGGAAATACCCGGCGCCACGGACATCGCCGACGATCGGGATGTCGCGCAGGCCGTCGAGCATCGCCCGGAACTCACCCTCCTTGCGCAGGACGTGCCCGCAGAGGTCGTCGCGCTCGAAGATCTCGATGTTCGCCAGTGCCGCGGCGGCCGCCACGGGATGACCGGCGAACGTAAAGCCGTGGGCGAACATCTCGGTGCCGTGCTCGAACGGCTCGAAGACGCGATCGGATGCGATCAGCGCACCCATCGGCGCATACGCGGAGGTGAGCGCCTTGGCGCTCGTCATCAGGTCGGGCAGGAAGTCGTAGCGCTGGCAGCCGAACCAGTGGCCGAGACGGCCCCAGGCGCAGATCACCTCGTCGGCGATCAACAGCACGTTGTGGCGATCGCAGATCTCGCGCACGCGCTGCCAGTAGCCCTCCTGCGGGGGGATGCAGCCGCCGGCGTTCTGGAGCGGCTCCATCAGCACGGCGGCGACCGTGTCGGGATGCTCGTAGAGAATCTTCTCCTCGATCTGATCGGCGGCCCAGAGGGGATCGCGATCAGCGGGCCAGTGGTAGCTGTTCGTGTTCGGGACCTGGTGGCCGCCGGGGACCAGCGGTTCGAAGTCCGTGCGCAGGGCGGGGATCCCGGTGGCCGCGAGCGCCCCGAGGGTCGTGCCGTGATAGGCGACCTCGCGGGTGATGAACTTGTGCTTGCGCGGGTTGCCGGTGCGCTGGTGGTAGGCGCGGGCGAGCTTGATCGCCGACTCGACCGCCTCGGACCCGCCCGAGGTGAAGAAGACGCGGTTCAGATCGCCCGGGGTGAGCGAGGCGATCTTGGTCGCGAGCTCGATCGCGCGAGGGTGCGCGTAGCTCCAGTTGGTGACGAAGTCGAGCTCGCGAACCTGGCGCTCCATCGCCTCGCCGATCTCGGTGTGGCCGTGCCCGGCATTGACGCAGAAGAGTCCCGAGAGACCGTCGAGGTAGCGCTTGCCGTGCTCGTCGTACACGTAGGGCCCCTCGCCGCGGACGATGATTGGCACCTCGCCGCCGTCAACGTATGCCCCCATTCGAGTGAAGTGCATCCACAGGTGGCGCTTGGCCATCTCCTGCAGGTTCTGGGTGGCAACCGGCTCGGCGGTGGTGGTGCTCGCGGCCATGCTCTCTCCTCCGTTCGGTTATCGACGTTCCGTACAACCGTACCTGAAAAAACTTCAGTCGACCACGGAGATTAGGTTCAACATACCACCCGAGACTTATACGATGCGAATAAGTCGATAGGATCGGCGCGGAGTGAGAGAGAGGGTTAGTCAAGTTGTCGCAGCCTGAGCGTCCCTTCGGAGACCCCCCGCGTGATTCCCGAATGGACGCTGAGGGCGGAACGGACGTCGCCACAGGCACGCCGAGCGTTCGCCTCGACGGGGTGCGCAAGGCGTTCGGCGACTTCGAGGCGGTTCGCGGGCTGGACCTCGACATCGGACGCGGCGAGTTCTTCACGCTGCTCGGCCCCTCCGGCTGCGGCAAGACGACCACGCTGCGCGTGGTCGCCGGGTTCGAGGAGCCCACGGGCGGGCGGGTCCTGATCGACGGCGAGGACGTGGCCGGCCTACCCGCCCACCGCCGGCCGACCAACACGGTCTTTCAGAGCTACGCGCTCTTCCCTCACCTCAGCGTCGGCGAGAACGTCGCGTTCGGGTTGCGGCGGAAGAGGGTCGACAAGGCGGAGGTCGAGCGCCGGGTCGAGGAGGAGCTCGAGCGCGTCGGCCTTGCGCGCGAGGTCAACCGCAGGCCCAACCAGCTCTCCGGCGGCATGCAGCAGCGCGTCGCCTTGGCGCGCGCGCTCGTCAACCTGCCCAAGGTGCTTTTGCTGGACGAGCCGCTCGGCGCGCTCGACCTCAAGCTCCGCAAGGCGCTTCAGCTCGAGCTGAAGCGCATCCAGCGCGACGTCGGGATCACGTTCGTCTACGTGACCCACGATCAGGAGGAGGCGCTCACGATGTCCGACCGAATCGCG
>Ga0126312_10001361_pt1 | contig 15938 bp, 17 predicted proteins | sample Plot104A_FD_92537 | JGI IMG/M metagenome (GOLD analysis project Ga0126312, IMG submission 92537) | Serpentine soil microbial communities from UC McLaughlin Reserve, CA, USA - Plot104A | ecosystem: Environmental > Terrestrial > Soil > Grasslands | place: USA: UC McLaughlin Reserve, Lake County... | reverse complement strand
CGGGCGCTACGCGAGCGGCTTCACGATCGCGCTGATGGCCAAGGACGTGGCGACCGCGTGCGCGCTGGCGCAGGACGCTCCGGTGCCGCTGACCGCACTGCAGCGCGCTCTGTGGCGCGCCGCGGGGGCCGAGCTGGGTCCGGGCGAGGACTTCACGCGCGTGCACGAGCTCGCGGCGCGGTGGTCGGGCGAGCAGACCGGCGCGCCCGGCGGCGATCCGCCGGCGCGGTTGTGCGGCGCGCTCGCTGGCGTCCTGGCGATCGCCGCCCGGGAGTTGCTGGCCCTCGCGGGCGAGATCGGCCTGGACCGTGCCGCCGCGCTCGCGATCCTCAACGCCGGCAGCGGGCGCAGTGAGTTCACGCGCTTGGCGGAGGCGCCGAACGAAACGGCCGGCCGCACGATCGCCGACGCCCTAGCCGCAATCGACGACCTCCTCGCGGCAGCCGACGTGGCGGCGCCGGTCTCGCGGCTAGCGGCGGAGCTCTTGCGCGGCGCCGCGCGCGAGCTCGGGGCAGGGCGCGACCTGGCCGCACTGGTCGCGCCATAGCTTGCTCCTGCATTCCCGCGGGAGCGAGCGCCCGGTCCGGCCGCTCGGCACTCCCGCCTCGGACGAGTCCAGTAGCCCCGCTCGCGTCTTCGTGGGCTGCTTCATTCCGTAGCCGAAGCGGAAGAGGGGTCGCCGTTGCCGCTCTCGAGGAATCGGGCGAGCCTCTTGCCCCTTGATTGCAGAGCCGTCCGAGGGTTTGGCACGCGGACGCCGCCACGTGCCAAAACTCTCGCTAACTCCCGCAAATTGCGGACGATTCTGGCACGTCAGGCCGCCGTTAGTTCCACGAACCTCCCTGCAAAAACAGGCACATTCACCCGGCGCGCGCCTTGGATCGCACCCAGGAGGCCGCCGGTTCGAGTCCGGCTAGCTCCACTCGGAGAACCCCTGCAACTGCGTGGGTTCTTGCGTTTCGGGCGCCGTTGCCCTGGCTGATGCACAGGAGGTCGTTGGCCCGATCTTTGGCCCGATCTCCGCATCGGGTGGTGCCCGTGGGCCGTGGCAATCGCCGATCTGAAGGGGATTCCGCCGCAGTGAGCGACTCAGGCGCGGGGACGAAATGGAACTCCACAAGGAGCGCTTGCGCCTGACCCGGATCGCTCCGGACGCCGGCCGGGAACCGGCTGCGACACCGCCGTCACGGTGCGCCACAACGCCGGCGTCGCGGAGGAGGCGGACGAGCCCTACGCGGGCTTTCCGCCGAGCGAGCCGACCCGCTATCGGGACGGCTGGCTTCCGGGCGGCTAGGAGTCGAGCACGCGCGGCGCGTGCGAGGACGAGTACACGTCCTTGCGCGCGATCAGACCGTCGCGGAACGGGAACACGTCGATCCCGTCCCATTCGATGCGACGGCCGTCGCCGTCCGTGGCGCTGGCGATCCACTCGCTGACCACGAAGTCGTTTCCGACGTAGCGCCGGCGGCCGCTGAAGCGCATGTCGGGCTGATCGACGAAGGTCGACTCGAGCGATCGCGGGCGAGCCAGAGCTCAGCAAGGTGCTCTCGGATCACCTCGAAGAGACGCGCTCGCAGCAGGCGGCCGTCCGAGGCGCATCGAGGCGCGCCGCGAGCGGCCGTCGCGCTTCAAGAGCGTGCTGCTGCGCATCGGCGGAGTCAACCTCGGCGCTTTCTTCGGCGCTCAGCCGGATACGCCGTCGAAGCTGGCCGGCTTCGCGTTCGGTTTCGAGCACCTCGAGATCGCGGCGTATGAGCAGCTCCTGCGCGTGGGGGCGACGCGCCGCTGACTGCGAGACCGCTCGGATCGCCGAGCGCATCGTCGGCGAGGAGCGCGCAGCCGCAGCGGCGATTCGCGCACGGTTCGAAGCTACCGTCGACGCGGCGCTCAGAGCCCAGGGCGTGTCCGCCTGAGCGGTACCTGTGGCGGTGCCTGTCCGACGGTAGGAGGGCGCACGACCCTCGGCGCTGGAACCTGTGCGTGCCGCCGGGCGCATCCGCGTACCGGCGGGGAGGTGAATCAGGATCGCGTCATCAGCTTCCGGCCGCGGACCATCCTTGCGAGTGCCGCTGTTCTGCTCGGGCTCGGCGTCGTAGTGCTCGTCGTCTGGGTGGCCCGCCATGCCCTCACCTGGGTGCTGATCTCGCTCTTTCTGGCGCTGGCGCTCAACCCGGCGGTGGAGGCGCTCCAGCGTCGCGGCCTCGGGCGGCGGTCGGCCGCGGTCGCGGCGATCTACCTGTTCGCGCTGGCGCTCGTCGCTGGCCTCACCGCGCTGCTCGTCCCGACGATCGTGCGTCAGCTCGGCGATCTCGCGGACGCGGCACCCGGCTATGTAAACGACTTCACGCACGGGCGCGGGCCGCTCGGCTTCCTCGAGACGAAGTACCACCTCAGCAGGCATGTGCGCGAGGCCTTGCGCGGCGGCGGAGGCGGCCTCTCCGGCGGTGCCGACACCGCGCTCTCGATCGGCCGCGGGATCGTCACCGGCATCGCCGGCGTCGTGACAATCATCTTCATGACGCTGTTCATGCTGCTCGAGGGCCCGGCCTGGGTCGAGCGCTTCTACAACCTGCTGCCGGCCGAGTCGCAGCCGCGCTGGCGCGCCGTCGGCCGCGACGTCTACAGCACGATCGGCGGCTACGTCAGCGGCAACCTGCTGATCAGCGTGATCGCCGGGTTTGTCGCGACGCTCGTACTGCTGATACTCGGCGTGCCCTATGCATTGGCGCTGGGACTCGTCATGGCAGTGCTCGACCTGATCCCGCTGGCCGGCCCCACGCTGGCGGCGATCATCGTGACACTCGTCGCCTTCGTCGATTCGACCACCTCGGGCATCACCGTCGGCGTCTTTTTCATCGTCTACCAGCAGCTCGAGAACCACTTGCTTCAGCCGCTGGTCTACGGCCGAACGCTTGAGCTGTCGCCGCTCGCCGTGTTGATCTCGATTCTGATCGGCGCGGAGCTGGCGGGCGTGCTCGGCGCACTCGGCGCAATTCCGATCGCCGGCACCCTGCAGGTCTTCCTGCGCGACTGGCTCGAGCATCGCAAGCCGCGCGGAACCGGCGCGGCCGAGGACGGCCACCGCTGGCGTCCGGCGCCGCCGGCTCCGGCGCACCCCGAGCCGGCCGGCGGATAGGCGGCCTACGAGGCGCGGCCCGGTTGAACTCCGCCGCGCCCAGCATGAGGCCGCCGTCGACGACGATCGAGCTGCCCGTCGTGTAGCGAGCGTCCGGACGTGCCAGGACGGCGATCGCCTCGGCGATCTCGTGCCGCTGCCCGGACGGTCGGCCGGCAGCGCGGGGCGCTCCTCGGCGCCCGGTTCCTCGTCGGCGCCGGCGATGTCACGGGTCTCCGCATTGCGACGCACAGCGGCCATCGCAGTCGCCGGCTGGCCGCTGACCATGCACAACCGTCGTCTCTCCAGCGCGTGTAGTGACGGTGCTCGACAAGCAGCGCTGCCGTGCACGTCACCCCGACGGGGTGATTCGCCATCACCCCATCCGCGCGGATTCTGGGCTCGTGGCCGCCAGTGGCTACGAGATCAGAGTGGAAGGCCGTCTGAGTGACACCGTCACAGGCGTGATCGAAGACTTCACGGCGTCCATGAAACCGGCCGAAACGATTCTGCGCGGCGAGATTCGCGATCAGGCCGAGCTGCACGGGGTCATCGGGCAGCTCCAGTCACTCGGAGTCGAGCTCGTCGAGGTTAGGCGGCTGGACTAGCCGGCTGCGGCGCGCCATACGCCACAGAGGCGCGCTGTACACCACACGAAACTCGCGGGTGAAAGGGAATCGCCGCCGCCCGAGCCGGATCCTCACGCCACTCGGGCTCATACGTATGCACTAGCGTCCTTCGACGCCCGTCGCGAAGGGCCGGCATTATCAGCTCGCGACGGACTCGCCGGCGAGCGATTCGGCGGGTTTTCGCTCAGGAAGCTGTTCATGAAGCAAGAGGGGTCGGCACCGCGGCGAGCGAAATTCAAAGCGTCCCGGTACGTGCTCGGAGGCCGGCTGCACGCCCGCTGGCAGGTCCTGCGGCTGCACGCGCGACCGGCGCCCGCAAGACGAATGTGAACGTGCACGCCGACGGGCAGGGCGGAGGCGACGCCTTTTCTGACTCGGACAACAACCTCGAGCCGAGCCATGCGCTTGACCTGCTGGGCGGCAACCACTGCGGCGCCGGCACGGCGGTCATCTCGACGACCGCTCGCCAGGTGAGCACGCTCATGTTCGCGCTCGAGGACTCACGCGCCTTCGATGGCGAAACCGTCGGGCGGTGCGAGGGGTGACGTTGTCCGGCTAGTCAGCTGGCTGGACCGGCGCGCAGCGCGTTTCGCAGCCGCTGAGCACGTCGAACCGGTCGGCGTTGACGCGGTCGTGCCCGGCGCCGCAACGGACGCGGTCTCGCTCACCGTCGCGCACATTGACGACGTCGTTACCGCCGCCAGCTTCAATCAGGTCGCGCCCCGGGCCGCTCTTGACCTGGTCGCGCCCCGCGCCCGTGCGCAGCTGATCGTCGCCGAATGCGCCCTTGACCCGGAAACTGCCATGCGTCGCCCTGATGATGTCGTCGCCGGCGCCGCCGAGGAGAGTGGCGTTGCCCTCCGCCGCGCTGATCCAGTCCGGCCCAGAGCCGCCGTCGACAAAGTCGGTCCCGAAGCTCGCGTAGATGCGGTCCGGGCCGGCGCCGCCGAAGATGCGGTCGTCGCCCGCCTGCCCGAACAGCGTGTCCGCGCCCTGCTCGCCGAGCACAAGATCGTCGCCGGCGCCCGCGTAGATCACGTCCGCGCCGCCGCCGCCGGCGAGCGTGTCGTTACCCGTACCGCCGATCAGCAGGTCAACCCCCGACCCTCCGTCAACGACATCGTCGCCTGGCCCCGCTTCGAGATAGTCATTGCCGCCGCCGCCGCCGCCGCCGACGGCGTCATCGCCGGCCTCTGCGTAGATCTGATCCGCTTCGGCTCCGCCCTCGAGGCGGTCCGGGCCGTCGGTCCCAACCAGGGTCGCCGCTGCCGCCAACGGCGCGAGCACCGCCAGCAGCGCAGCCGCTGCCAGCGCTATGGCGGCGCGCAGTTGCACGGTGCATTTGAAACACCGCGCCGCTGCGGACCTTGCGCCGCGTTTCGTGGACCCTGATCAGCCGTGGCCGGGTCGCTTGCGGTCCTCGCCCTGCCCGAGCCCGGCACGCTCGGTCCCGGCCAGCAGAGCGACCGAGGCGAGCACTGCGACGATGAAGCCGGTCACGTTCAGCTCCATGACGTCGCCCGTCCCGATCAGATTCGCGATCGTGCCACCGATCACCGAGCCGGCGACCCCAAGCGCGAGCGTCCACAGCAAGCCAATCTTTTGGCGCCCCGGAAGTAGCAAGCGGGCCAGCGCGCCGATGATCAAGCCGGCGATGATGAAACCGATCATGGCGTGGACATACCCGCGCCGGACGGCGACATGCTCCATAGCTCAGGAGTACGCTTTCGTCCGGCCGCCTGGGGATCATGAGCCGTCAGCGACAAGGGAGGGCCTAGATGGCAGACGGGGAGCGTCAGGGAGCGGTCGGCGGGATAACGCTCGGCGGCATCATCGTGATCGTCGGCATCGTGCTGATGATCGTGTGGAGCTTCTGGATCGGACTCATCATCGCGCTCGTCGGCCTGGTCGCGTTCGGAGGATTCGCGCGCGGCAAGTGGTATTAGACGCGCGCCGCGCGGGAGGGCTATCGCGCTCGCTGTAGTCCTGGCCGCCAGGCGCCCGCGGTAGCCATGGTGGCCTTCCGCTCCTTGTGCCCCGGGAGAACGCTGCGGCGGCCTGACAGAATCGCGCCGTGCGCGCCAGCCGCCGACAGTTCCTCGCCGGGGCTGCCATGGCCGGTGCGGCGCTGTACCTGGGCGAAGAAAAGCTCGTCGGGTCGCGCCCCGACGGCCCCAACATCCTGCTGGTCGTAATCGACTCGCTGCGCGCCGACCACACGCTCGGTCCCCGCGCGCGCACTCCGACGATCGACGCGCTCGCCCGCAGCGCCGTCGCGTTCCCGAACGCGTTCCCTGAGGCGATGCCGACGGTGCCCGCGCGCAACTCGATCCTGTCCGGGCGACGCATGTTCCCCTTCCGTGGCTGGCACGAGTATCCCGGCCTCGTAACGAAACCCGGCTGGCAGCCGCCCGACGGAATGGGTGACCTACTTACGAGCGTGCTTCGGCGATCGGGCTGGTGGACGGCCTATGTCACCGACAACCCCTTCCTTGGCTTCGCCTCACCGTACGAGCCGTTCCGACGCAGCTTCGACCTGTTCGTCCGCCACGGGGGGGAGATCGGCCGAGGAGGCGACGGGCCCGTCGACCGCGCGACTCTCGAGCACTGGCTGCATCCAGCCGTGCGGAGAGCCGGCGAGACCGACCGCGTGCGCAACTACATCGCGAACGCCGACTACTCGCATGACGAGCGCGAGTCGTTCGCCGCGCGAGTGTTCCAGTCCGCCCACGCGACGCTGGGCCTTGCCGGACGTAAGCGACCGTTCGCTCTGGTCGTCGACACGTTCGAGCCGCACGAGCCGTGGACTCCCCCGAGGCACTACCTCGACCTCTACGGCGATCCGGACTACAAGGGCCCAGAGCCCGCCGAACCTCACTACGGGCGCGCCGAGGACTGGCTCCGCGATGATGAGCTGCCGTTCGTGCTCGATCGGATGCGCGCCCTCTACGCCGCCGAAGTCACAATGACCGACCGCTGGCTCGGCGTGCTGATCGAGCGGCTGCACGACCTACGGCTCGAAAACGAGACGGTCGTCGCGCTGGTGAGCGACCACGGCATCCTGTTCGGCGAGCGCGGCTGGACCGGCAAGATCTCAACCCAGCTGCACCCCGAACTTATCAACGTCCCGCTGCTGATCGCCGACCCGGGAGGGCGCCGGGGTTCGACACATCCCTTCTTCGCGTCGACTCACGACCTGGCACCGACACTGCTGGCGATTGCGGGAGTCGACCGCCCCGAGAAGATGACCGGAGTCGACCTCTCCGCCGCACTGCGCGGCGGGCCGGCGCCGGATCGGCCCTACGCCTATGGGGGCTATTCGGACAGCCACTACCTGCGCGACACGCGGATCGCCTACATGGCCGACAACCGCGGCCAGGACGCGCGGCTGTTCCAACTGAGTAGCGACCCAGCCGAGATCGACAACGTCGCCGCCCAACATTGCGGCCTGGTGCGCTCGCTCTACGCGACCGTGCGCGACCGCGCCGGCGGACCGCCGCCGTGGTACGACGCCTGAGTGAGTCACAGCTCCCGAGCATGCGCGCTCGCGCGGTCCGCCTCGCACTCCGAGTTTTACGCCGTGCTTGAGTCTGTATTCGCTCGGAGAACATCTGGTCAGTGATCCATCGAGCCCGCACTGTCCATCGACATCGCGGCGTCGGCTGGAATGGTGAGGCCCGGGGCGCGCTCGGGTACGAGCGCGACGCCCAGCCCGAGCACGATCAGCAGCAGCGCGACGCCTAGGTTGGTCCCCCGCTGCCAAGGCAACGACTTCTCCACCGCGATCACCGCGGCGATCACAACCATCCAGATGGCGCTCATCAGACCGAGCGCGAACAGCGTTGCCATAAGAGCCCAACAGCACCCCACGCACCAGCTTCCGTGCTCGACGCCCATCCACGCGGCGCCAGCCCTCCCGGGCCGCCACGACCCGACCACGAAGGCAGCGGGCTGCGGCACTTCCCGAGGCAAACGTCCTTGAGCGGAGTGAGCTCGTAAACGGCCGCGATCGCAATCACCCCGGCGGCCCCGTAACGGCCGCCACGGCTCCATGAGAGGGCATCGAGGTCGAGCGAGCGGGTCAGCCGGAATGACCGTCGCGAGCGTTGTCGCCCGCCGCGCCAGGCTCTCGGGCAGCTGGCGGGCCCCCGCCCTGCTCGCCTCCGGCCTGTGGACGCTGGCCATGCTCGGCATCGTCCTCACGCCGCAGATGCCGCTCGGCGTCACGGTCATGGGGCTACTGCAGGCCGCGATCGGCGCCGGGCTCCTGACACGCCCGAGCCCGTTCCCGCCGACGTCCAGGCCCCCGGCACCGCCCCCTCGATCGCGCTGCCCTGAGGTTATTCCCGCCCCGGATTGAGGAAAAGGCGGGCGGCGAGATTGTCTGCAATCTGCGTCTGGACGTCGGCGAGCCGCCTGACCTCAGACCGCAGCGGCGCCGGCAGCGCGCTCGCGCCAGGCGCGTCGACCTCGACGAGGTTCCCGGCGGGATCGCGCAGATAGAGCTGCAACGCAGTCGCCCGGCAGCTCGTAGAGGTGGTGACCGAACCCCGCCCGCTCGAACGCCTTGCGCGCCTCGGCCGCCCTGCAGCGCGCGCTGTGGTGCGCCGCGGCGGCCGAGCTGGGTCCGGGCGACGACTTCACGCGCGTGCATGAGCTCGCGGCGCGGTGGTCGGGCGAGCAGCCCGCCGCACCCGGCGACGATCCGCCGGCGCGGCTGTGCGACGCGCTCGCCGCCTGCTGGCGATCGCCGCCCGGGAGTTGCTGGCCCTTGCGGACGAGATCGGCGTGGACCGTGCCGCCGCGCTCGCGATCGTCAACGCCGGAAGCGGGCGCAGCGAGTTCACGCGCATAGCGGAGGCGCCGCACGAAACGGCCGGCCGCACGATCGCCGACGCCCTAGCTGCTATCGACGACCTCCTCGCGGCAGTGGGATGTGGCGGCGCCGGTCTCGCGGCTTGCGGCGGAGCTGCTGCGCGGCGTCGCGCGCGAGGTCGGCGCAGAGCACGACCTGGCCGCACTGGTCGCGCCATGACCCTGATCGACCTCACGCGGCCGTTCGCGGCCGCACTGTTCTTAAACCGCCACTTCCCGGCGACCGCGCGTAATCCGCACGATGGCGATTGCCGAGCACGGCCTCAACGTGACCTGCGCCGAGTTCGGGGTCGTTACAGCTGCGCGCGTCAGCCGGCGGTGCTGTCCCGTTGCCACGCTCCCAGGGATGTCGATTGTGGCCGCGACTACGCCACTGCCTTTCACTCCGCTTCGTGGCTGTGTGGCCAGGAAACGCTCGATCTCGGCTACGACTAGCTCCCGCTCGTCGAGCCAGGGCGGGTGCCCCCGCGTGAGGGATGCGAAGGAGGCGAACGTTCAGGTCCCCCTCGGCGATCGCCTGCAACGCTTCCTCGAACTCGGGGCGGACGAAGACGTCGCGCTCCGCTCCGAGGAATGGGCGAGCCTCTTGCCCCGTTGATCGCGCAGCCGTCCGAGGTTTTGCCACGCGGACGCCGCCACGTGCCAGAACTCCCGCGAAGTCCCGCAAATTGCGCACGATTTCTGGCACGCTAGGCACCGGCCCATTCTCAAGATCTCCCTGCAAAACCCGCATATTCAGGCGGTGAGCGCCTTGGATCGCACCGAGGAGGTCGCCTATTCGAGTCCGGCTAGCTCCATTAGGGAACCCCCTGCAACTACGAGGGTTCTTGCGTTTCGGACCCCCGTTGCATCGGCTGACGGCGCTGCGATCCTTGGCCCGGTTTTTGGCCCGATCTCCGCGATGGTCACAGACATCGTTGCAGCGCCGGTTGCAGCGCAGGCGGAGGGGCTTGGCTCTACGACGCGGGTTGCGTGCGTTCCCGGGTCGGTCTACGGAACCGAAGGCCACAGGTTCGAATCCTGTCGGGCGCGTCCTCAAAAGGCTCCACAGAGCCAAATTCACGACATTACTCCGACCTCGGCGCCAGCGGGTGGGAACAAGGCGCGAACAGGACTCCGCGGTTGGTCGCGAGCCAGAGCATGTCCAGGTGGGGCGACGGCATGGCGGGATAGAGCGCCGGTTCCCGCACGCGTGGCTCTACCCCGCCCGGTTGGCCGGGCCGAAATGCTGCTGACAAGGCCCTCCCTGCCACTGCTGCGAAAGATCCGTGGCAGCACGGAGGCAAGACTGTTGCTGACCGCGTTTCCCCGCTCCGGGCGCGAGCGTAGCTTCGACCACAAGGTCGAACTACGAAGGGAGCCAGAATGCGAAAGCCAGCAGCACTCGCCACCGTAGTGCTATCGCTCGCGCTGGTGGGCCCGGCGTCTGCGGCAAGCGCAGATCCGCATGCCAGCTGTGCCGGACAGGTGGGTGCGAGCGTCGCTGGTCAACCGGGAGTCCGTGCCATGATCGCGAACGGTTTCATCGCGGAGGCACAGTCCGAAGGTGTGCACCCACCCGGATTCTTCCAGAGCGAGTGGTCCCGGCTGCACCAGCCGCTGGAGGGGTGTTTGGAGTTCATCACCCCGTAGAGCCGCCATCCAAGTCGGGCCCGGTTCATTACGCGACCTGTCGGATCAGGACATCGCTCCAGAGCGCCGAACAGGCTCCTGCGGCAACGAACCGGGCCCGGTAGGGCGAGCACTCGCGCCGCGATGAGTGACTGGCTCGACGGGCACGTTGGGCTGGCCACAATCCCTTTCCCGGGTCCGCCACGATGTGCGGCGCTCTCGCCGCTCGTAGCTTGCTCTCGATCCTCGCTTAGAGGAGTGAGACCATGAGCCAGACGACGAATCGAATCCGACTCGCGACACTGGCCGTCGCCGCGACCGCGGCGCTCGCCGCGACGGCCTGCACGGGCGGTGGGGACCGCAAGGACAAGGCCGGTGGCTCGAACGAGCCGCTCGTGCTGCGACTGGCCAATACCAACGGCCAGCTCGACTTTACGCCGGCGGTGGTGGACTTCGTCGATCGGGTCGAGGAGCTCTCCGACGGCGAGCTGCGCATCGAGGCCGTGGATGAGTGGGGGGACTTCGCCTCCGACGCCGAGCAGCAGGTCGTGCAGGATGTCGCTGGCGGCGTGGTCGATCTCGGCTGGGTTGGCACGCGCGTCTTCGACACGGTCGACGTCAACAGCTTCCAGGCGCTGACCGCGCCGATGCTGATCGACAGCTATGCGCTCGAGAGCGCCGTGATCGAGAGCGGAATCACGGAGGAGATGATGCAGGGGCTCGACGATCTCGGCGTGGCTGCGCTCGGCGTCCTCCCCGACGGTCTCCGCAGGCCGATCGGAGTGACCGGACCCATCGTCGGCCCGGCGGACTGGCGCGGGCTCACCTTCGGCACCTTGAGGTCGAACGGCCAGGCCGAAGCGATCCGCGCGCTCGGGGCCACGCCGGCACAGGTCCACCGGGAAGGGCGCGAAGCAGGCCTGGAACGCGGGTCGATCCAGGGATTCGAGACGAGCATCTGGAGCCACCGGCACGACCCCGAGCTTGCGGTTCTCGCTCCCTACGTGACCTCCAACGTGACTCTCTGGCCGCAAATGGATGTCCTCCTCGCCAACCCCGCACGTCTCGAAGCGCTGACCGGCGAGCAGCGGAGGTGGTTGGAGCAGGCAGCCCACTACGCGGCCCGCTCGGCCGCACTCGCCGACACGGACGCACAGGTTCTCAACCAGTCCTGTGCGTCGGGCGTGCGCTTCGCGGAAGCCTCCGACGCCGATCTCGCCGCGCTCGAAGCCGCCTTCGCCCCCGTCTACGCGAAGCTCCGACAGCAGCCGGAGACGAAGGCGCTCATCGAACGGATCCAAACGCTCAAGCAGTCGACCGCAGCGGAACCCGAGCCCGCCCTCCCGCCGGACTGCACCGGCAAAGTCCCGGAGCAAGCCGCCGGCGGCCCGGGGAGGGCCCCCGAGCGCCTGAACGGCACCTACCGGTACATGCTGACCCAGGAGGATGCGGACAAGGCCGGCGACCCCGAGAAGGGCCTTCCGCAGGTCAACACGATCACATTGAAGGACGGCCAGCTGGAAGGCGGCTGCTTCGGCACACAGGGAGGGACCTACACCGTCGACGATGACCGGATCACCTTCGACAGCACCGAATACGACCCAAATGTCACGGTCAGCTTCTCCGTGGACGAGGAGGGCAACCTCCACCTCACCCCCATCCGTCCCATCGATCCGGGCATCGCGTTCACCTGCTTCTACAAGCCCTGGACCAAGATCGACTGAACTCGGCCGGTTCAGAGCGCTGCCGCCGAACGAGAGCTCGCCCGTGAGGCCCAACTGTGATGCTCGCGTATCGCCTCGATAACGAAGGGCCTCGTGTCGAGAACGGGGTCAGTAGCTCGTCATCGGTGTCCCCTCGGGTCGAGGGTGTGGAGCACCGCTCATATCTCTAGTCGCCACCGCGGACGGCGGTGGAGCAACTGCTCGAAGGACCGCGCGGGTCGACGGCCGACCGGCGCTGCCGGAGGGCGGTCAGGCCGCCAGACGAAACTCTTTTGGACTTGCGGTCGCGGGCGAGCATCCAATTTCGCCTGATCCTCCCGACCAGGAGGCCATTGGTGGGGACACGGTGGGAACAAATCGAGTCCCCTCGTGGCTCCTTGTGTCCGCTCGTGTCCGGTTGGAACCGGCCGCTGTGCAGGGATTTCCGATGAGGACTGGGATTGCGGGCCGCTAGAGCGGCCTTCTACGGAACCGAAGGCCACAGGTTCGAATCCTGTCGGGCGCGTTTTAGGACCCCGGCCCATGAGCGGGAGCCGCCGGTACGTGCGAGCGGGCCTGACGGCGCGGTAGGGTCCGGTGCACACGTCGCAATGTTCGGGGAGCTAGATGGCCAAAGCTCATTTCACGCTGGCGCAAGGGACGGTTCCGCCTAACGCCACCAAGGCGGGCAACGAGGCTGACGGCACGGCTCTGTACGTGGCGAGAGCGGAGTACGAGGGCGGGCACCACCCTGGCAAGTACCGGAAGGGGTGGAGCGCGGCGTCGATCTCGTATGGCGGCCGCGAGGTCTGGGTGCCGGAATTTTACGTCTGGACCGGTCTACTGAGTGATGGAAGTCCGGGCCAGTGGGTGCCGATCCCTGCCGAGGGGTTTGATCCCGTTTGGTGCGGTGCTGAACAAGACCTGACGCCGCTCTACGCGGCCCGGGTGCACCACGCCGGCTCGCTGCAACTCGGGAAATGGCGGAAAGGGTGGACGGCTGCATCGATCCCTTACGGGGGACAGGAGCTGTGGCTGGCGGGCGCCGAGGTGCTGTGTCCCGGGGTTCCCCTCGACTAGAGGCGACTCCCGCCGGCTGGAGGGGCGCTTGCGGCCGACGCGGCGCACGTAGTGCGAGCGAGGCTCCGTTATTTACGACTGCGTGGGTCGAGTCGGAACCGCACTCCGACCCAGTCGCCTCGACGCGCGACGTCCCCGCGACGGTTGGGTCCTTACCATCCGCGGACGTCAGTCGGCTCGGACTTGTTCCGCATACGGCGTTTCGCAATGGCTGAGAGGAAACCCGCAAAGAAGACCAAGGCGTCCAAGGGATTCACGGCCGAGAAACGGGCCGCGATGAGGGAGCGCGCCAAGGAGCTCAAGGCCGCGCGTGGCAAGGCGGACGCGGAAAGCGACGTCCTCGCGAAGATTGCCGAGATGCCGAAGGCCGATCGCGTCATGGCCGAGCGGCTCCATGCCCTCATCAAAGGCAGCGCGCCAGACCTCTCGCCGAGAACCTGGTACGGGATGCCCGCGTATGCCAAGGACGGCAAGGTCGTCTGCTTCTTCCAAAGCGCGCAGAAGTTCAAGTCGAGGTACGCGACGTTGGGCTTCAGCGACAGGGCGAACCTCGACAAGGGCGACATGTGGCCGACCTCCTTCGCGCTTAAGGAACTGACCGCCGCCGAAGAGAAAAAGATCGGCGCGCTCGTCAAGAAGGCCGTGAGCTGAGGACTCAGCCTCACTGATCCGGCTCAGGGCGCCAGCGACGGCGGCGGCGACCACGAGCCGGTGGCGGGCGGTGCTCATCCCTACCCGGTGGTTATCAACTCCGGGGACCTCGACGCCGGTCAGCGCTTCGCTGACGCCGGGTGCGCCGTGAGCGAGGCTCCCGGGCTGAGTGGCGAACGCCGCGTCGCTCTCGTACAGCGGCATGAGAGCTAGGTCCTAGTGCGGTGCCGGGAGCGCTCGCTCCTCGTCCGGCTCAGGCGGCGGCGCCGCGCGAGTCTGAATGACGATCGCGACGATCACGATCGCGCCGCCGACGAGCGTGAGCGTGCTGGGGCGCTCGTCGAGCGCGAGCCACACCCACACCGGGCCGAGAACCACCTCGAGCAGCGTGATGAGGCCCACCTGCGCGGCGGGTATCAGCCGCGCGCCGACGGTGAACAGCGCGAAGCCGACACCAATCTGACCGATTCCGAGCGCCGCCAGCCAGGCGAGGTCGCCGCCGCCGATCTCGCCGGGGCTCGCGAAGGGAAGGAAGGCCGCGATGAGGATCGCCTGCGCGAGGCAGGAGGCTGGCGCCATCGAGACGTCGTGGCGCCAGCGCGTGATCACGATCATCAACGCGAAGGCGAGCGCGGCGAGGAACGAGAGGCCGTCGCCCGCCAGGCTGCCCTCGCCCGGGGCCCCGAGCATCAGCGTGAGGCCGGCCAGCGCGACGGCCATCGCCACGACCGTGCGCCGTGTGATCGGCTCGCCGAGCGTCACCCGTGCGAGCAACGCCGCGAGCACAGGGGCGGCGGCCATGATGAACAGGACCCGTGCGACGCTCGTGTGGTTGAGAGCGGCGATGAAGCTGCCCGACGCGGTCGCGATGCACAGCGCCACGGCGACGCCCGCGAGGCCGACGGACCTGAACGCCCGCACCACCCGGCCGCGTTCGACGACTGCGACATAGACCAGGAGCGCGGCCCCCGCCAACGCAGCTCGGCCGGAGACCTGGGTCGCCGTATCGATTGTGAGCTGGCGCTGAAGGACGCCGGCGGTCGACCACGCGACTGCGGCGAGCGCCACGTAGATCTGCCCCCGGCGTTGGCGCCGCGACCCTTCGAGCGCCACCGTCGTCGTGGTCACGCCGTCAAGTGATATCGAATGTGACGCTGGTCCCTGGGTGGCCACTACTCTGACGTGACGAACGGCCAAAGGAGGCGCACCATGCCCGAGCACCAGACCGGCACCCGCGAGGATTGGCAGGCGGCCCGCGATGAGCTTGCGAAGCTCGAGGCCGAGCACGCGGAGCTCGGCCGGAGGATGACCGAGCAGCGACGTGAGCTTCCCTGGGTTCCGGTGGAGAAGGAGTACGAGTTCGACACCGAGGACGGGAAGAAGACGCTCGCCGAGCTCTTCGACGGACGCTCGCAGCTCCTCGCCTACAACATCATGTTCGGGCCGGATTATGAGCTCGGCGCCTGCCCCGGGTGCTCGAACCTGGGGGACGAGCTAGACCCGACGCGCGTGCATCTCAACCACCGCGACGTGACTCTGATCTGCTTCTCGCGCGCACCGATCGATCGGCTGATCGCCTACAAGGAGCGGATGGGTTGGGAGTTCCCGTACGTCTCCACCAATCGGACTGACTTTCCGTTCGACTTCGGGCTCGCCCTCACGCCCGAGCAGGCCCAGCAGATCCCCGAGATCACCCAGATGCTCGACAATCCGCCGGAGTGGCTCGAGGACTGGGGGCGGCAGGTCGGAGCCAAGCTCGAGGACGGCCTGCGCGAGAACCCGAGCTTCATCGCGTTCGCGCGCGAGAACGGAACCGTCTACCACACCTACACGGTGTCGGCACCCGATCGGTTCGTCGCGCCGTACAACTCGTTCCTGCTCGAGCGAACGCCGAAGCGGGCGCCCGAGGAGCCACGCGCCTGGCGCAAGGACGAGTACCCGGACTGATCGCGGCGCGTTCGGGCGGCTACGGCACGTAGCGGGCGAGCCCCTGAGTCGTATAGATGGATCCGGCCGCGAGGATCCGGCCGTCGTGGAATGTCAGCGCTCTCGCCGAGTCCTCGCCGCTCCCGAAGTCCGTGACCACGATGCCGTCGCCTCCGAAGCTCTGGTCGAGCCGTCCGCTCTGCCGGTAGCGAAGCAACGCCCAGTCGCCACCGCCGGCGCCCGCTCCGCTTCCACCACGGTGCTCCCCGTCGCAAAGATGGAGCGGCCCCTCGTGGCCAGCCGGTAGGCGACGTCGAAGCGACCCCCGCCCGAAGCTCACCGTGCGCT
>Ga0126312_10001360_pt1 | contig 15941 bp, 17 predicted proteins | sample Plot104A_FD_92537 | JGI IMG/M metagenome (GOLD analysis project Ga0126312, IMG submission 92537) | Serpentine soil microbial communities from UC McLaughlin Reserve, CA, USA - Plot104A | ecosystem: Environmental > Terrestrial > Soil > Grasslands | place: USA: UC McLaughlin Reserve, Lake County... | reverse complement strand
CGGCCGCCCCGATGCCCACGCCCGCCTCGAGGCCGAGCGCCTGGAAGAGCGCTGCGCAGGCGAGGAGCTGAACGCCCCATGCACAGAGCTGCGCCGCGGCGGCGAACGTCCCGCGCCGCGGATCGCGGAACACCTGCAGCCCGCTTCGCACGCGCAAGAGCGCACCTCGCACCGCTCGAGCGATCCGCCCCAGCCGTCCGCCACCGCTTCGCTGGCGGACGAGCGTGGGTGCGAGCACGACCGCGACGAGGATGAGGAGCGGCGCCGAGCTGAACAGGAAGAGCCGGGTGGAGCTCGAGTGGAAGAGGTCGGTCGACCAGACGATGATCACCCCTAAAAGCGCCAGGGCGACGATGTTCAGAGCCGTCTGCGAGACCAGGGTTCCGAGCAGCACCGGAAACGTCTCGCGCACGCGACCGGTGCGCCGCGCGAGCACCATCGCCCGAGCCGGCTCGCCGAGCCTCGCGGGTAGGGTCGCGGACATCAGGACGCCGATCATGGTGGCCGAGGTGACGTCGCGGCGCCGCAACGGGCTGCGCGGTAGGGCGGCGCGGGCGATTGCAAACCACGAGGCGGCGCGCATCAGCATCGCGGACATCATCAGGGCAGTCGCGATCAGCACCCAGCCGGCATCCGAGCGGACGATGCTCTCCACGACGTTCTGAAGCCCGATCCGGTGAGCGGCAAGCGCCGTAAGCCCGGCGCCAAGCACGCCAGCCACCCCCAGCCCGACCCGCCTTCCGAGCCTGTGCCTGGCCATGGCCCGCGCCGGGGCGGGATCGAGCGAAGGCAACCGCCTTGGCGGCCGGCGCTCCCCGCCGTTCATCGGCGTAAGTCCGACCCGGCGCGCGAAGCGCTCACCGCCCGTAGCCGGCGCCGGGGCCCGCTGGGCTTCCTCGTAGACCTCCTCGACCTCCGCGGCGACGTGAGGCCACGCGTAGCGCCCGGCCGTCTCGCGGGCCGCGCGACCCATCGCCTCGCGCCTTCCGGGCTCAAGATAAAGGCGCTGAAGCTCCTCGGCGAGCCGCTGGGGGTCGGCCGGGGGCACCAGGATGCCGTCCGTCCCGTCTGTGACGACGTCGGCGTAGCCGGCGATCTCCGAGGCGACGACGGGCGTTCCCGCCGCGAAGGCCTCCGTCAGGACCATTCCGAAGCTCTCGCCGGCGAGCGACGGAGCGCAAAGGACGTCCGCCTCGTGCAGATGGCGCCAGAGCTCATGGCCGCCCACGCTGCCGCGGGTCTCCACGCGCGACTCCGCCGCCGGATCGCCGAGGTAGCGCTTCACGTCCTCCGTGCTGGAGCCGATCACGGTGAGTCGGGCGGGGACGTGCTCGATCAACCCCTCGAACGCCTGAAGGAGAACGGGAAGGCCCTTGCGCTCCTCCGAGCGGCCCACGAAGAGGATCCGAAGCTCCTCCGAGCGCGGCTTAGGCCCGATGGGCGGCGCGTCGATGTCGACCCCGTTGGGGACCACGCGGTACTCGCCGCCGAACCAGCGTTGGCCCGTCCACGCGGCTGCCTGGGACACCGCGATGCGGGCGCTGAGCTGGTTGAGCTTGCGCCGCGCGCCGATCAGGCTCGCGATCCGGTTCGGCAGCGGCTTGGTCGAGTAGGCGTGGAACGTGCCGACAACGGGCGCGCCGCGAAACGAGCATGCGTCCCAGCTCAGGGCCGGAGCCGGCGGCTCGTGGACGTGCACCACGTCGAAGCGCCCCGCAGTGAGCTCGCGGCGCATCTTCGTGACCCCGTCCGGGAAGATGCAGAGGTTCGATACGGCGCCGTTGGCGCCAAGCCCCACGGTGCGACCGAGTGGGATCAGGTATTCGGGGACGGGCCGCTCCTCGGGGATGCCGCGGTGAAGCAGCCGGCTGAGGCGGTCCGGCGGATCCCACGGCGCCAGCACGCGCACCTCGTGGCCGCGAAGGATGAGCGACTCCGCGAGCGCTTCCACGTGGCGGTTGACGCCGCCCGCGTACGTCCACGAGTACGGGGTCACGATCGCGACGCGCATGGCGGTGATCCTAGTCGTGCGTGGGGGCGTCGCTGTGGGCACTGGGAACTTGAAGCGTCACTGGGTAACGTGGACTGAGCCAGCCCGGGCCCGCAGGCGCAAAGCGCGGCCAGCCTAGGGACGAGGCGGTGCGACGCCAGCTCAGGTTAGCGGAGAAGGAGCCCACCAGAGGGGCGACTCCTAGCCGCCGGGCGGGGACGCGTCGCCCACGCCAGGCCGGCGGTGGCGGCGCACAGCGCCGTCCCGATCATCAAGACCAGCGCGCCCGAGTCGTTCGCGAGCGTGCCGGCGGCCGTGGCGCCTGCCGCGCCCGCAAAGCCGGCCCACGCAATGCGGCGAGGCCCGAACCATGACTGCACCCTGCGCCTGCCCGCGATCCCCGCGAGGATCGCCGCCACGGCAATCCACAGCACCGCCGTGCCCGCGTAGTGGCCGAAGCTGTGCGCGGACAGCCGCAGCCGCCGCTCGGCCACCTGGGCGAGATCATCGAGCCCCCCGGCATGCAGCACCGACCGCGTGAGGTGGGCGTCCGCGCCCAGCACGAGATCGGCGAGGGCGAGCGCGGCGAGCGCGGCGAGCGGAGCGGCGATCACCAAGGCAGCCCGGCGACCTCCGCCGCCGAGGCAGGCAGCGATCGCGATCGCGGCCCCGATCGGGATTCCGATTGCGGCTCCCACGTCGGCGCCGAATCGTCCCGGGGCGAAGGCCGCGACCGCTCCGATGGCGGTGAGCGCGAAGCCCAGCGCCGCCCGCCGCACGGCGATCCACGGCGGCGCCCAGGCCGCGAACGCGGCGCCGGTGGCGATCGGCACGAGGGCGGCAACGGTCGCCTCGATCTCGTTGCCGATCCCGTAGAAGCGCACTCCGAAGGCGGGGTTCGGGCCCATCAGGGAGAGCTCGGTCAGGCTCGAGCCCGCGATCACGTCTACGGCATATCCGGCCACCGAGGCTCCGCCGGCGATCGCCAGCGCGCCGAAGGCGGGGGCGAGGCGAAGCGTGAGCACGGCCAGGGCGGGGGCGCCGGCGCCCGCGATCAGCCGCTCGACCAGCTCGCTGGGCTCGAGCGCCGCGGTGACCAGGAGGACGGCGGGAAGCCAGGCGAGGGACACCGCCAGCAGGGGCAGCGAAAGGCGCAGCCCGCGGGCACCCAGGGCCACCCCAGCCAAAGCCGCGAGGCCCACCCAGATCAGGAGGTTGGTCGCGATCACGGGGCCGCGGCGGGGCCCGATCACCGCCAGCCGGTCCTCGAGCCCACTCAGGTAGGCGGGATCTGTCTCGCCCGACGCGCGGATGGTCTGCCCCGTCATTTCGTCGGGCACTCCCAGCCCCAGCCGCGTGAGGATCGTCGGCGCCAGATCCGTCGAGAGAACGTAGCCGCGCATCCGGGTGGAGTCCGAGGTGAGGGTGCCGTCAAACCCGATGCCGGCGATGCCGAGTGACAGCTCGCGGTCCGACGGCGGTGGCGGGCGCTCGAGTGCGATCAGGAGGTCGTGGCCGCGAGTCCGCCGCGCGGCCTGCCTCACCCAAGCGAGGCCGGCGGCACGAACCTCGACCCCCGGGCACCTCCGGCACCGCGCCGCCCCGGATCCGTCGATGCGCCCGGCCTCGTCTGCGCCGATCAGCGCTCCGGCGCCAGCCGCCGCGAGGACGCCGACCGGCAGCCCCGCCACCCGCAGCGCGTTCGCGAAAAGCCCCGGGACGATGTCGGCCGGGACTCCCTGCGCCCGCCGCTCGAGCTGCCGCCACGCGACCCGGGGGATCCCCGCGGAGCGGATGGGGAGGGGCGGCAAGTCGACGTCGTAGAGCACCGGGGGGACGCGATTGCCCTGGCTTGTGTCGAGGAAGGTCTGGGCTGGAGGCACCCGGCCGATCCCGGCGCTCAAGAGTCCGATCGCCATCCCGTTCGCCCGCGCGAGCTGGGCGGGCGTCGTGCCGCGTGGCACCACCGCGATCGTGATCCGCGTCGGATCACGTCGCGCACACCCGGCGGCGGGGGCCTCGTCGCCGCGACCCCCCGGATTGTCTGACACGTGTGTCTGACAATGCCGGGAGGGCTGCGGCGCCGAGGCCCCCGCCGCCACAGGTCTCCCGAGCAGCACTGCGCCAAGCACTACCATCGCGGCGATGGCCGATCGCGCTCGCACGTTCGCCAAGTTCACCTTCTTCAAGCTCGACCCCGCGTGGCATCGCCGGGACCCCGAGGCGCGCGCGGAGGATAAACGCGAGTTCGCCGCCGCCTGCGAGGACTTCGCCCAGGATCGCTCCCTGCGGGCCTATTCCACGGTCGGCACGCGCGGGGACACCGACCTCCTCCTGCTCACCCAAAGCCCCGTCCTCGAGGACATCCACACCTTCCACGTGGTCCTCGCCCAGAGCGGGCTCGCGAAGTGGGTGCGGGTCCCGTACTCCTACCTCGCCATGACCAAGCGCTCCCCCTATTCCGACTCCGAGGCGCGACCCGAGATCTGCACGTCAGAGCGCCGGTACCTCTTCGTCTATCCGTTCGAGAAGAAGCGCGAGTGGTACCGGCTGCCGGCGGCCGAACGCCAGCGGATCATGGACGCCCACATCGCCGTCGGGCGCTCCTATCCGGAGATCGCGATCAACACCGCGTACTCGTTCGGCCTCGACGACCAGGAGTTCGTGGTCAGCTTCGAGGCCGACGATCCGGACCGGTTCCTCGACCTGGTGCAGGAGCTGAGGGGGACTAAATCGAGCTCGTACACGCTGCGCGACACCCCGATCTTCACGTGCATAGCGATGTCGCTCGGCAAGGCCCTCGACGCGCTAGACGGGATCGCCACGGCACGCGCCGCCCCCGCCCTCACGTAGCTCCCATCTAGAGTTCCCGGCCTCATGACCGACCAGTCCGGCACCTCGGGCCGCCCGCTGCGGGTTGCGGTCGTCGGCTCCGGCCCGGCCGGCTTTTACGCGGCCGAGCAGCTCCTGCGCTCCGAGCGCCCCGTCGAGGTGGACGTGTACGACCGCCTGCCGACGCCCTTCGGTCTCGTCCGCGCCGGCGTCGCCCCCGATCACCCGAAGCTCAAGTCGGTGATCCGCGTCTACGAGAAGACGGCGGCCCGCGAGGGGTTCCGATTCTTCGGCAACATCGAGGTCGGCCGCGAGGTGGGCGCCGCGGAGCTCGCCGGCCGCTACCACGCCGTGATCTGGTCCTATGGGGCCGAGAGCGACCGCCACCTCGGCATCCCGGGCGAGGAGCTTGAGGGGAGCCATCCGGCCACCACCTTCGTCGGCTGGTACAACGCCCACCCCGACTACGCCGACCTCTCCTTCGACCTCTCCCACGAGCGCGCGATAGTGGTCGGCAACGGCAACGTGGCGATGGACGTCACCCGCATGCTCGCGCTCAGCGTCGACGAGCTGCGCTCGACGGACGCCGCCGATCACGCCATCGAGGCGCTCGCCCGCAGCAACGTCCGGGAGATCCTCGTGCTAGGGCGCCGGGGACCCGCTCAGGCCGCGTTCACCAACCCCGAGATATTGGAGCTCGGCAAGCTTCGCTGCGCCGACTGCATCGTCGACCCCTCGGAGGTCGAGCTCGATTCGCCGAGCAAGGCCTACCTGGAATCCGAGGACGCAGACATCACGGCGCGAAAGAACGTCGAGATCCTGCGCGAGCTCGCCGGGCGGGAGCCCGAGGGCAAGCCGAAGCGAATGGTCCTGCGCTTCCTGACCTCGCCGATCGAGATCCATGGCGAGGGCAAGGTCGAGGCGGTGACGGTCGGCCGAAATCAGCTCGTGCGCGACGACTCCGGCGCCCTGCGCGCCAAGGACACCGGCGAGCGCGAGACCATCGAGTGCGGCCTGGTGCTCCGCTCGGTCGGCTACAAGGGCCGCGCCGTGGAAGGCCTGCCGTTCGACGAGCGCCGCGGCGTGATCCCCAACGTCGCCGGGCGGGTCACCAATCCGGGCGGCGGCACGGTGCCCCGTCACTACGTCGCGGGGTGGATCAAGCGCGGCCCGTCGGGAGTGATCGGGACCAACAAGAAGGACGCCCAGGAGACCGTTGACGCCCTGCTCGCCGACGCCGGGGCGGAAAAGCTCTCCGCAGACGTGCCCGACGCCGAGGCGGTCGCCGAATGGCTCGCGGAGTGCGTCCCCGGCCACGTCACCTACGCCGGCTGGGAGGCGATCGACGCCGCCGAACGGGAGCGGGGAGAGCCCCTGGGGCGGCCTCGCGTCAAGTTCGTGCGGATCCCCGAGATGCTCGAGGCAGCGCGCGAGGGGGCGCCCGTCTCAGGCTGAGGACCGGGTACCTACAATCGCGACGAGTGGCCGACCTCGAAGAGATCCGGCAGATGATCGAGCGGGCATTGCCCGGAGCCGAGGTCGAGGTGATCGACGAGACGGGAGGCGGCGACCACCTCCGCGCCACCGTCCGGGCGCCCCAGTTCGCGGGACGCACCAGGATCGAGCAGCACCGGCTGGTGAAGAACGCTGTCCAAGCGCGATTTGACGACGGATCGATCCACGCGCTCTCCATCAAGTGCGCCACTCCGGGGAAGCCGAGCCGCTAAGGTGGGGGCATGGCCGCCAACCCGGAGCTGAAGCAGAAGGTCGAGGAGCTTCTGCGGGAGAACCCGGTGCTCCTGTTCATGAAGGGAACGCCACAGATGCCGCGCTGCGGCTTCTCGATGCGGGTGGTCGGCGCGCTCGAGCAGCTCGGCGTCGAGTACGGAGCGGTCGACGTGCTGCCGCTTCTCGGTCCGCTGCGGGAGGTGACGGGCGAGATAGCCGACTGGAGCACGTTCCCACAGCTCTACGTGAACGGCGAGTTGGTTGGGGGCTGCGACATCGTCGAGGAGATGTTCGAGTCCGGCGAGCTGGCCGAGATGCTCGGTGCCGAACAGCCGCAGCATGCCGAGGCACCGGGCTCGCAAGCGCCGCCGAATCCGCAGCAGAGCCCGCCGCTGCGGGTCGACCAGGGCTAGAAGCCGACGTTCCTAGATCGCGGCGCGCTCCGCCGCGTCCTCGCGAACCTGAAACGAGGAGCCACAGCCGCACGCGGCGACGACGTTGGGGTTGTTGACCACGAACCCCGCGCCCTGGAGGCCGTCGACGTAATCCACCTCGGAACCGAACACGAACTGCATGCTGACCTTGTCGACGAGTACGGCAACGCCTTGGTGCTCGAAAACGTGGTCGTCTTCCTTCGGCTTGTCGAGCGCGAGCGCGTACTGGAAGCCGGAGCAGCCACCGCCCCGCACGGCGACGCGCAGGGCGTGCTCCTCGGCGCTGCCGTCGCCGGCGAGAAGATCCTTGATCTTCCCGGCCGCCGTGTCAGTCAGCTTGACTGCCGCCTTCGGGGTATCCACCGCTTTAGATTGTATAGGCGTCGGGGGCCGGCTTCGTCGCCGGCTCCGGTGCGCGCCGCCTCCGCAGTGGTCGGGCTGCCTTCTCCGTGCCTTCCGTACCTCCAGTCGAGGTACTCCAGGATACGACGCGAGTCGTGCACGACCTCGTCGCGGTCGACGAGCACGGGCACCCTGTCCTGGCGGGTGAGCTCCTCGATCTCGGGCCGGCTCGCGCGCCGGTATGGGACCCGCTCGGTCCTGTGTGCCAGCTCGAGCCTCGCAAGCCGCCGCGCTACCGCGCCGCACGGACACAGCACGTTGGTGGGCGTCGGGCACCGGTAGAGGACGATCCGCTCCTCGGTCATCGCTCCGATAGGACCCGCCCCCCGAGGCGGAGCAGGGGCCCCACCGCCGCCAGCGCCGTCTCCTGGATGCGGCGGGTCTTCTGCACCCGGTCGCCGAGCTGCTCCATCTGCCAGCGAACGGCGTCCTCGAGCGTCTCCTCGTGGGGCCGCGGCTTAAAGCCGAGCGCCTTGCGCGCCTTGGTGTTCCTGTACGTCCACCAGCACGTAGCCGAACGCGCCTCGTCAGGCGATACCGGCACCGGGAGGCCGACCCGCGCCATCAGCGCGATCGCTCGCGCGGTCGGCGGGCCCGGAAGCTTGACCGGCGGACTCTCGCGGCCGGAGATCCGTGCGAGGTCGGCGAACAGGCGATCGAAGGTGAAGTTGCGGCCGCTGAGGATGTAGCGTTCCCCCATCTCGCCGCGCTCGTCTGCGAGCAGGTGGCCCTTGGCGACGTCGCGGACGTCCACGACGTTCAGCGCACCTTCCACGTAGACCGGGATGCGGCCAAGGAGGAAGCGCCGGATCAGCTCCATCGACGTCCCCTTGGGATCGTCGGGCCCGAACACGAACGATGGATTGACGATCACGACCCCCAATCCGTGCACGGCGACGCGCAGCGCCTCCACCTCCGCCTCATGCTTCGAGTTCATGTAGGCGATGCCGAGGTGACCGGCGCGAAACTCCTGGTTCTCGTCCGCGGTGCCGCCGGGCTTCGCGGGGCCGATCGCCGCCACTGAGGAGGTATGGACGACGCGCTCGACGTGTGCGGCGAGCGCCTCCTCGAGCACGGTACGGGTCCCCTTCACGTTGAGCTCGAAGACCTTGTCCCGATCCTGCGAGCGCATCGACGTCGTGCCGGCGAGATGGAACACGCGCTCGACGCCCTCCATCGCCCGGCGCACGGCCCGCCGATCGAGGACGTCTCCACTGGCGCGCTCGAACTCGAGGTCCGCGAGGTGATCGAGGTCGGAGCCGCGGCGGACGAGCAGCCGCAGCTCGTCGCCGCGCGCGGCAAGCGCGCGCGCCACGTGCGAGCCGAGGAAGCCGCTGGCGCCGGTGACGAGCGTCTTTGGCATCAGCGCCGTGATGGTAGGCGCTCCCCGCCGCGGGCTCCATCGCGGGTTGGCGAGCGAAGGTCAAGCCTCGCAAGGACCTTAGGCGGGGAGCGCTCAAGCCGTGATAGAAGGGGAACGTGAGCCCCGAGCCCGCGCCCGCCGTCGTCACGGATACGACGGCGTACCTGCCCGACGAGCTCTGCGCTCAGCACGACATTCACCGGGTCAGCCTCTACGTCTCGCTCGAGGGCGAGCAGCGACCCGAGATCGAGATCCCGCCGTCTGACTACGCGGCGTTCTATGAGCGCCTGCGACGCAGCGCGGACGGCGCCAGCACCTCGCAGCCCTCGGTCGGCGACTTCACCTCCGTCTACGAGCCGCTCCTGCACGCGGGGAGGGAGATCGTGTCGATCCACATCAGCGCCGGCATCTCCGGAACCTGCGAGTCAGCCGAGCAGGCCCGTCGGCGCCTGCTCGAGGAGGGCACGGGGGGCGAGAGGATCCGCGTCTACGACACGCGCTCGGGATGTGGCGGTCAGGGGCTCGTCGTCCTGGCCGCGGCCAAGGCCGCGACTGCGGGCGCCGACGGCGCCGGGACCCTCGCGGCTGCCGAACGTTGCCGGAGCGGGCTCGAGATGTGGTTCGCGATCGACACGCTCGAGTACCTGCGAAAGGGCGGTCGGATCGGCGCCGCACAAGCCTGGCTCGGCTCCGCGCTCCAGATCAAGCCCATCCTCACCCTGCTGGAGGAGATCACCCCGATCGAGCGGGTTCGGACGCGCCGCCGCGCCTTCGAGCGGCTGGTCGAGTACGCGCGCCAGCGCAAGGCCGACGGCGCCGAGGCCTGGGTGGTCCAGCACATCCAGGACCCCGAGACAGCTCGGCGCCTGGTCGAGCAAGGTCGTGACGTGTTCGGGTCCGAGCCAATCTTCGTCTCGGAGATCGGGCCGGTGATCGGCGCCCACGTCGGCCCCGGCCTGATCGGCCTGGGCGGAGTTCAGCCTTCGAGCATCGGTTAGCGCGATCAGCCCGCCTCGGCCGGCGCCTGCTCCGATTCGCCGAGCGGACGGCCCTCGCGCGAGAAGCGCCAGTAGTCGCGAACCACCGCCTGCACGGCGGCAGCGGCGGGAATGGCCACCAGTGCACCGAGCACGCCGAGGAGCGCAGCGCCGATCAGGATCGCCACGATCACGATCAGGGGATGGAGCTGGACGGCCTTGCCGTAGACGTAGGGCTGCACGAGGTTGTTCTCGACCTGCTGATAGAGGATCAGCACCGCCGCCCAGACGATGAGTCCGACCGGGAAGTTGACGAAGGCGACCACGATCCCCACCAGGATCCCGCCCAGCGTCGCGCCCACCAGCGGCACGAGATCGAAGAAGCCGAACAGGATCGCTAGCGGCAGTGCGAAGGGAACGTCCAGGATCCGCAGCGTGGCGTAGGTGACGACCCCGGCCAGGATGCTGATCACGAAGTTTCCGAACACGTAGCCGGCGATGGCGTCGGAGATGTCGGCGGCGATCGTCCGCAGTCGCCGGGCGCGTTGCGGGGGCAGCTGCCGGTACAGGAACGCCAGCAGGCGATCGCCGTCCTTGACGAGGAAGAAGGTGATCACGAGGATCGAGAAGAGCTGTACGAAGCGCGAGAAGACGCCGACGGTGACGTCCCGCAGCGTGCCAGCGGCCTCTCCGAGCTTGCTGGGAAGCTCCTGAGCCTGCTGTGTGAGCTTCTCCGTGATGTGGTACTGGTCGTCGTAATCCCGGAAGGTCTCGTTGTGTCGCAGGTCGTCGACATAGCCCGGGAGGTCAGCCGAGAGGTCCTCGACTCCGTTGACGAGCGGCGGCACGATCAGCAGGCCGATCCCGAAGACGGAGGCCGCTCCAGCCAGGTAGACCAGGAGGATCGCGAGCGATCGCGGGACCTTGCGCTCGTTCAGCCAGTTGACGGCGGGCGCGATCGCGATCGCGAAGAAGGCCGCGATCACGAATAGCCCGATGACCTGCCGGATCAGGTAGGCGAGGTAGAGCGCGCCGACCACCCCCGCGGCGACCAGCACGATTCTCGCCACCGCGCGGCTCGAGACCTGCGAGCGGTCCATCGCGGGCCAGCCTAGGGGCAGGCGCGGACACGCTCGCTCGGCGCTCACGCGGGGTGCGTGCCCGCGGGCCCTGGCCTCGCCGTCCGAGCCGTCTACCGCCGGCGCCTGAGAGCGATCAGGCCACCGACCGCAAACCCGGCGACCGCGGCTCCGATCACGAGCTCGCGCCGGTGGGCGCGGATCTGGCGGCGCCAGTCGGTCAGCTCAGCGACGCGGCCTCGCAGCACCTCGACCGAGCGCGAGAGCTCTGACCGGTGCCGCTCGATGTCCGCACGGATCTGGTCCGAGGAGCGCCCGGGCGGCCCCGGCGCCGCGCGCCCAACGGGCTCCCCGGCGCCGGTCACGTAGACGTCAGCGCCGCTCACCGCGTGCCGGCCTCCAGGGTCTCCTTCGTCCGCCGCGCCTCCTCGATGGCGAGGTCGGGCGTTGGCGGTGCGCCCGCCCTCACCGAGCGCAACGCGACGATGCCTGCCACAGCCGCGACCGCGAACCAGAACGCCGCCTCGACCAGGAATCCCAGCCAAATGTTGCCGGAGAAGAAGAGATCATCGAGGAGCCAGGCGATCCCGTGCATGAGCATCGCCAGCCCGACGAGCACGAAGACCCCGGCCGCGATGCCGACGACCGAGCCGCGAACCAGCTTCGTGACCTTCTCCCGGACCTCGGTCTTGGCGAGCTCGATCTCCTCGCGCACGAGCACCGAGACACGCTCGGAGACGTCGGAGACGAGCTCGGAAACGGAGCGGTCTTCCGGTGGCACGGCGCCGTTCACTCGGGCGGATCCTCTCCGAAGACCCGCACCCAGATCGCGACCGCGACGCGATTCGCCACGACGCTCGCCAACGCGCCGGAGGCGGCCACGAGACCGGTCCACAAAAGCCTCCTGGCGATGTCGTTCTGCACTGGGCTCACCTGGTCGCGGAGTAAATCAACTTCCGGGGGCTGTCCGGGCTCAAGCCGTGGTCGGAATCTGCCCCCGCCGGCTCGTACCCAGCCCAGCGCTCAAAGAAACCCCGCGCCACGGCGTAGAACCACTCGCGATCGACGGCGTCGATCGCGCCATGGCCGCCGCCTTGCAGGATCCACACCCGCACGAGATCGTTGCCCTTCGCGGCCACCGCAAGCCTCCGGGCGTGATCGACCGGGATGATCGCGTCGTCGTCCGGGTGCAGGATGAGCACAGGGACCTTCGCCTCGGCGATGTGCTCCTTCGCCGCGGACCGGCGCCAGAGCTCGTCCGGATCGATCTCGTAGTACGGCGCCGAAACGCGCTCGATGGGCGCCAGGAAGTCCTCGATGTCCTGCCAGCGGGACTGCCTCACCCGCGAGGTGAGCATCGCCCAGAAGGCACGGTTGATGACGTAGGCCGGGTGGGAGCGCGGCAGGCGTCGCGAGAGGCGCTCGGCCATCGCTCGGGCTTCGGCCGGCGGGGAGATGGCGAGAATGCCGCCGTCGAGCGCCTCCTCGGCCCCCTCGGCGTGGCAGGCACCCAGAACCGCCGACCCGCCCAACGAGATCCCGATCGCCCCCACCGTGGTCGCTCCGAGCTCCTTCAGATAGCGGCCTGCGGCGATGACGTCCTCGCCCTCCTTCCAGCCCGCGGTCGTCGGCGCCTGACTCGTGAGGTTCGTGAGCCCGAAGCTCCGCAGGTCGGGCGCGAGGACATTGAATCCCCAGTCGTAGTAGGCGCGCACCGCGATCTGCCGGACGTAGTCGAAGCGACGGGACGAGAACAGGCCGTGCACGACGATCAGCCCCGGCCGTCCGCCCCGCTCGTGCAGTCCCACGCTGGCCGCGATCTGCTCGCCGTCGGCGCCTTCGAAGACGTGGTCGGAGAACTGGGCGGGATATGCATAGCCGAGGTTGGCTGCTTCGCGCTGCTGCGCGAAGACGAAGGTCGACATGTCGGCCAGTCCCTTGCGCAGCATCGCCAGATTCGAGTGGCGAAGCCGGTGGGGGATCGCCTCGAGATCGGCCATCAGCGCATCCACCGAGCGCTCGCCGGGCCGAGGCACGGGAAGCGGCTCGGGCTCGGTGTCGAGCCGGGCCAGGCATCGGCGGAGCGGCTCGCTGAGTCTCTGGCCGAGGAGCCAGAGCGGCAGCGCAATGAACCCGATGACGACGTTGAGGAGCTTCGCGCCGCCGTGCAGGATCCGATCCTGGCGGCGCGAGTTGGCGAGCGACTCCCACACCGTGAGCCTCTAACGGCCGCTGCTGGGCGCCGCCCTCGCCGCCTCGAGCCCACCGCAGATCGTCTCTACGACCATCTCGCGGGCGCGGTCGAAGTTCTCCTCGCCGCCTGGGATCAAGTCGAAGATCCACCCCGAGAGAAGCTGCTCGATGGCGCCGTAGAACCACATCGAGGCGAACTCGGGGTCGATGTCGCCGCGGAACTCTCCAGACCGTTGGGCGTCGCCTACGACCTTGGCGATCATCCCGTAGGCGCGCCGGATTTCCGGTAGATGCGTACGCGCGAACGTGTTAGCGGCCCGCGTGACCTCGACGATGATCACCTTCATCAGGTCCGGCTCGTGGCGGTAGGAGTCGATGATGAAGCGGGCGACCGCGTCCAGCTTCTCTCGCGCGCTGATCGGTTGGGCGTCGATCTCCTCGGTGGCGTCGAGCAGCAGCGACCAGCGCTCGGTGAATAGCTCGTTGAGGACCTGCTCCTTGGAACTGAAGTAGTGGTAGACGAGTCCGTACGCGACGCCAGCCTCGTCGGCGATGTCGGAGACGCGGCAGGCGTGGAAGCCCTGGCGGGCAAACACGTGGATCGCCGCGTCCAGGATCTGGCGGCGCTTGTCGACCGGCGGTGCCTTAGCCATGAGCGCTCACCACGAGACGGGTGCTTCCTCGAGGCTCGGATAGACGTCGGGCCGGCGGTTCGCGAGCGAGGGGAGCGACTCGCGGATCTCCCGCTGCCGCACCAGATCCAGATCGGCGGCGACGAAGCATTCGCCGTCGGGTGCCTCGGCGAGGACCGCCCCCCAGGGATCGACGATCATCGAGTGGCCGTAGGAGCGGTAGTGGGGCGGTGCGTCGCCGACCTGGTTCGGGGCCACCACGAACGCCTGGTTCTCGATCGCTCGGGCGCGAACCAGCACCTCCCAGTGGTCCCGGCCGGTCTCGTGCGTGAACGCGGACGGCACCGTGATCACGCCGGCGCCGCGCACAGCGAGAAGCCTGTAGAGCTCCGGGAAGCGGAGGTCGTAGCACACGGTCATCCCGAGCGTCATTCCCGCAAGCGCTCCGCTTAGCTCGGCGGCGACGATCTCGTCACCGCCCTCCTCGTGCTCGGACTCCCGGTAGGCGACTCCTCCGACGTCGACGTCGAACATGTGGATCTTGCGGTAGCGGGCCTCGAGCTCGCCGTCGGGCCCGATGAGGACCGACGTGTTGGCGAGCTTCTCCTGTCCCTGCACCAGCTCGGCGATGCTTCCGGCCACGAGATGGAGGCCGAGCTCGGCCGCCCAGGAGCGCACCGCGGAGATCGTCGGCCCGTCGAGCGGCTCCGCTCCCGCTCGCAGCTCCTCGCCCCCGCCGAGCAGGCTCCACTTCTCCGGCAGGACCACGAGCTCGGCGCCCTCGGCGGCGGCGGCTCGCACGAGCCGCTCGGCAACGTCGAGGTTACGGCCCTTGTCGGCCGTCGAGTTGAGCTGTACAGCCGCGGCGCGCATCCTCTCCGGACCGGTTGATTGACCAGTCAATCTAGGGGAGTATACGAGCGGGTCAGCGCGAGCAGCCGGCGGGCTTCCTCCACCCCCACGGCCGGGACGCTGGCCGGATCGAGGAGGCTACCTGCGCGAGCAGCGAGGCTGGCCGGCGAGGCTCGTCGGGCATCTCGTTCCTCCTTCTGGTCGCCGGGGTGAAATGAAGGCTCGCGCGTGTAAGGATCCTCGCTTCGGGAAGGAGGTGCAGATGCTCTGGAACCGACGCCTCGGATCGCGCGCCGCATTCGAGTCGCGAACCGGCGAGTGGCGTCGCGCGGGACTCGCCGCCGAGATAGATCGACGCGAGGCCCAGCGGGCGCGCGGCACGGTGATCATCTTCCTGGTGGCGATCGCCGGTGTCCTGATCGCGTTCAGCCACCGCGGGTCGCTCTTTCCGGGCGCCGGCACTGCCCCCCGAATCGCCACCGTCGCGGCGCTGGTGATCCTCGGGTGGGGCCTCGCGCGCTCGCTCGGAAGGGGGCTCGCGCCTGCCCTGTTTCGGCGCATGGACCCCGGGACGGCAGGCACCGTCGGGTTCCTGATCCGGCTGCTCACGATCGTCGTCGTGTTCGTTGTCGCGCTGCGCATCGCCGGGATCCGCACCGACACGCTCGCCGTGGGCGGGGCGTTCACGGCAGTGGTACTCGGCCTCGCCGCGCAGCAGACGATCGGCAACCTATTCGCCGGCCTCGTGCTGCTGACCACGCGGCCCTTCCGGGTCGGCGAACGCGTGCGGCTGGTCGGCGGCGCCTTGGCCGGAGGCGAGGAGGGAATCGTCAGCTCGCTCGGCCTCTTCTACACGACGCTCATCAGCGGCGCCGACAGGATGCTCGTACCCAACAGCATGCTGCTGAACCTCGCCATCATGCCGCTTCGCGAGCCCGAACGGGTCGAGCTGCGCGCCCGCTTCAGTGCAGATACCACCCCAAGTGAGGTTCAGGAGATGCTTTCCCAGGCGATCTCCGTGCCCACCCGCTACACACCCCACATCGCGCTCGAGGAGCTCGACCGCGACGAGGTCGTCGTGCGAATCGTGGCGACGCCGATGGAGCCCGCCGACGGCGCGAAGCTCGCGGGCGAGATCCTCAGCGCCGTTCGCGAGACCGACGGCGCCCGATCCGCAGCGGCCGGGTGATCCGAACAACGAGGCTTCGTGCGCTGCGGCTTCTGCTTGGCGCAGCCGCCATCGACGCCGGCGACCGCCCGGAGGCTCGACCTATCGCCTCTCCGCCTTGTGCTGGGCGAGTTCGGCGACGAGGAGCTTTGTGTGGAGCGCCGCCATGAGGTCGTTCAGCGGCCCGACCCCGGCCTCGACGATCTCGAGCGCCCGCTCCGGGTCGAGGTCGCCAGCGAGCCGCTGCGTGAGGACGTTCACCTCCTCGGCGACCAGCGGCTCGAGCGCGCG
>Ga0126312_10001358_pt1 | contig 15945 bp, 20 predicted proteins | sample Plot104A_FD_92537 | JGI IMG/M metagenome (GOLD analysis project Ga0126312, IMG submission 92537) | Serpentine soil microbial communities from UC McLaughlin Reserve, CA, USA - Plot104A | ecosystem: Environmental > Terrestrial > Soil > Grasslands | place: USA: UC McLaughlin Reserve, Lake County... | reverse complement strand
TACCCGAGGCGCCCTACTCGTCACCAAGTACGCCGTCCGGTCGATGATTCGTCTCGGTTGGGGTGGGTCGATCGTCAATGTCTCAAGTCAAGCCAGCCTCGTCGCGCTGCCGGGCCACATTTCGTACGGCGCCTCCAAGGCGGCCCTGGACAGCATCACCCGGGTCTCTGCCTTGGAATTGGGCAAATACAACATCCGCGTGAACGCGGTCAATCCCACCGTGGTCATGACGCCAATGTCGGCGTGGTACTGGGGTCGGGATGACATCGGAGGGCCGTTCCTCGAGCAGATGCCGCTGGGACGTTGGGCGACTGAGGCCGAGATCGCGGCTCCGATTGTGTTCCTACTCAGCGATGCCGCCTCGATGATCACGGGCGTATCGCTGCCCATCGATGGCGGCTACACCAGCCGCTAAATCTCTAGCGAGCAGCTCGAGATCCTCGTCACGGCGTCGCGGGCTCGCTAAGTGCGACGTTGGGGTCTGCCGCAGTGACGTGCACGGGAATGCTGTCGTCGATCCCAGACAACAGCGTGCCTTGTTGTTGGACTGCCGTCGCGCCCCACCGCAAGGCCGAGGCAAGCCGATCTGGTGACGCGTTCGCATCCGCTGCGAGGTAGCCCGCCAGAAATGCATCACCGGCACCCATTGTGTTGACGGCAGTGACTGCTGCGGTGCGTCCGTGCAATGCGCCGTTGCTGTCGACCAGGACTGCGCCGTCCCGACCGAGGCTGACTAAGGCGATGCCCAGTCCTTTCGCCCGGAGCTGCTCGGCAGCGGCCGTCACGTCACCGATTGTGCGTATCGGTCGACCGGTTACCTCAGCCAACTCATGCGCGTTCGGTTTCACGAGCTGTGGGGTGGCGCTGAGCGCCGCGCCAAGCGTCGACCCGGAGGTGTCCACCGCTACCCGCACGCCGGCTGTACGCGCCGCCTGCACCGCTTCGACTAAGTGGGATTCGGAGAATCCGTTCGGCAGCGTCCCACAGATCGCAAGCCAATTGGCAGCACTGCATAAGTCGAGCGTGGTTCGCACCAGTTCCGCAACCTCGTCTGAGGTGAGGGTTGGGCCCGGTTCATTGAGCTTGCTGGTCGTACCATCAGCCTCGATCATCGAGATGTTGGTACGGACCATGCCCGAGATGATCACCGTGCGGTACGGCATGCCCACTGCGTCGAGTAGTTGGAGAAGCTGCTCGCCAGCTGGCCCACCGGTCGGGAGCACGGCACGTACCGGAACACCATGGCTGTGCAGCGCCAGGGCAACATTGATGCCTTTGCCGCTCGGCTCGAGCAGCGTCGCCGTGCACCGATTGACAGCACCACGAGTAAACGTGTTGAGAAACAGCGTGCGGTCCAGGCTCGGATTGGGCGTAAGCGTCACGATCATGCCGGCACCATTGGATCGGGAAAGACCCCGTCTGATGTGAGAACGCCCGCAGCCCGGCCGGCGTATATGGCGGCACCCCGGGCTCCTGCCTCTTGGGTGGGTGATAGTCGCAGGCTGCCGAGCATGCGACGTTTGGCAGCCATGAGGGCAGCGCTACGCGACCAGCCGCCCGTGACGATGATGTGCCGATGCTTGCCCACAATGCCGGTCATTGAGTTGTGCAGCTTGGTAACCTCGTCAGTGGCCGCATCGACGACGGCCCGCCATATTTCACCCGGCGTGACACCGTCGACGAGGTTCCGCAGATGAACCGCAGCAGTGCCAATCCCCTCGATATGGACCCGCCCTTGAGGCGCCTGCAGGGCGCCCGCATCCAGTGCGGTGAGACCGTCCTGATCTACACCGATTGCATTGAGCACGCGGTGCATGGCGAGTCCGCCCTCTGTGCCGGCGAGCAGTGACCAGCGCCCAGGCTGGATGCTCCAATCAGTGGTTATTCCAGCATTGGCAAGATCACGGACTTGTTCGTGCTTCAGGTAAGCGGGAATGGTCCGGACGATCGCTTCAGCCGTGCCGCAGGAATCCACTTCGTCGCCTTCTTCGGTGGCGCCCACGCCCACCGCGGCGGCTTGGTGGTCATGACCGACGACTGTGAGCACCGCGCCGCGCAGCCGTGGGTGGGTGTTAGAGCGGGTGATCTGGCCGACTGGCATGCCGGCCTCCACCAGGGGCGGCATCAGCTCCGGCGTAGCTCCGGACCAGGCCAGGCCCTCCAGCCACCAGTCACGTCGAGACAGGTCGAGCCAGCCGGTGCGGCGGGCGAGCGCAAGTTCGGTTACCTCATCACCGCCCAGACCGCGTACGACCCATTCGGCAATGTTGAACCGGCGAACCGCATTCGCCGCTGACGGTACGTGTTCCAGCAGCCAACGATGCTTGGTGATCGCCCACTGTCCGCGTAATGGCTTGCCGGTTGTTGCCGCGAACCTGTCTGCGGTGATGTCGCGCCGCAGGGCCTCGACCTCCTCATGATCGCGGCTATCGTGCCACGCAATAACCGGCGCAACGGGAATCCCTTCTTGATCGACAAGGACGCCCGATTCACCCATGCTGGTGATGCCAACGGCCGTGACGTTGGTCGTGCCTGGAGCAGCGTCGACTGCCGACCAAAGCGCTTCAATCGCAGCGTTAAACAACTCCTCGGCGGCGAGTTCGACACCGAAGGTGGTGGTGATTATGCGAGGTGTTGAGACAAGCCTCCGGCGTGAAGTCCCCCAGGCGTACGTTTCCCACCAAACCGGCGGAAAGGATCACCTGAACCGGCTCCCCGCCGTACCTTTCCCACCAAACCCGCGGAAAGGATCACCTGAACCGGCTCCCCGCCGTACCTCTCCCACCAAACCGGCGGAAACCGTCCAGAGGGCTAGCGATTGCCACCAATGGCAACATTCTCGTTATGGCTACAGCATTCTCTTATGGGTAAAGGGCACGCCCCGCCGGCAGCACTTCTGATCGCTGGCCCGCCAGCGTCTGGCAAGAGCACCGTGGCGGCATTACTTGCACGGACACTTGGTGCAACCAGTACCTCGGGGTCCAATATTCCAAGGATGATCCGGCCACAGCGGCAAATCTCATGGGCTCGGCGCTCCAAAAGGACCCCGACATCGTTGGTGTCTTCGCCGCCAACCTGTTCTCCGCGGAAGGCACGGCCACCGGTGTTCGCCAGGCCGGGAAGGGGGAGCAGGTCAAGATCGTCGGTTTCGACGCCGGGCCAAACCAGGTCAAGGCTCTGAAAGAGGGAACGGTTCAGGCGCTGGTGGCGCAGGAGCCGGCAGTGATTGGTCAGTACGGCGTAGACGCTGCCGTGACCGCCCTAGAAGGAGGCAGTCCCACGCCCAAGGTCCAAACCGGCTTCACGATCATCACCAATGACAATGTCGACGGCGAGGGAGCGGCTGCCGTCTACAAGTCCAGCTGCTGACTTGGACAGGGTGGGGGTCGACGACGACGCGTCGGCCCCTACCCGACCAGGTCCGAACCTGTGACCCACGATGGATAGATCACTCTCCGGCAAGGTAGCGGTCGTCACCGGCGCCTCTTCAGGGATCGGACTTGCAACGGCCCGGGCACTAGCCGATGCCGGCGCCCTCCTGGTCGTAGCCGCGCGGTCGACCGAGAGACTTGAGCTGGCTGTGCGCGACCTGGGCGGTGCGGCCACGGCTATCCCAACCGATGTCACGTCGACGAGAGAAGTCGATCACCTCGTAGCGAAGACGCTTGACCTTCATGGGCGCGTCGACATCCTGATCGCTAACGCAGGCGTCTACGTCGGCGGCGACTTCGTCGCTAATGACGTAACACAGTTACTGAGACTCATCGATACCAACGTCGGCGGCGTCGTACGCGCGATCCATGCGGCGCTGAAGTACATGACCGCCGCCGGGACCGGCGACATTGTCGTCACCAGCTCCGTTTCCGGGCACCAGTCGATCCATTGGGAGCCGGTGTACTCCGCGTCCAAGCACGCCGTGAAGGCGTTGACGCATGGCCTTCGTCGGCAATTGATCGGAACCGGCGTGCGCATTGGCGCAGTCGCGCCAGGGGTTGTGCTCAATGATCTTTGGCAGGTCACTGACGCCGCGGCCGTCGCCGACGGCGTGGCTGCAGGCACCGGGCTGACTTCGGAGGATGTGGCCAATGCCGTCTTGTACATGCTGACACTGCCGCGGCACATCAACATCCGCGATCTCGTCATGCTCCCGATCAATCAGGAGATCTAGTGTCGTGTTGCCCAAGTTCCGTTGCGTTTGGCGTCGTCCAGGTGCGTGCCTGTCGTCGCAAGGCGACGCGCGGCGTCGACACGCAAGGCCGACGAGCGAGGGATACCGGGTCGTATGTCGAACGAGGAGAACGCCGCGAGGTGCGTGCATGGTCGGCGCCAAACGTAGCGAGACTTGGGCGACACGACACTAGGACCGCAGCTACGCCACGTCCATCTCAATCGTCGCCGGACTGCCGCAGTGTGGTGCGCGCTAGCGCGGTCCGGCGTACTTGCTCATCGTCACGAGTGTCGATACGTTCCGCGCTTTCATCCGTCATGGGCACAACGTTCCCTAGGGCGAGTGCCGCTGCCAACACACGGCTCACCTTGTCGGCCATCTCCGTCAGCTGGAGGGCCTGGGCGGGGCTTGAGACGAGGACAACCAAGCCGTGGTTCCGCAAGTAGATGACTCGCGGCATGCCCCACCCGCGTGCGTGTTCTGCAAGACGCGCACGTACCTCTCGCGCCAGCACCACCCCCGGATCCGAGTAGGGAATCAGCAACCCACGACGGCCCATCACTACCACCTGGTCAGGGAAGATCGGCGGACCAGCAAGTACTTCCGCGCGATCGGAGCACAGCAGCGCATTCACAGACTCCGGGTGCGTATGCGCCACTGTCGTGGCACCGGCGTCCACCACGCATACAACATGCAGCAGTGCCTCCACCGACGGGCGCATGCCTTGCTCGGCCTCTATTTCGTCGAAGTAACGCGCCACGCCTGCGTCACCGGCGGCTGAATCGTCGACGATTTCAGACAGTCGCCTCAAACTCACTAAGACAAAGTCTGTTGCCGAGGCGTGGCGCAACGACCGTCCTGTGGCCTTGACGGCGAGTTGATCTTCGGCGACCACCTGCGATGTATTGCCTTCCGCCAGGATGGCAAGTCGGCGCGCGGGCTCACCGAGTGTCCGGGACAGCTGTACCAGATCCGTAAGGTCGTATGCCGAGGTCATGCGTTGCTCCCGGGAGTGGGGACGATGCTATCCAGTCGCTGCCAGAAACGTCGTACGGTTGGGTTGTTGGATCGGATAAGCAAGCCCGCGTTGGAGCTTCGCTGCAATGCTGCCTGCGCGGCATCCTTCGATAGATGTCCTATGGCAACAGCCTGAGCGGCCAGGCTGCCGAGCGAGGTTGCTTCGACAGGTCCAAAGCGCAGTGGCCACCCGCAGGCGTCAGCGGTCAGCTGGCGCAGCAGTGGGTTCAGCGACCCGCCTCCAATCATGTGGACTTCATCGACGGGTCCGTTCGTCAGCTGCTCGCACAGATTGATCGTGCGTCGGTATGTGAGCGCAAGACTCTGCAGAATGCAGCGGGTGACTTCTGCAGGAGTCTCGGGAGGCACCATGTCCGTGGAAGCGCATTGCATTCGTACGGTGCGTAGAACGTCTTCGCTGGAGACGAGATCGGAAGAGCTGACGTCGAAGGCAGCCAATAGCGGACCAGCAGCCGCCGCGTCCTCCACAAGGTCCGCGATCGTGAGGTTCCGGCCTTGGTCCTGCCACTGGCGCATGGCCTGTTCGAGTAACCACAGTCCGGTGAGATTACGCATGAACAGCGTCGTCCCGCCGAGTCCCGCCTCGTTCGTGAAGCCGGCAGCTAACGCGTCGCTCGTGACCATTGGAGCTGCTAGCTCCACACCCACCAGCGACCAGGTGCCCGAAGAGATGAAAGCAGTGTGGGGGCGAGGAGAAGCCCCCGCCACGGCCGAGGCCGTGTCATGCGACGCCACTAATACAAAAAGGCCATTGATCGCGTGCTCCGATCTTCGCGGCAAGCTCCTTGCCGAGTTCGCCGACCACAACGCGGTTGTCCATGACGGGCGGAAAGACCGAGGCGTCGACCCCGACGGCATTCAAGAGATCTGTGTCCCAGGTGCCTGCACGAAGAGAGACCAAGCCAGTGGTGCTGGCTATTGAGCGCTCCGCGGTTCGGGCGCCAGTCAGAAGCGCACACCACAGGTCAGGAACGAGTAACGCTCTGACGTCCTGCGATTTGGCGGCTGAACCGGCGGAATCCAGAATTCTGCCGATGCGAAACACCGTGTTGATGTGCTGTGGCAGCACGCCGGTACGCGTAAAGAGGTCTTCGGCCCCTAGCCGGTGCAGCAAGTGCCGTGCATCCTGCCCGTCAGCGGCCCGATAGTGCTGAATCGGAGCCACGAGCTTGTTGTTGTTGTCGATGAGCCCGACGTCCACACCCCATGCCGTTACACCCATGCTGCTGGCGGCACCGTCTAACTGAGCGGCGGCACGTTGGAGACCAATAACGGTTTGTGCAAAGAGCCAGTCTGCGTCCCAATGCTGTTCTGGACCGGATCCTGATGGTTCGTTGCGGAATCGATGCATCTCGGCAATCTCAAGGCGATCGCGCTCCAGTCTCCCCACGAGGACACGACCGCTCGTGGCACCCAGGTCGACGGTCACATAGCTGCTCATCATCGGTGATCGTCACACAGCGGTGTACGCACCATCGATGACAATGCTTTGGCCCAGCAGATAGGAAGACCTCGCGGAGCACAAGAAGACCACGAGCGCCTCAAGATCGGCAGGCTCGCCCATTCGTCCAGCGGGAATCATGCTCCGCCACCGCTCGGCGAGTTCGGGATTGGCGGTTGTGAACTGCCGCGTCATCTCCGACAACATGTAGCCGGGTGCGATGGCGTTGACGCGGATCCCGATAGGCGCCCACTCCACGGCCAGCGCCTTGGTCAGCATTTCCACGCCTGCCTTCGATGCGTGATACGACGCTTGATGTTGCGGAAGGTTCACGACGTGTGCCGACATTGACGAGACGTTGACGATTACGCCTCCGGAATCTGCTGCGGTGCAGGCCCGGGCGAGGGCCTGGCAGCACAGGAACGTACCCGTCAAATTGATGTCGATTACCCGCTGCCAGGATTCTCTCGAGACATCGATGCTCTCTTCCCAGACGGTAATCCCGGCAGCGTTGATCAAAATGCTTGGCGAACCGAGCGTGCGACTGACATCACCAAACGCTGCGGCGACGCTGCGGTCCTCGGTGACGTCAGCTGCCACACCGACGCACTCCACCGCGAACTCGTGCTGAACGGTTTTTGCACTGTCATTGACCTCCCCGAGCACATCAAGCAAAGCGATCTTGGTACCCCACCTCGCAAGTGCTTGGGCCATGCTGAATCCGAGCCCCCGAGCTCCACCCGTGATCACCGCGACTTGGCCTGCTAAATCCTCAAACACTTCCTCCATCCCCTCTGCACGCTTAACGTCTTGTTAATGGCCGCGTCCACATGAAAGCATGCAGCGCGCTTGCCAAACGACCACGGTGCTGAAGGTGTCCGGACAGTTGATCTGGAGGTTGCCATATGACATTGGTCACGACGCAAGAGCTCCTTGACGCCGCGGTTAACGCGCGCGTAGGAGTCGCGGCCTTTAACGTCATCACGCTTGAGCATGCGGAGGCAATCGCGGCCGGGGCACAAGCTGCTGGTGCGCCGGCCGTCTTGCAGATCAGTCAGAACGCGGTGAAATTTCATGGTGGGGCGGTGCGGCCGCTTGCAGCGGCGCTCCAGGAGATTGCTCGTGCGGCTGCTGTGGACCTGGCCCTGCACTTGGACCACGTCGAGGACATCGGGCTGCTGCATCAGGCGGCCGACTCCGGTTTCAGCTCTGTCATGTTCGACGCATCAATGCTTGTTTACGCCGCCAATATCGCGGCGACCGATGAGGCCGCCCGGTGGGCACACCAGCGCGGCCTAATCCTAGAGGCCGAGCTGGGATATATCGGCGGAAAGACTGGATCAACACTCAGCGCCCATGCTCCAGGCGCTCGAACCGATCCAACAGAGGCGGCGGATTATGTAGCCCAGACGGGAGTCGATGCGCTGGCGGTCGCCGTGGGCAGCATGCACGCAATGACCTCTCGGTCTGCCGTACTTGATCACCAGCTCATCGCCAGACTCCGGGAGACCGTACCAGTACCGCTCGTGCTCCACGGCTCGTCTGGCGTGGCCGATGAGGATCTGGCTCAAGCAGTCACGTGTGGGATTACCAAGGTCAACATCGGAACGATTCTGAACGTCGCATTCACGAACGCAGTGCGGGATGCACTGGGCGACACGACCGTTGTCGACCCGCGCAAATACCTTTCGCCCGGCCGCGACGCCATCGCAGACGTGGTGCAGCATCTCATCATGGTCGTTGCACACCCCAGTTCATCGCGGAGAGAAACGCCGGCCTGACCTGAACCTGGCAGAACACACCGTTGCGGTGTATACGCGGCTGTTCGGGTAACCCTCGCCGATCCTGAGGGCAAAAGATTCTGCATACTTCTTGGGGGTAGCTAAGTCATCGATCCATGCGCCGGCCTGGTCACCTGAGGGGTCGCAACAGAGGCAATCGCGGCCGGAGCGGAAGCTGGTGCCTCACTTGCCGGGCGAGCCGGATTAGCGCGGCCGAGGGCGCCACTCTGTGGGTGCGGCCAAGCGCACTCAATGGCGACACGTTGAGCCGGTTTGGTCGCCAGTGGCCCCGTTGGCTACCTGAACGGCCGCAATCAGCACGAGCAGCCCGAGCGCTGGGCTGGGACACATCACCGCCAAGTCGGCTGGCAGCGGCGTCGTCGGCCGTCCGTGCCAGGCCGGCCAAGCTGCTCACGCTGGACTTGTGAAGCAGCAGGACAGCCAGTGCCAGCGTCGTCAACACGGTCACGAACCAGCCGCTGAACTCCATGCCGATCCAGGCCCCGCGTACGGTCATTCGGTAAGGGCCGCGCATTCTGCGATGGCCTTAATCAATGAACGCCTTCCCGCATCAGCAGCACTCGGACTGTAGCTTGCGACCAGGCGCGTGCACCCGGCGCGGTCGGCACGGCGTCCGTGTTCAGGTCGTGGGCAATGGCGTATGCCGTCTTGCCCTCCGTGCGCTCCCGTATAACGCGCCCGGCGTGGGCGCTCACGTGTTAGTCATAAGGTCGCTGTATGGCCCTGCGTACGCGATTTACGACCATGTTCGGCAAGGCGGACTCCCTTGTCTGAGTTGCTCGACGCTCTTCCTGTGGGGGCGGTGATCGGGATCAACTTTCTGAGGCCCGGCCGGGAAGACTTTCCTGCAATGCAGGAGGCCGCCGCACGGCTGCCATATGTCGAGTGCTTTTGGGCAGAGCCTAACCCCGAGATTGTCAGGATCATTCACGCAGGCGGCGCTCTCGCAGGGTGGCAAGTCGGCTCGGCACGTGAGGCGCGCGACGCGGAAAGCGCGGGCTGCGACCTGATCATTGCTCAAGGTGTTGAGGCTGGGGGACACGTACGCGGAACTCTCGGGTTATTGCCACTTCTTGATGAGGTGCGTGCCGTCACCAATCTGCCGATAGTCGCTGCTGGCGGTATTGGCACCGGGCATGCCATGGCTGGAGCGCTCGCAGCGGGTGCCGAAGCGGTGCGGGTCGGCACGCGTTTCATGGCAGCGACTGAATCCACGGCGCATCCTGCCTACATTGACGGGCTTATACGCTCTGGCGCAGAGGACACCATTCTGACAACCGCCTTTGGGGACCGTTGGCCGGATGCGCCTCACCGCGTCTTTAAAGAGCGCGGTGGTAGCTGGCGAAGCTCTCGGGGCAGAGCAAGTGTGGACACCTGACTGGCCCTCGGCGACGTATACCGGTGTGGCCGAGGCTCGTGCGCTGTATGCCGGTCAATCGGTGGGAGGAGTGCGTAAGCGTCAATCGGCCGCAGAAATTGTGGCCGAGCTGGTTGGAGAAACCGAGATGCGCCTCACTTAAACGGTCTTTGGTATGGGGTGATCACCTGAGCCGGATCCCGCCCTTCGGCCGCCGCAGCCTCATACGCGTGGACAGCCGCTGGCGCCGATACGGCACTGAGGATGTCACTCAGCACCACTAAGGCTCCGAGCACCAGCAGCGCCGTCCCGAGCCCCTGGTTCTGTCGCGGGCGAGTCGAAGCGCGCGTGGCCCAGGCCGTCCAGTTCCCGCTCGGCTGAGGCTGCCCTGCGCTATACGCGGCAAACGGGTGCACGGGCTGAGCCTGGGGTAGAGCCCCATACCGGCCGGGACGCTCAGTGTCGGGCTCCCAAAACTGCCAACGCGGCGGCGCCGGAGGCCACTGTGGATCGGGTGCCCACCCCGGCGCCGGTCGCCATCCCGCGGGTGGCTCCGGCCAGGACGGAGGCGTCCTGCGGCGCCATCCCGATGCCACCGGCTCGCCCGTCTGGTCGGTATCCATCCCTGCCCCGCCCTCTCGGTAAACCCAGGAAGATCGGAAAGAGATCCCCTCTGTAGCCAGGCAATTACCAACCGACAGAATGCCACCTCGACAGCGCGGCGCGCGCGCCAAACGGAAATGCCATGTCGAAGAGTGGGTGGTTAAGACAGCCCCGTGTGCCTATCAGGGGTAATGTGCCCGGTCACCGTCGACTGCTTCTGCGTTGTGACTCGCCGAGCAACATCCGACGACCCCAATACGCGCGTAGGCACACGCAAGCGCACGCCGCCAAAGTTGTAGCCCTGTCCCAGTCCGACTGAACTCGTGTTCGACTTCAAGCTGGAGATCGAGATCGGCCGCTTGTGCGTATTGAGGCCTATCACTTACACGGGCGGTTTTTGAGGGCGCCCACGGCCAGACGGTTGAGCTCAATGACGAGACAGTGAAGGCCGAGTGGGAACGCATCCGTACGGCCCCAGCCAGGCGAATTTCCCCGAACGGGCGCCTTGGGTCGTGGTGGCTCTACCCGCGACGTTCGCCGCGCTGACACGGCGGCGGTCAACCCGTGCACCCAGCAGGCCCGCCTCGGGGTCCGCGGAACTCCAGCGCTACGAGAGACTCAGCGGGCTGCCGAGGTCACCCCAAACTTCTGTGTCGATTAATACATGCGGAATGAGCCTCAAAGGATGTTCATCTAGCCAGCAATGCCGAGGAACACAAGGAGCGACTGCTCGACACGAATCATGTCCTGCTTAGTGAGATGGCCCACGCGCCGGCCAAGGTTCGCCCGGCGCACGGTTATGATCCGGTCGACCATGATCTCACTCGGCTGAGCCAAACCATTTGCGTCAGTGGCTTCGACCGGAACACGGGCCAGAGGAGTATCTCGCAACACCGTAGACAACGGACATACCGTGACCGAACTTGTCACGTCGAAACGATCATCCTGGATGATCAGCGCGGGCCGTGGTTTCGATGCGTAGACGCCACCTGCGACTGTCCAGATCTCCCCCCGCCTCACTCATCCGCCCACACGCTGGCATCATCAACCCAAGCCTGCTCCTCCTCATCGGCTGGGCTTGTTGCAATAAGCAGCGACTGCCGGTGAGCCTCTCGGGCGAACTCCTCCGAGCTGACGTCTGGCACCCAGATCGTCATTGGCTTCATACCCTGCTTGCGAAGCTTCGCCCGATGCCTGCGGACCCGTTCCTTGCTGCTGGTGGACACCCACCGATGTTACCTGTAACGGCCGGGTCGGGCAAGGAACGAGAAGCACGCGGCCTCCGCTGTCTCTTCCGCGCCACGGCCGGCGCCGAGAAGAGGACTCTTACTTATCACCGGCGCGGTGCCCGGCGTCAGAAGCGCTCCCTGATGCACAGCCTCACTGTGCGGGCATCCCGATTGGTATAGGTCAAATCGAACAGTCACTTGTCGCTGGCACAATTCGTGCCAAGAACCCCGCGCAACTGCGGTCGCTCGCGGCTACTCAGCGGTCAGCCTTCTCCTTTGCATATAAGCAAACTGCCTAGCCATACCTCTGGGATTCGTCTTCCAAGCTGGTGGTGCTAGTTCGATTCTCGTCACGCTCCACGCCGTCGCTCTAGTCAGGTCACATTAAGCATGCTCAAGTTAATCGAACAACCAGATGACAAGAATGGGCAGGCTGGTCACGCGTTGTGGCGGTGGTCATCGGCGCGCCTCGGCCGAAGTGGCGATCTCAGCCGGTCATTCAGACCACTCCGCGCTTCCCAGGACCACGGCTGCGACTGCATGATTTAGGCATTGCTCGAGGTCGGCGACAGTGGTAGGAACTCGGCTCGTGTCTAGGCGACAGGAGTAGACGAAGCGTCGCAGGGAGTGACCGGCGATAGGATCTGCGCGACGACATTGGCCGCGGCTCCGATCAGCGTGAGAGTCAGCAGACCAGGGTACGTCCATGGTGGTCGTACTTTCTGTTATTAGCAGGGAGGCGTCGATCAATTGCAATCCGGGGCCAAGACCGGCAGCTTTACTCAGCCGTCATCGACCAGTCTCGCTTGGGTCTGCTTCGCGTAGGGTCCGCGTGTGACCGTGCCTGGTCAGGACGACCGTATTCGAAGCAATTCGCATCGCAAGCAGCGACCTTCAATGCACTCCGGGCGGCTGGTTGCCAGGTTCATGCATCAGTATCGCGACGGGACGCAGCGATGACCGACGCGCTCGTGATCAGCGGTAGCGGACCCTACGCGGACCGCTGGCATTCCTTTCCGGACACGTCCGCCCGAATCGCCCGGATCATCTCGGACCTCGGCGATACCGTGACCATCCGCGACGACGTCGAGTCCGCGCTCGCGTACCCCGGGCCATGCCGGCTGCTGGTCGTGAACATTGGCAACCCGTCAACAGCCAGGCCCGCAGAGGCGATCGAAGCCATGCGGTCCGGGCTGGAGAACCACCTGGCCGCCGGCGGCTCCCTGCTCGGCATCCACGTCAGCGCTACCTCGCTGTCCACCATGTCGGAGTGGCCGAGCATCCTCGGAGGCCACTGGGTTCGCGGGCACAGCATGCACCCGCCACAGGGGGAGACGACCATCTCGGTGACGTATTCCGATCACCCGATCATTGCCGGACTGGCAGACTTCGAGATCAACGACGAGCGCTACAGCTACCTGCAAACAAACCCCGACATCTGCATACTGTGCGAGCACAACTTCGAGGGCATTCGCCATCCGATCGTGTGGTCGCGGGAGACGAAGACCTTTCGCGTCGCCTATGACGCTCTCGGCCACGACACCAGGTCCTACGACAGCGCCAGCCATGTCGCCCTCTTGCGGCGAGCGGTCCGCTGGCTGCTATACGACCCCGTCAATGAGACGCAAACTGAAAGTAGAGCACCATGACTGCGCTCGTCTTGATCAGTGATGCGACCTTCGCGGATCAGTTCGATCGGAGACTACCGGCCCGGGGTCAAGTCATTGATCACCACGAGTCCGGCAACGCGGCCGACGCAGGCGCCCGCCTGGTTGCGCTCGAGCAGCTGCTACCCGATTTCCTGACCGGCGGTGCCCTGCGGCAGGAGGTGCTCGAAACCGACCTGGTGCTCCATGCGTGATCAGGGGCGTGGAAAACGCCGAAGTTGATCAATTGCGCTTCACCGAATAAGCCGCTACGGCGGGTAATCCGGGATGTGCCAGGCTTGGCACAATCGCGGGATCATGGCAGCGCACCAGGGTAAGTGCGACGCCAGCCAACCCCACCAAAACGTTCGGCGTACGCCCTCCGCTGACTCCGCACGTCCAGCCGGGCCGCCCACTCGATCCTGCCCGAGTGAGATAGCGCGCGACCGTTCGGGCCGAGCGCAGATGCTGCGTAGCCGCTGACGGCCAGGCCTCCGCACCCGCCAGGTGCAGCTCGACAACCCCGGTCACTCCGTGACACATGGTGCCATCGAAGGCTGATCCACCTGGCCGGTGCGCCGCGGCTGCCAGCTTCGCTCGCGCGTAGCTGATCTCGGCGAACGGGTCAGCGATTGTCGTCGAGCGGTACGCCGCCGCGATGCCAACTCCAGGCGCGCCGTGGCACCAGGCGAAGCCAGCCGGCCGGCCATGCACTCGCCAGTCGGGCCCCCCGCCCCGACTGGCCTCGTAATGCCCGTCCTCCCAGCGCAGCGCGTCGTCGATCAGACCGTCGGAATCGATGCCGGAAGCTTGGGCGGCGCTGAGCGCCAGGGCAATTCCGGATCCCCCATGAGCGAGGCCCACCACGCTCGGAGCAAATCCGGCCATTGCCCAGCGGGCTCCTCGGGCGTCGCGGATCGGGCGTTCAGCGAGCTGGGCGACGAGCTGTCGGGCGACTACCTGTCGTGCCGGCTCGACTGTGGCGGGAAGGTCTGCGCCGAGAACTGCCGCCAAGTGTCCTGCCTCGCCGTCCAGCAGGTCGGCGTGCGAAGGACAGAGTGCGATGTTGTTTCGGAGCGCCTGGACCGCGGTAGCGGCGTAATCCCGGCCCGCAGAGAGCAGCGTTGCATCGCCGGCAAGGTCGCCGACCAGCTTTGCGGCTCGCGCGATGCCGAGCGCACCAGACTGCCAGCCCAACCGTCCCGGCTGCAGCGCCGGCCGGTTGTCCAATATCGAGTGCATGGTCTGACACGCCAGCATCGACCAAGCCGAGCTCCCCCCAGGCAGGCGGTAGCAAGCCGCGAGTGCGACCGCGATACCGGCGCGGCCAGTGAGCAGCCCATCGTCGAGCGGCCCACGGACGAGGGCCGGACGACCTTGCTGCTCGAAACGCACCGGATCGACGTCGTCGCCATCCCAGGCTGGGGCGCCGGTCGAGGAGCACTTGGCCAACGACATTAGGCGAGAGGCCAGGTGGCGGGCCGTGCCGGCAAATTCAGAGTCGATCATGATGCTATGACTGGCTCGTCCGCAGCGGTCCTAGTCGAGCCGCGCCCTCCGCCGCTCCGTCGCGAAGGTGGCATCTCCGCCCTCCGGAATTCTGCGACCCCTCTCGGGTCGAACACTTGATCAGAAGGACGTTGGGGGTTTTGTGATACATGGCAGGCGCCAATCGATGGAATCATCTACGCGCCTCGATCGATCTTGTGGGTCGCGGCTCAAGATCATCTATCTGGCGGTCCGCGTGAGTTTCCTCCACTTGAGCCGATGCAGCCGCTATGGCCAGCCACCATCAACACTGGCCACAACAGACCCTCGTAGTTTCAGGGCCGTGTATGAACCGACTGGGGCAAGTCTTTGAGCAGCTGCCGGGCAAGCCGGACGAGCACCTCGGTGGCCGGGGAGAGGCTCGCCTCCCGGCGGGTGATGAAGGCGAAGGTCTCATAGAGAGGCGGGTCAAGGGAGTTCCAGTGCAGATTGCCGTCGATCCCAGTGCGTGTGCCAACGGCAAGGAGATCACTGTGTCTCCAACGCCTCGCTCGGCCAGGCCAAAGCGAGAGCGGGTGACTCCGCCTCCACGATCGGGCGCACTGAAACACCGGCGTTCTGGGTCAGCGCGAGGAGCTGATGCCGCGTCGGGTCCATATCGGCCCCACTGCGCCTCAGGCAGGATGAGTTCGGCCTCGGCAAGCTCGTGGATCGAGACAGGACGGTGCACCGGCCTGCGCGAGAAGTAGACGGCCTCCGCGGTCCATTCGACCGGGCCGATGTCGAGGCTGCGATCGTCGATCGGAAGTGCCACGAGTCCGGCTTCAAGATCGCCCTCCCGCACGGCCTCCGCGACTTGCCTAGAGTTGAGCTGCAGGATGCGCACCCGCACCAGGGGGTGCAGAGCGCGGAAGTTCACCACCAAGTCGGTGTTCAGCAGATGGTGCGCGCCGCTCGCACCCGCTCCAGCCGACGGCCGGTCTGATCGGCCAGGATCTCTTCGACAGCAAGCATGTCCAAGGCGACGCGGGTCCGCGCAATATCCATGATCGCGCCTGGCTCGAGGTCGGCCACCCGCAGATCGCGGTAGGGCTCCTGAATCAGCAGACCTTCTTGGGCCAATTGGGTCAGTGCCTCGCGCACGGTGAGCCGACTGACATTCAGCGCCGCTGC
>Ga0126312_10001357_pt1 | contig 15948 bp, 15 predicted proteins | sample Plot104A_FD_92537 | JGI IMG/M metagenome (GOLD analysis project Ga0126312, IMG submission 92537) | Serpentine soil microbial communities from UC McLaughlin Reserve, CA, USA - Plot104A | ecosystem: Environmental > Terrestrial > Soil > Grasslands | place: USA: UC McLaughlin Reserve, Lake County... | reverse complement strand
CCGAAGAACGAGCCGGCCGCCTGGATCGCGTTGTAGTCGAGCGGCGTGTCGAGCTGGTCCGGCGTGAGGATCGGCACCGAGGAGCCGCCCGGGATGACGCCCTTGAGCGTCCGGCCGTCGGCGACGCCGCCGCCCCACTCGTCGATCAGCTCGCGGAGCGGCGTACCGAGCTCGAGCTCGTAGTTCCCCGGACGCGCGACGTTCCCCGAGAGCGAGAAGATCGCGGTGCCGGGGGAGGTGTCGACCCCGACCTGCTTGAACTCATCGACGCCGAGCTCGAGGATCTTCGGGACGGTGGCGATCGTGCCGACGTTGTTGATCTGCGTCGGCGCGCCGTACAGGCCCTGTACCGGCGGGAACGGCGGGCGCGGCCTCGGCTGGCCGCGCTTGCCCTCGAGCGAATCGAGGAGCGCGGTCTCCTCGCCGCAGATGTACGCGCCGGCACCGCGGTGGACCACGATCTCGACCCCGCCGAGCAGCCCGGTCGTCCGCGCTTCGTCGACGGCGCGCGCGAGGATCTCGTACTCCCCGAGGTACTCGCCGCGGATGTAGATGTAGACCTCCTGCGCCTCGATCGCGTGGGCGACGATCAGGCAACCCTCGAGCAGCCGGTGCGGCGCCTTCCCCATCGTCAACCGGTCCTTGAACGCGCCGGGCTCCGACTCGTCCGCGTTGACCACGAGGTACTTCGGCTTTGGGCTCCTGCGGTCGATCAGGGACGCCTTGCGCCCGATCGGGAAGCCCGCGCCGCCGCGCCCGCGCAGGTTCGAGTCGTTCAGGAGCTCGATCACGTCGTCCGGCGTCATCGCGCGCGCCTGGTCGATCGCCGTGTACCCGCCCGCGGCGCGGTAGCCCGCCACCGTCGTCAGGTCGTGCTCGTCGACGCCCGCTAGGAGGACGCTAGCCGCCGGCATTTCCGCCTCCCTCCGAGAGCTCCGCGACGATCGCCGGAACGTCCTCGGGCTTCACGAAGTGCCGGTAGCGATGGTCCACGGCGACGACCGTCGCGTAGCCGCAGCCGCCGAGGCACTCGACGGTGCGGAACGTGACGCCGCCATCCTCGCTCGTCTCCCCCGGACGCACTCCAAGCTCGCCCTCGAAGGCGTCCACGACCCGCTGCGCGCCGACGAGCGCGCACGAGAGGTTCGTGCACACCTCGACGAGGTGGCGGCCGACGGGCTCGACGTGAAACATGTCGTAGAACGACGCGATCGCGCGCGTGTACGCCGGCGTGACGTCCAGCGCGTCCGCGACCTCGACGAGCGCCTCGCGCGGCAGCCACCCGTCGTGCTCCGCCTGCGCGAGCCGCAGCGCTTCGAGCACGGCCGAGTGCCGGTCCGGGTACGGCTTCGTCGCGCGCGCGATCTCGCGCCCGAGCGTCACCGGTCGACCTCGCCCATCACCGTATCGAGCGAGCCCACGACCGCGATCATGTCGGCCACGAGCGCGTCGCGCATCAACGACGCCGTCGCCTCGAGCGCGACGAACGACGGCGCGCGGAACTTGACGCGCCACGGCCGCGGCCCACCCTCGGAGACGACGTAGCACCCGAGCTCGCCGCGCGCGGACTCGACCGCCACGTACACCTCTCCCTCGGGCACGCGGTACCCCTCCGTGACGAGCTTGAAGTGGTGGATGAGCGACTCCATCGACGTGTGCAGCTCCTCGCGGGGCGGCAGCACCACCTTCCGGTCGTCCGCGATCCACGGCTCGCCTTCCATGTGCTCGAGCCGGTCGACGCACTGCGCGACGATCCGCGTCGACTCGCGCATCTCGTCCATCCGCACGCGATAGCGGTCGTACACGTCGCCGCGGTGGTACACGGGAACGCGGAAGTCGACCTGGTCGTACGCGAGGTACGGGTCGGCGCGTCTGAGGTCGAAATCGACGCCGGAGCCGCGCAGCACCGGTCCCGTCTGCCCGAGCGCGATCGCATCCTCGCGAGAGAGGAGCCCGAGGCCGACGGTGCGCTCGAGCCAGATCTGATTGCGGTCGATCAGCTGCTCGTACTCGTCCACCGCGTGCGGCATCCGGTCGACGAACTTGCGGCACTCGGGAAAGAAGCCGAGCGGGATGTCCTCGGAGAGCCCGCCTGCCTGGAAGTAGCGGGTGTGCATCCGCGCCCCCGCGACGAGCTCGAACAGGTCGAGGATCAGGTCGCGCTCCCGAAAGGCGTACCAGAACATCGAGATCGCGCCCAGCTCGAGCGCGGCGGTCGCGAGCCACACGAGGTGGGAGTGGATCCGGTTCAGCTCCGAGAGCAGCATTCGCATCCACGTCGCTTTCGGCGGGATCGGGAGGTCGAGCAGCTTCTCGATCGCGAGGACGAAGACGAGCTCGTTCTTCTGGAAGGAGAGGTAGTCGATCCGCGGCGGATACGTGATCGCCTTCCACCAGTTCTTCTCCTCCATGTTCTTCTCGAACCCGGTGTGCAGATAGCCGATCACGGCCTCGAGCCCGACGACGCTCTCGCCGTCGAGGTCGACGATCAGGCGGAGAACGCCGTGCGTGGACGGGTGATTCGGCCCGAAGTTGACCTGGAGCACGTCCTCTGAATCGCGGAGCTCGGGCGGGACGCGCAGGATCGTCGGAATCGGCTCGGGGATCCGCGTGCCCTCGTAGATCCGCGCGCGCTCGGGTGCCAGCGTCATGCCGCTACTCGGCCTCCGAAAACCGGACGGGCTCGCCGCCGAGCGGATAGTCCTTGCGGAGCGGGTGGCCTTCCCAGTCGTCCGGCATCAGGATCCGCAGGAGATTCGGGTGCCCTTCGATCGCGATCCCGAGCATGTCCCAAGCTTCGCGCTCGTGCCAGTCGGCCGTCGGCCAGACGCCGATCACGCTCGGGACGGCTTCACCCTCGTCGAGCCAGACCTGCACGCGCACGCGCGGCGCGCCCTGGCGCACCGCGAGCAGGTGGTAGTTGATCGCGAAGCGCTTCGGCTTCGGCGCGGGCAGCCGCTGGTGGCCCTGCGTCATCGGCGCGTTCAGGTTGCGCCCGGACGGCGTCCCGATGTAGCCGGAGACGCCGTCGCCGCCCCAGCCCAGGTAATCGGTCGCGGCGATGTCCGCGAGCATGTCGAAGCCGGCCTCGTCCCGGAGGTACGTGCACGCGTCGACCAGCGACTCCGGTCCGACGACGAGCGTGGTCTCGCCGTGCGCCTCGGTGCGCTCGAGGAGCCCCGGCACGTCGCCGAGGTTCAGGATGCCACGCCCCGGATCTCGTACGCGGGCGGCACGCCTGCGCGGATCTTCTCGTGGAGCCGGACGATTCCCTCCATCAGCGCCTCCGGCCGCGGGGGACAACCGGGGACGTGGATGTCGACGGCGACGATCTTGTCGACGCCCTGGAGCACCGTGTAGTTGTTGAACATGCCGCCGGAGCTGGCGCACGCGCCCATCGCGATCACCCACTTCGGCTCCAGCATCTGGTCGTAGATCTGCCGGAGCGGCTCGGCCATCTTGTGCGCGACGCGGCCGGACACGATGAGCAGATCCGCCTGGCGTGGCGACGAACGGAATGCCTCCATACCGAACCGGGCGATGTCGTAACGCGGCGAGACGATTGCCATCATCTCGATCGCGCAGCACGAGAGGCCGAACGTGTCAGGCCACATCGACTTTGATTGCGCCCACTGCAGCGCCTTCGAGAGCGTCGTCGTCATCAGCGCCTGCTCGAGGTCGCCGAGCTCCTGCTCGAACACGCTCGGCCCGCGGCGCATCAGCAGCCGCTCGGTCTTGAGGCCGTGGTCGCGGAGGCGCTGCGGCTTCACCGCCACTCGAGTGCCCCCTTCCGCCAAACGTAGACGTACGCGACGCCGAGGATCACCAGGAAGAAGAGGAACTCGAGGAAGCCGAACCACCCGAGCTGGTGGAGGATCACCGCCAGCGGATACAAGAAGACGATCTCGATGTCGAAGAGGATGAACAGCATCGCCGTGAGGTAGAAGCTGATCGTGAAGCGTCTCGTCTGCGGAGCGCCGCGCGAGACGCCCGACTCGAAGGGGATCGTGCGCGCGCGCCGCCGCTGCCGAGGCCGCTGGGCGAACACGAACGACATCGCGATCATCGACGACGGAATCAGGAGCGCGAAGGTTCCGTAGACGAGAAACGGCAGCCAGTTCTCGAGCACGTTCTCACCTCCCCGATCACATCCCGATCGCGCGGTGACGCTAGCAGGTCACGATACCGTCACGAAGCAGGTCGGAAACCGTTCAGTCATGCGCGAGGCGCGTGTCACAAAGTCCGCTCGTGGGCGCGTCCAAACCGGTTGCTACGATGGGTCACGATGGCTGCGATCGAGACGGAAGTCGCTCCGGTCCTGACGATCACCGCGTCCGCGGCGGAGAAGATCAAGGCGCTGCTCGCGGACGAGGAGGACGTCAGCGTGCTCCGAGTCGCGATCCAGGGCGGCGGTTGCTCGGGATTCCAGTACGGCCTCGGCTTCGACCGCGGCGCGACCGAGGGCGATCTCACGTTCGAGCAGCACGGGGTCACCGTCGTCGTCGATCCCCACAGCGCGCCGTACCTCAGCGGCGCTTCGGTCGACTACGTCGACTCGATCCAGCAGTCGGGATTCGCGATCGAGAACCCGAACGCCGTCGCCTCGTGCGGGTGCGGCCACTCGTTCCAGGTCGCGGAGGGCGAGTCGCCCGAAGATGCGGCCGGCGCCTGCGGCTCGGGCTGCTCTCACTAGCCGCAAGATCGCTACGCGATCTCGCTAGCCGGTGAGCGCTCTTCGCGTCGCGGTCGTCGGGTCCGGACCCGCGGGGTTCTATGCGGCGGCGGCGCTGCTGTCGGCCGATCCACCCGCAGAGGTCGACATGCTCGAGCGCCTGCCGACGCCGTGGGGACTCGTCCGGCTCGGCGTCGCACCCGACCATCCGAAGCTGAAGACCGTCTCGCGCGCGTTCGAGCGCACCGCGGATCGACCCGGCTTCCGGTTTCTCGGCAACGTCGAGGTCGGCCGCGACATCTCGCACGCCGAGCTCTCCGGCCTGTACGACGCCGTCGTCTACGCGGTCGGCGCGCAGAGCGACCGGCGCCTCGGCATCCCCGGCGAGGAGCTGCCGGGGTCGTGGTCGGCGACGGAGCTCGTCGCCTGGTACAACGGCCACCCCGACTTTCAGGACGTGCAGTTCGACCTCGATGTCGAGCGTGCCGTCGTCATCGGGAACGGCAACGTCGCGCTCGACGTTGCGCGAATGCTCGCGCTCAGGCGCGACGAGCTCGCCCCGACCGACGCGACCGATGCGTCGATCGACGCGATCGCCGCGTCCGCGATCCGCGAGATCGTGATCGTCGGGCGGCGCGGCCCGGCGCAGGCGGCGTTCACGACCCCCGAGCTCCAGGAGATGGGAGAGCTCGCCGACGCCGACGTCATTGTCGATCCGGCCGATCTCGAGCTCGAGGCAGAGCTCGAGGCCGGCCTTGACACGCTCGCGCGGCGGAACGTCGAGCTTCTGCGCGAGTTCGCGTCACGCGCGCCCGCCGGAAAGCCGAAGACGGTCCGGTTCCTCTTCTTCCGCTCCCCCGTGGCGATCCTCGGCGGCGAACGCGTCGAAGGGGTCGAGCTCGTGCGGAACCGGCTCGAGGCCGACGAACGCGGCGCGTTGCGCGCCGTCGCCACGGACGAGCGCGAGTCGCTCGAGTGCGGAATCGTGTTCCGCAGCGTCGGCTACCGCGGCATCGCGCTCCCGGGGGTCCCGTTCGACGAGGGTCGCGGCACGATCCGCACCGATCGCGGCCGGGTGCTCGACGACGACGCGCGCCCCGTTCCCGGTGTCTACTGCGCAGGCTGGATCAAGCGCGGCCCGTCGGGCGTGATCGGAACCAATAAGAAGGACGCGACGGAGACGGTCGAGCTGCTGCTCGAGGACGCGCGCGAGGGGCGACTCCCACGCACGGACGCGTCGGCCGACGCGGTGCTCCAGCTGCTCGCCGACCGCGGCGCAGAACCGGTTCTGTACTCGGGCTGGGGGGCGATCGACGCGCGCGAGCAGGAGCTCGGCGAGCCGCAGGGCCGGCCGAGGGTGAAGCTCGCCACGTGGGACGAGCTGCTCGACGCCGCGCGCGCACCGGTCGCCTGACTCCCTCGATCGAGGGAGCGCTCTTCGCTTGCTGAGGCCGATTCTCGGGCGTGGACAGTCAAAGCATCGAGTGCTTGAACTGCGGCGCGAAGCGGCCGTCGGCTGCGGCGCGCGAGGAATGCTCGCGGTGTGGCTACCTCGGCTGGGCGGAGAGCAACTCGCTCAGCGAAACGCTGCGGCGCACGCTCCGCGAGCGGCCCGTCGCGCTGCGGCGGGCGGCGCGCCTCACCACCTGACGCGCTCGGGGCGCCGCAAGGGCGCCGCTAGACTCGCGCTCGTGGCGACCGAGACGAACGAGCGGTACTGGGGCGCCGAGACGACGAAGGCGATCGCCAACTTTCCGGTATCCGGTAAGCCGATTCCCGTCGCCGTCGCGCGCTGGCTCGGCCGCATCAAAGCTGCCGCGGCGGAGGTCAACGCGGAGCTCGGGCTGCTCGACGGGGAGAAGGCGGACGGCATTGCGGCGGCAGCGCGCCGCGTCGCCGACGGCGAGCTCGACGACCAGTTCCCGATCGACGTCTTCCAGACCGGCTCGGGGACCTCGTCGAACATGAACGCGAACGAGGTCATCGCGGCGCTCGCCGGCGAGGGCGTCCATCCGAACGACGACGTGAACATGGGGCAGTCGTCGAACGACGTCTTCCCGTCGGCGGTGCACCTGGCCGCGCTCGGCGAGATCTCGCAAGAGCTGCTTCCAGCGCTCGACCGGCTCGCATCGTCGCTCGAGCGCAAGGCGGTCGAGTTCGACGGCGTCGTCAAGTCGGGACGGACGCACCTGATGGACGCGGTTCCGGTGACGCTCGGACAGGAGTTCGCCGGCTACGCCGCGCAGGTGCGGCAGGGCCGCCGCCGCATCGAGGGCTCGCTGCCGCGCCTCGGGCAGATCGCGCTCGGCGGGACCGCCGTCGGCACCGGCCTCAACACGCATCCCGAGTTCGGTGCGCGCGTACGGGCACGCCTCGCCTCCGAGACAGGGCTCGAGATCTCGCCGCCTGCGGACCCGTTCGAGGCGCAGGCTGCGCGCGACGGGCTCGTCGAGGCGTCAGGCGCGCTCCGGACGCTCGCCGTGTCGCTGACGAAGATCGCGAACGACATCCGCTGGCTCGGCTCGGGGCCGCGGGCCGGCCTTGCCGAGATCCGCCTCCCCGAGCTGCAGAAAGGCAGTTCGATCATGCCGGGCAAGGTGAATCCGGTCATCCCGGAGGTTGTGACCCAGGTGGCGGCGCAGGTGATCGGCAACGACCACGCGATCGCGGTCGGCGGCATGCAGGGCCACTTCGAGCTGAACGTGTTCGTCCCGATGATGGCGCGGAACCTGCTCGAGTCGATCGCGCTGCTCTCGTCCGCAGCGCGCCTCTTCGCCGAGAAGTGCGTCGACGGAATCGAGGCGAATCGCGAGCAGTGCGAGCGCTACGCGGAGCTGACGCTGTCGGCCGCAACCGCGCTCAACCCGCACATCGGCTACGACCGTGCGGCCGAGATCGTGAAGGAGGCCGCGGCGTCCGGGCGGCCGCTGCGCGAGGTCGCGCGAGACGCCGGCGTTGACGAGGCGGTGCTCGAGCAGGCGCTCGACTACCGCGCGATGGCGAAACCGCACGAGTAGCGCCCTTCGGGCTGGAATGTGGAACGGGCCGCCCGAAGACGGCCCGTTCGCGTTTCCCGTGGTGTGCCGCCGCTAAGGCAGGTTGAGCGCCCAGGCACTGCGGCCGTGCGTCGCCGCGTAGAGCTTGCGCGACTGCGGGACGATCGTCAGCCCCGCGACCTCCACATCGGGCAGCCCGGCGCCTGCCTGCTCCCACGCGGTCGTGCCGCTCGGGAGCCGCATGACACCGAAGTCGCTCGACGCGTAGAGGTCGCCGTTCGTGTCCCGCACGATGTCGGTGCCGGGAATGTCGGGCAGTGCCGTGAGGCCGGCACCATCGAGCAGCGTCCACGTGGCCGACGCGGCGGCCGGGTTGTACGTGACCTCGAACACGTGGCCGGGAGTCGTCGGGGTATTCGCGTTGTAGCCCGAGTACGAGATCCACGCGTGGTTCGGATTCGCAGGATCGACGAAGATCCCCGTGACGAACCGGGTCGGGTCGACGGTCGAGAGCGTGTCGATGCGGGTGAACGCCACCGCGCCCGGAGCCGCGTCGGCGTTGTGCGAGACGAAGATCCGGCCTGTGCCCGTGGCGACCCACAGCGTGCCGAGGTCGCTTGCGGCACGCTCGATCGCCGCGACGTTCCCGCCGGCACGATCCGCGCCGCCCCACATCGCGTCGTTCGCGCGGAGGTTCGTGTGGTCAGCGGGCCCGATGCGCTCGAAGTTGCCGCAGTTCGGGTCGGCGCCCGAGGCGACGAACTCGGAGCAGTGCTCCTCCAGGAACGTCTGGTCACCGCCCCAGTTCTGGGTGCGCCAGACGCTGTACGAGCCCTGGAAGATCGTGCCGCCGTTAGCCGGATTCGGATCGGCGATGATCGGCGGGTAGAAGGCCGAGCCCTCAGGGCTCGAGAGGATGTCGCCGGAGATCACGACCCACTTGGCGGGATCGCCGTTCCGGAAGTTGCCGTCGTTCGCCTGGCCGAAGAACGTGTTGAACCGCATTGCGGGATTGCTCGAGCTGAAGCCCGACTGGCCGCCGTCACCCCAGATCGACATCCCCCACACGTTGGTCGAACCGCCGGTCTCCCACGTCCCGTTGTCCTGCGTTCCGCCCTGGATGTTCTTCGGATCCGTCGGATTGACGGAGACGCTCTGGAACTGCAGCGTCGACAGCCCCTCGTTGAGGCTCGTCAGCTTGTTCGGCGCCCGCGACAGAAGCTGCTGGCACAGCGCCAGATTGGCGCCGGTCAGGCCACGAGTCGCGCACTCGCCGGAGGTGTCGACGAACTTCCCGTCCGACCGGACGAGCCCGCCGTCCGAGCCGAAGAAGACGACATTGGGATTCGACGGCGACACGACGATCGCGTGCTGGTCGGGATGCATCCCGTTCGGAAACTCGGGCGCTGTGGCGTCTTCGTCGTCCGTGCCCTTGGCGTCGCGGGTGACGTCGGAGAAGCTCACGCCGGCGTCCGTCGAATACAGGAACGAGCGCCCGTTCGTGCGCTTGCCGGCGTTGCCGCCGAGGACCGGGACGCCCGAGTCGGGATAGTCGTAGCTCCCGCCGAGGTACACCGTGTCGGGCTGTCCCGGCGGCGAGTAGACGACGTTGTCGTACCAGCACTGCGCGGTGCAGTAGCCCCTGTTCTGGTCGGTCGTCAGATCCGTGAAGCTCGGCGTCGCCGCCGTCGCGTCATCCGTCCGGTACAGGCGCGCCTGAAAGGTCGTCCCGTCCTCGCCGACTCCGATGTAGATCCGCGTCTTCCCGTTCGCGAGCTTCGCGACCGCGATCGAGGCACGCTCGACGGCGCCCGGGTTGGCCGGATTGATCGCCGCGAAGATCTGCGTCCACGAGGTGCCGCCGTTCGTCGAGCGGAACACGCCCTGGCCGAACTGACTCGCGTAAATCGTGTTGTGGTCCCACGGATCGAGTTCGACGTTGGTGACCCCGCGCAGGACGAACGGCAGGCCCGATGTGGCGCTGTTGAGGAGCGTGAACGTCTGACCGCCGTTGGTGCTCTTCAAGACGCCGCGCGCCGGCAGGGGCGTCGGCACGCCGACGGCTCCCGTGACGGAGCTGACGCCGCGCACGCCGCTCGCGGAGCCGACGTAGAGGATGTTCGAGTTCGTCGGATCGACGACAACCGCCGAGATCGCGCGGTTCAGAAACGCGTTCCCTGTGTAGGCGCCGGAGATCGCCGTCGTCGTGACCGCCGGGAGCAGCGACCAAGTGTCCCCGCCGTCGGTCGACTTCATCAGGCCCATCCCGGCCTCGCTGTCGCCGGACGCGTTCGGCTCGCCGGTGCCGGCGTACAGGGTGCCGGTCGCCGCGTCGTACGTCAGCGCGCCGATCGCGTTGGTCGGGAACGAATCCGAGACGAACTCCCAATCGGGCGATCCGGACAACGCGTTCTTCGTCCGCCAGATTCCGCCGCCGGCCGCGCCCACCCACATGCGACACTTGGGCTTGTCGCAGCTCGGGTCGATCGCGAGCGCCGTGATTCGTCCGGACGTCACGTAGTCGGCGCCGGTGAACGTCAGCAGCCCCGGCATCTGTGAATGGCTTGGTCCGATCAGGTTCCACTGTCGGGCCGCGTTCTTGCCTTTGCGGCTCTTCGCCGTCGCCCACGCCTGCTGCGCTTGCAGCGTCAGCTGGAAGGGAATCTCGGTCGCCGGATACGCACGCTGGTCGTACGCCTCCTCCGCAGCGCTGACCGATGCAGGCCCCTTCTCCAGCATCGTCGTCTGCTCGAGCGACGCCGGCTTCGCCTTCGCCTCCTCGCCCTTCGCCTTGGCGCCGACCGCACTCGCGCCACCGCTCGCGCCCACTCCAACCACGACTGCGACGGCCACGAGGACCGTCACCATCGCGAGACCGAGCGCAGCGCGCGCCCACGTTCCTCTCATAGTCTCTTCTCCCCTTTGCTCGAGGCGAGGCGGGCCCCATCGACCCGTCGCCGCCCGCGATGCTACCGCGGAGTCGAACGCAATAGCAATGGGCGGTTCGAACGGAATGGCTCGCCGTCCGGCGCCCCCGCCCTGCTCTCCGCGGCGGCTAGGGCGGCGGCGGCGGCGGGCACTCCCGGACGCCGAGCCTGATCGCCGCTCTGCTGCCCTTGCCGCCGATCGCCGACACCGAGTAGATCGGGCACCAGCCGAGGTCCAGGTTGGCGAAGCGAACGAAGAACCCGCCGCGGCCGTTCGCGACGACTGTCCGAGTCGCACCCGCCTTCGCGCTCACCGTGACCCGCACGCGCTCGAGCGGGGCGAAGTGACTGCCTCGGACGGTGAACGGGCTCGTGTCCGAAACCCGAATGTCGGGGCGAGCGACTGCGCCGGAAGAAGTGGTCGCGAGGACGCCGGCGCCGACGAGCACGATCAGGCAGATCGAGCGCATCCGCTCCGAACACTAGCGCCGCTTCACCCGCATCCGAAGCGCGGGACCCGTGACGGCTCGACGCGTCGGCGTCAGTACGCGAGCGCGCCGCGGCCGGTCGCCGCTGCGTGGCGCTGCTCGTCCGCGCGATAGCTCGACCGGACGAGCGGCCCCGAGAAAACGGAGCCGAAGCCGAGCGCCTCGCCCTGCTCGCGGAACCAGCGGAACTCGTCCGGATGCACCCAGCGAGCGATCGTCGCGTGCTTCGACGAGGGCTGAAGGTACTGGCCGATCGTGACGACGTCGACGCCGTGCTCGCGCAGGTCGCGCATCGTGTCGACGACTTCGTCGTTCGTCTCGCCGAGGCCGACGATGATCCCGCTCTTCGTCAGCACCGGATAGTCGGCGAGCTCCTTCGCGCGGCGCAGCAGCCAGAGCGCGGTGTCGTAGCTCGCCTTCGCGCCGCGCATCCTGCGGTGTAGGCGCCGCACCGTCTCGATGTTGTGGTTGAAGACGTCGGGCCGCTCGGCGAGAACCGTCCGCAGCGCCTGCTCCTCGACGCCGAGGAAATCGGGTGTCAAGACCTCGACGGTTGCCTGCGGGACGTGCCGCTTGAGCAGGCGGATCGTCGCGGCGTAGTGGCCTGCGCCTCGATCGGGGATGTCGTCCCGGTCGACGGACGTGACGACGACGTGACGCAACGCCATCTTCTTCGCCGTCTGCGCCAGGCGCAGCGGCTCGAGCGGGTCGGGTGGATGCTCGGGTCTCCCGCTCGTCACGTAGCAGTAGCGGCAAGCGCGGGTGCACGTATCGCCGAGGATCTGGAACGTCGCCGTGCCGCGCCCCCAGCACTCCGAGATGTTCGGGCAGCGCGCCTCCTCGCAGATCGTGTTCAGCGACGCCCCGTGAATGAGCTTCTTGACGTCGAAGTAGCGCGAGTCGGCGCTCGGCGCGCGGACCTTCATCCATTCGGGCCGGCGCGGCGGGTTCGCGACGGGGAGCGAGGGCGCCACGATTCGAGTCTAGATACGGGCTACGCTGGGACGCGTGATCCTGGCTTCGCTGCTGTCCGCATTGACGCTCACCGGCGGCGTGCAGGGCATCGTCATGCGCGGGCCGATCATGCCCGTGTGCGTCGTCGACAAGCCGTGCTCGGCACCCGTCAAGCACGTGCGAGTCTCGTTCCTCCGCGGCGCCCGCACGTTCGCGACGCTCACCGACTCCCGTGGCCACTACCGGATCGCGCTCGCAGCCGGCCGCTACACCGTCCGTGTCGCGAACGACCACTTCGGCGTCAGGCCGCCGAGCGTCGTCGTGCCGCGAGCACGCTTCGCGCGGCAGAACCTCTACGTCGATACAGGGATCCGTTAGGCGCGCGCGGGCTCGGGCGCAGGCCGCGTCTCGAGCTCGAAGCCGAACGCGTCCGCGAGCGCCGCGGCGACGACCGGCCGCACCTCTTCGACGCTGACCGGCCGCCCGAGCTCGCCCGCCATTGTCGTGAACTGCGCGTCGTCGAGCCCGCACGCGGTGATCCACTGCGTGAACGGCGCCGGGTCGAGGTCGACGTTGAGCGCGAACCCGTGCGTCGTCACCCATTTCGAGATGTGGATGCCGATCGAGGCGATCTTCCGCGGCGGCGGCGTCAGCCAGATCCCCGTCAGCCCCTCGATCCGCTGCCCCTCTAGCGCAAACGCGGCCAGCGTTTGCGCAAGTGCCTGCTCCAGCGTGCGGCAGTAACGCTGCACGTCCTGGCCGTGGCGCTTCAGGTCGAGGATCGGGTAGCAGACGAGCTGCCCCGGCGCGTGGTAGGTCGACTTGCCACCGCGGTCGGTTTCGACGATCTCGACGTCCGCGCCTTCGGGCACGTGCAGCTCGCGCGGGTCGGCGCGGCGCCCGAGGGTGATCGTCGGCGGGTGCTCGAGGAAGAGCACCGTGTCGGGCGCCGATCCGTTCGCCACCTCGCGTGCGACCGCGCGCTGGAGCTCGAGAGCTTCGGTGTACGGCGTTAGACCCAGCGAGACGGCGTGGCCGATGCGTGTCTTCACGGCTTCGACTCTAGCCGTGCCGTTCGCGGCGACGGCCGCGCCCTTAGTTGTCGGCCGCGATAGCGGCGCGCCCGGCTGCGGTCAGCGCGAGCGGCGTCGAGACGAACGCGTCGTAGTCGCCGCGCGGCGGCGGAGCGGGGAGGGCGCCGTCCGCCGGCTCGAGCAGGCCGTCCTCCGCGAGCTCGTGGACGAAGCGGAAGCACCAGGTGTCGCCGAGGAACGCCGCCTCCTCCATCGATTGGTTCGCGGCGAACAGCTCCAGCGGCGTGCTCGCTCCGCTTGCGAGCGCCGCGAGTAGCTGTCGCTTCGTGCGCCGGAGCGGAGCGCGCTCCTCCGTGAAGCGCCGCAGCGCCGGCGCGAGGTGCGGCAGCGCCCCGACACCGGCGACCGGCGTCTCGCCTGCGCACAGCGCGCGCCACGTTTCGCGCGCGAGGTCGAGCGTGTCGGTGTCGAGGCGGCGGCGCGTCTTCCAGAGGGCTTCGAGGGCGTTGGCACCGAGCGGACCGAGATGCTCGTCCGCCTGCACGAGCTCGCCATCCTGGTGGTCGCGCAGTTGCGACAGGATCTGGAGCAGCTGCAGCTGGTCGTAGAGGTCGTGCTCGAACCAGAGAATGACGTGCGACGCGTCGGCAAGCGTCCGATCCCGCCGCTCGAGCTCTTCGACGAGAGTGGCCGGGTCGCCCCAGCCGCTTGCCGCAAGGAACCTGGCGCGCACGCGCCGCGACTCCGCAGCCTCGAACGCCAGCGGCCCCTCGTGGAGCACGTCCTTCCAGGCAAGAACGTCGCCGCGGAGTGACGTCCGCCGCAGCGTGCGCGCGACCGAGTCGCCGTTCGTGACGTGGAGAAGGGTCAGTACGAGGCTTCGTCCCAGCTCTCGAGCTTCTGGCGCAGGTCGCGCAGGAACCGTCCCGCGAGCGCGCCGTCGACGAGCCGGTGGTCGTACGTGAGCGTCAGGTTCATGATCGGGCGGATCGCGATCACGTCCGCGCCGTGCTCGTCCTCGACGACCCACGGCCGCTTGACGACCGCGTACGTGCCGAGGATCGCCGCCTGGGGCCGGCTGATCACGGGCGTTCCGTGGAACGTCCCGTAGCCACCCGGGTTCGTGATCGTGAAGGTGCCGCCCTGCACGTCGTCCGGAAGCAGCTTCTTGTCTCGCGCGCGCTGTGCGATGTCGACGACGCCCTTGGCGATCCCGAGCAGGTTCAGCGTCTCGGCGTTCTTGAGCACCGGGACGATCAACCCCTTCCCGTCGGCGAGCTCGACGGCGAAGCCGATGTTGACGTACTTGCGCGTGACGATCTGGTCGCCGCGAAGCTCGCCGTTGATCCACGGGTACTCGCGAAGCGTCTCGGTCGCGGCGCGCGCGACGAAGGCGAGGTAGGTCAGGTTCACGCCGTACGACTGCTGGTACTCGGGCTTGAGCTTCTTGCGGATCGTGACGACGCGCGACATGTCGACCTCGATCGCGCTCGTGACGTGCGCGGCGGTGTCGAGCGAGCGGCGCATGTGCTCGGCGATCCCGCGCCGCATCGCGTTGACGGGCTCGAAGCTCTCTCCGGGTGCGGGCTCGGCCTGGGGGGCGGGTGCGGGCGGCGCGGCGGGCGGCTTGGCAGCCGCGGGCGCGGGCTCGGGCTCACGCGCGGGCTCGGGAGCCGGTTGCGCAGGAGTCTCGGCGGGCTGTGCGGGAACAGCAGGCGCGGCAGCCTCGGTGGTGGGACCGGACTCGACGAAGGCAAGGATGTCCTTCTTCGTCACGCGTCCACCCCTGCCGGTGCCTTCGATCTGCGCCGGGTTGACGCCGTGCTCGGACGCGATCCGCGCGACGACGGGGGAGACGAATGCGCGATCGTCGCTCCGTCCGTTCCCGCCTGCGTCGGGCGGGGCGGCGGCGGGGGCGGGAGCGGCTGCGGGCTGCGGCTGCGCCGGGCGGGGCGCGGGTGTCTCCGCACTTGACGCGGCTGCGGCCTCGGCTGCAGCCTGCTGCGTAGCCGGCTCGGGCGGAGGCTCATCGGAGGGCGCCGCCGCTGCGCCCTCGGGCGCGATCGTCGCGAGCTTGGTGCCGACGTCGACCGTCTCTCCCTCCTGGACGAGGACCTCCTGGAGCACGCCGCTTCCCGGAGAGGGCACCTCCGTGTCGACCTTGTCCGTCGAGATCTCGAGCAGCGGCTCATCTGCGGCGACGGTCTCGCCGGGCTGCTTCAGCCATTTCGTGATCGTCCCCTCGGAGACGGACACGCCCATCTGCGGCATGACCACCTCGAGCGTCGTCTCCGTTGCCATCGCTACGCTTTCACCTCAGTACTCGGCGAGCTCTCGCAATCCCGCCGCGACGTCGTCGACCTGCGGGATGAATGCCTTCTCGAGCGGCGGCGAGAACGGCACCGGCGTGTCGGGCGCCGCGATCCGCTTCACGGGCGCGTCGAGATCCTCGAATGCCTCCTCCGCGATCGTCGCCGCGATCTCCGCGCCGAAGCCGCCGGTTCGGGTGTCCTCGTGCAGCACCAGTACCTTCGACGTCCTGCGCACCGACTCGAGCACCGCCAGCTTGTCCCACGGGAGGACGGTTCGCAGGTCGATGATCTCGACCGAGATGTCGTCCTCTTCGAGCTTCGACGCGGCCTCGGCGGCGGTGTAGACCATCGCGCCCCACGTCACGACGGTGACGTCGTCGCCCTCGCGATGCATGCGCGCCTTGCCGAGGGGAATCGTGTACCGCTCCTCCGGCACCTCGCCCTTGATCCTGCGGTACAGGTGCTTGTGCTCGAAGTACATCACCGGGTTCGGGTCCTCGATCGCGCTGAGCAGGAGCCCCTTCGCGTCCTCGGGTGTCGCCGGGCAGACGCACTTCAGGCCGGG
>Ga0126312_10001356_pt1 | contig 15949 bp, 16 predicted proteins | sample Plot104A_FD_92537 | JGI IMG/M metagenome (GOLD analysis project Ga0126312, IMG submission 92537) | Serpentine soil microbial communities from UC McLaughlin Reserve, CA, USA - Plot104A | ecosystem: Environmental > Terrestrial > Soil > Grasslands | place: USA: UC McLaughlin Reserve, Lake County... | reverse complement strand
CGATCGCCCGCGACCACCGGGACGCCGAAGCTGGCGAGCGCCTCGGGGGTGGGCGATCCGACCGAGGCGATTCTCGCCGTGGTCGGGGAGGCCTCGCCCGCGGTCGGGCGCACTCGCACGGTCGAGATCCTCCGCGGAGGACGATCGAAGGTCGTCGCCAAATACGGCTACGACGAGCTCCCGGGCTACGGCTCGCTGCACCACTGGCGGGCCGACGAGCTGCTGCGAGAGGTCGATGCCCTGATCGACGCGGGGCAGCTGCGGTCGACGGGCGGGAAGTTTCCAAAGCTTGAGCTCGCGGAGCGAGCGGCGTAGCGCTATCGATCGTGGTCGCCGGCCGCCCATTTCGGATCGCCGTACTGGCCTCCGGCGGGGGGACGAATCTGCAGGCGATCCTGGACAAGCTTCATGGACGCGAGGGAATCGAGGTTGTGGGCGTGGGGTCAAACAAGCCGGATGCCCAGGCGCTGGAGCGAGCCGACTCGGCGGGAGTCAAGACCGCGGTTTTCGAGCGCGACGCCCATCCCGACCGCGAGGCGCGCGATGCCGCGATCGGCGACTGGCTCGAGGGGCTGAGGGTGGATCTGGTGGTGCTCGCCGGGTACATGGAGCTGCTATCTGCGGCGCTCGTCGGGCGGTTCGCGAACCGAATCGTCAACGTCCACCCGGCGCTGCTGCCATCCTTTCCCGGGCTGGAGGCGGTGCAGCAGGCCCTTGACGCGGGGGTGAAGCTGACGGGGGTAACCGTCCACTTCGTCGACGAGGGGGTCGACTCCGGGCCGATCATCCTCCAGAGGCCGGTGGAGGTGCTGGAGGATCGCGAGTGGGAGTCGCTCGAGACGCGGATCCACGCGGTCGAGCACGAGCTGCTGCCCCGGGCGATCAGGCTGATCGCGGCCGGGCGGGTGTCGCTGGACCCGGAGAACCCGCGGCTCGTGCGGATCGCCCCGGGCGAAGCCGCCGAATAGGATCGCCCGCTCATGGAGACGAGCGGACAAGAGGGCGCGGTTCCGGTTCGCCGGGCGCTGATCTCGGTTTCCGACAAGACCGGTGTTGCGGAGTTCGCACGAGGCCTCGCCGACCTCGGCGTAGAGGTCGTCTCCACCGGCGGCACCGCCGGGGCACTGCGGGAGGCGGGCCTGGAGGTCCGCGACGTCGCCGACCTCACGGGCTCGCCCGAGATCCTCGACGGACGGGTCAAGACGCTTCATCCCCGACTCCATGCTGGGCTTCTCGCCGTTCGTGACGACCCCGAGCATCGGGCGACGCTGGAGGCCGAGGGCATCGAGCCGATCGACCTCGTGTGCGTGAACCTCTATCCGTTCGAGAAGACCGTCGCGCGCCACGATGTGAGCGAGGCGGACGCGATCGAGGACATCGACATCGGGGGGCCGACGATGATCCGTGCCGCCGCGAAGAACCATCGCTGGGTCGCGGTGGTGGTGCAGCCGGAGAGCTACGACGCGGTGCTGGCGGAGCTCCGCGAGCAGGGGGGGTCGATCTCGCGGGAGACGCGGCACTGGCTCGCCAACGAGGCGTTCGCGCTGACCGCGCGCTACGACGCGGCCATCAGCCGGTGGTTCTCAGCGCGGTACGAGGCATATCCGAGCCATTGGGTGACGGCGCACGAGAAGTTCATCGATCTCTCGTATGGGGAGAACCCGCATCAGAGCGCGGCGCTCTACGTGGAGACGGGGGTGCGGTCGCACGTTCTCTCCCGGGTGGCGAAGCTGCACGGCCGGGCGCTGTCGTTCAACAACGTTCTGGACCTGGATTCCGCGCGACGGCTCCTGGCCGAGTTCGACCAGCCGGCGGCGGTGATCGTCAAGCACAACAACCCGTGCGGGGTCGCGGTGGCCGAGGACCTGCCGTCCGCGTATGAGAAGGCGCTCGCCTGCGATCCACTGTCCGCGTTCGGTGGGGTGATCGCGCTCAACGGGCGGGTCGACCGCGCCCTCGCCGAGCGGCTGCACGAGAACTTCATCGAGGTGCTCATCACCCCCGGCTTCGACGACGATGCGCTTGAGGTGCTGCGCCAGAAGGAGGCGGTGCGCCTGCTCGAGGGCACCGAGCGGCGTGATTACGAGGCGCGTGAGCGGGATGTGAAGCGGGTGCGCGGCGGCCTGCTCGTACAGGAGCCGGACCGGGTGACCGAGAGCCGCTCGGACATGACGGTCGCGACGAAGGCGGAACCGGCGGAGCAGCAGTGGAGCGATCTGCTGTTCGCGTGGAGGGTGTGCCGCCACGTGCGCTCGAACGCGATCGTGATCGCGCGGGACGGCGGGACGCTTGGGATCGGGGCGGGGCAGATGAGCCGCGTGGACTCGGTGCGCATCGCCGTCGACAAGGCGCGCGCGGTGCGGGCGGACCAGGCCGATGCGCTTCTACGCGGCTCGGTGGTCGCCTCCGACGCGTTCTTCCCGTTCCCCGACGGGCCGCAGATGGCGATCGATGCGGGGATCACAGCCTTCATCCAGCCGGGCGGCTCGGTGCGCGACAACGAGGTCGTCGCCGCTTGCGACGAGGCCGGGGTCGCAATGGTGATGACCGGCCGCCGTCACTTCCGGCATTGATCGCCCCGTGACGCCTTTGCCCTCCTATGGAGCACAAACGCGGCCACCTGATCGCGTGATGGGCGCCCGCGAGCATCCTGGGCTCGAGGTGGTGCGCGTGTTCACCGCGCCGGATGGGACGTGGGGGAATCCGCTCGGGGTGTTCCTCGACGGCGGGGCGGTCCCGGAGGAAGAGCGCCAGCCCATCGCCACCGAGCTGGGGTTCTCGGAGACGGTGTTCGTCGATGACCTCAAGCTCGCGGAGATGCGGATCTTCACGCCGGCGGCCGAGCTGGCCCTGGCGGGCCATCCGCTCGTGGGAACGGCGTGGCTGATGCGCGAGCGCGGCCACGAGCCCACCGGGCTCCGCCCTCCCGCGGGCGACGTCGGCGTGCGCTTCGATGGCGAGTTGACCTGCGTCGACGCCAGGCCCGACTGGGGACCGGCGTGGGAGTTCGTCCAGCTCGGCTCGCCGGCCGAGGTGGATGCGTTCGACGCCGCGTCGGTCACTGAGGGCGAGGTGGCCATCTGGGCCTGGATGGACGAGCTGGTCGGCATCGTGCGTATGCGGGTGTTCGCCCCCGAGGACAACATCGCCGAGGATGAAGCGACCGGCTCAGCCGCGCTCATTCTCACGGCCGACCTCGGCCGCGAGATCGAGATCCACCAGGGTCGAGGTTCGCTCCTTCACGCCCGCCCGCTCGACAACGGCCGCACCGAGGTGGCGGGGCGGGTCGTCCTCGACGCGCACGCGTAGTGTCTCCGCTGGACGTGGCGGGTGGAGATTGGCGCACACCCGACACACAAGTGGCACGAAGCAAGAGCCATGCGTCAGTTTCGCGGGAGTACCCTTCGGAGCCTGTGGAGCGGATGGCCTGGACGGACGAGCGCCTCGATGACCTCGCGCGGAGGATGGATCAGGGCTTCGCGAGGCTCGATGCCGACATGCGCGACCTCCGAGCCGGGTTCCGCTCCGAGATGAGTGCCCTCCGAACGGACCTCGGCGGCCAAATGGACGCCCTACGACTCACGCTCCTGCGCGTCGGAGGCGGCATGATGATTGGCCTCGTCGGAGTCATCGGAGCCGTTCTCGCCAGCGGCTAGTAGGTCGTTCCGATCAGTGGGGGCGCTGGGAATCGAACCCAGACCAGCAGATTAAAAGTCTGCAGCCCGACCTTCGGGCCACGCCCCCGGGATCGTGACGGAATGTACCTCGGTCGACGGCTCCACCCACCGTACGATCGAGGGGTGGTGCGGAAGAAGCTCACCGAGTACGAGCGCAAGCGGGACTTCGAGAGCACGCCTGAGCCTCGTGGGAAGAAGGGCGCGAAGGGCAAGAGGGCTCCCAAGCGGAAGGGAAAGGCGGCCGCTGATGAGGTTGCCGCGTCCGGCCGGTTCGTCGTACAGCAGCACCACGCTCGCAACCTGCACTGGGATCTGCGGCTCGAACACGACGGGGTCGCCGTGTCGTTCGCCCTACCCAAGGGCGTGCCCCAACACCCCAAGGAGAACCGGCTGGCGGTCCACACCGAGGACCATCCGCTGGAGTACCTCGAGTTCGAGGGTGAGATCCCGAAGGGTGAGTACGGAGCCGGGACGATGGGGATCTGGGACGCCGGCACCTACGAGGCCGAGAAGTTCCGCGACGACGAGGTGATCCTCACCTTCTCCGGCGAGCGGGTCGAGGGCCGCTACGCCCTCTTCCAGACGGACGGCAAGAACTGGATGATCCACCGCATGGATCCGCCGACGGACCCCAAGCGGGAGCCGATGCCGACGAAGGGCATCAAGCCGATGATGGCGGCCCTCTCGAAGCTCCCAACGGACGACGAGAACTGGGCCTACGAGCTGAAGTGGGACGGGGTCCGCGCGATCGCCTACTGCGACGCGGGCCACCTGCGCCTGGAGAGCCGCAACCTCCGCGACGTCACCTCGCAGTATCCGGAGGCCCGCCAGGTCGCGATCGCGCTCGGCGCGCGCCAAGCGATCCTGGACGGCGAGATCGTCGCCTTCAACGACGAGGGACGCCCGGACTTCCAGGCCCTCCAGGGGCGCATGCACCTCGCCTCGGAGGCGGCGGTGCGCCGCCGTGTCCAGGACACGCCCGTCACCTACGTGATCTTCGACGTCCTGCACCTCGACGGCCGCGACCTTTGCGACCTCCCCTACACCGAGCGCCGCTCGCTGCTCGAGTCGCTCGAGCTTTCGGGGCCCTCCTGGCAGACCCCCGCGAACCACGTGGGCGACGGCAAGGCCCTTCTGGACCTGACGACCACACAGGGGCTCGAGGGCGTCGTCGCCAAGCGACTCGACAGCCGCTACCTCGCGGGCCGTCGCTCCAGCGCCTGGCGGAAGGTGAAGAACACCCGAACCCAGGACATGGTCATCGGCGGCTGGATGCCAGGCGAAGGCCGCCGCTCGAATACTCTCGGCGCGCTCACCGTTGGCTACTACGAGGACGGCGACGACGGGCTCGAGCTCCGCTACGCCGGGCGCGTCGGCACCGGCTTCACCGAGTCCACGCTCCGCCAGCTCCTCGCCCTGCTGAAGAAGCTGAACACGGCCGAGAGCCCCTTCACCGGCCGCCAGCCGCCCAAGGGCGCCACCTTCGTGGAACCGAGCCTCGTCTGCGAGGTGGAGTTCCGGGAGTGGACCCAGGCCCGCACCCTGCGCGCCCCTTCCTTCAAGGGCCTCCGCGACGATCGCAAGCCCACCGAGGTCCGATTCGAGCCGGAGGGAACGCACCCAGACGCTTCTGAGAGAGAATCGGCCGCGTGAGGGTCTCGGCCAAAGCCGACTACGCCGTCCGCGCGATGATCGAGCTCGCCGCGGGCGGCACCGAGGGAGAGCCATGCAAGGGCGAGCTGATCGCTGAGGCGCAGGACATCCCGATGCCCTTCCTGGAGAACATCCTCGCCGAGCTGCGCCACCACGGCCTCGTGCAGAGCCGCCGCGGCGCCCAGGGCGGCTACTGGCTCGCCCGGCTCCCCTCGGAGGTCACGATCGCCGACGTGATCCGCGCCGTCGAGGGCCCGCTCGCGAGCGTGCGCGGCGAACGCCCCGACGAGCTCCACTATCGGGGAAGCGCCGAGCCGCTCCAGCGCGTGTGGATGGCCCTGCGCTCGAACATCCGCGACGTCCTCGAGCGCACCACCCTCGCCGACGTCGTCGCCGACGACCTGCCGGCGGACGTGGTGGCCCTCCTCAGGCGCTCCTAGCCCCGAGTCTGGTCTGAGGAGGGACCGTTCGCCCTCGAGTGCGCGTACCCGTGGTGTGATCACGTGTGCTCGCGCCGCGTTCGTGGTGGGCCTCATTGTCAGCCTCGGCAGTTGTGATACGGGCGACGAGGGGGCGCCGTCAATGGGGGGAGGCGCCGCACCCCGGGCGGACCGTTCCCCACGATGGGGGCACCACCCGATCGACAATCCTGACTTAGGGTCGTAGGACGACTTTTAGGCCGGACTGCCCTGGGCGACTTCTTCCGACGACTTCGAGCTAGGCGGCGGCCAGCTCCTCGGTGGTCGGGTGGCCGTTGGTGGTCTCGTCGAACACCCGAGCCGTCGAGGGCCGCACGTAGACGATCTGGCTCTCGGCGAGCTCCAGCTCCTCCGCCTGCGCGCGCGTGATCTGGGCCCACAGCCCGTCGCCGTCGGCGAGCGTCAGCTCCACCCGCACCTCGAACCCGAGATGCACGATCCGCTCGATCATCGCCTCCTCCGCGCCGTCGCCCGGCGTGTGGCGAATCTCGACGTCGTGCGGGCGCACGAACATCGCGCCGAGCCGGTTGACCGGCCCGACGAAGCTCATCACGAACTCGGTCTCCGGATGCTCGTAGAGGTCACGCGGCGGCCCCGTCTGCTCGACGCGGCCGTCATTCACCACCACGATCTGCTCGGCGACGTCCATCGCCTCCTCCTGGTCGTGGGTGACGAAGATCGTCGTCACGTGCACCTCGTCATGGAGGCGACGAATCCATGCGCGGAGCTCCTTCCGGACCTTGGCATCCAGGGCGCCGAATGGCTCGTCGAGGAGGAGCACCTTCGGCTCCACCGCGAGCGCTCGGGCGAGCGCCATGCGCTGACGCTGACCGCCCGAGAGCTGCGATGGATAGCGATCGGCAAATCCCTCCAGATGGACCAGCTCGAGCAGCTCGTGCACGCGATCGGTGATCTCCGCCTTCGGGCGCTTCTGGACGCTCAGCCCGAACGCCACGTTGTGCGCCACCGTCATGTGCTTGAACGCCGCGTAGTGCTGGAAGCAGAATCCGACCCCGCGGTCCTGCACCGGAATACGGGTGACATCCTGGCCGGAGATGCTGACGACTCCCTCGTCGAGCTCCTCGAGCCCCGCGATGGCGCGCAGTAGCGTCGACTTGCCGGAGCCACTCGGCCCGAGCAGGGCGGTCAGCGAGCCATCCCGTACCTCGATCGAAACGTCGTCAAGCGCGACGAAGTCCCCGAACCTCTTGGTTGCGTTCTCCACGAGAATGCTCATCAGGCGGTTTCCTTTCCGGTTGCAGCTGTCGAGGGCGCGAGCACAGCTGGGTCGCGCCGTCGAATTAGGTTCATCCCCACCAGCGCCACGAGCGCGAGCAGGGCGAGGACGAGCGCCGCCGTGTAGGCGCCCGCGACGTTGAAGTTGTTGAACTCCTGCTGGACGTAGAGCGGCAGCGTCTGCGTCTCGCCGGTGATGCGGCCCGAGACGACTGCGACGGCGCCGAACTCCCCGAGCGCCCGGGCCGTGGCCAGGACGATGCCGTAGGTCACCCCCCAGCGGATCGACGGCAGCGTGACGCGCCTGAACGTCTGCCAAGGGCCCGCGCCAAGCGTTCGGGCGGCCTGCTCCTGGTCGTCGCCGATCTCCTGGAGCACCGGGACGACCTCGCGCACCACGAATGGAAGCGACACGAAGATCACCGCCAGAACCATCCCCGGCACCGAGAAGATGATCTGAACCCCGTTGTCCAAGAACCACTGGCCGAACCATCCGTTGACCCCGTACACGAGGATCAGGCACAGCCCGATGATCACCGGGGAGATTGCAAACGGGATGTCGATCAGCGCGTTCAGGAACGCCTTACCGCGGAAGTTCGTCCGCACCAGGATCAGCGCGCAAGCGATCCCGAAGACGGTGTTAAGCGGCACCGCGATCAAGACCGTCAACAGGGTGAGCTTCATCGCGTGGATCGCGTCCGGGTTAGAGATCGACTCCCACGCGACGGACGCGCCGTCGTCGAAGGCACGAATCACGATCATCACCAGCGGGATCAGCAGGAGCATCCCGAGGTAGCCGAGGGCGAACGACCGGAGCCCATACCTTCCGAGCCTTGTCTTAAGCGCCATGGCGAGCGCTCCGGCGGGCGAGCAGGCTGATCCCGACGAGGATCACAAGCGAGATGGCGAGGATCACGACCGACACCTGAGCGGCGGAAACCTCGTTGCCGCTCTCGATCTGGCCGAAGATGAACACCGAGGAGACCTCGGTCTTGAACGGCGTGTTTCCGGTGAGCAGCACCAGCGAGCCGTACTCGCCCACGGCGCGGGCGAAGGCGAGGGCCACCCCGGCCAGGATCGCGGGGCGGAGGTTCGGAAGGATGATCCGGCGGAAGACGGTGAGCCGCTTCGCCCCGAGCGAGGCCGCGGCCTCCTCCATCGACTCGTCGAGCTCGAGCAGCACGGGCTGCACGGCGCGGACGACGAACGGCAGCGTGACGAAGAGCAGGGCCAGCACGACGGAGAACTTGGTGAACGCGAGGTGGATGCCGAGCGGGCTGTCGTCGCCATAGAGCGCGAGCAGCGTGATGCCGGCGACGATCGTGGGCAGCGCGAACGGAAGATCGATCACCCCGTTGAGGACGCGCTTCCCCGGGAACTCGTCGCGGACCAGGACCCAGGCGATGATCGTTCCCGCGAACGCGTTGATCGCGACGACGATCGCCGAGGAGATCAGCGTCAGCTTGAGAGCCGCCCAAGCTTCCGGGTTCGAGACCGCGTCGTAGAACCCACTCAGGCCGCCCTCGGTCGACTTCGCGACCAGGGCGGCGAGGGGCAGAAGGACGATCACGCTCAGATAGAGCGTGACCATCCCCTTGCCAAGCGCAGAGCCCCCGAGACGAGGCACTGCAACCCGTCTCGGGGGCGTTTGGGCCTGCGCTACGGAGGTCACTCGGTGGCGACCCCCAGATCGGACTCGATCCTCTGGACGATGCTGTCCTCAGGATCGAAGAACTTCGTGTTGATCTCCGACCAGCCGCCGAGATCGGCGATCGTGAACAGGCCGGGCGGAGTCGGGAACTTGTCCTCGTACTGCTTGGCGACCGGCTCGACCACCGGCCGGTAACCGGCCTCCGCCCAGTCCGTCTGTGCCTCGTCGGTGTAGAGGTAGTCGACGAAGTCCTGGGCCTCAGGACCGGCGTCCTCCGTCACCGCGATCGGCGTCTCGATGAGGATGGTGTCGTCCGGGATGACGTAGTCGACGTCCTCGCCGGCCTCCTGAGCGGCAATCGCCTCGTTCTCGTACGAGAGGAGGACGTCGCCCTTGCCGCTGGTGAAAGCGGCGGTGGCGTCACGAGCGCTCGCCGGCTGGGTCGGTGCGTTGGCGAGGATGTCGGCGATCCGGTCCTCAGCCTCCGGCTTGGACGCGCCGTCGTTGATCGCCGCGCCGTAGGCGGCCATGAGGTTCCACTTCGCACCGCCGGATTGGAACGGGTTCGGCGTCACGACCTCGTAATCGCCGCTCGCGACGTCGTCCCAGGTCTGGATGTTCTCCGGGTTCCCCTTGGGGACGACGAAGACGACGACCGAGTTCTCGACGATGCCGTTGTACTCGTTCTTGTTCCAGTCGGCAGAGACCGCGCCGGAATCGATGACCCGCTGCATGTCGGGCTCGAGGGCGAAGTGCACGACGTCGGCCGGCTGGCCGGCCTCGACGGCGCGCGATTGGTCGCCCGACCCGGCAAACGAGTTCGAGAAGTCGATCCCCTCACCCTCAGGCGTCGCCTGAAAGTCCGGAATCAGGCTGTCCTCGTACACGGTCTGCGGCGTCGAGTACGCGACCAGATCGACCGACCCGTCACCGCTCGATGCGGTCGCGGACCCTTCGGAATCGGAACCGCACGCGGCGACTCCGCCGGCAAGCCCGAGTGCGAGCACTGCGGTAACCGCCAGCTTGCCGCCGCGGGGCCGCGCGTACGCGTCGGTTGCGTTCGCGGCCCCGCCGTGGCGGAGCTTCGAGATCATTGACATTTGCTTTTGAGCCTTTCCTGATTGAGTTAGTAGGGAATAGTCAGGCGGGCAGGGTAACAGACCGCCCACGCCGGCGACAGAAAAGGGGTTCTTCCCGATCTACTTAGTGCTCTTAAGGCTTTAGGCCCGGCTACCCGCCGACGGAGAGACCGCTTCAGTCAGATGCCGCTCGAAGGCGAGCTCGAGCCGCTCGTCGGTGCCGTCGTCGTCGTGCGGCACCTTTTCCAGCTTCATCGAAGCTCGCGGACCCTCGATCGACAGCGTCGCCACTTGGTTGTCGAAGAAGGGGCCCTCGGCGAAGCGCCAGCGGATCCCCGGATCCTTCACGCCCGCGGCGCGTGCCAGTCCGAGCGTCGCCCGTGCCGCCGGTGCCGAGCAAGCCAGCTTGACCGCGCGGCGTTCGTGATCGTCGAGGGCGTTGCGGTAGGGCGAGCAGACCCCCTGATAGACGAGGCTCCGAACCCGGGCGTCGCGCCTGAACGCCACCTCCATGAGGTACGCGTGGTGAACATCCCCCGAAAGCACGCCGATCGTCGCCGGCTCCCTCCCATGCCGCCCCGATCCGACCTCCTCGATCAATCGGGCGAGGCGGAGAAACGAGTCCTCGAACGCTGCCCAATGGTCGAAGTCGAGCGCCTCGCGTAACCATTCTCCGAGCCTCGCCGCCGTCACGCCCCAGGCGCCGTCGCAAACCTTCTCGTTCCATGCCTCGAGATTGTGGAAGGCCGGCGCGAGCAGATAGGGATCGGAAGTGCCGAAGATCAGGTGGGTGAACTCGCCCCCGGTGGCGCGCTCGACGACCCAGTCCCACTCGTCGTCGTCGATGATCTTTCGATCCCCCCGTTCCAGGCAGCGACCCGTCCGGGCATCGACGACGATCAGCCGCGCGTCCCCCAGGTCGCGGTAAAAACACCAGCGCTTGCCCTCGCGCTCCTGGTCGTCCTTCATCATGTACTCCCGGAGGCGCGGCCCGGCGTCGTCGGCTTCGCGAACCTCGTTCCACAGCGGCCGCTCCTCGAGCTCGGAGGGTGAGAGGTTGCCGATGAACTGGTAGATCCAGTAGGCGATCATTCCGCCGGTCTCCCGATGGCGCCACCAGCTCTCGCGCGCCATGCGCTCGTGCCAGACCTGGGAGATGTTCCAGTCGTCATGCATGTCATGGTCGTCGACCACCATCGAGCTCGAGACCGTCGACAGCAGCCAGCGAATCACCGGATCGCTCCACGCCTCGCGGTAGAGCCGCGTGTACTCCTCGAAGTCGCAGACCTCGTCGTCTGGGGCGTTGGGAGGTCGGCCCTCGCGGCCTCGGATGAATTCCAGGGTCTGCGGCGAGACCTCGTCGGCGTAAACCTGGTCGCCGCACATGAAGATCACGTCCGGATAGCGCGGGTCGTCGGCGTCGAGGAGCGAGAGCGCCAGCGCGTGCAGGGCGTCGTAGCCGCGGGCGTGCTCCTCGTCCTCCTCCTTGGGCCGCGTGTAGGGAGGCTCGTGCGGCGCCGTCACGCGGCAGGAGCCGAAAACGAGCTCGATCTGCTCCCCCTCGCGGAACGTCCGCAAGACGCTCGGGGGGAACTCGGAATCCTCCTCGGGCCAGACGCGCTCCCCGTCGAGATGCACCTCGTACTCCTGGCTCGAGCCCGGCTCGAGGCCCTCGAGCATCACCAGTGCATAGTGATGGCCCTCCACGCAGAAGGTACGGGCCACATGACCCAGCACCTCGACGTCGCTGGCGGCGTCGGTCTCTACCCAGACGGTCGCGTCTGTCTTCCCGACATAACGCAGCAGGGGCCCAAGGACGAGTTCCGCCATTCAATCCGCGTACCCGGCCCCTGGAAGGACACGCACTAGAGGTCGGGCAAACCCTCCGCCTGGGTGGATGCCTGGGCGTGGTGCCTGCGCGGGATGCGCCCGGCCCGGCGCGCCGCGTACCCCGCCTCGACCGCCTGGCGCATCGCGGTCGCCATGGCCACCGGATCCTTGGCCCGCGACACTGAGCTGGCGAGCAGCACCCCGTGACAGCCAAGCTCCATCGCCAGCGCAGCATCCGAGGCGGTGCCGATCCCGGCATCCAGGATCACTGGAACCCTGGCCCGCTCGGCGATGATGCGGATGTTGTAGGCGTTGCGGATACCGGCCCCCGATCCGATCGGCGAGCCGAGCGGCATCACGGCCGCGCACCCCACCTCCTCGAGCCGCGCCGCCAGGATCGGGTCGTCGTTCGTGTAGGGGAGGACGGTGAAGCCCTCCCCCACCAGCGTCTCCGCCGCGTCGACGAGCTCGACCGCGTCCGGGAGAAGCGTGCGGTCGTCGCCGATCACCTCGAGCTTGATCCAGGGGGTCTCGAACGCCTCGCGCGCGAGGCGAGCCGTCTTCACGGCGTCCCGGGCCGTGTAGCAGCCGGCGGTGTTCGGCAGCGCAAATAGGCCAAGCCTGTCGAGCACGTCCACGACCGACCCCTGCGCCAGGGGATCCACCCGCCGCAGGGCGACGGTGACGATCTCGGTCCCGGAGGCCGCGAGCGCGCGCTCCATGACCTCGAGCGATCGGAAGCCGCCCGTCCCGACGATCAACCGCGAGCCCCAGGAGCGGCCGCCCAGCTTGAAGCCGCCCGCCCCCGCGGGCTCTGTGGACGGCGCCTGCGTCTCAGCCCGGACTCGCTCACCCACCTTGCACCGCCCTAACGACCTCGATGTCCTCGCCCTCGGAGAGCTCACGCGATCCCCATTCGCCCCGGGGCACGACCTCGCCACCGACGGCCACGGCCACGCCGCGCCGCTCCGACTCGCCCGCCGCGTCGATCGCGTCGATGAGCGTTGCGCCGTCGGGAAGCTCGGTCGGCTGGCCGTTCAGGGTCACCGTCATAGCGCTTCCACCTTCGCTCCGAAGCGAGCCGGGTCGGCAGCCGCCACCTCGGCGGAGGGCTCCTCGCCGAGAAGTAGAGCCGTGATCGCCTCGGCGGTGACCGGCGCGAGCAGGATGCCGTTGCGGTAGTGGCCGGTGGCCAGGACGAGTCCCTCCAGGTCGCCGGGCCCGACAAAGGGCACGTTGTCCGGTGTGCCCGGCCGAAGCCCGGCCGCCGACTCCACGACCTCCAGCTCGGCGATCTCGGGCACTGCCCTGTACGCCTCCCGCAGGAGCTCCAGCACACCGCCCGCCGTCACCGAGGTGTCGAAGCCCCGTTCCTCGACCGTCGCGCCCACCACGAGCCGCCCATCGGCGCGAGGCACCAGATACACGCGCTCGGACACGACCATTCGATCAATCGGCGCGGCGCCGGCGGCGCGCAGGGTGAGGATCTCGCCCTTCACGGGGCGAACCGGCGGCCGTACCCCTTCCGGAAGCCAGTCCACGGCGCCCGACCATGCGCCCGCCGCGAGGACGACGCGATCGGCCAGGTGCTCACGCCCGCCGGCCGTCGCCACGCCGTCGATGGCCGAGCCGCTGGTCAACGAGCCCACGACCTCGGCGCCCTCGATCACCTCGACGCCGCTTGCCTGCGCAGCGAGGCGGAGCGCGCCCACCAGCGCCCGCGGGTCCACCGCGGCCTCGTGCGGGGCGCTCACCGCGCCCGCCAGACGGGGCGTCAGCCTGGGCTCGACGCGCCGCGCTTCCGCGGGGCGCAACCACTCGGCCTCGAGCTCCAACTCCCGCATCAGCTCGAAGCGGCGACGCAGCTCCGCCGCCTCGTCGCCGTCGAGGGCTGCGTGCAGCGCCCCGCGCTCGAGGAAGTCGATTCGGTGGCCGCTCGCCTCCGCGAGCTCGCCCGCGAACGCGGGCCAGGCGCGATGCGAGCGCATCCCCAGGCGCAGCAGGGCCTCCTCGCCCCACGTCGCCTCACCCACGGGGGCGAGCATGCCGGCCGCCACACCGGAGGCTCCCGCGCCCGGCACGTCGCGCTCCAGCACGCGGATCCGCAGGCCGGCTCGGGCCGCCCGCCACGCGCAGGCGAGGCCGATCACCCCCGCGCCGACGATCAGCGCATCGAATCGATCATCGTGTTGGTTGGCCACGGTGCCACTTCCTCCACCGGCATTACCCGGGTCAGGTTCAGACGGTCGGCGGCCGCGTGCCGCCCTCTCAGCCCTCGGTGACGGGCTCCCGTTATGGGTCCAATCCTACCCAGGCCGATTAGCCTTGACGCGTGAGAAGAGTGGAGAGAATCGAGCGGCTCCAGCGCGCCCGCCTCTACTTCGTCTGCGACGGCCGGCCGGGAGGCCACACCCCGGATGCGGTGCTCGCGGCAGCGCTGCGCGGCGGCGCCGACCTCGTCCAGCTCCGCGAGAAGGCGCCGCGATGCGCCGAGGAGGTCGTGGCGCTTGCCGAGCCGTTTCGGCGCGCGGCCCATGCTCACGACGCCCTGTTCATCCTCAACGACCACCCCGAACTGGTCGGGAAAGCAGGCGCGGATGGTGTCCACGTCGGGCAGGACGACGTCCCCGTCGCCGAGGCGCGGGCCGCAGCCGGGCACGAAGCGCTCGTCGGCCTGTCGACCCACACGCCCGAGCAGATCGACGCCGCGTGCGGCGCCGAGGGGCCCGCCAGGCCAGACCAGATCAGCGTCGGGCCCGTATGGGAGACCCCGACGAAGGAGGGGCGCCCGGCAACCGGCCTCGAGCTCGTCCGCCACGCGGCGGCGCATGCCACGCTCCCCTGGTTCGCGATCGGCGGCATCGATCCAGCCAATGTCGCCGAGGTCGTCGCCGCGGGAGCCCGGCGGATCGTCGTTGTGCGGGCGATCCGGGACGCCGACGACCCCGAGGCCGCGGCCAGGGTTCTCAGCGCTGCGCTTCCGGAGCCCGTGGGGGCCGAGGCCTGATGGCCGACCGCGAGCGTAAGCGCGCCGAGCGGCGCAAGCGCAAGGAGCGCGGCGTGGCGCGGCAGCAGGAGATCGCCGGGCGCCGGGAGCGCATAGCCGAGCGCACGGAGGCCAAGAACGAGGCCGCCCGCGAGGCGCTCGAGCCCCTGGAGCACGAGGACCGCCCCATGGTCACGACCGTCGGCGCCGTCATCTCGGCGCTCGTGGCGGTCTCGATCGTGATCGGGTTCGCGGCCGGGGTCGAGGTCAACGGGGAGAAACCCAATGCCATCCAGGCGATTGCCCCGGCGGTCCTCTTCGCCGTGATGGCGTGGGGCATGTGGAAGGCCCGCTACTGGGCCGTGCTCGGCTTCCAGACCGTGCTTGCCCTGATCCTGCTCTCATCGGCGCTCCTGCTCGTCGGCGCGTCCAAGTGGGAGCAGGTCGTCGTGAACGTCCTGCTGATCGCGGGCTGCGGCGCGCTGTTCTACCTCAACGTCAAGGCGATGGCGCGAATTCAGATGCCGGAGCGGCGGTAGGACGACGGGCTTGACCGCCGTTGCGCTCGCGGGTGTAGCGCTCGGGCGCTAAAGCTGCATGGGGAGGGCGGTTCTATAGAGTCGGCCGCCGATGGCTGACGCCTTTGACGTGATCGTGATCGGGGGTGGGCCGGGCGGCTACGTCGCCGCCATCCGTGCCGCGCAGCTCGGCCAGAGGACCGCCGTGGTCGAGCGCGACAAGGCCGGCGGGCGCTGCCTGAACTACGCCTGCATCCCGGCGAAGACGATGCTCCACACGGCCGAGGTCTTCCACCAGGCAGCCAATGGCGCGGCGCTCGGAGTGAAGGCCAGCGGCGTCAAGCTCGACTGGAAGGCACTGGGCGAGCGCCGGGCCGCGGTGTCTCAAGGCCTCTCCGACGGCGTCAAGTTCCTCTGGGACAAGAACAAGGTCACGTCGATCGAGGGTGAGGCGTCGCTGACGGCCGATGGGAACGTGCAGGTGGGGGACGACACGTACGAGGCGAAGGCCGTGGTGCTCGCGACCGGCTCCGTCGCGCTTCCGATCCCCGGCGTGGAGTTCTCCGACCGGGTCGTCGACACCTGGGGCGCATGGTCGCTGCCATCGCAGCCGAAGAAGATCGCCGTCGTCGGCGCGGGGGCGTCGGGCGCCGAGATCGCCTCCGGCTACGGCCGCTACGGCACGGAGGTGCTGCTGATCGAGATGCTCGACCAGATCCTGCCCGCCGAGGACAAGGACATGGCACGCGTGGTGGCGCGGGCCTTCAAGGACCAGAACATCACGGTCTCGAGCGGGACAAAGGTGGAGTGGGTCGACGAGGGCTCGAAGTCGGTGAAGGT